>Ga0172370_10000677_pt1 | contig 53359 bp, 36 predicted proteins | sample LakKiv5m_FD_114538 | JGI IMG/M metagenome (GOLD analysis project Ga0172370, IMG submission 114538) | Freshwater microbial communities from Kabuno Bay, South-Kivu, Congo - kab_022012_11.5m | ecosystem: Environmental > Aquatic > Freshwater > Lake | place: Democratic Republic of the Congo...
ATACTTAAACCCGGATGCTCCCGACAGGACACTTTTATGGATGGGCCGTTACTCCGGCCTTTGTCTGGCAATACTTGGGGTGCTTTTTGCTCTCAGCATCAAAAACGTATTACATGGATTCCTTTTTACGGAAACACTGGCCGCTTTTATGGGAATCATGTTTCTTGGCGGACTGATCTGGAAAAGGGCAAACCGATTTGGAGCAGGGGCTGCCGTTCTTACTTCGGTGTCGGTTTACTACATTGTTAATTTTTTAACAACCGGCAAACTGATGCTTGTTTATACCTGGAAACCGGGACCATTTGGAATAGCAATGCTCTCGGGGTTTATAACTTTCTGGCTTGTAAGTGTTCTTACAAAACCTGAAGATAAACAGAGGATTGAAACTTTTTTTGACAACATGAGAAGAAAATCAGATTCAAAGGACCCCGGCCCTGACGGTAAAAAACCCTTAGCGGCTCTTACAGGCGATGATCTTTTGCTTCTTGACATTCCGGGATACAGTAATCATGACCGTCGCAGAAATTTCTTCAGACGATATCGTGAGGATCTGGCAGGATTCGCCCTGAGCTGGCTGGTGGTAGGTCTGCTTATACTCATTGCATGGGGAATACTTCAGATATAAATCATTAACTTTTATTATCTTTGACTTTGCAAAGCAATTCGATATTTTTACAAAACACTTAATTCTCGAAAAGATGGGAAACTTTGGAGCTACCGAAATCATTCTTATAATTCTTGTTATTGTTCTTCTCTTTGGCGGACGCAAGATCCCTGAACTGATGAAGGGAATAGGACAGGGTATGAAGGAATTCAAAAAAGCCTCGAAAGTAGAGGATGAACCGTCGAAGATCAAATCAGAATCCAAGGAAGACACCAGGGAGTAGCCTCCCCGTCCATGGATAATCTGCCTTAAAATGAGTCGGTCGTAAGAAATTTTGGGGCCCGGCGGTGCTTTGTCCCTTGCTCATAGCTGTATGCTATTTCCAGGAGTACCGGTTCACTCCATGCCTTTCCAAAAAATGTTATCCCGACAGGAAGTTCATCAATAAATCCCATTGGTACTGTTATCGCAGGATATCCTGAAATGGCAGCAAGTGAAGAGCTTCCTCCCACAAAATGATCGCCCAGAATAAGATCGGTTTTCCATGCAGGTGATCCTGTAGGAGCAATAAGTGCATCAAGCTTGCCGGCATCCATCATTTTATCTATTCCGTTTTCACGGGTAGCCTTAAGCATCTTTTTTAAAGCCTCAAGATATTCCGGTGAATTGAGATCACCTTTCTTATCTGCTGTTTCAAGAATTTTCTGGTCGAAAAATCTGAGTTCAACAGGATCTCTCTTATTGAATTCAATAAGTTCCGAGAGATTTTTTACAGGAGCATTTTCTCCAAGGCCGCTGAAATACTTGTTAAGCCCGTCCCTGAATTCATACAGAAGCACCTGAAAAGAAGCATCATCATATTCTGAACCCTTTGGCTGCTCAACTTCCGTTACTTCAGCCCCCTGTTCCTTCATGAAGGTGATTGCTTTTTTCATCAGGGTATCGACCCTGTCGGAAAATCCACCTGATGATTTCAGGAAACCGATCCTTTTTCCTTTCAGCCCGTCTCTCTTTAAAAACTGCCTGTAGTCTGCATAAAAATGACCTTCAGACGATAAGGTCTTTGAATCAGCCGAATCAATGCCGGTAAGGGCTCCCAGACATGTGGCAACATCTTCAACAGTTCTTCCCATAGGACCGGGAGTATCCTGTGTAAATGAGATCGGTATTATGCCTGTCCTGCTGATGAGGCCGACTGTTGGTTTCAATCCTACTATCCCGTTATTATTTGACGGACATACGATGGATCCGTTTGTCTCGGTTCCGATTGCAACCATACATAGGTTTGCTGATACACTGACTCCTGATCCGGAACTTGAACCACACGGATTACGGTCAAGGACATATGGATTTTTTGTCTGACCTCCGACACCGCTCCACCCGCTTGTTGATGTCATTCCCCTGAAATTTGCCCATTCACTGAGATTCGATTTTGCAATTATAATACCCCCTGCTTCCCTGAGCTTCCTTGCTACCGGACTGTCGGCAGCCGGAAAAGAATTTCTCAGTACCGTGGATCCTGCAGTATTTGGCATTTTGTTGTGAGTGTCGATATTGTCTTTGATCACTACCGGGATACCGAACAGCGGGAGCAAGGATCTTTCCTCAACACTCAAGCTGTCGAGCCTTGCTGCGATTGACATTGCATCAGGATTAATGACTATGATAGAATTAAGGGCTGGACCATTATTGTCAATTTCTTCTATCCTTCCCAGATAGGCAGAGACAACATCTGCAACTGTATATTTCCCAGCGGCATAACCTTGCTGAAGCTCGGCAATTGTAATTTCTTCAAGCCAGGATGTGTCCTTAACAGCTGATCTGACCGTTGCAGATTCTCTCTGCCTGGTGCATGATATCGATGACAGAAATGCTATTGATATTATGGCGGAGTAAAAAGCAAGCTTCTTCATAGATTTCAGGTTTTGTTTATTATTACTGCTCATGTAAAATTAACTGATCAATAAAATATTGCAAATACAATACAATCAAATTTTTTGCATAAATTGAATAAATTTGTTTTATTCTGATCACATTCATTATTATGAAAAATATATACCTGCAGATCCCGTCAGACTTTGTGGATATAACAGAACTGGTCCTTGCCACAGTAACAGGATCAAAGGGATCTACACCGCAGAAACCGGGAACCTCTGCTCTTTTCAGCAGAACAGGACTTGTTGCTGGTACAATAGGTGGAGGTGTACTTGAAGGAAAAGTTCAGGAAATGGCAAGCCGGATCATTGAATCACGGATTCCTGTTCATCACGTTTTTTACCTCGATGCCGGCTTATCCGGAGGAGAAGATGCTTTTTGCGGCGGGAATATCAGTGTTCTGCTGGATCCTGATCTTGCCAGACACAGTCATATATTCGGAGAAATAAAAAAATGTTTTGAAAAAAGAATACCCGGGATTCTTATAACCAGAGTCATTTCCCATGGATCACAGAATATATCCATTGAAAGGGAATGGACGACTGATATGACCGAATATTTTCCAACAGGATCATCTTCCGGTTTCATGGAACTCAACCAATCTTCAACTTATGTTAAAACAGATACCCGGATTTTCCTTGAGCCTGTTATCCCTCTTCCACGGCTCGTTATTGCAGGTGCGGGACATATTGGAAAGGCTCTTTCACAAATAGGAAAATTGCTTGATTTTGAGGTTACAGTGATTGATGACCGTCCTGAATATGCAAATACTTCTAATCTGCCTTTTGCTGACACGATAATTACCGGTCCGATCGGTAAGTCTCTGGAGGAAATTGAAAAAGGGTCTGATACTTTTATTGCAATTGTAACAAGGGGTCACCGTGACGATGGTGATGCACTTAGAGCCTGTATATCTTCAGATGTTGCATATTTAGGCATGATTGGGAGCAGGACTAAGGTAGCTCTTATGAAACGTGAGTTCATTAATGGGAAACTGGCATCCGAAGAGCAGTGGAACAGAGTGTTTGCCCCGATAGGAATAGACATAGGTTCCAAAACGGTTGAAGAAATTGCCATCAGCATAGCAGCTCAGCTGGTACAGGTTAGAAGCGGCAGGCAAAGGAAATAATGGATTTTTAAACCGGGAAATGCAAAAAACCTGATGAATAATATCTGTGCGATAATTCTGGCCGCAGGAGAATCAAAAAGGATGAACGCTCCTAAGCTGCTTCTTCCCTTTGCCGGCAAGACAATGATAGAGATGGTGATAGACAATGTTCTTCAGGCTGATATAGGTTTTGTGCTTGTTGTTCTCGGATCATACAGGAAGGAAATTGAAGCTGCGATAAGACATCTGCCCGTAAACATTTGTTTTAATGAAAACTATAAGAAAGGAATGCTTTCTTCTGTAAAATGCGGTTTTGAGAACCTTCCCGGTAAATATGAAGCTGCTCTGGTTTTTCCTGGCGATCAGCCATTTATTGATCCTGTTGTCATTGAAAGTGTTATCGCTGCCTACAGGGATTCAGGGAAAGGCATGGTAATCCCGGTTTATAATGGGAAACGAGGTCATCCTTTACTGATCGACTTCAAATACAGGGATTTGACCGGCAGAATACCTGAAGAGGAAGGACTTAGATGGCTGGCAGCTACATTCCCGGAAGATGTGGTGGAAGTTGATACATCATCATGCGGAATTCTTAAGGATTTTGACAATATTGAAGATTATCTGAGCGAAGTAAACAAAAAGCCATAGGGGAAGTGCAGAAAAAAAGCAAAACTATTATAAGGAGGAAAACAATCATGAGAGGAATTGGTTCTCAAACGACCAGCATCGGTAAAAGTCCCGGTATGAAAAGACGGAGCTTTATGAAAATCCTGGGTGGAGGCATATTTATTTTTTTCAGGCCATGGCGTCTGCCTGAGCTTTCAGGTATGCCGCTTTCCCAGGGAAGGTCTCTTACAAAAGACTACAATGCTTTTCTGAGGATAGCTGGTGACGGAACGGTAAGCTGCATAACAGGAAAGGTGGAAATGGGCCAGGGTATAATTACTTCTCTTGCCCAGCTTATGGCAGAAGAGCTTAATGTCGCTGTTGATAAAATAAAGATGGTAATGGGAGATACAGATTTTTGTCCCTACGATGAAGGAACCTGGGGCTCCCTTACAATATGGCAATTTTCTCCTCTTATGAGAGCTGCCGCTGCAGAAGCAAGAGGAGTTCTGACAGAACTTGCATCATCACAGCTTGGAGTCCCTGTTTCAGGATTAGAAGTCAGGGACGGCGTGGTATTCGATAAACAAAATCCGGGCAGGAAAATAAGCTATGCAAAACTTGCATCAGGCAAAAGAATTGAAAAATTTCTTGACGTGAAACCTTCACCTGAGAATCCTGCAAACTTCACAATTGCAGGTAAACCAATGAAAAGAAGGGATTCTCTGGAAAAGGTTACAGGTAAGGCCAGATATACGGGTGATCTGAAAGTACCGGGTATGGTTTTCGCAAGAATACTGCGTCCGCCATCACATTTTGCAAAGCTTAAAACGGTTGATGTGTCAGGTGCGGAAGCCATTCCCGGAACACAGATAATAAAGGACGGTGATTTTATCGCTGTTCTCAATGAGAATAAGGATAAGGCTGATGAAGCAATAGTAAAAATCAAAGCCGAATATGAGTTCAATGAACCTAATGTAAATGATCAGAACCTTTACGACAGGATGACCGGAGCCGATTCAACCGTTTATGTTGTAGGATCGGAAGGTGACCTGGCAAGCGGGGTAAAACAATCGGAAAAGCTCTTTGAATCTGAGTTTTTTGATCCTTATGTTGCACATGCAACTATCGAAACTCATACTGCACTTGGCAAAATGGACGGAGACAAGCTTACGGTCTGGGCATCTTGTCAGACACCGTTCGGATTGCAGGATGCCATTTCCGAGGAGTTCAGGATGCCTCCTGATAAAGTGCGGGTTATTGTTCCATTCATAGGTGGTGGCTTCGGTGGCAAAATTGCCTTCCAGCAGGGTCTGGAGGTTGCACGGCTTGTAAAACTGAGCGGTAAGCCTGTAATGCTTATCTGGACAAGGGACGAAGAGTTCTTTTATGACACTTACCATCCGGCCGGCGTTTACAGGGTAAAATCAGGGATCGACAATTCCGGGAAGATCAGGTTATGGGACTACAGGATATACTATGGCGGAACAAGAGGATGTGATACAATTTATGATATCCCTAATTATAAGATAACCTCTATGGACCAGAAGGAGAGGGCACCTGCAATACATCCGTTTAATACCGGTCCATGGCGTGCACCAAATGCAAATTCGAATGTATTTGCAAGGGAATCACAGATAGATATTATGGCTGCAGCAGCAGGGATCGATCCTCTTGAATTCAGACTTAAAAATCTTAAGGATGAAAAGATGATTGCCTGCCTTAAAGCAGCAGCTGACAAATTTGGATATGTGTCCGGAAAGGCACCCTCAGGCAGAGGTATTGGAATAGCCTGCGGAACTGATGCTGGCACCTGGGTTGCTCTTATAGGAGAAGTGAAAGTCGATAGAAATACTGGTCACGTTCAGGTAGAACGAGTGGTTTGTGCGCAGGATATGGGATTATGTGTCAATCCTCAGGGTGCAATTCTTCAGATCGAAGGCTGCGTTATGATGGGCCTTGGATACACACTCTCGGAAGAAACTCTTTTCGAGGGAGGAAAAATATCTACAAGAGGTTTTGATACATACCAGATCCCACGATTCTCATGGACACCAGTTATCGAATCAGTAATCCTCGACAGGATGGATCAGCCACCCACGGGAGGTGGTGAACCTGCTATTATTGCCATAGGGGCAGTGGTGGCAAACGCAATTTTCGATGCAACCGGAGCTAGATTGTACAGGCTCCCGATGACTCCGGAAAGAGTCATTGAGGCTCTTAAAATGGTATAAAAAAAAGCCGCTGTTAAGCATTTGTGATTATAAATGAGAAAAATAAAACCGGAATTCAAAAATTAAATTCGACCAATATGGAACAAAAAATCAGGTTTAGGCTCAACGGTAAAAATACAGAGATTACCACGGATCCAGGTCAGACATTGTTATGGGTCCTCAGGAACCAGCTCGGACTTACAGGAACGAAGTATGGCTGCGGGACAGGTTTCTGTGGCGCCTGTACAGTCCTTATCGACAAAGAGGCAACAAGGTCATGCATGCTGCCTGTAGGCGATATCGAAGGCAAAGAAGTCATTACCATTGAAGGTCTCGCCCGGGGAGAGAAGCTTCATCCCCTGCAGCAAGCTTTTATTGATCATGATGCTCTTCAGTGCGGCTTTTGCACTCCCGGAATGATAATGACGGCTGCAGCAATGCTGATGAAAAATCCGTCACTGACGCGTCAGCAGATAATTGAAGGACTCGAAGACAATCTTTGCAGGTGCGGAGCCCATACCAGGATAATAGATGCTGTCGAGACTGCCGCCAAAGGAATGAAAGGAGGGAAGTAATCATAAAAAACGACGAATTAAGAGTTATTGACGACTCTACTCCTGAAACCAAAACCGGAATGAAAAGAAGAAATTTCCTGAAACTGGTCGGTGGTGGCATAATTGTATTTTTTCAGCCATGGGGAGAGCTTGATATATCCGGTGCCCAGACTCAGCGAAGAACACTTACACAGGATTATAATGCCTTCCTGCATATCGCCGAAGATGGAACAGTGAGCTGTTTTACAGGTAAAATTGAAATGGGTCAGGGTGTGATAACCTCACTGGCCCAGATGATGGCTGATGAACTCAATGTTCCTATTGGGAAAGTGAAAATGGTTATGGGCGATACCGATCTTTGCCCATATGATGCCGGGACTTGGGGTTCTCAGACTACTCAGACTTTCGGGCCGGCAATGAGGGCTGCCGCAGCAGAGGCAAGGGGTGTTCTTGTGGATATGGCTTCTGTAAAGCTCGGTGTTCCTCCTTCACAGCTCGAGGTGAAAGATGGAAGGGTCGTTGATATAAAAAATCCCAAAAGCAGCATCAGTTATGCTTCGCTGGCCAAAGGTAAAAGGCTGGAGAGATATCTCGATGTCAAACCCTCTGTTGAAGACTATACAAAATTTACTTATGTGGGCAAACCTCTCAGGCACAGCGATGCCTTATTGAAAGTCACAGGAAAGGCAAAATATACCGGTGATCTGAAGTTACCCGGAATGTTGTTCGCCAGAATATTAAGACCACCATCACACGGTGCGAAGCTCTCCACTGTCGATGTCTCTGAAGCGGAAAAAGTTTCGGGGACACAGGTAGTACGCGATGGCGATTTTATTGCGGTTTTAAATGAGAACAAAGACAGGGCTGATGAAGCTATAGTAAAAATCAAGGCTGAATATACTTTCAATGAACTTAAAGTAAATGACAGGAACCTTTATGACAGGATGGTGGGAGCCGATTCGAGGATTCAGGTGTTGAAAACCGAAGGTGATTTTGAAGCAGGCCTTCAGCAATCTGAAAGGTTGTTTGAGTCGGAATTCCATGATCCTTATCTTGCCCATGCAGCAATTGAAACACATACAGCTCTTGCAAAGCTGGAAGGTGACAAAATGACTGTCTGGGCTTCAACCCAGTCACCTTTCGGACTTCAGGATGGTATTGTTCGCGAACTCGGTTATTCACGTGAAAAAGTGCGTGTAATTACTCCATTTGTGGGTGGCGGATTTGGTGGGAAAGCTGCATATCAACAGGGTGTTGAGGCAGCCCGCCTGGCAAAAATTACAGGAAAACCAATAATGCTTGTCTGGACACGCGATGAGGAGTTTTTCTACGATACCTTCCATCCCGCAGGTGTTGTCAGGATCAGATCGGGTATTGATAAAAACGGGTTTATAAAACTATGGGATTACAATCTGTATTATGGAGGAACAAGAGGTTCCGACACAATCTATAATGTTCCAAATGCAAAAACAACCAGTTACAGCCAGAACCCGGATTCGGCAATGATCCATCCTTTCGGAACAGGCCCGTGGCGCGCACCAAATAATAATGCAAATACATTTGCCAGGGAAAGCCAGATAGATATCATGGCTGCTGAAGCAGGAACTGATCCTCTTGAATTCCGCCTAAAGAACCTTTCGGATGAGAAGATGACAGGATGCTGGAAGGCCGTTGCAGAAAAATTTGGTTATGTCCCTGCAAAACCTCTGAGTGGCAGAGGTATCGGAATGGCTTGCGGTACAGATGCCGGCACCTGGGTAGCCATGATCGTTGAAGTAAATGTAGATAAAGCCACTGGAAAGGTTAAAGTGCTGAGGGTAGCCTGCGCTCAGGATATGGGATTATGTGTCAACCCGCAGGGGGCACTGATACAGATGGAGGGCTGCATTCAAATGGCACTAGGATATACCTTCACAGAGGAAATCCACTTCAAGGGAGGAAATGTTAAAAACAGGGGCTTCGATACATACGAGATCCCGCGCTTTTCATGGACTCCAAAAATGGATTGTGTAATCCTTGACAGGAAAAATATGCCACCCAAAGGAGGAGGTGAACCAGCCATCATAACAGTCGGAGCTGCTGTTGCGAATGCAATCTTTGATGCAACCGGTGCAAGGCTTTACAGAATGCCGATGACTCCCGCGAGAGTCCTTGAAGCCCTAAAAAAGATTTAATCTGTTTCAATAGATAAATAAAAACAATAACGGCAATAACACACCGATTGCGGTAAGAATTGCACCCCTTCGCGTAATCCCGTTTTTCCCTTTAACGAGAAATAGGCCTGTTATTGTAACAGTGATGAGGGCCAGACAAAATATATCGCTGAAATATTTCCACCATTTACCAGGATTGTAATGCAGGAAATTAAGCTCATAGAACAGGGGACGCTTGCTGATCTTTTCAATCGTCCCCTGTCCGGTTTTGGTATTAATACGTACCGATCCGCCTTCAATGAACAATGTGAGAACATTCCCCGCCGGGAAATAATATGTTTTAAGTTCATGCGATCCCGGAACTCTTTTAAGTAGTTCTTCAGCTGTTTGCATATTGAGGTTTTCTCTCGATATGCTAATATCGGTCTGAAAACCGGTGCTTTCAATAATGTAATTTGGATTCCAGTCATTCTTGTGGTTGAGCGCAATACCCGATACGGCATAAATAATTGTAAGTCCGGCAATTAGATATCCCACATCCCGATGGGTGATCCTGTTGAATTTGGATAGATTCATAAAAGAAAGGTGCCTTTTTGAGGCACCTCCGTATTAGATTAATAAAAGAATTTACTTAACAACAGAATGCTTGTTGTAAACCATCATAAGGTCAGCCAGAGCCACTTGCGATGAAAGCGCTTTTGCAGTCTCGCATGTGTCTGCTCCCGGTGTTTCAGCCATCCCGGCATCCTTAGTTCCTTCACCCTCAGGCATTGTATTTGATGCTACCTGTGTAAGGGTTCCTTCAACAACTATTTCACTTCCAAGAAGTTCCATCGGAAACTTAGGCATTTCCTCACCAGCCTGAACATATAGCATGACATCAGGGCTTTCGCCGGTGATAAAAAGTTTTTTGCCACTGTGAGTGCATACATGAACAACTTTTCCTTCCACGCTAATCTTCTTACCCAGGTATACGGAAGGATTGTCAACCAGTGATGCGAATTCAACTTTCACGGCATCTCCAGATGTTCCAGTATTGGAGGTTACATCTTTTTTTCCTGTGTTTCCGCAGGATGAAACAAGCAGTCCGATGGTCAGTAATGAAAAGATCTTTTTAATCATATCAGCAATAATTATTTAGTGATTTTAAAGTCGCGCAAAATAATAAAAGAACTTTAATTCATCAAACCTGAACAAGGCATGTCAGAGTGAAAGGTTAAAGTTCCCAGCCGGGTCTGTACTCCCTGGTCAGATATTTATCAGCTTCAGGAAGATTAGTGATCTTCATTCCTGCTGAATCATATTCAACCTTTTTGCCTGCCCGCAAAGCAACGGCTCCAAGGTTTATGGTCTCGGTAACCGGGCCGGCAAGGATAAAGCTTCCGGGTGTCTGTGTTTTGTTTCTGAATGCTTCGATCCAGACTTCGTCACCCCTGTAGCCTTCTGTCTGACTTACATCTACTGTTTTGATAAAACTCATTTTTGATTCAGGTACAAGAACAGGATTTTCTCCCCTGAAGCCGGCAATGATTTTTCCCTTATCGCCAACAAACATCATCCCTTCACGCGGTAGGGTTTTATTTACCGCCCTCAGTTCGTCCGGAACAAAGGGTTTAATACCACCATCATACCAGAAAAGCTCGAAAGGAGGAAGCTCAGGCTGGGCAGGGAACTGAAACCTGATCATGCATGACAGGGGAAAAGATACGTTATTTTCGACACCTACCGATACATTGTCCCTCAGGGTGCATGTTGTCGTTGCATTTGCCTCGGCGCTGATCGCTGGCTTTGTGATGTTGAATGCAAGAAAAAGAGGGAAAAGGCTGTAATGCCCCATATCAGCAATGCTGCCGCCTCCGAAATCGTACCAGCCCCGGAATACAGCATGTGTGAAATGAGGATGATATGGCCTGTCAGGAACAGGGCCGAGCCACAGTGTCCAGTCGAAACCTTTGGGAACAGGAGGACGATCAGCAGGGATTTCCTGCCACTGCGGCCACATTGGCCTGTTCGACCAGTTATGAATTTCCTTAAGGGTACCAATGAATCCTGCATTTATCCAGCTCTTTGCCAGATCATAACCGGGTCTTTTACTCCATGCCAGAAGATGAGTGCTCAATCCTGTTTTTCTGGCAGTTTCAATAACCAGTTTGCCTTCATAGATCCTGTTGGCAATTGGCTTATGGGTGACTACATGTTTCCCTTTTTTCATTGAAGCAATGGCAACTGTTGCATGAAGATGATCAGGAGTCATTATCTTGATCGCATCTATGCCTGTTTCTTTTTCGAGCAGTTCCCTGAAATCTATATATGAGCTGCATCCTTTATAGCCTGTTGCATCCTTCGACTTTGCATAATATTTATTGACAAATTCCTGCCCGATATCCCTTCCGCCGGGAATGCCTTTGATCTTCTCCCCCCACGTATTGTCCTGAAGGGCTCTTCTGATTGTGTTTCTGACATCATTGGCCGACCAGTCGACATAATCTGTAGTGAATTTGTTAGGGTCGCATACTGAAACGATCTGAAGTGAAGGATTTGCTAAAAGCGTTGCCATCTCCCTTAATCCCTGAGTTCCGCAGCCTATATAGCCAAGCGTTAGTTTATCGTTCGGAGCCACATAACCAGGTCCGCCGAGAACCTGCCGTGGAACAATCGTCAGAGCCAGTCCGGCTGAGGCAGCCGAACCCAGAAATGTGCGTCTGTTAATTTTATTTGTTGCCATTTTGAGAAATATTAAAATGTTTGAGAATTGAATGGGTTATTAATCATTGCTATTGTTAAAATCTTAACAATAAGCTTAAGAATAAAATTATGAATAAATATTTCTTAAAAACAATTCAGGAATGGAATATTTGCCTAATATTAAATGTCTAATTAATCAAACCAATAAATCTTCTTGATATGAAAAGAAATGTAGCTCTTCAATTAATCTCTGTTACTGTTGTTTTAACCTTTCTGTGCATGCCTGTATCGCTTAATGCCCAGGGCTCCAAAGCGAATTTTTCAGGTAAATGGGCATTTAATGAAAGCAAAAGTAATCTTGGCGACCAGTCACAGGGTGGCGGTTTCAGAATGGGCGGCGGAAATTTCACTGCTACACAGGATGCAAACACCCTTACGGTTGAAAGCACCCGTACTACACAGGATGGCCAGACAATGACCACTACAAGCAAATATACACTCGACGGCAAAGTCAGCATCAATACAACCGGAAGAGGTGAAAGCAAATCAACAGCCACCTGGTCGGCTGATGGTAAATCACTTACAATTGTTACAACAAGGACTTTTGAACGTGATGGCCAGTCGATGGAAATGAAAACAACCGAAGTGTGGAGCCTTACCAGCCCGACCGCACTTTCAATTGTCCGTACAATGAACACTCCGAACGGAGAGCGTAAAACAACTTCAGTTTACGACAAACAATAAAAAATAAAATTTTTTACCCTGTTTTAAAGAGGCTGTAAAAGAAAATCTGTAACCGCAAAGTAGGCCAAGTTCTGTTATTAAGTGCGCAAAGCATTAATTGTAAATCAATTATGTTAATGTTGCTTTGGGAACTTTGCGGTTAAAATTGATTTCTTATTCGGCCTCTTTTTTGTATATTAGCTTTCGGCGGGTTTGCCCCGATAAACCTGAACCTTTAAAATCTTAAAAAATGAAAATTAGTGGAGATATCTTAAGGATTTTCCTGATTTTTCTTGCATCAGTATTTTCAATTGAATGCACCAGAAATCAGCAACAACATAGTGTCAAGTTTGACCTGAAGGAGATCTCCCAACGAAATCCTGAGATCACAAAGATGACAGATGGTAAAGGATTTGAAGGATCAGTTCTTCAGGTGATACCTGCAGGAGAAAAGACATCGGTGACTGTTTGGGAGATAGGTGACAAAGGCAACTGGGCTGATGCCGGATATTTTGTTTTCGAAATTTATGGCGACAATGATTACAGCGGAGTAATTACCCTTGAACTTTTCAGAAAAAATTCCGGAAAACAGGACAAAGTTGTGTTGCAAAGCGGCGAGGTTGAAAAAAACGGCCAGGAAACACCATGGATCACCTGTCTGCTGGGAATAAATCCTGCGTTGCCGACAAAGGTTGTTTTCCCCCTTAGCTATCTTGATGTTCAGGAAATATTCCTGCCACGATCCCCTCGTCAGCTTAAAGGTACGATTACAGGCAACCGCCTTGATCCGTCCGACATAGTAAAAGTGAACCTGAGATTCGGACCTTACAGCAAACCATACTTCACCCCGGTATTTGAAATTGCCTCGGTACAAATGACGGATAGTCTTCCTGAGCCATATGCACCACTGGAAAGACCAGTCATTGATGCTTTTGGGCAAAGGGTAGAAAGGGTATGGCCGGGAAAGATAAATGATGAAAAAGAACTTGCAGCGCTGAACCTTGATCTTGAAAAGTCAGTAACCGGAGCAATGTTCGACAAGTCTTTCAGCAAATACGGTGGATGGAAGGAGAAGAAATTCAGAGCAACAGGCTTTTTCAGGACGGAACATGACGGCAAAAGGTGGTGGCTTGTTGATCCTGAAGGTTATGCTTTCCTGAGTGCCGGCATGGACTGCATAAGAGCGACCTCTGCAGGTCCGGTAAATGGTATTGAGGATCTTTTTGAGTGGCTCCCTTCGCCTGATGATACACTTTTCAGCGAGGCGGTTGCTGATACCAGAGGAATGAAAAACGTCGATTTTTATAAAACAAATCTCATAAGGGTATTCGGCAGGGACTGGAAAAAACACTGGAGCAAAATGACAGCAGGACTGATGAGAAACCTGAACATCAACACTGTCGGAAACTGGTCGGATATAAATTTTGCAAGGGAAAACAAAATCCCGTATGTCCTTCCCCTTAGCAGGTTCCCCGGAACAAAGGTTAATATCTACAGAGATTTTCCCGACGTATTTTCGGAAGAATACGAAAAGAACTCAGTCGATTTTGCAAAACAGCTGAACGACTATAAGGATGATCCATATCTTGTAGGATATTTTCTGCGCAACGAGCCCCAATGGGCCTTCGGTTACCATAATCTTGCTTTTGAAATGTTTGCAACAGATATAATGTCTGCGACAAAGGATGAATTTGTGAAATGGATTAAAGAGAAATACCGTAATGATCTGAAGTCATTCAATAGTTCATGGAACATTTCTGTCGAAGGTTTCGATGAATTGAAAAAATTGGTTTTCAAAGATTATCCCTCTTCGAGGGCTGACAGTGATTTCTATGCATTTTCAGAAATAATGGTAAAAAAATATGTTGATGTACCATGCGATGAGGTTGCAAAGGTCGACAGCAATCATCTGAACCTGGGGATGAGATATGCCTGGATAAGTTCTGATCTTCTTTATAAAGCAGGAGAAAGATTTGATGTTTTTTCAATAAACGGCTACGGTTATAATCCTCCTCCAACGGATGAAATATCGAGGATAAGCAATAAACCCGTTATGATCGGAGAATTTCATCATGGTGCAGTCGACAGGGCTCTTCCGGCCACGGGGATAACCGGTGTAATCAGTCAGGAACAGAGGGCTGCCGCATACAGAAATTATATAGAACAGGGATTCGCACGTCCCGAACTTATAGGGATTCATTATTTCCAGCTTATTGATCAGCCTTATTATGGGAGATTTGACGGTGAGAATTACAATATCGGCCTGTTAACTATTCAGAATATCCCTTATAGCGAACTCTCAGATGCAATGAAGATTACGAACGGCCGGATTTATGCAGTGGGCAGCGGAAAAGAAGAACCTTATAAGGCTGAGATCACTAAAATTCCATCAATTCATTATTAGAAAAAGCCGGATTATTTCATGGCACTGGCACTGGCACCGGCCATTATCGATCCTATAAGTTCTTCTCCCTCAGTCCGGAAATCTTCAGCATTTTCAGGCTGGATTATATAAACCTGCTGCTTTGGCTTCAGACCTTTCTCAATGATTATATTTTTATCATTGGCTTCACCAGTCACAACAATCTGCCTGGTTTTATTCTTTGTATAGACATATGGAATTTTATCAGTTCCGGCATGCACGCATTCGGTCGGGATGTAAACCACATCATTATAGGTATTGATTATCACCTTGTTGCTTGTTGTCATTGCGGGTCTGAGTGCTGCATCTGTTCCGTTAATCCTTACCATTACCTCAAAAACCTTTGAATCAGAGTTCTCGAGCTTTTCTCCAATGTTTGCAACACTATACACCTTCCCCCTGAATACCTTGTCGGGGAATGCATCAACACGGATTTCGACATCGAGGCCTGGTTTTATTCTCCTGATATCTATCTCGCTCACGTAAATCTTTGAAAGCAGTGTTGAAAGATCTGGCAATGTTGCCACAGTCCTGTCAAAAGCATTTATGGATGAACCTGTTTTGATCTTGTTACCGCGCCTGTCCCGTTTATAAACAACCATACCTGATGCCGGGGCTGTCACGGTAAAGCCTGAGAGAACTTCCTCAAGGCTTTCGACCCTTCTTTGAATCCGGTTAGTCCATGTTGTCTGGTTCCTGATATCTCTTTTAGCCTGGGCTACCCTGAGTTCATAACCCCTTTGCTTTTGTTCAAGTAATCTTCTTTGCTTATCAACATTGATCTCAGCCTGCCTGATTGTGGTCGGAGGTTCGTATTTGGAATTCTTAAGGGTGATCTCTGCTTCTTCAAGAGAATGTTTCTGGTTTCTTATGGCATCCCTCAGATTATTGAGGGTCACTGCTGTATCGAGCTTTTTCATTTCGAGATTATTTCTGTAAGTGGATAATCTCTCGAGCTCATCTTTAAGCATATTGTTGTATTGCGTTCTGTCGAGGGTTGCTATGTAATCACCCTCCTTTACTATTGTCCCCTCAGCGACCATGTCTGTTATTTTAAGATCAGAAGCACGGAAATCTCTTCCCCTGCTTACTTCCGGAGCCTTTATATCGATTGAATTCTCCGGAACGATTTCACCTGATGCTGATATTGATATCTCAAAATTTCCTTTTAAAGCTACGGCAAAAAGAGAATCGCTCTCCTTATGTGAGGCGAGCTTATTAAAGGCATATAACCCTACCATCGCAACGATTATTATCGCAAAGGTGATAATGACGGGTCGCTTCATTATAATTTATTTATTCTGTTCATTAATAATCTCAGGCCGAAAATATGAAATATTAACAAGTCCATCCCTTTGATTTAAACTTATTTAACATATTTAACAAATATTTAAACAAGCTGTTCAGCCGAAATACTTGCTGATCTTATGTTTTAGGTTTTTCAAACCTATTAAGATTTAAGCTCTCTGACTGTAATTTTTTTAAAAATAAAAAGGGTGCCTTAATATCTTTTTATTTTAGGCCGCCTTACTGATCTGCCGGAAAAATCCGGAATTATTGTTTACGGAAAAATCCTCCGAGGATTGAGCCGAGTACGCTTTTACCTCTTGTTGGCTGTCCGGCACCGCCCTTTAAAATAAAACCTGCCACATCATCAATAATGCTTCCATCTCCATCTGCATCAAGGAGAGAACCGATACCGCCAATTCCTCCGCTGGAATCGCGTTTTTTTGATAATGCTCCAAGGATAAGAGGAGCCAGTGCAGGGATCATTTTCATTATTTTAGTCGCATCAATGTTCAGTGATTTTCCAAGAGCCTGGGCTGCCTGAACTCCGCCGGAGGCTCCCAATAAACCTCCCAGGTTTGCATCTGCCGCGGGATCATTTGCCTTAGCAGAAATGAGATCCTTAATATTGCCAAGAACCGACTGATCCCCATATTTGTTGAGTATGTGGTCGACACGTTCATCACCTCCCCGGTCATCCTTCTGACGTTTCAGTCCACCAAGGATAATAGGAACAAGCTGGGGTATCAGCTTCTGGACTGTGCCCTGGTCGAGGCCATATGTTGCCGACATATTCTTAGTTACCTCAGAACCATAGCTCTTCATAAACTCATCAATGAAATTTGGCATTTCAGTTTTGTTTAGGTTAATAATAAAAAAAAGATCTGATATGCAGAAAACATCATGTTTAGCTAAAACAATTAATTGATTTCTTATTACCAAATATAATATTTAGAACTCTAAAATGGAAATTTTTAAGGCTTGAAGTCAGACTTTTATTAAATAAAATTCGGAAAAAATGGCTTAATTTGAAATAAAATGGCCAGGAGGAATAATTTAATAAAAGCTTCATTTTGTAGATAATTAATATATTCATGATTTTCTTGATTTTGTTCCGGAAGCCGTGATGCATTTGAAAGGTTCATATCTTTAAAAGTTCTGTTATTTATTCATGGCGATAATGAAAAGTAAGAGTAAGGGGAAAAATAATGTATACAAATTATTTTTTTCAGTATTAACAGTCGTCATAATTATTGTTCTTATAGACTGCAGCGGGATTTCAGGCGACCTGAAAAACACTGAAGAATTGCTTAACTACAGGAATGCCGAAGCGTCAACTGTTTACTCCGAAGATGGTAAACTCCTTGGAAAATATTTCTATGAAAACCGGACAAATATCCCTCTTGACAAAATCCCTAAACATCTGGTTAATGCACTGATCGCCACGGAAGACATAAGGTTTTATGATCACAAGGGTTATGATGCAAGGAGTTTCTTCCGGGTTCTTGTAAAAACTGTTCTTATGAACAGGAAGAGTTCCGGAGGAGGAAGTACTATTACACAGCAGCTTGCTAAAAACATGTTCGGAAGGAGAGCAAACGGGCTGTTTCCTGTTTTAAGAAACAAAATTACTGAAGTCATTATGGCCCGCCGGCTTGAGAAAGTATTCAGCAAGGATGAAATTTTGAACCTATATCTCAATACAGTCTCATTCGGAGAAAATGTCTATGGTTTAGAAGCAGCTTCCGGCAGGTTTTTTAATAAAAGTGCCCGGTCACTGAATGTTGAAGAGTCGGCAGTGCTTGTTGGAATGCTTAAGGCCAACACATACTTCAACCCGCGGCTGCATCCTGAGAACTCAAAGGAAAGACGCAATGTTGTCCTCAAGCAGATGGAGAAATATGGTTATCTGAAGAAAGATGAGGCTGATTCTCTGATTAAGCTGCCTCTTGTAATCCATTACAACCGGTCGGGAGCCTCGGGATCTGCAGATTACTTTCTTGTTCAGGTAAAAAATGAGTTATCAGAAATACTGGAAGGTGTTGAACAGAGCACAGGAAAGCTTTGGGATCCTGACCGTGAGGGACTTGTGATTAACACAACTCTTAATGCAGAGCTTCAGAACTATACCCTGTCGGCATTCAGGGAACATCTGTCGTTAATGCAGCGATATCTGGATGCACAATACAACAATCCTTCGGGCAGGAAAATCCTTGGTCAGCTGACGCAGCGTGAACTGGAAAGGCTGAAACTGAAGGAAAGGGCAAACAGCAGGATTTTTCAGGAAGTCTTCAGCTGGAAAGGAATTTATGTTGATTCGCTGAGTGTTTCAGACAGTTTAATGAATTCCCTTAAGCTTCTTCATGCGGGAATGCTTGCAATTGATCCTGTAACAGGAGCCGTAAAGGTCTGGGTGGGAGGAATCGACTTCAAGACTCAGCCTTATGACCAGATTCTGGCGCGAAGGCAGATGGCATCTGTCTTCAAACCTGTTATCTATGCTGCTGCCCTTGAAGATGGAATGGAACCATGTCAGTACCTTGACAATGATTCTGTCCAGCTTTCCGGTTTTAACGACTGGAGTCCCGAAAATTACGACCATTCCTACGGAGGCAAATATTCATTGTCGGGAGCACTTGCCCATTCGATGAACATTCCGACATTCAGCCTTTTTCTCAGTCTTGGATTTGAAAAGGTAGATTCAATGTGGCACCGGCTCGGATTTTCATATCCCCTCGACAATACACCCTCTCTTGCGATGGGTACTGCCGAGGCAAATCTGAAAGAAGTGGCAGTCGCTTATGCTGCCTTTGCAAACGGGGGATACTCTGTGAAGCCTTATTATATCAGCTCGGTGCTTACTCCAGCCGGTGATGAGATTTACAGGGCAGTAGCTCCGTCAGAAAAACACAGGCTGATTTCAGAGCAATCCTGTCTTTTGATGAATGCAATGCTTCAGAAAGCTATAAGGGAAGGTACAGGTGTCACAATGAAAACAGTCTATGGATTAGATCTCCCGCTTGCAGGAAAAACCGGCACATCACAGGATTATTCTGATGCCTGGTTCGCTGCTTACAATCCGGGAATTGTAATAGTAACGCGGGTGGGAGCCTCATCAAGGGCTGTCCATTTCAACAGCGGTTCCTATGGTTCCGGAAGTGCCCTTGCACTGCCACTTGTAGCCCTGACTTTAAAAAAGGCACAACAGAACCCTGCCCTCAGGGATCAGTTGTCTGCTGAATTTCCCGAACTTCCTGCAGAGTTATCGGGCATGCTTGATTGTCCCGATTTCAAAGAAAAGAACCTTTTTGATAAAATAATTGATATTTTTGAAAAGAACGAAAAGACATATCCCGGAAAAGAACGGGATGTCGAGAATAGGATCAGGAACTTTGTCAGAAGAATATTCAAAAAACGATAATTATGACCCTGAAACACTGTCTGAAGAACATAGCTTTCCTTTTTTCTTTGCTGCCGGTACTTCAAACGTCAATGGCACAAAGCTCTGACTGGACTCATTTCAGAGGCAGCATGCTTAATGCCATTGCGGCAGACGAAAAGATACCTCTTAAATGGGATAATTCGACAACTAAATGGAAGACGGAAATACATGGAAGAGGACATTCCTCCCCGGTAGTTTACGGCAATCAGATCTGGGTAACAACAGCTACTTTGGACGGGAAGGAACTGTTTGCCGTATGTGTCGACTTCAGGACGGGCAAAATAATTTATGATATAAAAGTCTTTACTTCGGACCAGGAGATTGGAAAGCATGGAATAAATACATATGCCAGCCCAACTCCATGCATAGAAAAGGGTTTTGTCTATGTTCATTTTGGAAGTCTTGGCACTGCATGCATAAGAACCACCGACGGATCAGTCGTGTGGAAACGCACAGATCTGAAATGTAATCATGTACAGGGTCCGGGATCTTCACCGGTACTTTATAAAAACCTGCTTATACTGCATTATGAAGGGACTGACATCCGTTATATAATTGCCCTCGATAAATCGACAGGGAAACAGGTCTGGCGTACTGACAGGCCTGAGGATCCTTACAAGCTTTTGCCAACTATCGGAAAAAAGGCCTACATTACACCATTGATACTGAATATAAAGGGAAGGGACATGCTTATTTCGAACGGTTCAGCTGTCTGCTGTGCTTATGATCCCATGACGGGAAAAGAGATATGGAGAGTTGTAAGAGGCGCAGAGTCGACAGTACCGATGCCGTTTTCTGAGAAGGGAATAGTGTATTTCTATACTGGTTCCATGGAAGATCCTCCTCCTACTTATTCGGAGATGCTGGCAGTAAACCCCGAAGGAAGTGGTGATATCACTTCCACGAATATCCTCTGGAAAAGGCGCGATGATATTGCCCATACCCAAATGCTTACACCTGTGATAAAAGACGGACTGATTTACACTGTAACTACAAGGAATTTACTGATGTGCCTCGACGCATCAAATGGAAAGGAAATATGGTCAGAACGCCAGCGCTCAGATCATAATGCTTCTCCGGTTTTTGTTAACGGCAATGTTTGGTTCTTTTCAATTAAAGGAGAAGTGCTTGCGATAAGAGCCGGGCGGAACAAAGAAACCGTTGCGAGAAACCAGATGGATTCAGGGATATGGGCTACTCCTGCTTTTATCAGGAACTCTGTAATCCTCCGGACTGAAAAATATATCTGCAGAATATCCGAGGAATGATCTCTGTAATATGATTATTGTAGAATAATATAGTGAACTGGTTTAATAATCTGCTTTGGGGAGAATCTGCTGCACAGACAATATTTCTTTACAGTGTTGTAATTGCAGCAGGGGTATTCCTGGGTAAACGGAAAATCAGCGGTGTATCCCTGGGGATTACCTTTGTCCTTTTTGCCGGAATACTTATGGGCCATTTTGGGTTGAAGGTCAATCGTGTTGTGGCTGAATTTATAAGGGATTTCGGCCTTATTCTGTTTGTATTTTCAATCGGTCTCCAGGTTGGCCCGGGGTTTTTTACTTCCTTCAGAAAAGGCGGAGCCTTGCTGAATCTTCTTGCGTGTGCCATTGTCCTCCTGGGTGTTATGACAACATTAACTATCCATTTTGTGGCCGGAACTCCGGTACCAATACTGACGGGAATCATGTCGGGAGCCGTGACAAACACGCCCGGACTCGGTGCTGCACAGAATGCACTGACCCAGACAGGAAATATCACTGGCGGAGCAATTCCTGATATCGGGCTGGGATATGCTGTTGCATATCCTTTTGGTGTCCTTGGAATAATCCTGACCATGATTATTATTCGCAAGACTTTGAAAATAGATGTTGAGAAGGAGATGGAAATCATTATGAATGAACAATATCCGGCAGAGACAATCCCTGAAAAAATAAATATACTTGTAAATAATCCTGTTGCCTTCAACAGATCTGTTGAGGATATATCCAGGCTATTCGGAACAGGGTTTGTAATATCAAGAGTATTACATAAGGGTGAGCTTCTGCCAGCAACTTCCGACACTGTTATTCATGAGAATGATATTATCCTTGTGGTGGCACAAAAAGGTCTTATCCCTGAAATACTTGCAAAAACCGGTGTTTTGAGCGAGATGGACCTTTCGGCCAGACCTGGAAGCCTCATATCGAGGCGACTTATTGTTACCAATAAGGATATTAGCGGTAAAACACTGGGATCACTTAAATTGAGATCAAGGTTTAATATAAATATTACAAGGGTTTACAGATCTGGTATTGAGTTTGTTCCGTCTCGGGGACTGCAAATACAGATGGGAGACAGATTTACTGTCGTCGGGGATGTAAAGTCGGTCGCTCAAGTAACAAGGGTGCTTGGTAATTCAATGAAAAGGCTCGAGGAGCCTGATATTATACCAATCTTTGTTGGGATCCTGGCAGGGGTTCTGATTGGAAGTATTCCTTTCAGGATACCTGGAATGGTTCATCCGATAAAACTTGGAATTGCAGGTGGACCTCTTATAATCGCAATTTTGCTTAGCAGGTTCGGACATAAATTTTCTCTTGTATCCTATACAACCACCAGTGCCAACCTTATGCTCCGGGAAATAGGGATTGTGTTGTTCCTTGCAAGCGTTGGTCTTATGTCAGGAGAACAGTTTGTCCCTTCACTGGCAAGCGGCGACGGCTTTATCTGGATGTTTTACGGAGTTCTTATCACCCTGATTCCTATCATGGTTACGGGATTCTTTTCAAGGATCATTCTGAAGCGTAATTATCTGGAAATTTGCGGCCTGCTTTCAGGCAGTATGACTGATCCTCCGGCGCTGGCCTTTGCAAACAGCATTGCAAAATCTGAAGCACCGGCAATCGCTTATGCATCAGTATACCCTCTGGTAATGTTTCTGAGAATCTTTATGGCACAACTGCTGATACTAATTTTTATTTAAAAGCTATCGGCTATCAGCTATCAGCTATCAGCTATTAGTAGCCAGCAAACAGCAACATGCAACATGCAACATGCAACATGCAACACTTAACAACTAACATAGTACTCAAATGAAATCACTAAAAACTTTTCTGGCAATTGCAGCTTTGACTGCTTTTATGGTAAACCTCAATGGCCAGACATCAACTTCCGGTCCCGGACTACCGGCATCTGCAGTGATTGGGAAAATCATTGAAAAAACAGGTGCTCCCGTAATACCAAACACAGTTGATGTGATCAAGGAGGGAAACCCTGAAACAATGATAACTGGTATTGTCACTACCATGTTCGCAACAATGCCTGTATTGAAAAAGGCTGTCGAAATGAACTGCAACCTGATAATTGTTCATGAACCATTATATTACAATCACACCGACCAGACTTCACAATTCAGGAATGATCCGGTTTTTCAGGAAAAACAGAAATACATAAGGGATCATAATATTGTTATCTGGAGATTTCACGATTATATCCACAGCATCAAACCCGATGGCATTTTAACAGGCATGGTTTCGAAACTGGGATGGAAAACCTATGTGTCAAATGATAAGCTTGATGAGTTTTCCCTGCCTGAAACAACACTTGAGAATCTTCTTAAGGACCTTAAGATAGTCTTTCCCGGAATTGCATTTTATGTGATTGGTGACCCTAAGATGAAATTAACAAAGGTACGACTTGCTCCCGGGGCTCCCGGAAGCAGTTATCATATCAGGATCCTTGGACAGACTGATACGGAGGTTCTTATTGCTGGCGAGGTACCACAGTGGGAAACTTATGAATATATGCGTGATGCCGTTGATCAGGGAAGGAAAAAAGCTGTGATTTTCATTGGCCATGTCAATTCCGAGGAAGCAGGTATGGAGTATTGCGCTGACTGGCTAAAGAATTTCATAAATGATATTCCGGTAAGTTTTGTAAAAAGCGGGCCATCATACTGGTCATATTGATTGAATACTGTATCGAAAAAGGGAGCGGATAATTTTTTCACTGTGTTCCGCTCCCTGATATTAGAATTCAATTACTCGATCTTATTCAGGATGAACGACCCTGATCCCTCATTCCCTTCCATAATATTCTTAAAGCTGATAGTCAGAACTTTATTTCCAGGATCGGTTTTCCAGGTCTCTTTTGAAACGAAGTCCCCGCTGCCTGTTGTAGTTGTTGATTCGATATAAAATGATCCGTCTTCAGATGAAGCTGAGGCTTTTGTTTTACGCGGCATATCATAAATTGTAATATTATACTCCTTACCATCAAGTGTTACATTTTCAGTAAAAGGATATTCCTGTCCGTCGCCTGTATCATAAAAGCGTTGGGTCAGGAGGCTGTCACCCCTGACAGCTACAGTTATTCGTGTAAGAACAGGTGTATATTCCGGAAGAGTCGATTTTGAAGCATCAAGCTTCCATTTGCCGTTGAAGTCAGGTTTCTGTGCATCTGACCTTGAGGAGATGCCAATTGAAATCAGGAGTGTAAGTCCGATGAGTAAAATTCTTTTCATAATGATTTAAGATTAGTGTATACAAATTTGTTTGTTTTATAATCCGCTGAGGTCAATATTATCAAATAAAAGAGATGGGATCCTGAGAGAATCGCCTTCCCTGAAATCATTGCCGAGGTCAGCAAGGTTAAACCAGAAACTGTTCATATTACCTGTGATGTTCATTTCATTTACAGGATGAATTATCCCGCCGTTTTCGATATAAAATCCCTCAATGCCGTAAGAGAAATCACCTGTCGATCCATTGCAGTTTCCTCCAATGAAACCAGTAATAAGGACACCTTTTTTAAGTGATCCTATTAGTTCTTTCAGGTTTTTGTTGCCTGTACTGCATATGACATTTGAGCTGCTCCCCGAATTGGGTTTCATTCCGAGTTTTTTGCCATAATAATTATCGATATAAAAGCTTTTAAGTATTCCGTTCTCAATTATTGGTCGTCTGACCGCAGCAATTCCCTCTTCATCAAAATGACGCGAACCAGGTCCTGCGGTTATCAGAGGATCATCAACTGCAGACAGAAGCCGGGATGTGATCTTCTGGTTTTCCTTACCGATCAGGAATGACTGTTTCTGGTAGATGCTTGAACCGGTAAGGGCCTGGTAAACAGGGTACAGGAGATTTGCTGAAACGCGGTTTTCAATTATGACAGGATACTTGCCCGAAACAAGTTTTTTGGGATTCATTTTGTTTATTGTCCTTTCCAGTGCCTTGCTCCCGATGTCTTTTTTTATGAGTCTGTCAAAAAACAATGAATTCTCATTCCAATAATCATTAGGTCTCCCTGTTTCGCCTTTCATTGATACGGAAGCTGTAAGGGAAACCCTTGTATTGGCTGAATCACCACTGAATCCGTTACTGGCAACCATTACTGAACTGGAAATGCTGTCGGAATAATAGGAACTCACCGATATTATTCTTTCGTCTTTGCCATAAGCCTCATTCAATACTTCCTTTGCGAGGTCAATTTTTGTTTTTGCATCCAAGGAATCAAGCTTGGGATCAAATGTTTCCAGATCGGGCCCTCCGCCTTTGTAATAAAGTTCCGGATCAGGTAATGAACGGAATTCATCTTCAGCCAGGAATTTTGTTGCATTCACTGCTTCTTCTATGAATTTGAGAAGATCCTCCTTTTTGAGTCTGTTTGTGGAATGTGAAGAGTATTTCTTATTGACATAGAGGTTAATTGACAGTCCCGACCGGTTTGATTCCTTAAGACTGTCAATAAGCTGATCCCTTATCTCAATGTTATTGCTCCTGTTCTCGTAAATATTGGCTGATGCCTGGTCAGCTCCGCATTTCAGGGCATGATCAACGGCCATTTCAGCCAGGCTGTATTTTTCTGTTGTATTCATTTCAGTTTAATTTCAGTTATTATGCATTTGTCCCCCCGACTGTGAGTTTCTTTATTTTAACTGTCGGGATACCCATTGAGTTGGGTGCTCCCTGGCCGTTCTTTCCGCATGTCCACATACCGTTTGTTATTACAAGATCATCAGCTACCATCGACATATCAGCAAGTGCCTGAGGGCCATTACCGATAATGTTGAAATCCTTAACCGGCCTTGTCAGTTTCCCGTTTTCAATGAGATATCCGAATTTTACGAAAAATGTAAAATCACCCTGGCCAATATTTACTTCTCCATTGCTGAAATTGTCGACATACACCCCATTCTTTACACTTGCAATGATCTCTTCCTTCTTATGTGGTCCGTTTTCCATATAGGTACATCTCATTCTCGGGATCGGTATATTTCTGAAGTCCTGCCTCCTTCCGTTCCCGGTAGGTTTTACATTATAGTATTTTGAACTTATCCTGTCATGAAGATAGCTCGAAAGGATTCCGTTCCCGACAATCCTTGTCTTTTCCGAAGGATTCCCTTCATCATCGAAATTTATTGCACCGCGTTTGCCTTTCAATGTTCCGTCATCAACTATATTAACAAAATCCTCAGCAACTTTTTTACCCATTTTGTCAGCAAATATCGAAAGGTTCTTTCTGTTGAAGTCAGCTTCAAATGCATGTCCTATTGCTTCATGCAGAAGTATCCCCGAATCGCCTGCACCCATTACAACTTCCATTTCGCCTGCTTTTGGCATTCCGGCTTCAAACAACATTGAGGTCTTCTCTACAGCCTCTTTGGCAATTTCATCAACGATCTCATTTGTAAGGAATTCCGCTCCCATCCTGAACGACTGGCCTGCAAAATAGTTTTCAATCCTTCCGTTTTTTTCCATTATACAAACCCCTCCGAATATTACCATCGGACGATAATCCCATGCGAGCAATCCTTCAGAATTATAAAACATGATATAAGATGATGTGTCACCCAGAACGGCATTGACCCTGGTTACTTTCGGGTCGGCCGCGAAAATATTGTCATTCAGCCTCTGTATGAATGGAATTTTTTCTTTTACCAGGGTGTCTTCCCATGATGAGGCTATTGGGTAATAATCAGGTTTATTAAATTCGGTAATATTGACAGGAGAAAACCGCGGCTTGCCATCGGCAATGTTGGCAGCTGTTCCGGCTGCCTTCAGCATAGCTTCCAGAGTAACATTTTCAGAATAAGCATAACCTGTCTGGTCACCTTTCAGAACGCGGATCCCTACACCATATCCTACATTTGAAAATGCGCTGTTAACCTTATTGTCCTCGAGCGAGCTGTAATTCTCGAGGGTATGTTCAAAGAAAAGGTCTGCATAATCTGCACCTTTTTCCATTGCTGCGGATATCACTTTTTCAAGCTGCTGACGGGTGACTTCAAAATGTGAAAGATAACTTTCTGCATCATTCGAAAGTCTGATCTGTGGTTTACAGGATTGAAATACAGCAGGAACGATCAATGATCCGGCTGCAGTGATACCGCTGATTCTGATAAATTCGCGGCGTTTAAGATTCATTTTTAAAAGGTTTGGTGTGATTTTATTTTATAAAAGAATTATAGGCAAAGCATATTAAGGGCTAGTTATGCAGAATAGACGTCTCTTCTCAGGAAAGGTTGCAGCTTAATTAAAATATTTTTAAATTACATCATTCCCGGTTTCTTATTGAGCTTCGCAAATTCAACAATTTTGGCAATGCGTGCCGGACGTGTTTCTGCCTTTTTTGCACTGTTAAGCCAGTCAATATAAAGTCTTCGTGCAGAAGGAGGGAAATTGTTGAAATTTGCCAATGCTGTTTCATCACGACTGAGCTGTGCATTAAGATCTTCCGGAATCACCAGTTCCCCGGACGACCTGTTATTGTATGCAAGTTCAGGCTTGTTTATAAGAACCTGATATGCATCAAGACCAGGTTTTTCAGCCTTGCCCTGGCTTATCATCTTTTCCATCCTGGCAATATTGGAGCGCGACCATCCGCTTTTAGGATTGCGAGGGGTATATCTCTGGATATAATATTCGTCATTTATACTTTTTAACTTTCCGTCGATCCATCCAAAGCACAGAGACTCTTCAACTGCATCACCATAAGGAATGCATTCAATACCTGTATGCTTCTTGTAGAATCTGATCCATAGCTCTTTTTCCGATGCTCCGTACTTTTTGAGCCATACTCTATATTCATTCCTGTTCCTGAAATGAATCTCCATGTTACTTTTCAGATATGTTAACCGTGACTGAGGTTTCCTTCAATCCCTTTGAAGAAGCTTTTACAACAAACGAACCTGAAGCGCCTTTTTCAGCTTTTACTATTACGAGGCACAATCCGTTAAAAGCTTTCCTGTAATTTGCCTGAAAAGGATCATGGCTTGTTGCATCGCCATTATCAACTGCCACTATTTTCCCCGGACCGGCTATGTTGAAATTCACCAGATTACTGCTGCGCGGCACAACATGTTTGTTCCTGTCCTCAATCTGAACGGTTATGTATACCAGGTCATTGCCATCGGCAATCACTGACTGCCTGTCGGAAGTGATGCCAAGCTGATAAGGCCTGCCAGTGGTAACAACCCTGTCCTCTGCCCATAATGTCCCGTTTTTATATGCAACAACCTTCAGTTCCCCAGGCTGGTATATCACATCATCCCATCTCAGCCTGTATTCATATTGTCCTTTTTTCTTTTTCCCCAGTGATTTCCCGTTCAGGAAAAGTTCAGCCTCATCTCCTGAGGTATATACATGAACAGGGGTTACCTGGCCCTTCCTTTCGGGCCAGTTCCAGTGAGGGAGTATGTGCGCCATAGGCAGGTCAGGCCTCCATTTCGACTGGTAAAGGTAAAACCGGTCTTTCTTAAAGCCTGCAAGATCGAGAATGCCGAAATAACTGCTTCTTGATGGTACTTCGGTAACATTTTGCATATCAAGCAGAGCTTTTGCCTGATCATATCGCCTTGTACCAGGTCTCAGACCCGTAAGGTCGCCTCCGTACGGAGTTGGTTCGCCGATATAATCAAATCCTGTCCAGACAAATTCACCAAATACCCCGGGATATTTATCCTGCATCTCCCATTGCTGGTCGGGTGTCGATGCCCATGCAGGATATGCAAGGTCGTACGATGATATCTGGAATATTCCATGCCCGGGCAGATTGTTATTCAGGTCGCCCTCAACCACGGGAAAGAAATATTCCCCCCTTGAACTGACTGTAGATGCCGACTCACTGGAATGAAATGGTTTGTTTTCATTGTCTTTATGAGCGAAAAAGGCGTCATACCGGTACAACCGGTAATTGATTCCAAAAACATCGACTGTCTTCTGGAAACCGTTGGTTCCCGATTCATCCCAATTACATCCTACAGTTACAGGTCGTGTATTGTCTTCGGCTTTTATTATCTGCCTGAGGCTTTCCGAAAGAGCGGGATTATTCTGATCGCTCACCTCATTGCCTGTACTCCAGATGAATACCGAAGGATGGTTGCGGTCACGGCGGACCATAGCCCGCAGATCCTCTTCGTGCCATGAGTAGAACAGCTTGTTGTAATCATTCCTTTTCTTGGGTGTTTTCCATGCGTCAAATGCCTCATCTTCAACAAGGAAACCCATCCTGTCGCAAAGATCCAGAAGTTCCGGGGCGGGAGGGTTATGGCTTGTCCTGATTGCATTGCACCCCATTTCTTTTAATATCTCAAGCTGTCGTTCCGCCGCCCTTGTATTAAAGGCTGCTCCCAGAGCTCCAAGATCGTGATGATTGCATACTCCCTGAACAGGTACTTTTTTCCCGTTAAGGAAAAACCCGTCGCGCGCAGTAAAATCAAGTGTTCTGAATCCAAAACTTGTTCCACAGACATCTGTTATTTCCCTGCCGTTATAAACAGTCACAACTGCTTTATAAAGCTGGGGATCATCGAGATTCCACAGAACGGGTTCCTTAACAGGAACATCAAGCCTGAATATATGTGAGGATGAAGCCTGAAGACCGGCTGTAGCAGTAATGGATTCGGCAACAGGAACAGATGAGTGATTTCCGTTTCTGTCAATCTTATATACAGTTGCCTTAATTGTGACATCAACCGGCACGGCCAGATGGCTTTCCACCTCAGCGCTCACACTCAGAACAGCGCTTTCTTTTTTTATTTCGGGAGTGGTGCAAAACAGTCCGTTGTCTGAAATATGGATCTGTGATGTTTTAACAAGCCAGACATTACGGTAAATGCCAGCTCCGGGATACCAGCGTGAATCCCATTTCTTCGTGTCGAGTCTGACTGCAATAAGGTTGTCCTTCCCAAATTCGGCATAGGGGGTGAGGTCAAGTCTGAAAGATGTATATCCATATGGCCATCCTCCAACAAATTTCCCGTTAAGCCATACTTCAGAATATGCCATTGCACCGTCAAAATCGACATATATCCTTTTCCCTTTATCATTTTCTTCCAGCCTGAAATGTTTTCTGTACCACCCAATTCCTTTCCATGGCAGAAGGCCGGTATTATTCTCAAGGGTGTCATTGAAAGGACCCTCAATGGCCCAATCGTGCGGCAGATCGAGAGATCGCCAGCTCTGATCATTTAACTCCGGCATCTGCAGTCCGGCCGGTTCTTTATCAAATATGGCCACATCATATGAGGCGTTGAAGAATTTGATGAACTTCCATCCGGTATTGAACGATTCACGCGAACGAGGTGAATCTTGTGCTGTTAAACTTCCGGTAATCAGGGATAAATGGAAAATAACCATTAATGTCAGCGGTACTGATCGTATCATGATAATAGATTTAAATTCAGATCAGATATAAATATAAAACTATTTTTTCACGAATTTACTGCTGAATATATTGCCTGATGCGGTATTTATATAAATAATATATAATCCGGGTGGCAGGGTGGAGACATCAATGGAAATATGATACTGTCCGGTCTCCCTTGTATTAAGAACAATCTTTCCTGTAACAGTAAAAACTGCAACCTGCTGAATGACATCATCCGATTCAATATTAAGTTGATCTGAGACCGGATTGGGAAATATCCTGAAGACAGGCTGTGATATTTCTTCACCATTGTCTGTAGCTTGTCCGATCATATTTTCATCAAGCCAGGCCAGTCTTCTGTGGATCCAGCTTTTAAACTTCTCAATTTCACCAGCATATGTCAGAGGCTGTTCTCCAGATTCGGCAGTTCCGACATTGATACCAAGTATGGGCCATTTTTCATAATGCCTCTGCTGGGCTTCATCGAGAAGTCCGGCAACAGAATCGATTACATGATTCAGGTATGTTTCACTGAGATATGTATTTCTGAGATGAAAATATCTGTCATGGATCCTATTTGCGAAATTTTCATCCTCAAGAAGCCTGACTTCCCATGAAGGAGGAACTGGAGATACATCACATTCGTTTATTCTGTATGCCCAACCCGATCCGTCTGTGGCATCCGTGTGAATGCAGTCTTCCCTGGCATCTTTGTAAGCCCAGTCAAAATCCCATGGCGGGCCTGATTTAATCTTTCCTCCCTTGCTATCCTTATCTTTGTAATAATAGCGGCTTTTCTTATATCCGTCCACGTTCCTTGACAATTCTTCAAGAATAAAATAATCTATAAAGGAATTGACATCAAGATATGCCCTGTATCCGGATACCGGATCCGTGAAGGAAGGGCTGTAAAGTGTCTGTTCGAAAGAATCAACATAGTCTTTCAGATATGTCTTTTGAATTTGAGTCAGTTCGTTTGGTTTAGGATCAATATAAACAAAATGAACTTCAGCGCCAGGTTTATTTAAGGGAGAAAAATTACTAAGCCAGCTGTTGCTGTTGTCATAATAATCATTTGCAAAAATATAACCTCCGGAAAGATTATCACCAGTATTCTCATCAGGATTGAGTTTTGAAATATTTACGCGGTTTTTGTCCTGTTTGATCTTTTCTCCCATGAGGTAAATGCCCAGATATTCGCCGTTCACTACAACTTCACAATAGACAGTCCGTGGCGCATAATGCCCCATTTTTCTAAAAATCTCAAATGAAAGGAAATTTCTGAGGAAAACTTTATCATTATAGTTTGCTGTAAGTACCCAGTCATTTTCCTCAGGCATTCCCAGTATCGGCACATTAAGATTATTGCCACTGGCATCACGTGTCTCAAGAAGAAATGGTTTCTGGGGTAGAATACCTGAATACTGTCCTTTGGTCTCTATTGCAACTATACCTGAATATACATTTCCCGGATCTCCTTCATTGTTTCTGATGCTGTTACCATTGCTGATTATTTTCATATCAGCTATTATCTTTGGCTCGTCAGGAATATCCACACCACCCTGAGTGGTAATTACAACAATCGGCAGATTTGATGAAAGTTGTCCTGACAGCGATGGTATTAATAGTTCCGGCAGAATTATACAAAGTAGTAAAGCAAGTTCTCTTCTCATAAGGCAATATTAATAATTTTATCTTTTTACTTTTGTCATTTAAACTATTTTAACTATTTTAACCTTCTATGCATAAACTCAGTATTACTATCATTCTAATTGTTGTTTTGTCGTGCATGATACCTGCCCGGGCACAATACCTTGCACCACAAGATAGAAAATTCACTCATCAGGACTCGCTGAGGGGATCGATAACACCTGAAAGAGCCTGGTGGGATCTTAATTATTACCATCTTGATATTAATGTAAGACCAGCCGATAGTACGATATATGGAAGTAATACGGTTACATATCGTGTAAACAGCAGAAACAACATTATGCAGATTGACCTTCAGCCGCCTCTTGGTATTACCTTGGCCGTGCAGAACGGGAAAAAGCTTGACTTCACAAGGGATGGAAATGTATACTATATTAAGCTCCATGAAGAACAAATCCCCGGATCTGTTAATTCTGTCGTAATAAGCTACGGCGGAAGGCCTAAAGTATCAAAAAGACCTCCATGGGAAGGAGGAATAACCTGGACAAAAGACAGCAAGGGGCTGCCGTTTGTTGCCTCTTCGTGCCAGGGCAACGGTGCAAGCCTTTGGTGGCCCTGCAAGGATCATATGTACGACGAGCCCGACAGCATGCTTATTAGCGTAAATGTGCCTTCTAACCTGATGGATGTATCAAATGGAAGGCTTAGAAGTGTTGTCAGAAAGAAAGACAATACAACTACCTATAACTGGTTTGTCGGCAATCCCATAAATAATTACGGAGTTAACATCAATATTGGAGACTATGCTCATTTTTCAGAGGTTTTTAACGGAGAAAAGGGCAAACTGACATGTGACTATTATGTTCTTAAGGAAAACGTTGAGAAGGCAAAGATCCAGTTTAAACAGGTTCCCATGATGCTGGCCGCTTTTGAATACTGGTTCGGCCCTTATCCTTTTTATGAAGATGGTTATAAACTTGTTGAAGCACCTTATCTCGGGATGGAACATCAAAGTTCAGTGACCTATGGAAACGGATATCATAACGGCTACAGAGGAACAGATCTCAGCAGTTCAGGATGGGGTGAGAAATTCGATTTTATTATCATACATGAGTCAGCCCATGAATGGTTCGCCAACAGCATCACGAATGAGGACGTTGCCGATATGTGGATACATGAGAGCTTTGGGAATTATGCAGAAAACCTATATGTTGAGTATTATTATGGTAAGGACGCCGGTTCCGCTTATGTCCTTGGCAGCCGCCGGAATATAAGGAATGACAGGCCTGTTACAGGTAAATATGATGTAAACAGCAGCGGATCAGGCGACATGTACTACAAGGGAGGAAACATGCTTCATATGATCAGGCAGATAATTGACGATGATGAAAAGTGGAGAGGCATTCTGAGAGGACTGAACAGGGACTTTTATCACCAGGTAGTTAAAGGATCACAAATAGAGAAATATCTCTCGGAAAAAACCGGACTCGACCTGAAGCCTGTTTTTGACCAGTATCTAAGAGATATACGGATACCGGTTTTTGAGTATTATGTCAAAGGAACCAAACTGACATTCAGATGGAACAACTGTGTGGCAGGGTTCAATATGCCCATCAGGATTTATGTCAACGGACAAAGAATGGATATAAAACCTTCCGGCAGGTTTGAAACAATTGAACTTGGTGCAGAGAATCCATCAATAACAACTGACATAAATTATTATGTTGCTACTCTTGAAATGACTGCAAATTAAATTCCCCGGTAATTTTAGTTACGATTAGTAGGGGATCAGGAGGATTTCCAGTTTTTTAACAGACCTTTTATGAATACTATCTGTTGATCAGAACCGGTTTCCCGAATCCTATTTTCCCCAGGCTGGACAACTGTGTTGCTGCATCACCAACAATCAAATAATACATTTTATCGGGTCTGATATAGCGGGCGGCAATCTCCCGGCTTTCCTCCAGTGTCATATTTCTGATTGTATTTTCCTCATTTTTTATGTAATCGACAGGGAAGTTATATTTTGCCATTGTTGAAAGCATTCCTGCCAGGGCATTGTTCGTTTCAAAACGGAGGGCATTAGACCTGATCATACAGTTTTTAATGAACGTGAGATCGGTATCTGACAAGTTTTTTCCATATTTCTCCATCTCCTCTTTTATGATTTTCACAGTCTCAAAGGTAGCATCTGACCTTACACTTGTGGATACAGTGAACGGAGCTATTGACCTCATTTCGGGCAGATAGCTCGATGCACCATAAGTGTATCCTTTTTCCTCACGAAGGATCTGGTTCAGGATGCTTGTGAATGCACCTCCAAGCCTGTAATTTATAAAATCGATCTTCACATAGTCGGGATCGCTTCTTGAAATGCATGGATATCCCGCATACACAACAGACTGCCTCGAACCGGGGATATCAATAAAATAAATAATCGATTTTTCAGGTTCAGCAGGCTGGGGCCAGCTTTTTTGAATGATATCTTTTGCTTTCCACTGTTCTGCAAGAGGATTCAATATTGCAAGAGCCTTTTCTTTTGATATATTACCTGAGATGATGATTCTAACTGATGAAGGAGAAAAATTGTTCTCATAATATGTTTTCAGATCATCGATTGTAATGTTGTCAATAGTCTCCTTCGTCCCTGACTGGTTATATCCGAAAATATTTTTATCACCATAAATCAGCCTGTAAAATCCATTTGATGCTACAGAGCCAGGTCTTGCCTCAGATTGAATCAGATTGTTCTTTGTCCTTATTCTGGCAAGCCGGAATTCAGTTGTATCCCATCTGGGTTCAAGAATTATCTCTTTCATCAGTTGAGCTGTTTTTTCAAAATTCCTTGAAAGCATGCTGGCTGCCATGGTAATTTCCTCACGACCTGAATAAACAGTGATCTCTGAGCCGAGTAATTCAATCTCTTCCTCGAGTTGTTCAGGGGTCTTGTTTTTTGTGCCAAGAGGAAGAACAGATGCTGTGAGTGAAGCCACGCCGGGTTTAGCAAGGTCATCATGGCCTGACCCTCCGTCGATAACTATGTTCATTGTGGCAAGAGGCAATTCACTGTTTATTATGCCGAATACTTTTATTCCGTTTTTCAGCTCTGCTTTCCATACGTCAGGCACCTTCACCTCGGGTTCAGGTCCTGCGGGAGGCTCTACTGTCCGGTCGAGGGCAGAAGGACTTTTGGCCGTCTGCTCAACTCCAGCCCCGGCGATGTCGACCTGGGAGGCTTCATTTATATTTTCCTCTCTGATATCTGCCCTTAAAGAATTTGTGGCTGCAAGCTCAGGTTTACCCTTTGGAACAAAGCTTGTCACAATGCGCGGTTTGTCTTTTATGTATGATTCATAAACCCTTATAATGTCTTCTTTTGTAACTGCTTTTATATTTTCAATATCCTTTTCAATGAATCCGGGATCATTCAGCAGGGTGTTATATAATGCCAGCTGAAGTGATTTACCAAGTATACCGGTTATATTATCATAGAAGTTCTTTTCACCCAGGGCTTTGATCCTGTCCACGTCATTCCGGGTCAGGCCATCTTTCTCGAACCGGGCGAATGCCTCAGAAACTGCTTCCTCAATTTCCTTCAGGGTCTTTCCTTCGTTGGCCCTTATACTTATGGTAAATTCACCGGCCAGTTCCGATGCATTGTTATAAGCATTTACAGCCGATGTGAGTTGTTTTTCCTTTATAAGAACCTTGTAAAAGGGAGCCTTTTTACCATCTGCAAGTATCCTGGCCAGAATGTCGAGTGCATATGAATCCTTACTGTATTGTTCCGGACCTGGCCATACCATGGTAAGCTCCGGGGCATTGGCGAAATTGTCTTCATGAAATAATTTCTTTGTCTCAGCAGGAGATGCTGGCATGGGGTTCCGCGTTCCAGGTTCTCCGTGAGATTTTATTTCCCCGAAATATTTATTCAGTAGCAACTTTGCTGAATCAGGATTGAAATCGCCTGAAAGAACGAGAGTTGCATTATTCGGCCCGTAGAACTTCTCATAATAGGTTCTTACATCATCAAGTGATGCATTTCTCAGGTCTTCCATTTCTCCAATAACTTCCCAGCTGTAGGGATGCCCCTGGGGATAGAGGTTCTTCAGAACGACATAATCAGTGAATCCATAGGGGGAATTATCTTCACCCTGCCTCTTCTCGTTCTGAACGACATTCTGCTGTATGGCAAGAAGTCGTGGAGTGACAGAATTTATGAAAAAGCCCATCCTGTCAGATTCAAGCCAGAGAACTTTTTCAAGGGCATTCCTTGGAAATACCTCAAAATATGTTGTTACGTCACGGTTTGTAAAACCATTGTTCATACCTCCGGCCCCTTCAATCACTTTGTCGAATATCCCTGCTGGAACATTTTCCGAGCCTCCGAAAAGAAGATGCTCAAAAAGATGTGCAAATCCTGTTTTGCCGGGCAATTCCCTGCTCGACCCGGTATGGTACATTATTGTATAAGATATCATGGGATCCGAATGATCTGTATGCAGAATTACCTGCAGGCCATTCGGCATTGTGTATTTTTCATATCCGATCGTAAGCTTGTCAGATGCTTCTTTTTTATTGCATGATGACAGGACCAACACTGCCAGTGCAGATAAAAAGAGTATTTTGAAGTCAGGCGTTCTTTTCATAATGATTTCTATTTTATGTTCCGGTAATTTGAACATCGAAATTAGGAAATTATGAAGAAGTAATGCATCTGAATCCGAAAAACTTTTTCCCCGGTAAATGATGACAGAACAGGAGCATTATCAGGTATTGGAGGTCTTGACATTTTTACTTATATTTCAATACCTAAAATTATACCGGATGAAAAGACTGTTTCTGACAATTATTCTCAATATTGCAGTACTTGCATTATCTTTTTCCCAGAATAAGCCCTTCCTTTCTGATATCTATTACTATATCGAAAATCCGTCGGTTTTTGAAATGAATCAGGAGGATGGACATGTTCCGGTTGTTCCTTTTCTGAACACCGGTGATGCTGTCATGAACATCTATGAGAAGAGCCCGTGGTATTTGTCACTCAACGGTATCTGGAAATTTCATTATTCAGATACTCCGGAGGGAGTCCCGTCAGGTTTCTTTAATCCCGGCTATAAGGATACTGGTTGGGATACTATCAGTGTCCCGTCCAACTGGGAGATGAAAGGATACGGAGATCCTCTTTTCAGGAATGTTACAACTCCTTTCAGACCCGATCCACCAAAGGTGCCCCGGGAGTATAATCCTGCTGGTGCATACAGAAGAACCTTCAATATCCCTTCTTTCTGGAAAAACAGGGAAGTTTTTCTAAGAATGGAAAAAACAGCTTCTGCTTCATTTATCTGGATCAATGGGAAAGAGGTCGGGTATAATGAAGGGGGACAGGAACCTGCTGAATACAACATCAGTGATTACCTGAAGACGGGAAAAAATAGTATCGCTGTTGTTGTTTATAAATATTCTGATGGCTATTATCTTGAAAATCAGGATTACTGGCGCCTGGCAGGGATCTTCGATAATGTCTGGCTTTTTGCGGCTCCCGGAATACATATCTTTGACTGGGTCGCTGTAACCGATCTGGATGAGAATTTTGTAAATGCAAAACTGGACCTGTCAGTTACACTGAAAAACTATACTGACAGGCAATGGAAGGATCTGACCGTAAGAGCTAAGCTTCATAATGCAGATAATAAGATTGTTAAGCAATTAACAACAGACGGCATTCTGCTTAATCCAGATTCTCCGGCAGTGGTAAGGCTGACCGATATGGTTGAGAAACCTGAGCTTTGGTCGGCAGAGCATCCCAGCCTGTATACCCTCACCCTTGAACTTATTTCTTCGTCTGGTAAGGTTGAAGAGGTAATTTCTGGAAGGATAGGGTTTAAGGAAACAGAGATCCGTAACCAGGTCTTTTACCTTAATGGTAAGCCTGTAAAGTTAAACGGGATCAACAGCCATATGCAGCATCCGGTAAATGGTCATACTATGGATGAAGCTACAATCAGGAAGGATCTTTCAATATTTAAACAGTTCAACATCAATTGTGTAAGGACTTCACATTATCCTCCGGTAATAAAATATCTTGAACTGGCCGATGAGTATGGAATTTATGTGGTCGATGAAACCGGTGATGAGGCCCATGCTACTGAATACGTCTCAGACAGGCCTGAATGGGAGGATATGTACCGTGAAAGGGCGGCAAAGATGGTACTCCGTGACAGGAATCACCCGTGTGTATTATTCTGGAGTGCCGGAAATGAAAGCGGTGAAGGTGTAAATATATGCTCTGTCATTGATGAGGGGAGGAAATATGATAATACAAGGTATTGGATGTACGGAGGGAATGCATTCAGCCACAGATGCGAGGAAATCATTGGACCCCGTTATCCTCAGATCAGAGATCTCCTGTCACTGGTTTATAACGTACCTGCTTCTGCCGACCCCCGGCCTTCATTCCTCGATGAATATCTTGCTGTTACGGGAAACGGGGGAGGAGGGCTTGATGATTACTGGGAGCTTTTCTATACCCATCCGCGCAGCATGGGTGGAGCAATATGGGATTTTGTCAGCACAGGTATAACTGAAAGAGCCCGTTTTTTAAAAGACGGGTCTGCAAATGATATACAGGTTAATATCATGGGGCGGGCGAAACTGGTCGCAGGGAAATACGGCAAAGGTATCGACCTTAACGGTCATGACCAATGGGTGGAAGTATACAGGGATGACGCCCTCGAAATCAGCGGAGACAAACTTACACTTACATTATGGGTTTATCCCCGTGCTCTGAGCGGTTCAGCAGGAACGCTTATTACAAAGGGCAACTGGCAGTTCGGCATCCGACAGGTCAGAAAGGATTCCCTTGAGTTTTATGTAACAACACGTACCCGTCAAAATATTAAAATAGCTCTTCCGGAGAATTGGGAGTACAACTGGCATCATGTTGTCGCAAATTATGACGGATCATCAATATGGCTTACTGTCGACGGAAATGAAAGCCGCCACAAGGCTCAGTCGGGAAATATCCGTAACACACCTTACCCCGTCAATATCGGCAGGAATGCCGAGACTCACGGACAGGAAACAGCGGTTTATATTTGCGACGCTATAATCGACCAAGCCGGGATCTTTGCAAAACAAATATCCGGCAGACTACTTGAGGAGCCAACTGAAGGAATAAAACAGCAGGCTGCACTCTGGCTCGATTTTGAAGACGAAAAACCAGGTGAGGAATATTTCAGCTACGGAATAGGAGCGAGGACCTATGGATCGATCTGGCCCGACAGACGGCCCCAGCCTGAGATGTGGCAGATAAAGAAATCTGCTCAGCCTGTACATTCGGAACTTGTCTCACCAGAAAAAGGACTTGTGGAAATAACTAACCGTTACCTCTTTACCAATCTGAATGAACTTGAAGGGCGATGGGCAATCCAGGAAAACGGGAAAATAGTTCAGCAGGGAAAACTCGATATTGATCTTGAACCCGGAAATAAAAAGATAACAGAGATACCATTTGTAAAACCTGTAATAATACCGGGAGCAGAATATTTTCTGAATGTAAGCTTTCATCAGAAAAAAAATACCCGATGGGCTGATGCAGGTTTTGAAACTGCCTGGGACCAGATGAAACTGCCATGGTCTGCTTCGGAAAAGGAGAACAGAAAATTTCCTGCTGCAAAAGTAAATGCTCAGGAGGCAGGGGAAAAGCTGTTAATATCAGGTACAAACTTTCTTTACAGGTTTGATAAAAGTACAGGACTTCTTGAATCGTTATCGGTCAGAGGCAGGGAACTGATAAAAAAAGGACCCGTACTTAATATATGGAGAGCACCTCTTGCCAATGAAACTGATTCATGGACATTCTGGTCATCGAATATTAAGAACAGGATTGACGGCTATGGAAGAATGGCCGCTACAGAATGGTACTCTGCGGGTATTGACAGACTTACTTTCATGAATGATAAGTTTTCATGGGAAAATCAGGGAGATTCGTGTATAGTTGTTTCTGTAAAAAATATCTGGCCGATGGCGATCCAGAGAGGCTCTTTTATTGATGATTCAAAATACGTTATAAAAAGCGATGGCACAATTATATACTCCGATTCCATCATTCCAGACGGACAGATGCCTTCATGGCTGCCGCGTGCCGGACAGCAATGGATACTGGATAAGTCGCTTGGCAATGTCGAATGGTTCGGTCGCGGACCTCAGGAAAATTATCCCGACAGGAAAAGTGGGTACAGGGTTGGGGAATATAAATCAACTGCTCAGGATATGTATGAACCCTATCTGATACCACAGGACTATGGCCTAAGGACAGATACAAGATATGTAAGGGTTATTGATGGAAATGGAACAGGTCTTGAATTCAGGGCTGACAGACTTTTTAATTTCAGCCTGCATTCTTTTTCAACTGATAATCTGACTAAGGCCGTATATACATATCAGCTTCATCCCTTCGACGGGATGACATTCAATCTCGATTATGCCACAAGCGGGGTAGGCTGCACGGCAGCTGGTGTTTTTCCCGAATACCAGGTTATGCCCCAGAGATATGATTGCGAGGTAACCATAAGGCCAGTGTTTAAGTAAATTGTTCTATTGTATATCCTGTAATTCGGTCAAAGCATAAAGGTTCGAGTTAGAAAGACCGACTGCCTTTGAAAGATTTTCCCTGGCAGAAGAAATATCGCCTAACCCTTTTAATCCCAAACCCTTAAGGAGAAATGCGGATGAGAGTCTTGCATTTTCAGCTTCCCTTGTCCCGAACTTGGCAAAGAAATCCACGTCAACCGTATTGCTTTGAACGATCTGTTTTTCTGCTTCGGCAATAATGGATTTCAGGGCTTCTTCTGCTTCTGTCCTTTTGCCCAGTTTCATAAGGCTCATCGCCTGATAATATTTTAGATATGACGAGCTTCTTGCTTCCCTCGAAGCAGACTGCTCATAGCTTTTTCTTGCCAAGGTCCTTTTCCCGAGAGCATCATATGCGGTGGCAATAAAATAATCTGCCTGTACATTCCTGTTCCCGGCCCTGCTTCCAGCTGCTTCTTCTTCAGGGATCCTTGCAAGGAGAAACTCATCAAGAGCTTTGTCATATTTCTTTTCGGTCATAAGCTTCTTACCCATCATCAGGTGAGCATCAATAATAATATCCCTGACTCTTGATGATCCTTCCCTGTAACTGAATTTTCGCCCTGACAGGTATTCAACAGCTCTTTTGGGCTTTCCGGCAAGTGTAAGAACTGTAATCTGCCGGGCAAAAGCATTATCTCTCGCAGAAACAGTTTCGTTTTGGCCATCAAAAAGTGCAAGCCTCTTTTCAACAGGTGCATTACTCATCTCATACAACGCATCAAGCTCTTCATAATACAGTGCATCATCTTTTTTTATGGACATAGCCTTTTCATACTCAGCGATTGCCCTGGTTCCATCGCCCATATAATGATAATATCCCCAACCAAGGTTCCTGTGTGCGATTGCAAGTTCAGGATCAAGCCTGATACAATTTTCCCATGCTTCAATTGCCTTTCCGGGTTGCTTGTCATACAACAGGTTTCCCAGATAATACCATGGTCTGGAATCATCAGGAAAATATGAGATTGCCTTTTTGAGAACATCAATAGTTTCAAGCCTGAAAGGGAATACATAATCGACAGGCAGTTCCGAACCATTTTTGAAATATTTTGCGGCTTCTCCCTTGTCTCCCTTAAGATCAGACATATATCCCAGGTAATAATTCATTATCGGATTTTTCCCGGGGTATCTCATGAAAACCTCCCTTGCTTCATCAACAAATCCATCATCCAGATAAGCTATTCCAAGCTCAAGATAATTCTGGTCAGAGTCACGCATATTTTTCCTGAGTTCTTCCAGCACCTTTTCTGCAGCCTTATTATCGCCAATTGCTTTCAGATTCATGTATAACTCATTTCCCGTCCTGAAATCAAGCGGATCATTTCCGGCAATATTCCTGATAAGTTCGTAAGCCTCTTTCCCTTTTCCCAGATGCCTTAAAACAGATGATTTCAGACATATGGCACTGTTATTTCTTGTATTAATGGATAACGATTCATCAACCTGGCCAAGGGCTTTCTGAATATCTCCTTTCAGACATGATATTCTTGCAAGTTCAAGATATGAGGCCGAATGCCAGGAATAATCCCATGTAGCCCTGTATAGAGTATCGGCAGCTTCGTCATAAAGACCAAGTGCTTTCAAAGTAAGGCCCTGAAGATAAAGTGCTTCGCATGTTGCTGGTCTTGTGTAATCCTTTGTTAATCTTTTAACAGCCCTGGCAAGATATGACCTTGCCTTCAGATAATCTCCATTCTTTAAAAAGTGATTTCCCATGGCTGTATTAGTCCGTATATCATCAGGATCTCTTCTCAGAGCTTCGAGGTAATAATCCATTGCATTGAGGGTGGGATTGTAAAACTGTTCGATCCTGCTTCCTGCAAGATAAAGTTCTTCCACTGTCTGTATTTCCTTTGGATCTTTCGGACGATTAACAACAGGGGGAAGCTCTGAGACTTTTCCTGTTTTTACAGGAGTATAGGAAATAAGGACCTCGCCTGTTATTTTGTTTCTCATTTCTGTATGGAGATCAGTGAGTTCGTACGGCGAACTGATCCTTATCGTCCTGGTGAAGGTCTTTGATGGAGATATTTCAACCTCTTCATTCATGATTATATCTTCCTTGTTTTTAAGCAGTATCACAGCTTTTTCGATTTTTCCTGTAGAGTAATAACCGATGAATACCTGGTTATTTTCCCTTTGTTCAAGATTTACGGCACCATTAAGGTTGGCATTTTTAAAACCGCCGATATCCTTTACGGGATACCAGTATTGCCTGAATGTTTTTACTTCATATGGCCTTATCCAGCTGTAATCGGGCTGATTATCTGAAAATGCACCTGTCATTATCTCCACATAGGGACCATCTGTCTCTGTCAGCCGTGCCTCTGTTGCCTGTCCGACCGGTCCGGAACCCCATTCCCAAAGTTTTGCCCCTTTAACTATGTTATGGTCGCCGATATGTACTGTTCCTGTCTCCCGCCCATGGTCATAACCCCCCATGAAATCTTCCTTCAGATCCCATGCAAAAAAAGAATTTGAATTAGATGAGTTCTTCCACCAGCTTACATCAACACCCTTTGTAAAATCCTGCCCGTTATATATTTCAGTTGAAACCGGCCAGTTTGTAAAGCTGTTCTTGGCATGGTAAGTGGCAATGTTGACACTTGGAGGAAAAATGACCTGGTAGTTTTCATTTGTATGGGCAGCTACATTAGCCCAATAAAGAAATGTATGCGTAAACGGCGTTGGATTAACTATTTTAACCTCAGCTTCGAAATAAGACCTTTCAGGAAACATGGTTATGCCTATTGTCCATCTCATCCTGTGTCGTGGTTCAGTCTCTCCGATCCGGATAGTCCTGCTGCCGTCGCTGTTTTCAGTTGTTGTATAATCGACAGGTAAAAATGTAGATGCCCTGTGATGATGAAGGACACACCATTCGATACCTCCTGATACCCAGGCTCCAAGCATACCGATATTTGAAGGTTTTACGACATTGTTTTTGTAAATGAAGTTATAACCATTCGATTTATCGGTAGCGTAATATAGTTTGCCGCCTATCTCCGGAGTTACGCAGAGCTTAATATATTCATTCTCCATCGTTACCGTTTTCCAGGCTTTGTCGACCCTCTGATCAGAGATCACATCATTCATTCCATAAGGATATATGTATTTTGAAGCTCCCTGGTATGATTCCCTGTTGAAAAACATAGGATTCTTATCGGGAGGGGCTACTGTGTAAGTGGGTAATACCCATTCCTGTTCCGAAACCTTGACCTGACTTGTAAGAGATGATGATGAAACAATAAGTAATGACAAAACAACTAATCCTTTAATTTTCATATCTAAGCGATTTATTTTCAAAACTCCGAAACCCTGAAACCCTGAAACTCTGAAACCCTGAAACTCTGAAACCCTGAAACCCTGAAACCCTGAAACCCTGAAACCCTGAAACCCTGATCTTTTAGCCCACCCCGTGCCTCTCCCGGGAGGGGATCTTCTCCTTTCATCCTCCAACCTGTCGTGGTGAAAGTTATCAAAAATACCTTTCATTATTCGAATAATTATCCTTATATTTTATGTTCAATTTGCGGTACAACCTTTGTAAAAAAAAAAATAACCATGCGTAAATTTTTATTCATTCTACATGTATTGATAATATTCTCATTTCCTGGCTATTCGCAGGAAAACATCAATGACGGCCAGAAACAAATGCTTAATCAGCTCCGGAAAGAAGTAAGCGTAGATCTGACAGGAAATATACTCCCTTTCTGGATATCAAATATGACTGACAATATCCGCGGAGGATTTTATGGAAGGATTGATATTCAAAACCGGGTTTATCCTGAAGCTGACAAGGGAGGCATTCTGAATGCCAGGATTCTCTGGACATTCTCATCAGCATATCGTGTTACCGGCGATACCATGTATCTTAGAATGGCAAAGAGGGCAAGGGATTATATCCTGAAATACTTTATCGACAGGGAGAATGGTGGTGCATTCCTGAGCCTGAAAGCCGACGGTTCACCTTCAGATACAAGGAAACAGGTTTATACGAATTCCTTTTTTATTTATGCCCTTTCTGAATATTCAAGGGCTACCGGCGACAAAGAGACTTTATCGGAAGCAATGAAAATATTCAGCCTTTTTGAAAAGTACGCATTCGACACGGAGAACAATGGCTATTTCGAGGTTTTCAGCCGCGACTGGCAGAGAATACGCGACAAAATGATAGGAGAAAGCTCAGAAAAGGATGAAAAAACGATGAACACCCACCTTCATATGATGGAAGCTTATGCAAACCTTTACAGAGTCTCGGGCGATGATGCTACAGGTCAGAGACTGAGGAACCTTATCGGATTATTCCTCGACCATATTATAGATAAAAAAACCTCACATCTTATCTGTTTTATGGACAGAAACTGGAACAGGACATCCGATATTGACTCCTATGGTCATGATATCGAATCATCATGGCTTCTTTATGAAGCAGCAACACTTCTGAACGATAAGGAACTTACGGAAAAAGTTAAAAAAGTCTGCATAAGTATAGTAAATGCGGCTTCTGAAGGTTATCAGGACGATGGGAGCATGCTTACGGAGAAAAACACTTCAACAGGTCATGTCAGACTGCAGCGTTCATGGTGGGAACAATCTGAAACAGTTGTAGGTTATATTAATGCATTTGAACTCACACAAAACTGGGGTTATATGAGTAAATCCCTTAAATGCTGGGAATATATTAAGAAGAATTTTATTGATACAAATAACGGTGGCTGGTTCAGCTATATCTCCGAAAACGCAACTCCGTCGGGTGATAAGGGTGGGTTTTGGATATGTCCTTATCATAATGGAAGGATGTGCATGGAAGTAATGCAAAGAATAAAGAAATTTCCTGATCAAAAATAGTTTTTTATTAAACGTAACTTTATGTATACCTATACTCTGGGCGGTAAAAAAGGGAAGAAATATGTTCTTCATGAAAGCAGTGATATGATTGCGGTCAGACTGCGGAAGACGGCGACAATGAAGAGCATTATGGGCTCGGCACGTGGAAAGAAGATAATGAAGGATTTTGAACTTGTAGAGGAATTTCCGGAGGCTGATATATCTGTTTTCCAGGCAAAAAAATCGGTTACTGATCCGGTTGTTGTGCGTGACAGGGCAAAATCGGCTCTTAAAGATGAACCTGGCTTAAGGTTTGCAGGCAAAGTGCTTATCGATGCTGAAAGCAAAACTCTTGTACTATACACGGAGAATATTTTCATTAAATTCCAGGATGAAGTGAAACCGGAGGTTTGTGAGAAGATCCTTGCTGATAATGGTCTTAAAATCAAGCAACGGCCGGGTTATGCTGTAAATGCTTATTTTACCGGTGCACCTGAGAATACAGGAGTCAGGGTATTCGAACTCGCGGAAAAACTACTCCAGATGCCTGAAGTCGAGCTTTGTCATCCGGAACTTATAAGAAAGAGAAGCCTTAAAAGGATACATCCTGATCAATGGCATTTAATGACCGCTTTAATCGACAGGAAAATAGTGGATGCAGGTGTCAGGGCTGATCTTGCCCATAAACTTTCAACAGGCAAAAGCGTTGTCATAGCTTTGATTGATGACGGAGTGGATACGGATCATCCCGAATTCAGTCAGAAAGGAAAGATCATTCATCCGAGGGATGTTACGACAAACAGTGATGACGCCAGGCCTAAGAACATTTATGATAATCATGGGACATCATGTGCCGGAGTGGCAGCTGCCTCGGGTGTTGAGGCATCAGGTGTCGCCCCTGGAGCGATGCTGATGCCGATACGTCTTAGCTCCAACCTTGGCTCCATGGCAGAGGCAAATGCATTCATCTGGGCTGCCGACAATGGAGCTGATATAATATCATGCAGCTGGGGACCGGAAGATGGAAACTGGAGCGATCCCGACGACCCGGTACATTTTGCACAGGTAGGGCTGCCCGACAGCACAAGGCTTGCAATAGATTATGCTGTCAGATCGGGAAGGGGAGGAAAGGGCTGTATCATCACATTTGCTGCCGGCAACGGTAATGAAGACTGTAGCTATGACGGATATGCAGATTATGAGAAGGTTATTGCGGTTTCAGCCTGTAACGATACCGGTAAAAGAAGCATCTACAGTGATTACGGTCGCAATGTCTGGTGCTCATTTCCAAGCAGCGATTTCGGATATGCTCCTTTTAACCATCCGCAACCCCTTACAAAAGGAATCTATACTACCGACCGTACTGGGCAAATGGGTTATAATCCGGAAGGAAATTATACAGACAATTTCGGCGGCACCTCAAGCTCCTGTCCAGGAGTGGCAGGAACTGCAGCTCTTATCCTTTCAGTGAATCCGCGACTTACATGGTTGGAGGTTAGGGAGATAATTGCTGCCACTTCCGATAAGATAGATATAGACGGGGGAGGTTATGATGAAAAGGGCCACAGTATATATTATGGTTTCGGCAGGGTGAACGCTGAAAAAGCAGTTAAAAGGTCTATGGATCTTTTAACTCATAAAAAAATACCAAAACGGAAATCAAAATCAAAATCGACGGTCTGATTAGTTAAATATACCAACTCATTTTCGCAAAACAATTAATATATATGGCACGGGAAATAGTTACTTCACGGGATATCCTTAAAATTACCAGGGATGAAGGGCCTGATAAAGAAGCTTCAGCAGCTTCCCGGATAACTTCAAGGGATGGTTATTTCGACAGATTGTTCAAATATATTCCTGCAGAACTTGTTGCCGGTTATATCTTCGTCCTGGGCAGTGTGAAACAATTAACAGATCCGCAACAGGCGAAAATTGTCAACTGGTTGATTTTTGCAGCCTTTGCTGTACTTACACCAGTATATCTGAACAGGGTACAGAAAGTATCAAAGACAGGCCAGCTGATAATTTCCACAATATCGTTTGCAGTATGGGTTTTTGCCCTGGGAGGACCATTTGCCCTTACTGAATGGTACAATCCTGTTTTTGGGTCAATATTGCTTCCGGTGTTTACACTTCTGATTGCTATCTGGGAAGCAGACTAAGAACGTCCTTTTAACTTTCATTTATATCAGTTTTTAGTCATGGATTTCAAAAAAATGATATTACCTGCCAGTGATTTTATCCTTTAAAATCCTTCAAATCACGATTTCTACCCTTTTCTGGTCTAAAACTTCTTACCGTTTGTCAAAACCGGATTTTCTGAAGATTTTCCCCGGAATGCTGCTTTAAATAGCAATATGTCAGTGGTTTAGGTTTTGAATTTCTGTACAGGAAATCTTTTCTGGAAGAATTTCTGTAAATTAATCACATGTTTTGACGAGCGGACATTTTTTTCAAGCAAAACCATCATAATAATTCCACCATCTTCCTTTTTAGCCTGACAAACGATTTCTAAAACAATCGCATTAGTCCACTGATTGGGCTTAAGCTACTTGACTGCTTCGAAAGCCGGTATTATTTTTACTTCGAACATTAAAGCAGAAATTAATGAAAGCACTTTACGAAATTACATCACTTGAAACCGGAACAGTCGTGATAAGGAAAAGAAAGATTGCGAAAGCCCTTCGCAGATGGTTACGTGAAAACGGAGCGCTTTACAGCCACAGATTGTATGTCTCCTGAAAAGAGGAAGAATAATTACTAACCACAAATACATAAAAGATGAAAAAGTCAATTTTAAGTTTTCTTACAGTGTTTACAATCCTTGCGGGTTGTTCGAAACCTGATGCCGAAGAGCTCAATAAAGTCAGCAATGAACCTGTTGAAGCAATGGCTGTCGACATGAAAACACTGTCCGGAACCATTCAGGGTGATATTAAAGGTATAGCTGATACATGCAAATCAAGGACATTCGCCCTTGTTGCAGGACAGCATACTGTAATCGGTACTGTTGTAGTATCAAACGATGTTAATTTCCTTTATGTAACGTATACTACAAACGGAGACTGGACACTTTCCCAGGCTCATTTGTTTGTTCTTGCAAGTGAACCGACTGAACGTTTGTCACCAGGATCAGCTCCTTATAAGGTTGAAAGCCTGCCGAACGGAACCAAAACCTATACATTCTCAATCCCGTTTTCAGAGAGCTTAGTCTGCGGGTCATCCATCTGGATACAGGCTCATGCAAGTGTCGGCAGAGAAACAGCATATGGCGGCATAATAGTGGATCCGCCTACCGGATCCTGGTTTGGCAAGATCTTTTATCAGATCGAATGCTGCGAACCAGAGGTCGAGTGTGACATGGGAGCTTCTGTCAAAGTTACCGATGTCAGGTGCTTTGGAGAAAGTACAGGTAAGATTGACCTTACCATTACAGGTGGCAAGGCTCCTTTTATTTTTGTTTGGAGCAATGGCGCAACAACCGAGGACCTTGATAATGTACCAGCCGGTAAATATTCCGTACATGTATATGATGCAAATCAGTGTTCGGCTTTTGTCGAGGATATAATGGTACTTCAACCTGCATCCGGCATTTCAGCCTCAAGCATTGTTACAAATATTTCCGTCTTTGGTGCCCATGATGGTGCTATAGACGTAACTGTATCAGGAGGGACAGCCCCGTATACATATTTTTGGAACAACGAAGCAACTACACAGGATCTGACAAACCTGGGTCCGGGAACCTACAGTGTTATAATCACTGATGCAAATGGCTGCAATACCGCTCTTAGGGGAATCCTTGTGGAACAGCCTCAGGAAGTAAAGTGGATAGCTTTTGCCCGTAAAACCTATGTGCCCATGGTACACTGCTTCCTTGATGATCCGCTTCTTAGCAAGTATGAATTCACACAATGGGGCTGGACAAACGGAGCTCTTGCACCTTCAGAGACATTCATATCAACTTATGAACTCTTTACAAACGTTTCAGGTTGCGATGTAAGCAAAGCAACAAAAGTTGGAGAAATGAAAGTCCATTATTTTGAAGGAACAGGAAAAGTAACCATAACCCTTAACAGCGGTTATACAATGAAAGAATCACGTCTTTATATCGGCAACGATATTCTTCCAAAATACGAAGGTGATTTTACTGTTGATCCTGCATTTTACCCGTTCGTTCATAAAGACCTTGGTACCGCAACATCAGATATGTTTACCATAAATGGTCTTTCGGAGAATGTTTACATAATTGGATACGTGGTCCTTAATAAATAAGGATTAGATAATAAATTTAGTACATTAAAAGAGGATAAATCCCGGGAAAATTCCCGGGATTTTTTCTTTTTTCACGCCCTTAACGCGGATTTGAACGGAAAGTTATTTTAATTATGTGATTTCAGCCTTTTTCGTGAAATCGTGGTGAATAAATAAATTCTTGCGACCTTGCCGATGTTTTGTATATAACCCTTCTTATTCATACCTTCATGACTTGGTATTGGACAGTAAGAATAAAAATGAGCACAGATGTTTTCTGATCTTGAAAAGAATAACGAAGCTGATCCGGGTCCGGGTCCTCAGAATCAGGAAAATTCAGGAAAATCATTTTTTGATTCCATCGAAGGACTTGCTGCAAGACTTAAAGCAGGCTCCTCAGGTCCTATAATTCCTGTTAAGAATGATCTTACTGATTTTTCATCAGACGACTTCCCCGAAATTGAAACCACCGATAAGATTGCCAGAAAGATTGAAGAGTTGCAATCAATAATAGCTTCCATAGAAAGCAGGCCCCTGATGCAGGATGAAGTTACTTTTAACAGGAATTTCAGGATCAACTACAAGGGAGAACTTAACAGAGCCCAGCTTGAGGCTGTGACAAGTATCGATGGTCCGGTTCTGGTAATAGCAGGTGCCGGAAGCGGAAAAACAAGGGTGATAGTTTACAGAGTTGCATTTATGATGGAAAATGGAATCGAACCTGAAGATATGCTCCTTCTTACTTTTACCAGGAAAGCCGCTGCAGAAATGCTGGGACGCGTTCAGCAATTGCTTAAGGATAACTCCGCACAAAAGGTTTTTGGAGGTACATTCCATTCGTTTTCAAATTTCATCCTCCGGAAATATTCAAATCAGCTTAATATTCCTCCGGATTTCACAATCATTGATGAGGAAGACTCAGCCGATACAATTGACCTTATAAGGTCGGAACTTAATACAGAAAAAACAGAAAAAGCTTTTCCAAGGAAAAACAGGATTCAGGAAATAATCTCATCTGCGAGAAACAGGGACCTGACTATAAAAGAGGTTGTTGAGGAGGAATTTACAGGACTCAAAGAATTTGTAAGCCAGATTGAGCTTATTAATCAGGGATATGAAAAGTATAAAAAGATCTGCAGGATTTTCGATTACGACGACCTGATGGAAGTTCTCAGGAATTCGCTTCGCGATAATTCAATCTTCCGGAAAAAGCTGAACAGTTCCTATAAATATATAATGGTTGATGAATACCAGGATACGAACCTGATCCAGAAAGAAATAGTGGAATATCTTGCCGGAGACTCAGGAAATATTCTGGTCGTTGGCGATGATTCACAGAGCATATATTCTTTCAGGGGCGCCAATTATGAGAATATCCTGAGATTTCCACAGAAATACCCTGGATGCAGGGTCATCAAAATAGAGGAAAACTACAGAAGCAACCAGAAGATCCTTGATTTTACAAATGAAATAATACTTAATTCCAGGATCGGATATAAGAAAAAACTCTACTCTGATATAAAAACTGAAGCTCTGCCGGAGGTCAGGAAATTCTATGACCAGGAAGCTGAGGCTGAATATGTCGTCGACAGGATCCTTGAATACAGGGAAAGGGGAATTTCACTCAGCAATATTGCAATACTTGTCAGGGCATTCTGGCATGCACGGTATATTGAAGTGGAACTAAACAGGAGAAGTATCCCGTATGTTGCAGTTGGCGGACTGAAATTCAATGAAAGAAAGCATGTAAAAGATGTTATCGCATATCTGCGCATAATTCAGAATCCTTTTGATGCTGTGGCATGGCACAGGGTTCTTAAATATCTTCCCGGAGTAGGACAGATGACTGCCCGGAAAATTATCGATACGGTTCTGAATGGAAAACCAGACGGAATGGAATCATTTTCGAAAGCCAGGTTCGCCGAAGATTTGAGGAATCTTATGACAATGCTTGTAAAGGCCCGTGATAATGCAATCGCTGTTCCGCACAAAATAGAATATATAAAGGAGTATTATTCCCCTATTCTCCAGGCCCGCGAACATGATTACCAGATAAGGTTGCTTGATATAAATGTGCTTATTGAACTCTCCTCCAGATATAACTCTCTTGAAAAGTTCCTGACAGAATTTGCACTTGATCCCCCTTCTAAAAATTTCGGGACACAGACCACGCCGCTGATCGATGAGTCAGAGGAGCAGCCTCTTACAATCTCAACAATTCATTCGGCAAAAGGATTGGAATGGCATACAGTGATCATACCTCACGCACTAGACGGACTTATACCTTCAGTGCGGGCACTGAAAAACATTGAGGAAGTGGAAGAGGAAAGAAGACTTTTCTATGTCGCGTGCAGCCGGGCAAAGCAGGATCTTGTTATTACAATGCCTTCATACGTGACTGTCTATAATGCATTCCTTTCATATCCAAGCAGGTTCCTCGTGGAAATAAGCAGGGACAAATTCCATTACAAATAGAAATTCCCCTGATCAGTTATATCATGAAAGAGGTGTATCAGATTATTGTTTTCAGATAATCCATGCTCGGTTTGAAGGTTGCTTCTCCCATCTCTACAAAGATGTTTTTCACTCCGCCGGCCGGCAGAGCTGAAAACAACTCCTTCCAGTCTACAGCACCCTGGCCTATAGGTACCTCGCCTTTCTTTTCAGACGACCAGTCAGCCAGATGTGCGGATATAAACCTTCCGGGATATTTGTTGAAATAATCAGCTGCTTTGTAACCAATACTGATAACTGCAACCTGAAACTGCATCTTTATATATTCGGGGTCAAATACTTTTAATAGTTCCTCATAAATAAGTGCACCATCAAGCTTTTCAAATTCGCCGTGGTGATTGTGAAATCCCATCTGAATTCCTCCCTGCCTGGCTTTCACCCCCATCTTATTGAGCTCATCTGCAGCTTTCTTCCAGTCATCGAGTGTTGCGGTCCTGGGAAGTCCGAAACTCGAAAGTATCATTTGTGTCTGGCCCGATTCAAGAGCAAAATCTATACGTTCACCAAGGTGTTCCCTGAATTCTGCCATTCCATAATGGGAGCTGGGACAAATCAGTCCGGCATCATTGATGATCTGCTTCATTTCTTTTGCCTTAAGTTTCATAAGCGGACCAAAACCGGAAGACTCATATCCGGGAGGAGAGCACATCTCCATGCTTTGAAATCCCAGTCCGGCCATTTTTTTAAGTGTTCCCGGAAAATCTTTTACAAGGGCTTCCCTTATTGTCCATACCTGGAATCCTATCGGCATCTTAGGTGCGGCAGAAGATATGGCTGCGTCTGCTCCAAGAGGAAACTGCGAGGCCAGAACAACCGATCCTATCCCGGCGGCGCTTCTGCCGATAAATTGTCTTCGTGAAAGCTTTTTCATAATTGAAGAATTAATTTGGTTTAAAGGTTATAAGTTTAAAAGTTTAAAGGTTTTATGTTTTTTATTTAAGGGGTTAGGCATCGTATATAATAAATAAGGTAAATCAGAGGAATTTTCTGATTATCCACATTACTATCGACAATAATATGCTTATCAATACCATCGTGGTTATCGGGAAATAGAATTTTACATTTTCTTTTTCAACCCTTATGTCTCCCGGAAGATGCCCCAGCCAGCCA
>Ga0172370_10000679_pt1 | contig 53322 bp, 47 predicted proteins | sample LakKiv5m_FD_114538 | JGI IMG/M metagenome (GOLD analysis project Ga0172370, IMG submission 114538) | Freshwater microbial communities from Kabuno Bay, South-Kivu, Congo - kab_022012_11.5m | ecosystem: Environmental > Aquatic > Freshwater > Lake | place: Democratic Republic of the Congo...
AGATCATCTTCGGCGAAGAGAATTTTTGTTTTATTCATGAGAGGGTGCAAGTTCAATTTTAAAGGTTGTTCCTTTGCCGGCTTTCGACTCGACCATTATTTTACCGTCATGGAGATTGATTATTTTTTTTGTGTAGCTCAATCCGATACCATATCCCTTTACGTCGTGAATGTTTCCCGTGGGAACACGATAAAAAGTATCAAATATTTTTTTGAGGTGATGCTTGGAAATACCGATGCCGTTATCGCGTACTTCCACTATAAATTTATTTCCGCTGTTATACGTTTTAATTTTGATAACCGGATTATCACTTGAATACTTTACTGCATTATCAATCAAATTTGAGAAGGCATTCCGCAAATGTAACTTATCACCGAAGAGAGTAAAGTTGGCGGCGCGCAAGTCGGTAGTAATAACCGCTTTTGTATCAACGAGTCTCATTTCAAACGACGCAAGTAATTCTCTTATCAATTCGTGAAAATCAAGCGGGGTTTTTTCAAGAATGAGACCTCCATTTTCAAATAACGAGGCGTTGAGCACATTTTCAACCATCAGCTGCAATCTCTTATTTTCATCTTTGATAATCCCAACATATTTAAGGGATGACTCTTTTGTATCTGTTAATTGAGGGTCAACAAGCGCTTCACACGCTAATGAAACCGTTGCGAGAGGAGTCTTAAATTCGTGGGTAATATTGTTTATCAAATCACTTCTTATATCTGCAAGATTTTTTTGTGTTATAAGTAGATGGATTGTTTTATAGAACAGAAAAACAATACTCAAGAGGACGAGTGCGGAAATCCCAAGCATGAATGAAATGTTTTTAACAACATAACCGGTTTGACCGGGGAAGGAAACAGAAAGATACGCGCGTTCGGCGAAAATGTCTCCGGGAAAGAGTGATATTTTAAATACGTTGCGAGAGGCTAATTTTAGCGTATCGCTCAAATTGGAAAAGATTATTTTATCGTCGCGATTTGTTCTTACAGAAAAACAATACGGAGTTACAATACCTTTTTCGCGAAACTTGATGTTCAGAAGTGAATCTATTTGGTTTTCCGTAATCCGTTTATCAATACGTCGCAGTTCTTTACCAGACGTGAGTTCCTCAACGACATTTTGAACCAATTCTGTTTTTCTTATAAAAACGGAATCACGTTTACCTTGTTTTGTTTGTTTGTTTGGCAAAATCGTCTTCGTTAAACTATCGTAAGTAATTACTTTTATACAACTGCTTGAATCACATTTATCAGTAATAATACGCATCATTCTGCTCGAAGGCATTTTCCCGGGATTATCTTTCCAAACTATTTTTTTCTGATTCACCGTGGTTAAATCTTTTATGATAAACATATTACGGGTAGAATCTGAAAGACTTTTAATAACAATGCGCGCAGTTTCTTCCTTCTCCACATTTTTCACAACATCCTCTAATACTTCACGAACATTGTTACCAAATCGTTCTTCCTCAATAGAAATAGCGTTGATAATCCAATAGCGCTGCACAAGAATCAAACAAATCATGGCTCCGGTTATTAGTGAAATAATTATTTTTAATCTGCTGTTTTTCATATCTCAAAATTAACAGTTTCGCACTTTATATCTTTGAATTTAACATTTCTTAACACTATTTAACAGATGATTAACAAAATGTGATTTCTGTCTTAACTAACTTTGCTTCAGAAATTCACAAAAAAGGAAATATCACATGAAAGCAATTCAAGGTTCATCAGTATTTGTAAGCATAGCACTGCTACTGCTTTTTACCGCAGCATCACTTCATGCTCAATCTTCCTCAAAGGAAAAACTGAACAACATTAAAGGTGATGTAAAAAAAATAACCATTTCAACCGCTTCGGGAGATGTGGTGTTTGAGGGAGATGACGCTAAAGCATTACTGAAAAATCTTCAACAGAAAAAGGGAAAGAGAATAGGAAGAATGATTGATGGAGATGATATGAATTTAACTGAAGGATGCTGCGACGAAAGCATAGATGATATTAAAATTCTAAAACTCATTGGAGACTGTGATTCTTCAAATGTTTTTACGTTGCATGACGGCGACGATAACGTAATAAAAATGAAAAAGAAAGTGATCGTTTCTGAAGACAACGGTGTTAAAAAAGTAACCGTTACTTCCACAAAAGATGGCAAAGATGAAGTAAAAACGTATGAAGGGAAAGAAGCAGACAAATTTCTTGAATCGCTCAAAAAAGATGGATGCGACACTAAAGTTTGGACTGAAAAAGACGGCGACGGAAAGAAGGTGAAAAAGATCATCATCAAAAAAGAGAAAAAAGATAACGAATAAAACTTTTTTTACTCAATGCGGATTTATTTCAATCCGCATTGAGCTTCTTATCCATCATGGAACGACCTTCTTTTTCAAATTCAACCAACACGTTCTGTTTGCGCTTCGGTGCCGAGTATAACTACTCTTACCCGCCTCCATTCTATGCTTACGTTTACGTAGTTCTATTAAATCTGTTGAACTATTTTAGTGGCAGGTCAAGAGCGAATGATCAATGTTAAAAAAAAAGTTCCTCAAGCAAAAAACCCGTGGTAAAACGAGTTCCAAAAAAACTTCTAAAGATGAAATAATATTCCTTTATTTAACTATTCAGTACAATTTTGGTAAAAAAATGCAGAAAAACGAGGATATATATAGCTTAATCCTTGATAATTTATGGTAAAAGATTAAATTGTCAAACAAAATATTGTAAACCCAACAATTTGCCTTAAAAGCTTGGGAATGTGAGCTTGAAAAATGACTCAGTTACTTTATTCCCTAAGATGAATTTAAAGAGAATGCGCTAGGAGTATTAAATATGTCTATTTTAGACGAAAAAATGAACCACCATAAAATACCATCAAATCGTAATGCGCAAGGCATGTATGACCCTGCCTTTGAGCATGATGCTTGCGGGATGGGCTTTGTTGCAGATGTAAAGGGCAGAAAATCTCGATCCATTATTGATAAAGGATTGGACATTCTTAAAAATCTCGAGCATCGGGGTGCTGTGGGCGCAGATAAATACACAGGTGATGGAGCAGGGATCTTAATTCAGATGCCGGATGAATTCATGCGCAAGGTAGCTTTTGCGAAACATGTTATTCTTCCCGATGAAGGGAAGTACGGCGTTGGAGTTGTATTTTTACCGCAAGATCCAACACTTAGAAAAGCGGTCGAAAACATTATTGAGAAAATCATTATAGATGAAGAGCAAATTTTTATCAATTGGAGAGACGTTCCGGTAAATCCATCCGTTCCCGGTAAAGGTGCACAAGCTACTCAACCATTCATTAGACAATGCTTTATCGGTGCTAACAAAAAATTAGCAGATCAGGACGCATTTGAAAGAAAACTTTATTTAATCCGCCGTATTATTGATCAACGTGTTCGTGCGGAGTTGAAGTTGGACAGGAGCAAATACTACGTTCCATCTTTTTCTAGCAAGGTTATCATTTATAAAGGAATGCTTCTTGCCCCACAGATTCTAGAATATTATCAAGACTTGAACGATCCCGACATGAAATCGGCGATGGCGATGATTCATATGAGATTTTCAACCAATACATTTCCAACATGGGATCTAGCTCACCCATTCAGAATGATTGCTCACAACGGAGAAATCAATACTCTCCGAGGAAATAAAAATTGGATGGCAGCGCGGCAGCACGTAATGGAGTCACCTTATTATGGTAAAGATTTAAGAAGAATGCTTCCGATTATTATGGAAGGTCAAAGCGATTCAGCTACGTTCGATTCTGTTCTTGAACTTTTAGTAATGAGTGGAAGAAGTCTTCCGCACGCCATGATGATGATGATTCCGGAAGCATGGTCAAAAAATGATTTGATGGACCCAGACAGGCGGGCTTTTTATGAATACCATGCAACAATGATGGAGCCTTGGGACGGTCCGGCAGCAGTGGTGTTCACTGACGGAAATATTATTGGAGCTACACTTGACAGAAATGGATTGCGTCCGTCTCGTTACGTTGTTACCAAAGATGATTTGGTTGTGCTTACTTCCGAAGCCGGAACATTTAGAGTAGAACCGGAAAATGTGGCAGTTAAAGGAAAGCTGCAGCCTGGACGAATGTTCATTCTTGATCTGAAACAAGGAAGAATAATTAATGATGAAGAAATAAAAAAAGAAATTGTTACAAGACAACCTTACCATAAATGGGTAAAAGAGAATATGGTGAAGTTAGATTATCTTCCTACACCGGAGGATGTTTATGATGTCCAATACGATACTCTCCTCATGAGGCAAAGAATATTTGGTTATACAAAAGAAGATTTGATGAAAGTAATTCTTCCGATGGCCGCAACAGGACAAGAGGCTATTGGTTCAATGGGAAATGATGCAGCTTTGGCTGTTCTTTCAGAAAAACCACAAATGTTATTTCGATATTTCAAGCAGTTGTTTGCGCAAGTAACTAATCCCCCTATTGACCCGCTCAGAGAAGAGCTTGTAATGGAATTAACAACTTACATTGGTCCGGAACAAAACTTATTAGATGAACAACCACAGCACGCCCACCGGCTTGAACTTGAACATCCGCTTCTCTCAAACTCGCAGATGGAAAAAATTCGTTATATCGCTAAAGGACATTTTAAATCCATAACAATTCCGTTATTGTTTGATCCGAATATTCGGCATAATATGCGTGAACGCCTTGACCAAATTTGTCAAGAAGCTGTTGATGCTGTACAATCCGGCATCTCATTAATTATCCTTTCCGACAAAGGAACCGATAAAGAACATGCAGCAATTCCTTCATTAATTGCTACCTCCGGTGTTCATCATTCGCTGCTTCGTGCCGGGTTGCGAACACGCACCGGAATAATCGTTGAAAGCGGCGAGCCTAGAGAAGTTCATCACTTTGCACTTCTTTGCGGCTACGGGGCAAATGCTATCAATCCTTACGTAGCGTTTGAAACGCTTGCTTACCTAGCTGAATACAAATATCTTCCGGAAGGAATGGACTATAAAATAGTTACTAAAAATTATGTGAAGGCCGTTAGCAAGGGATTGTTCAAAATTTTCAGCAAAATGGGGATTAGCACTCTTCAATCATATTGCGGCGCTCAAATTTTTGAAGCAGACGGTTTGGACAGCGAGATAGTTGAAAAATACTTTACCGGAACTCCTACAAAAATTGAAGGCTTAAGTCTTGAAATGCTCGAAGAGGAAACCGTTCGCAGACACAAATACGCGCTTGATCTCCAAATAGATCAAAGTTCTTTGGATGTTGGAGGATTATATCATTACCGCAGAGACGGAGAACCCCATCTTTGGAATCCATTAACCATTTCAAAACTTCAGTTAAGTACTTCAAGAAATGAATACAAAACTTTTAAAGAATATTCCGAGCTGATCAATAATCAGAAAAACAAAAGAGTTACGCTTAGAAGTTTGTTTGACCTTGATACTTTCGGAAACCAAATTCCGATTGAGGAGGTTGAACCTGCAAGCGAAATTGTAAAACGGTTCTCAACCGGTGCGATGAGTTTTGGTTCAATTTCAAAAGAAACACATACCTCATTAGCTATAGCAATGAACCGCATTGGTGCAAAATCGAATACCGGTGAAGGTGGTGAAGAACCCGAACGATTTATTCCGCTCGCGAATGGTGATAGTATGCGCTCGGCAATTAAACAAGTAGCCTCAGCAAGATTTGGAGTGACAGCTTCTTACCTTGTTAATGCTGACGAACTTCAAATTAAAATGGCTCAAGGGGCCAAACCCGGAGAAGGTGGCCAGCTTCCGGGGCATAAAGTAGACAAAACAATCGGGAAAGTTAGATACAGTATTCCTGGAGTAACTCTTATTAGTCCACCGCCTCACCACGATATTTATTCCATCGAAGATTTAAAACAACTTATCTTCGATTTGAAAAATATTAATCCACAAGCCCGCATAAGCGTTAAACTTGTTTCTGAAGTTGGAGTAGGTACAATTGCTGCCGGAGTTGCTAAAGCTCATGCAGATCATATTTTAATAAGCGGACACGATGGAGGAACGGGTGCTAGCCCAATTTCATCAATTCATTATGCAGGGTCTCCATGGGAGTTAGGATTGAGCGAAGCGCATCAAACTTTGGTGCTTAATGGATTGCGGGACCGGGTTTGTCTTGCAACCGACGGCCAATTAAAAACAGGACGTGATGTGGTAATTGCGGCACTGCTTGGTGCGGAAGAATTTGGATTTGCAACAGCTCCGCTGGTTACTCAAGGTTGTATCATGATGCGAAAGTGTCATCTCAATACTTGTCCGGTTGGCGTCGCAACTCAAGATCCGGAACTAAGAAAGAAGTTTACGGGAAAGCCTGAATATATTGTGAACTTCATGTTTTTCATTGCTGAAGAAGTTCGCGAATTGATGGCAAAATTAGGATTCAGAAGCATAAATGAAATGGTTGGACAAACTGATAAAATAATTCCCATTCGGTTAAATGATCACTGGAAAGCGCGCGGCTTAGATCTTTCAAAACCATTATTCAAACCGACGCCTTTGTACGATACTAATTTGTTCAAAACACGCGAACAAGATCATGAGCTTGAGAACCAGTTAGATCATGAGTTGATTAAACAAGCGAAACCTGCGATTGAAAATAAAACTCCGGTTATCATCAATTCAAGAATAAGAAATATTAATCGCTCTGTAGGCACCATGCTCTCAAGCGAAATAGCAAAAAAATATGGTGACGCGGGACTGCCCGACGGCACAATCAAAATCCAGTTGCGAGGAACAGCCGGACAGAGTTTTGGAACATTCCTTGCTAAAGGAGTTGAACTTGAATTGACCGGAGAATCAAACGATTATACGGGCAAAGGACTTTCCGGCGGAAGGATTATTGTAAAAGTTCCCCCAACTGTAACGTTTGATGCTGCGGAAAATATAATTGCGGGTAATACTTGTTTATACGGTGCTACAAGTGGTGAAGTGTACATAAATGGAATTGCCGGCGAACGATTTGCTGTTCGTAATTCCGGTGCAATAGCAGTTGTTGAAGGGGTCGGCGATCACGGGTGCGAATATATGACGGGAGGCAGAGTAGTGGTAATCGGAAAAACCGGAAGAAATTTTGCCGCAGGAATGTCAGGCGGAATTGCATATATCTGGGATCGCTCCAAAGATGCCAATAAGTTTATCAACCACGAAATGGTGGATGTTGAATATTTAATAAAAGAAGAAGACATCCATGAAGTTCACACACTGGTAACAAAACATTTTGAATACACCGGATCAAAGCGGGCGGAGTATATTTTGCAGCAATGGGAAAGAGAAAAAGAAAATTTCTGGAAAGTTATTTCTCGTGAGTACAAAAAAGCTTTAACAAAAATAGAAAAAGAAGCAGCAGCAAAAATCGCTTCACGAAATGAAAACATGTTTGAAGAGGTTCAAAATGGGTAAACCGACCGGATTTATGGAATATCGAAGAGATACTCTTAAAAAAGAAAAAACTGAAGAACGGCTGAAACATTTCAAAGAATTTGAAACAATTTTTACTCGAGAAGATTCAAAAATTCAAACTGCTCGTTGTATGGATTGCGGAATTCCTTTTTGCCATGGCGATACTGGCTGCCCCGTTAAAAATTACATCCCCGAATGGAATGATTTGATCTACCAAGGGCACTGGAAAGAAGCGCTGGATAATTTACATACAACTAACAACTTTCCCGAGTTTACCGGAAGACTTTGCCCGGCTCCATGCGAGTCTGCGTGCACGCTCGGAATAAATGCACAACCGGTTTCAATTAAGGCAATAGAACGAACCATTATTGAAAAAGGATTTAAGGACGGATTCGTTAAACCGAGAATGCCGCAAGTTAAATCAGGTAAAACAGTTGCAATCGTCGGGTCTGGCCCGTCAGGTCTTGCAGCGGCTCAGCAATTGGTTCGAGCGGGTCATGCAGTGACTGTTTATGAAAAAAATAATCAACCCGGTGGATTACTCCGCTACGGAATTCCGGATTTCAAAATGGAAAAAAGTGTGATTGACCGAAGACTTGAGCAGATGAAATCGGAAGGAGTTCAATTTAAAACAAATGTGAACATCGGGGTTGATATTCCTACAAAGGAATTAATTGATAATTATGACGCTGTCATTCTGGCCGGTGGTTCTGAAAGTCCAAGAGATATAAAACTTCCGGGAAGAGAGTTAGATGGAATTTATTTTGCGATGCAGTTTTTGACTCAGCAAAACCGATTAAATGCGGGAGAGAAAGTTGAAAAAATAATAAGTGCAAAAGGAAAAAATGTCATCGTTCTCGGTGGCGGTGATACCGGTTCCGATTGCGTTGGAACTGCAAATCGCCAAGGAGCAAAATCTGTCACGCAGCTTGAAATAATGCCGAAACCTTCTGATGAACGCCCATTACATACCCCTTGGCCTTACTGGCCGCTAATATTACGTACTTCAACAAGTCATGAAGAAGGTGCGGTAAGAATGTGGAGCGTTACAACAAAAGCATTCAAGGGAAATGAAGAGGGCAAACTCACTTCGCTTTTGTGTAATGAAGCTACGTTCGATCAAGGAAGATTTGTTGATGTTCCGAATACCGAATTTGAACTTGCTGCGGAGTTGGTGCTTATAGCTGCCGGATTTGTTCATCCCGAACGTAGAGGAATGATTGATGAACTTGTTGGTTTGGGCCTGGAATTAGATCGGCTGGGAAATGTGAGAGCAGATTTTGGAAGCGATGAGGAATATTCTCTTGCAAGTGATAACAAAAATAATGCACACGCAACTTCACTGAAAAAAGTTTTTGCTTGCGGAGACATGCGAAGAGGACAATCATTAGTTGTGTGGGCAATTGCCGAAGGACGTAAATGCGCTGCAGCCGTACATCGTTATTTAACCGAAATTAATGTTGAGTGACTAACAATTTAGGTCAACAAAGAGACCTATCAATTTATTTCCGAGTTTTCTAATCAATTGGCTCCGCGAGCAATCCGCCGTGGCGGATCGAACTTGCATCCCGACTCTGTCGGGATAACAGCCGAATGTTCATAGCACTATTGTACCACAAATGATTTGCTCAATCATCTTTTTGCTTTTCCAACTCTTTATTCTTTTTTCCAACTGAGCGGCTTCTTTTTTGTCAGAACATTCCTTTGTAAAAACTATTTCCCATGGTCTGTAACGGGATGTGAAGCCTTTTTCAATTGTATTGTGATAAGTCAACCGAACTTCCGCATTCTCAGATATTCCGGTGTAATATTTCTCCACACTTTTTGATTTTAAGATATAAAGAAAGTAACTCATAAAACTAAAAAACCCCGAGTATTTTCGGGGTTTTCTTTGGCTCCGCGAGCAAGACTCGAACTTGCATCCCTTCGGTTAACAGCCGAATGCTCCACCATTGAGCTATCGCGGAATTTCAATTTTTTGCTTCAAGCTCTTCGGTTAACATCCCGACCTTGTCGGGATCCACCATTGAGCTATCGCGGAATTTCAATTTTTTGCTTCAAGCTCTTCGGTTAACATCCCGACCTTGTCGGGATCCACCTTTGAGCTATCGCGGAATTTCAATTTTTTGCTTCAAGCTCTTCGGTTAACATCCCGACCTTGTCGGGATCCACCTTTGAGCTATCGCGGAATTTTTTCAAAATTAACTTTGAAAAAATAACACTTTCTCGCCTTTTCACAAAAAATTCCCTCACCTTTTTTGCCGAATATTTGATTTTTTTTCACCTTTTTCGAATTTCATTCGTCAAAAAGTTAAGCCGCCTTTCATCAGAGAAAAACGCTGTTTATCAGTTTTTTTTGATTGTTTAGGAATTTCCTCAACTTTTTATTGGAATTGTCCCTAATTTTAAGAGTAAAAATTATTAAGGAGAAGCAATGTCTGTAAGAAAAATTTTTAGTTCCCTTCTTTTCATCCTCTTTTCAATGCAATTATCAGCACAACAACCGCCAATTCTGGATAGAGAACTGTTTTTTGGTGACCCGGAAATTTCAGGTGCACAAATTTCTCCCGACGGAAATTTTATCACCTTTCTCAAACCGTTTCACAATGTGCGTAATATTTGGGTTAAAGAGCGAAACCAAAAATTCAGTGAAGCAAAACCTTTAACTGATGATACAACACGTCCGGTAACCTCATACTTCTGGTCACGAGACAGCAAATATGTTTTGTTTGTTCAGGATCAGGGTGGGAATGAGAATTTCCGCATCTACGCTGTTGATCCGAAAACGTCCGGGGACCCCGTTCCTGCTGCACGAGATTTAACCCCGTATGACAAAGTACGTGCATTTATTTATATTGTTCCAAAGAATACTCCGAATGAAATATTTATCGGACTTAATGACCGCAACCCCCAACTGCACGATGTTTACAAATTGAACCTGACCACAGGAGAAAAATCGCTCGTCAGAAAAAATGATGATAATGTCGCAAGCTGGATTTTCGATCTCGCAGGAAATTTACGCCTAGGAATTAGACAGACGCCTGACGGTGGAACAGAAATTTTAAAAGTCGACGGTGATAAGTTGACACCAATTTATTCTGTAAATAATGAAGAGACAGCAGCGCCGCTCCGTTTTACAGCAGACGGAAACAGTTTTTATCTTATTACTAATAAGGGAAAAAAGATAGATAAGCTGGAGCTAGAGTTGTTCGATATGAAAACCGGCAAAACAAAGTTAGTCGAAAAAGATCCGAAGAACGAAGTTGATTTCAGTGACGTCATTTTTTCCGATATTAATGAAGAGTTGATCGCTACGGTTTATGTTGGAGACGATACGCGTATCTATTTCAAAAATAAAACCTGGGAAAAAGATTATAATACTTTAAAGTCATTGCTTCCCAAAGGTGACATCGGGTTGACTTCTGTAACCGCTGATGAGAATATTTGGTTAGTTTCTGTTTCGCGCGATGTAGATCCGGGTTCAGTTTATTTGTTTGATAGAACAAACGGAAAAGTTCAACTCTTGTACCGGTCACGACCAAATCTTCCGAGTGAGAATTTATCTGAACGAAAACCGGTTCGTTACAAAGTGCGTGATGGTTTGGTTATTCCGGCTTATCTCACACTGCCGAAAGGGATTCCTGCTAAAAATCTTCCTACCGTCCTTTTTGTTCACGGTGGTCCTTGGGCACGTGATTATTTCGGTTACAACGCAACCGCACAATTTTTAGCGAACAGAGGTTATGCAGTTCTTCAACCTAATTTTAGAGGTTCAACCGGATATGGGAAAAAATTCTTGAATGCCGGAAACAAACAATGGGGACGGGGTACAATGCAGCATGACCTTACCGACGCGGTAAAATGGTTGGTGAAACAAGGGATTGCTGATCCGAAGCGGGTTGCTATTTCCGGCGGATCGTACGGTGGTTATGCAACATTAGCCGGGTTAACGTTTACACCCAATTTGTACGCATGCGGGTTTGATATTGTTGGTCCGTCAAATATTATCACTCTTTTGAAATCAATTCCACCGTACTGGGCTCCTGCTAAAAAAATGTTTGATGTTCGCCTTGGAAGCATGGAGAAACCCGAAGAGAAAAAAATGCTCGACGAAATTTCCCCTTTTAATTACGCTACTCAAATAACTGCACCTCTGTATGTGGTTCAAGGGGCTAATGATCCGCGCGTAAACAAAGCTGAATCGGATCAAATTGTTGTTGCGTTGCGTGACCTTGGAAGAAAAGTTGAATATATGGTTGCACCGGATGAAGGACACGGTTTTGCAGGCAAAGAAAACCGCATCGCGATGTACACCGCAATGGAACAATTCTTTGCGAAGTACTTGGGTGGAAGAGTGGAGACTGAAGTAAGACCGGAAATTCAGAAAAAATTAGATGAGATTACCGTTGACATTAAATCTGTAACCATGCCCAAGCACGAATCAACCGAAGCGCCAAAAGAAACCTTGAAGTCGTTCGACGGTTCCAAAACAAAAGAAGAAACCGCGAAGTACAAAGTAACTATCAACGCTATGGGACAAAACTTCGCGATGAATCTTGAGCGAAATGTATCCAAATCTCAAATTGATGGAAAAGATGCTTTCCTTATTGTCGATACCATGACCGGTATGATGGCCATGACAGACTCTGTTTATATTGACCGAGCTACTCTTCTTCCGATTAAGAGAATCGTACAGCAAGGCCCCGCAAATGTAATGTTGGATTTTAAAGGGAATGAAGTCTCCGGAAGAATTTTAGCCGGACCACAGAACCTTCCTATAAACGCAAAAGCCGACTCTCCCATATTGATTGATGGTTCGGGATTAGATGTTGCAATTAAATCTCTTCCTTTAAAAGAAGGCTACACTGCCGGATACAATCAACTTGATCTGCAAACGGCTGCGACAAAGGCGATGACGATGAAAGTTGTGGGCAGTGAAAGTCTGACTACAGACTTAGGAACCTTTGATACATTCAAAATTGAATTAACTCCTAATGAAGGAGACAGCGGTGCCACAACAATTTGGCTTTCAAAAAGTGATAAAGCCGTTGTCAAATCGGAGATGAAACTTCCCGCCTCAATGGGAAATGGGAAAGTTGTTTCCGAACTGATAAAGTAATTTTGATCATCCCTTCAAAAAACGGCGTCATTTCGACGCCGTTTTTATTTCTTCAATTCACAAAATGCTTATCGCTTTCTCCTCCTCCTAATTCTTCTTATTTTGCAAAAGTAAAATAGGAGCACCTATGTCTTTGGATTCACTGAGAAAGAAAGTTCAACAAGCTTATAACGACTGGAATGAAAAATCTTACCGGCCGTTCGTAGAGAAAAATCCCGAACGGGAAAGTACATTCACCACCGCTTCATTCTCAAAAGTGGATCCGCTTTACATACCTACCAATTTGAATTATGAAAATTATGTAGAAGAAATTGGCTTCCCCGGAAGATATCCTTTCACACGTGGAGTACAACCTTCTATGTACCGTGGAAAATTTTGGACAATGCGCCAATACGCAGGCTTTGGAACGGCGAAAGAATCCAACGAACGGTACAAATACCTCCTTGAACAAGGACAAGCAGGATTATCGGTAGCCTTTGATCTTCCGACTCAAATCGGATACGACAGCGATCATCCTATGGCAAACGGCGAAATCGGGAAGGTTGGAGTAGCAATTGATACTCTTGCAGATATGGAAATTCTTTTCGATAAAATTCCGCTTGAAAAAATCTCAACCTCGATGACGATAAACGCAACCGCCGCTATTCTGCTTGCCATGTACATAGCCGTTGCGGAAAAACAGGGCGTCGCCCAAAAGCTAATAAGCGGAACTATCCAGAACGATATTTTAAAAGAATACATCGCGCGCGGGACTTACATTTTTCCCCCAAAACCATCCATGCGATTGATAACAAATATTTTTGAGTACTGTTCTCAAAGTGTTCCGAAGTGGAATACTATTTCAATTTCCGGTTACCACATTCGCGAAGCTGGTTCCACTGCGGCGCAGGAAGTTGGATTTACTCTTGCAAACGGTATCGCTTATGTGGAAGCTGCGCTTAAAGCAAGATTAAATGTAGATGATTTCGCAAAGCGGCTCTCCTTCTTCTTTAATGCACATAATGATTTATTCGAAGAAGCGGCAAAATATCGAGCGGCTCGAAGGCTCTGGGCAAAAATAATGAAAGAACGGTTTCATGCTTCAGACGAGCGCTCTATGATGCTTCGATTCCACGCACAGACAGCCGGTTCAACACTTACAGCACAGCAAGTAGAAAATAATGTTGTGAGAGTAGCAATTCAAACTTTGGCAGCTGTTTTGGGCGGCACACAATCACTGCATACAAACTCAAAAGACGAGGCACTCGCATTACCGACAGAAGAAGCTGTGCGCGTCGCTCTCCGGACCCAGCAAATTGTTGCTTATGAAAGCGGAGTTACAAACACCATCGACCCTCTTGCCGGTTCTTACTATGTTGAATCCCTTACAAATGAAATTGAAGCGGAAGCTGAAACCTACATTCGAAAAATTGATGACCTCGGAGGCGCAATCAGTGCCATCGAAAGCGCGTATCAACAAAGTGAAATTCAAAAAGCATCATACCAATTTGAAAAAGATATTGAAAGCGGAAAAAGAATTATTGTCGGTTTAAATAAATTTAAAACTTCAAACGACGCTCTTCCGGAACTGCTGAAAGTTGATCCTCGAGTACAGGAAGAACAAATTGTTTTTCTAAAAAATATTCGTAACAACCGGAGTCAATTTCAAGTTGATACTGCGCTGGCAGAACTAAAATCTCAGGCTCAGTTCGACGGAAATCTTTTTCCCTTTATTCTTCACGCTGTTCGCGTCTACGCCAGCGTGGGAGAAATTTCCGACACGTTGAGAAGTGTTTTTGGCGAATATAAAGAGAGTGTGGTACTATAATTATTTTCAAGGTAGCAAATGAACAACGTTTCTAAAATTGAACATATCGGAATAGCGGTAAAAAATCTGTCTGAATCAATTCCCTTCTACGAACAATTACTTGGAACAACATGTTACGCTATCGAGGAAGTTTCGGATCAAAAAGTAAAAACTGCGTTCTTCAAAGTTGGCGAATCAAAAATAGAACTCCTTGAAGCAACATCTGAAGAAAGTCCGATTGCAAAATTTATTGAGAAAAGAGGAGAAGGCGTTCATCATATTGCTTTTGCTGTAGAGGGATTGAATTCGCTTTTACCGCAATTGGAAGATAAAGGCATTGAGTTAATCGACAAACAACCAAGAAAAGGCGCGGAGGAAATGAATATCGCGTTTCTTCATCCTAAATCAACATTTGGAATTTTAACCGAACTTTGTGAAAAATCAAACAATCTCTAAACTTCTTCAGAATAATCACTCAGTAAAGAAATCGCCCGGTCAACAGCCGCGTGGGTACCAGTTAGCACGAGTGTATCACATGCCGCCAGGCGTATGCTTCCCGATGGAGTAGTTATAGTATTTCCCGCGCGCACAATCGCAATAATTGTTACATCTACTTTTGCTCGTAAATCAATTTCTTTCAGTGATTTCCCTACAACGGCGTTATCTTTGTCAACATAAAAAATCTCCGTCAATCCTTCGGCAAGAATTTCTTCAATATGATTAAGCGGATGTTTTTCTTCTTTCTCCTTCCGTAAAAATTGATACGATTCTCCACGCAGAATTGCAACTTGTTTCATTATTACATTCAATGGGATATGATATTTCACCAATACTTTATTAAAAATTTGAAGAGAGGTCTCAAACTCTTCGGGGATTACTTCATCAGCTTCGGACTTAATTAATTCATCTATTTCGCCTATATATCGTGTACGAACAATTGCAAATATTTTGGAATTCATTTGTTTTGCAAGACGCAATGCCATTTTTGTGGATTCAGGTGCAGAAATGGCAAAGACAATTATATTTGCTTCAATGATATTTGCGGCTGACATAATTTCACGCTTCGTTACATCTCCATATAAAATATTTTCACCTCTCTCTTTATACAGGGAAACAGTTTCGGGATTTAATTCGATAATAACATAAGGGATACCGGTTTCTTTTAAAACCTTTGCGAGATTTTTTCCGTTCAAGCCAAAACCGACAATAATTACATGATTTTTCATTTTTAATTTTCCCGGAGCAACTTCCGTTTCCTTCCCTTTAAAATGCAATTTAGAAAGTAGAACCGGCGTTGCGGAAATTAAAATCGGTGTAAGGATCATGGTAAAAATTGAGGCGGCAAGAAACGCATTAAAATATTCCCCGCTGATCAATCCGAATTTTGCGCCTGACTGGGCAAGCACAAAAGAGAATTCTCCTATTTGCGCTAAACTAACCCCTGTAATCACTGCTATTCGTGAAGGGAACTTTAACCACAGCACAACCACCATAATGATAAATGATTTTATGATGATGATTCCTAGAACTAATCCGAACAACTGCACGGGGTAGGAAAGCAAAAATGAAATGTTCAACAGCAATCCGATGGAAATAAAAAACAGACTGTTAAAAGCATCTTTGAATGGGAGAATCTCGGCGATGATTTCGTAGTTGAAATCTGATTCGGCAAGAATAATTCCCGCTATAAAAGCGCCGATGCTAAACGAAAGTCCGATTGATTCCGTAAGATACGCCGTACCTAAAATCAAAAGCAAAATGCCGATGGTGAACACTTCGCGAATGCGAAGATTTGCAATTTGAAAAAGTATTTTCGGGATGAAGAATCTTGCTAAAAAAAGAATTCCCGAAATTGCTCCGAAAGCGAAGAAAAACTTCCAGATTATTTCTAAAATTGAAAGCTGTTCCTTGGCGCCTAGAATGGGAAGCATAATCATCATCGGAACAATAATGAGATCCTGAAAAATTAAAATGGCAACCGAGATTTTTCCTTGCGGCGCGTCAAGTTCATTATTATCAACAAGAATTTTTAACACGATTGCCGTGCTGGAAAGACTGATAAGCATTCCAAAAAAAATTGCTTGCGGAAGGCTGATTCCCATAATTGAAAAAAGAAAAGTCACTGCAAGAACCGTACTCCCAACTTGCGTGGTTCCGGCATTAATAAAAAGTTTTTTCATCTTCACTAATTTTCCAAGTGAAAATTCCAACCCGATGGTAAACATTAAAAGGATAACACCAATTTCCGCCATCATTTCAATTTGTTCGGAAGAAGAAATAAGTTTTAACCCGTAGGGACCAATAACCACTCCTGCAATAAGGAATCCAATAATGCTTGGCATTTTCAATTTCTTAAAAAGAAAAATGATAGGAATAGCAACCGAAAGGATGATGACAATTTCTTTTATAAAGAGATACTTTTCCATAGCTGAAATTAATGAAAAATTTTTGCGTTTGAAAAAATTTCCTTGCGGGGGCAGTGTCAAATCTCTAAGTTTGTTTAAGCAATAGAAGTTTATTTAAAGGATGATCCATGAAGAATCAACTTATTCATGAAAAAATAAAGCAAGCAGTCCAAATTCTGAATGAAAAAGATATCGATTTGTGGCTCATTTTCGTTCGGGAAAGTGCAACAATGCGCGATCCTTCACTAGAGCTTGTTGTCGGGACAAATTGTACATGGCAGTCATTGTTTCTCATTCATCGAAACGGAGATACAACCGCCGTTCTCGGTTCGCTTGATGTACCGAATATGAAAACGGTTGGAACATTTAAAAATGTTGTTGGGTATGTTCAATCGGTGAAAGAACCGCTGTTGGAATATTTGCAAAAATATGACCCGAAGAAAATCGCGGTTAACTACTCGCTTCACGCAAATCTTGCCGATGGTTTAACCCACGGAATGTATTTAGCGCTTGAGGGATATCTTGCAGGGACTCCCTATGTAGAAAGGTTCGTTTCTTCCGAAGAAATTATTGCCGCTCTCCGCGGAAGAAAATCGGCATCAGAAATAGAATTAATGAAAATATGTGTGAAGGAGACCGAACGAATTTTTGATGAAGTTACAACGTATCTCCGTCCCGGAATTTCCGAGAAGGACGTTGCCGATTTTATCAAACAAAAAGTAGCCGAACGGGGATTTGAATTAGCCTGGGACGAAGAACACTGCCCCGCTGTATTTACGGGACCGGATACCGCCGGTGCGCATTCGGGACCGACAGACCGAATTGTTGAACGCGAACATATTTTGAATATCGATTTTGGCGTTAAAATAAACGGTTTCTGCTCGGATATGCAGAGAACTTGGTATATTTCAAAAGAGAATGAAACTACTGTGCCGGAGGCAGTGCAACGTGGCTTCGATGTGTTATGCGAGTCAATAAACCAAGCCGCGATGATTGTGAAACCGGGTATGCAAGGATGCGAAATTGATGATGCCGCCAGAAATTTTATAACTCAACACGGGTATAGCGAATACCTTCACGGACTGGGGCATCAATTGGGGCGCACCGCCCATGACGGCGGAAGCGGCTTTTTCCCAAGATGGGAGAGGTACGGAAATCTTCCTTTTATCCCGATTGAGAAAGGTCAAGTTTACACCATTGAGCCGCGCTTAATGGTTGAAGGACACGGCATTGTGACCATGGAAGAAGAGATTGTTGTTACTGAAACAGGTTGTAACTATTTATCACATCCGCAAAAAACTTTGTGGGTAGTGTAATTTCAAAGAAAATCTGCGATAATAAAGTAATACTTCACTGCAAATTGTATGGGAGAGTATTATCTCTCTCTTATTCGAAGAATAAACTCGTTTACTCCGCTCATTCTACGAAATAGAATTCTATTAGCTATGGTAAAAATCATTTTTATTTCATTGATTTCTTTTGTGCAAATTTCAGCGCAACAGTCGTTCGACAGTATTCTCAAGTCAATTGAGAATAAGTCCGACACTGCTCAAATCAGAAGCATTAATGATTACTGCTTAAAGCTGCGGGGAACAAACCCTGAGCTGGCTGTAGAGTTGGGGATTCACTCGCTAATGCTCGCAAAACAAGTTGGGAACAAACATTTTGAAGCCGAATCCAATAATTTGATTGGTGTTTTACTTCGTAATAGCGGGAAATATAATAATGCGCTCCGCTATCATCTTGACGCCATGAAAATTGCGAAGGAAGCCGATGATTCTGTTCAGCTTGGATTTACGTACAACAATCTCGGAGTCATTTATCGGCAGCAGAACAACCTCACTCTTGCCGCTGAAAATATTATTAAGGGATTGGAAATCTTTGAAAAGATTAATTCCTTGGATGGATTAGCCTTCTCAAATCTTACCTTAGGAACAATTTTCGTTTTACAAAAAGATTACACAAGAGCCCTTACCTACTACCGCTACGCTCTTAATATTCGAGAACTGCAACATAACAGTGTGGAAAAAGCCAGAATCCTCACTCATATTGCTTCCGCATATTTGTTGATGCAGCGGTATGACGAAGCATACCACTCCTACATAGATCTCGTTTCCCTCTATACTGAGCTTCACGACAAAAGAGGACTTGGTGAAGCTTATGTTGGCATCGGAAAAATTTATTCGATGCAATATCAAAATCTAAAAGCGCTGAGTTATTTCAACAAGGCATTAGTACTTTTCAAACAACTCGATAACAAAGAGGATATTGTCATTGCTTCAAGAAATTTGGGACTTCTTTTCGCAAGATTAAATAATCCGTCACTCGGCTATCCTTACATACGGGAAGCTTTATCTCTTGCGGATGAAATTAAATCACCAATGTTATATACTGAGTCACTAAAGTTTGCTTCACAATATTTTGAGCAATTGGGTAAGCTTGATTCTTCACTTGCCTATTTAAATAAATATCAGGAACTACGAGATTCTTTAACCGAAGAAGATAACTTCACGAAGCTGGCTGATATGGAAGCACTGTATCAGACGGAGCGGCAGGAAAGAGAAAACCGCATTCTTCAGCAAACCATTAGCGCCCAAAAACAGCAAAAATATTTTCTCTTTATCATTTCTGTTCTCGTATTTCTTTTTGCGGTAGCATTTCTTGTACGAAATCGTGCGTTGCACAAAATAAATCAGGAGCTCCGCGAACTTCACGCCATGAAGGATACCTTTTTCAGAATTATTGCGCACGACTTACGCGCACCGTTTAATTCAATTTTTGGATTGACTGACTTGCTTTTAGAAGATTATGCATCGTTGAATGACGAAGAACGGGTAAAACTTATCGAGAACGTAGCGTTTGCATCAAAGCAAAGTTTTGAGCTGCTTGAAAATCTTCTTCTGTGGGCAAGAAGCAATACCGGCAAGTTAGAGTTTAATCCTCAATCTCTTAACCTAAAAGGAATAGTTGCCGAAACTCTCCGCTTGCTTCAACCGGTGGCAATTGAGAAAAAAATAACAATGGAATCGACCATTGATGATAAGATTACCATTTACGCAGATTCTGAGATGCTGAAAACAATTCTCCGAAATCTGATATCTAACAGCGTGAAATTCTGCCGGGAAAATGAAGGAGTTATAAAAGTTACTGCAACTATTGAGCATCAAAAAATATTCATTAAAATTTCAGACAATGGCGTTGGAATGAATGACGAGAAAGTAAAAAATCTTTTTCGCATTGATAAAACAAAAACAACCAAAGGGACAAAAGGAGAAAAAGGAACCGGACTTGGACTTCTCCTTTGCAAAGAGTTTATTGATAAACACAAAGGAGAAATCGCCGTTCAAAGTAAAGTTGATGCGGGCACTACCTTCACTCTTATTTTCGACTCGGAAAACCCGAAGCAATAACTAAACTACCTATTTGAATATTGCTTCTCGTAATAGTTCAAATAATCCCCAGAAATAATTCTTTTCCACCATGCTTCATTCTTTAAATACCAATCGATTGTATATTGAATAGCTTCCTCAAAGGTGTGTTTGGGTTTCCAACCAAGTTCGGTTTGAATTTTGGTTGAATCAATTGCGTACCGCCTATCATGTCCCAAACGGTCCTTCACATATTCAATTAACGATTCCGGTTTCTTTAAGTGTTCCAGAATAAGCTGAATAATTTTAATATTCGGCATCTCATTGCTTGCGCCGATATTATATACTTCCCCTATTCTTCCTTTCTCAAAAACCAGGTCGATTGCACGGTTATGATCAATTACATAAATCCAATCACGAACATTCATACCGTCACCATAGACCGGAAGTTTTTTATTGTGCAGAGAATTGATAATCATAAGAGGAATAAGTTTTTCAGGAAACTGGAAAGGTCCGTAATTATTTGAACAACGAGTTACAACAACCGGCATTCCATACGTATGATAAAACGCCAGCGCCATCATATCGGCTCCGGCTTTGCTGGATGAATAAGGACTATTCGGTGAGAGAGGTGTCGTTTCAGTGAACAAGCCATCGGCACCCAAACTGCCGTACACTTCATCGGTAGAAACTTGCAGAAACTTTTCAACATTATTTCTGCGCGCAGTTTCAAGCAGTACGTTTGTGCCGATAACATTCGTTTGATAAAAGACGGCCGAACCGAGGATGCTTCTATCAACGTGGGATTCAGCCGCAAAATTGATTATATATTTAATATCATATTTTTCAAAAAGATAAGAGACGAGTTCCGCGTTGCAAATGTCTCCTTTTACAAATTGATAACGAGTATGTTTTTCCGATTCAATTAAATTTTCCAGATTACCGGCGTAAGTAAGTTTATCAAGATTAATAATGAAATAATCATCACGTTCTTTTAAAATATGATTGATAAAATTGCTGCCAATGAATCCTGCGCCACCCGTTACTAAGATATGTTTCATGCTATCCCTTTTTTAATAAGAAAAAAATCCGACGAAAATACCGGCATTAATATACAATTGACTTTTTGCGGTTCCTGAGGGTACGTTAAAAACGTTCTCCCCATTCTCAAGTTTCCAAGTATCACCAATATGGATTGCGTAAGCTGCACCAAGTCGAAAAGCAGCTAACCGGTAAAATGGAATATCCAGTGTGAGAGTCGGAGATAAAACAAAGTATTCGTTACTAAGTTTTCTGCCGAAATTTGCAGTTGAATCCGAAGCGTTCATTTCATTCCACAAACTATTCCATGAATAGGTATCCTTGTACCGATACATCTCAATAATGGTGTTGCCGCCTCCAAGAATTACTCCTAATGATACTCCAACTTTTCTTACAAAAGGAAGTGTATATTCAATTGAAACTCCTCCGAAAGAAGTAGTCAGTTTCGCCTCGCGGCTAAATCCATTAGATAATCCCGTCTGCCGCGTTGATCCTCCAAAACCAATGCCGCCGATACGTAAACCGGGGACAAAACCGATGTAAACAAAACCCGCACCACCCGAAGAAAAATATCCCGATTTGGCCAATTCCGGTGTTCCAAAACTTTTTAATTGATCATTAACCGGCTGAATGCTTGGGAACGTCCATGCCCCAACGAAACCTCCGCCAAGACCAAAGGGTGAGTCAAAATATGATTTCCCCTGCGCGGGTACCGAGTGAGAAAGCAGTAAAAAAAATACTACAACAACGTACGCGATACATCTAATTCTTTTCATCATTCGTCCCTTTATTATACTTTACCTGAATGTTGTAATTCCACCCGTCAAAATAAATATTTCCCCCTCTCCATTCAACTTCTCCCCGTTGAAAATCAACTGTTTCACTGCGGGGAAAAATTTTTGCCGGAACGAGTGGTTTGCTATAATCGTCGTTTATTATCAAATGATATTGATCCGTACTTCCAAGATAAAAGTACCGTTCTTCATCATTCTTACCGCGAATAACTCCAAAGGATTGATCCACCGGAACCCAGCCAAAAGGTTCAACATAAATTTCGCACCAGTCGTGGAGGTTCACTTCCACCGGGTGTAGCATCCAGCCGCTTTGCCATTGTGCAGGTATTCCATTATACCGGCAGAGCGTCATAAACAAAAGCGTCTTGATACCGCAATCGCCATGCAGATTGTTTAAACAATACATTGAAATATTCGGAATAGTTGAATACTCAAGTGCGCTTGCCCAAGGAATGTTGTCATTGAGCCACGTAAATATTTTTTTTGCGGTTTCGAGTTTATTTGATTCACCGCCAACAATTTTCTGAGAGAGCTTTTTAATTTCCTCAGTAAAGACGATGTGGGGAGGTCGCTCACCAACAAACTCATGAAGTGAACTATCGTTCATGGAAACAACTCCGTTGCGGAAAATATTGTTACGTTCCGCGGAAGCCGAATATTCATATTCAATCGAAAAGATTGTAGCAGCATCCTTCACAGCCGGTTTCTCCATATACACCGTTCGCTGCGGAGTTGCATCGGGCGCAACGATATATTTTTCTTCGCTTAAGGCAATGAGTTTTATTTCCCCTTGCCTTGCATGATGTTCCTTCGGATAGGGCAGCCAACAACGAATCAATTCCCCCTCCGGAACGATATTGGGCTTAACAGTTAGCGTGTAAATAATATGAAAAGATGTTGAAGATACCAGCGGAGTTTTCTTTTGTTCACTCTCTTGAATAATCACCGGAACGATTTTCTCTTTAAACAATTGAAGGTTATCTGCTTTAAGTCCAACTTGCTCTTCTCTTAGCTGTTTGAGATTTTTATCAAGCCGGAATAAATTTGGCGCGGCATTTTTGAAATACTTTTTCTCTCCGTCAATAACCATCATTTCAAGAGAATTATTTTTTTCATACTGTTCAAGATTTGAAAAATCATACCCGACAAGCAGTGCCTGCAATTCCTTTCTAATTTGGTTTTCCGTTTTGCTAAAATCTTTTTGAATTCGTTTTAGTCGATCACCTTCAAAAAGGAGTTTCATTTTTTCGGTTGCATCTAAATTTCCAGTAGCTGCAAGTTGTTCAATATTTTTCTCAGCCTTCGAGTACGCTCCGTTTTTTATCTCCCGGAGAATTGAATCGGGAAGATTTTGCGGAAAAGTAGTTATCGACACCAAGAGAAAAACTAAACAGCTACTTTTTATTTTTATCATCTTTACGCACGTTCGTATGAAGTATTAAATCCACTATTTCCCGGTATGCGCCATTCCCTCCTTTTTTCTTGCAGATGTAATGAGCGAGTTTTTTAATCTCATCGCTTGCATCTTTTGGACACACCGCCACTCCAACTTTCTTTACTATTTCAATGTCATTCACATCATCGCCGATAAAAGCAACATGCTCAAAACTAATCTTCTCCGCTTTGCAAATTTCTTCAAGGGCTTTATCCTTTTCCCAAACACCCAAATAAATGAAATCCATTTTCAGGCGTTCACCTCTAACATTAGCGATGGGAGAAACATCGGTAGAAATTATGCCGGTCTTGAATCCCGCTTTATGCAGCAATGAGGTTCCCATTCCGTCTCGGACGAAAAACTTTTTCATCACCATTCCTTCTTCGGTGTAGTACATACCACCGTCAGTCAAAACACCGTCGATATCTGTGAGAAGGATTTTAATTTTTTTTAGTCTTGCCGTAAAAGCTTTTTTTGTGAGTGTCATAACTTAAAGTTGTTTGTTGAAGTCATTGTCAAATCCATAGTCAAAACTAAGAAATTTTGTCCTAAGTATTTCATTGGTATGTGAATTACAGATTCTTTTTTTAATTTCTCATCAATTCATTACAATTTTTCGAACGGAATGCAGAAACTTAAAGTATTAGTAACCGGCGGCGGAGTGTTGGGACAATTTATCAACATTGAGTTCAACAGTCATTTTGATCTCTTAACAACATACCACACAACCTCCGGAAATTGCAGCCAGTTTGCTTCTTGCCAACTTGATATTACTGACGAAAATGCGGTTTCAAAAATTTTCAATTCCTTCCGACCGGATGTTGTAGTTCATACGGCGGCGATTTCTAATCCCGCTTCCGCTTTAAAGCTTCCTGCTAAAAAAGTTTTTGCGGTGAATGTTCTGGCAACCGAGTTTCTGGCAAAACTTTGCAAAACAAGTGGAGCAAAATTACTTTATCTCTCCACCGATCTTGTGTATGCCGGATACCGGGGTTCATTTTTATCCGAAGACGCTAAAATTGCACCTATCTCTCTTTATGCCGAAACAAAATTTATGGGGGAGCAGAAAATCAAAAGCGTTTTTGAGAATTTTATTATTCTCAGAACTGCGCTCATGTACGGCATTTCACATACAGCAAGGGTAAATCATTTTCACGAAATGTATCACAAACTCAGTAACGGCGAATTGGTTTCCCTCTTTCCGGATCAGTATCGAACTCCACTTGCTCTTTTTGATGCCGCAAGAATATTGCGGCAACTAACTTCAAGTAACATCGCTGGGCAAATTATTAATTTTGGCGGAGTTGAAAGAGTATCAAGATACGAACTTGGAGAAGCACTTTGTGATGCGGCAGGGTTCAACAAAAATCTTCTCCAAAAGATTTCTATGGAAGACTTAAAGGATTATCCTTCCGTCGCAGATGTTTCTATGAATACGGAAAAATTGATAGCGTATGGATTGATTCCGTTAACGATTGAAAAATCTATTCAACATATTTTGAAAGAATTACGGAAATGACAGAGCAACTCGAAGATTTAGAAAATCTTGGAACACTCCAATCCTTGAATTGCTAAGTAAGTTTTACTTTTCCGGTTCTAACGGGCGAAGGACAATAATTCCGGTATGTTTTTTCACCTTAGCAAGATAACCGCCAAGGGGAAGTTCGGAAATTTGCACTTTGGAACCGACAAGCGGTGCATGCATAAAATGAATGCGACCATCATCCATCTTCACGGCAATTCCCACATGACCAATATCCAAGCCTTCAAGATTTGTAGTAATTGCAATTAAATCACCGTTATGAATTTTTGATTCAACTGCATCAACTTTTTCTTTAGGAATGTAGTAATACGTTCTGGAGTTAATTGCTTTCTCTTGAGCCTTAACGAGCGGAATAAATTTTTCGTTCTCTTTTAGTTGTCTGTACGATTCTGGATGCTCAGTCATAAAGCCTACGTGGAATTTTATCGGTTCTCCGCCAATTGATTTGGTAATATCTTCAACAATTTTTTTCTTGGTATTATTGAAAATCCAGTCGGAGAAATAATGAAGCCTTGAAGGATATTCATCAAGTTTTCCATCACGGTAGCGGACAAATTCCAACTCCTTTGTATAATCGTCAAACGTCGTTTTCCCCTTTTTAATACAGCGCGCAAACACGACACAGTTTTCAAGGAAGGTTGTGCAATCGAGTCCGGTTAAATGAATCACGAGTGTTTCTTTATTTCCTTTTTCAAGAGTGAAGGCTTCGTACTGCAATCCCAAAAAACTTTTTCCGACCGCAGTGATAACATCGTTAATTGGCTGCTGCGCAAGACTTTCGCTTACAGCCATTTCAAACTTCGATTGACAGATTGCTTTGTCTTCATCGGTAACAATCTGTGCATGAACAAAAATATAAGCAGCCAATACAAGCACAAGCGTTTTCATATTGGGAATTCCTCTGTTGTTTGTGGTGTATACGGAACAGTTTGATCCGGTCGGAAGGCAAAATTACTTTCGAACCGTGTAAATTGTTTCAAGAATGTTAATTTTACTTCTCCGGTAGGGCCATTACGTTGTTTTGCTACAATAATTTCGGCAATACCTTCTACATCGGCAAAATCAGAACTGTCTGATTGAGCATAACGTTCCGGGCGGTGAATAAACATCACCACGTCAGCATCCTGCTCAATAGAACCGGACTCGCGCAAATCAGAAAGCTGTGGTCGTTTATCTGTTCTTGATTCCACTGCACGATTTAACTGAGATAATGCTATCACCGGAATTTTTAATTCCTTAGCAAGTGCTTTCAAGGATCGAGAAATGTGGGCGATTTCACGTTCACGACTTTCAATTCGAGATGGTCCTTGAATAAGTTGAAGATAGTCAACTACAATCATCCCAACTTTTTTCTCTGCAACAAGTCGCCTGGCTTTAGCACGAATTTCCAAAATGGTTTGAGCCGGAGTATCGTCTATGTAAATTGGAGCGCTCATCAATTTTGAGGAGGCTCTTCTCAGCTTTTCTCCTTCTTCCTTTGATGAAAATTTGCCGGTACGAATACGCTGAGCGTCAATTTTTCCTTCGGCACAAAGGAGACGAATAATAAGCTGAACGGTCGCCATTTCAAGCGAGAAAACCAGCACAGGAACTTTGTGATCAATTGCGGCATTTCTGGCTAACGAAAGCGCGAATGCTGTTTTCCCCATAGAGGGACGAGCCGCGATGATAATTAAATCCGACTTCTGAAAACCGCCGAGCATATCGTCCAAATCAAGGAATCCGGTTGGGACGGAGATGTTTTTAAAATCCTTCAAATGAATCGCATCGATATATTCAAGCGCATCGCGAACAGCCTGATCCATGTCTTGATAAGATTTTTTCAAATGTTCTTCGGTAATTTCAAAAATCTTTCGCTCTGCGGAATCGAGAATATCAAACGCATCCTCGCTGCCTGTGTAAGCCTCACTTGCAATAGAGTGCGATGTTGAAATAAGTTTTCGGAGAATGGACTTTTCTAAAATTATTTTTGCATGATGTTCAACGTTTGCCGCGGATGATATATTTTGCGAGAGTTTGCTTAGGGAAACAACACCCCCGATTTTTTCATCTACTCCTCTTCGCTTCAGTTCTTGGAATAAGGTCACGGTATCAATGGGTTCATCAGCATTGAATAATTCAAGCATAGCCTCAAAGATGAGACTGTGTTCTCTTAGGTAAAAACTTGAAGGAGTGAGAAGTTCAATAGCTTTGGGAACAGCTTCAGGTTCAATGAGCATAGCCCCGAGAACATCCGCCTCGATATCAGGAACTGCAGGAGGTTTTAGTCCGGCCGGGAGTTGTATAACTTTTTCAACTTCATTAGCTGAATCGATCTGTTTAAGTCGCTTTGCCATTAGTAAAATTTAATGATTCTTTTCAAAAGTATATGGTAAAGATAAAAATTTTCGTCAAAACATTTCGTCATATAATTTTCTGAACATCTGAACATCTGCCCAGCAGTCTTTTTTCCAGTTTGGATTCCGTAAAAGAGCCGCTGGATGGTACGTAACCATCAACTGAATTTCCTCCGCCATGCCGGGAAGAAGCAGTTTGTGTACCTTATTCCGAAAAACGGAAAGTGAGGACTTTTGTTTAAGCAAACTCACCGCTGCTGTGGTCCCAAGGCATAAAATAAGCTTCGGCTTAATAATTTCGATTTGCTTGTATAAATAAGGAATGCACGTCTCAATCTCAAGGGGAAGCGGAGTTCTATTGCCGGGGGGTCTGCACTTAACGATGTTCGCAATGTAAACTTCTTCGCGTTTAAATGAAATTGCTTCAAGAATTTTTGTAAGGAGTTGTCCCGCTCTTCCAACAAAAGGGATACCTTGTTCATCCTCATCTGCACCGGGGCCTTCGCCAACCAACATCACTCTTGCGTTCGGATTCCCCACTCCAAAAACAAAATTTTTTCTCGTACTTCCCAAAGCACACGCTTGGCAGCTACATATTTGTCCATAAAAATCATCAAGTGTTTTAGGTGTTTCTTCTGCGGCAGATAGTGAAACCGGAACCACCTCTTTAACAACAGAAGTTTTTCTTGTGGAAGGACTTTTAGATTTTTTCTGATCGGGTGAATCGGATTTCAGCTTGGTGGTAAACAGTTCATTACCATACAATTCTTTTTGCGTTAGTAATGAATCGATTACTATCTGTTTGGCTGATTTCATAATGGTTCAAAAAAACAAAAGTGAAAAAAAAGCGGAAGTGTTTTCACTTCCGCCAAAGAAATTAGTAAATGAAAAAGTACGTGGACTGATCTGCCACCCCGGCGGCAGAAACATTTCTTCCGGTTATTCTTTTACCTGAAATTCAATTTCTCCATTGAGGAGTTGATGAAGAGCCTCTACGTGTGGTTTGGTTCTTCTTTCAAATTTTAATGATAAATTTAATTGAGCTGGATTGTCAAAATCTTCGCTGTCGTCATCCGCGCTAATATTCGTAGCCGGTACAGTGGCTAACGCTTGGCTAAATTCAATTTTACGGTCGTCATTTATTGCGCGTGCTTTTTTACCTGCAACAATGATTCCTTCATATACATTCGCAACTTGTTTGTCAATTGCCCGTAAATCAATCGGCGTTACACTCATTCGTTTGTCTCCTCGATCGTTATTTTTTCTATCAGTTCTTTAAGTTCTAAAATTGCAACATTTAAATTATTATTAACTATAAAATAGTCAAATTTTTCCTTTAGACTCAACTCCATTTTTGCCCTCTCAATCCTTTTTTGGAAATCGAGCTCATTTTCCGTCTTTCTTGCCCTTAGCCGTTTTTCCAGTTCTTCCAGACTTGGCGGAAGGAGGTAAATCATAACCGCATCCGGATAAACATTCTTTATTGAAAGCGCTCCGTTTACTTCAACCTCTAAAAGTATCGATTTCCCTTCAGAAATGACCTTTTCTACAAAAGTTTTAGGGGTTCCGTAGTAATAATCGTACACTTTTTCCCACTCAACAAACTGGTTTTCTTTTATTCGTGCTAAAAAGGTCGCTTCGTCAATAAAGAAGTAGTCAACTCCGTCAATTTCATTCTGCCGTTTTTTTCTTGTAGTGGCAGAGATTGAGTAGACCACCGAATCCAAAACTTTGAGAATTGCACGGATTATCGTCGTTTTGCCTGTACCGCTTGGGGCGGTAATAACGATGACTTTCCCTTTTCGTTTCACTACTCAATGTTCTGAATTTGTTCTCTGATTTTTTCTACTTCTTCTCTAATCGCTACCGAATGATGCGTAATCTCAGCCGAAAGAGATTTTGACGCAATTGTGTTCGCTTCCCGGTGCATCTCCTGGCAAATAAAATTAAGTTTTCGTCCCGGTTCTTCTCCGTTTTTTAGAACCTCCGAAAAATATTTCAGATGACTTCTCAAACGGACACATTCTTCAGTAATATCTGATTTCTCAGCAAGCAGTGCCAACTCAAATTCAAGTCTGTCTGAATAGGTTTGAATGTCCTTAATAATCTGCTGAACGCGTTCTTGAAGCTTTGTAAAATAATCAGCAACACTCGCTTTTTGCAATACTTCAATTTGCGTAAGGGAATCGGTAATAATTTTCGCCCGTTCGGTTAAATCTTTGAGGAGTGATTTCCCTTCAACCTTGCGCATTTCAACAAGTTTATCCGCAGCCTCTAAGATACAGTTTTTTAAAACTTCGAAATGTTCGTCGGAGAACTCGAGGAAGTCGGGAGAAAAAAGCTCCTTAAAAGTTAAAAAATGTTGTAGCTGAATTTTTTCTTTCAACTTCAGCGTTTTTTTTACTTGCTTCAGCATTTGAGCGGTTTCCGTAAGTTTCGCCTCGTTGAGAAGGGATGTCTTTCCCGCATCAAATTTTACCGAAATTGAAAGAGTAATTTTTCCTCTTTTAATTTTGCTGCGAATGAGTTCTTTTATCTCAAATTCTTTGGAAAATAAACTTCCCGGCAGTTTAGCCGAAACTTCAAGAAACCTATTGTTTACACTTTTTAATTCAACTTCAAACGAAAACCCGTTAAAAGCTGCAACGGCTTTACCATAGCCGGTCATACTTAAAATCATAATTCCTACCAGTATTGGGGACAAAAATACGGAAAAACGGGAAGCTTACCAAAGCGGTTAGAAGGCTTCTCCAATGCCGAAATGAAATTCCATCAAATCGAAAAGTTTTCGCTTAAAAATGCGTCTGTCCGAGTATGGATCGTACGTTTTAAAGCCAAAATCAATGCGAAATGGAGCAATCATAGTGTAATATCTGAATCCGAACCCCGATGCTATGGCTATTTCAGTTAAGCGACTTTTATTCACCCCATTCCAAGAGTTTCCGCAATCCACGAACGCGGCAACACCAATTGACTCAGATAATTTGTATCTGTATTCCGATGAAACTTCCAAAAGAAAACTTCCTCCTTCAAGAGTGACATTTTCAACTTGTCCGGTAGCATCATTCAATACCGGGACGTCGACTTTTGGAGATAATTCTCTCGCTCGCCATCCTCGTACCGAGTTACTGCCTCCGGCAAAAAACTTTTTCGTGGTTGGAACATCAAGTTCGCTTCCCCGGTATGCTCGGAGAAATCCGGTCTTCAACTTTATACCAAGCACTGCAGTTTCTTTTCGGTTGGTTGCAAAATATTTTCCGTACGTAATCTGAGTTTTATAATAAAGCGGGCTGGTGTAGTCCTTATTTCCAATTTTAGAAAGGAGATAAGGAATGGAGTTTGCCTCTTCAAGAATTACTCCAAGGTTGTATCCGTTAGCAGGGAAAAGCGGATTTGTCATCTTCATTGAACGTAAATCCAAACCCAAAATAGAAAGCGTTTGACTCCTCGTAAGGTCACGATCGGTTAGAAAGAAAATTTCATCTGCAATTTCAACATTATAGTAGGCAGAAAAGAAATTGATGAAGGTGTAAGTCGGTAATTCAAATTCAAAACTAAGCTTTCCACCGTAGTTCCTTTTGTTAGAAATAAGGTCTTTACGGAGTGTAAAATATCCTTCAAGAGTACCGAAGATTGGATTGTTGAATACATACGGTTGTTCAATTTTAAGTTTCGAATCGAAATAGCCCAGCAACGCTTTATCTCGAAGTGAAAACGCATTATACACTTTGCCGAAATTTATTTTGAACAAATCCTGTACACCAAAGGAACTGGTAACTGTTAATTTTCTGGCTTTTCCGAAAAAATTCTTCCTGGTGAATGTTCCCCCCAAACCCACGTTGAAGGTGTGCTGCTGGTTATTCATCAGAAGTTCGGGAGCCAGCTCATTCATCTTACCGATATTGCCTATCACTTTCAAAGGGACAAATTGCGCTGAAGTATCATCCGTTAAAGGTATTACCTGAACATAATTAAAGAGACCCGTTCGATAAAGCCGAATTTGACTTTGCCGAATTTTTTCCGAGTTGTAGTATTCATCCTGCTTTATTCCAACAAGGTCTTTCAAAAGGTCAGCTTCAACATAATCGCTTCCTTCCCCTTTTTTCTCAATCACAACGTCGCTAACTTTATACTGGGGTCGTAATTTTATAAAAACATCAACTTGAGCTTTGTTGCGAAGAGTATCTTTTTCAATCACTGAGCTGTCGAACGCGGCAAGCATATATCCTTTAGTTGTAAGGTTGTAAATGGCCGCATCAATCGTACTTTTTAGTTGCGATTGTGAGTAACGTTTTGTTTCAAGCGAAAGAAAATCTTTGGCGGTTTCGGTATTTAATTCCTTCGGGAGTTCGTCGAGTCCGTGCAGTTGTATACTTGATAATACAGAGGGTTGCTGCTCGATAACATCAAACGTCACGTACGCGAGACGGGCTGAGGTGTCGATGGTATAATGAGAAACGCACTCGGTTTTGAAAAATCCGTTTGCGTTGTAAAAGTCTTTTATCGCAAGCACGTCATCGTGAAGTGCCAGGCTGTCGAAGTAAGAAGGTTCTTTTCCGAGACTGCTGAACGAGTTGAGAAATTTCCATATCCAACTTGGAGTCTCTTTGGAAGAAATAACATCCCGCAGCACGGATGAAGAATACGTGGTATTCCCGCGAAATTCTATTGACGCAAGTTCATCTTTTGGTCGTTCCTGTGCTGAAGCAACCGAAAGAATGATAACGGTGATAAAAAGTGCTACTCTAGTTTTCAACTGCGGCAATATGGTTATTCAATTGAGATATCTTTTTGAGAAACAATGAGATCAGGATAATCTCCTTTAAAGAGATTAAGTAAAAAATCAGTGACTTCTTTTTCTTTTGAATTTTTAGAAATGAAAAGTGTCACCGTTTTTTCCGGTTCGGAAATAAGGTGTGCATAGTACGTTTGTTTTTTTACAAAGTCAACTAAGTAAACAAAAACCTCCCCGCCGCTTGAACCCAAGTAGAAGCTTCCCGAGTTGTAGTAAAAAAAGTCGTAGTTGTGATTTGCTAATTTCTGTAGTGAACAACTGCTTTCCGTAAGCGACATCTCAGGGAAAAAAACTTCATCTTTCTGTTTAAGAGAATCTGCTTCCAGCATTTTTACTTTCAAACCCCACTTGTCAGCTTTCGACGGTTTGGTCTCTTTAACCGCAATAATTTGTTTTACAGAATCATTTAGAAAATCACCGTACAATGCGGTTGTAATATCGGCATCAACATGTTTTTGCAGATATGAAAGAAGTTTTTGCGGATCGTCGTAGTTAATTTCTTCAAAAGGTTTGTTTCTGCTTGTATCACTCCCACAGCCGATTAGAGAAACTAAAATGAGTATGGTGATGAGTCCGAAAATTTTATTTAATAATGACAACTTCTGTTCCTTCCGTTACTACGGTATAAAGTTCATCGATACTTTCATTGCTTACGGCAATGGATCCGTCGGTCCAATTAAAAACGAACGGTAAATTTTTAAAGATAAAATTCAGCTGACCGATTCCATGAATCCCAATGTCTCCCCCAAGCTGCGTTTTAGCGTCAACGCACTGCCCGTAATTATTGTCGAAGCGGAGTTTTTCGTATTCACGCCTGGTTAGTTTCCCGTGCGCAAAACCGGTTTCGGCATCGCTTAAGTTGGGATAATTGAGTTTGAAGAGTTTTCTATATTTAAAAACAGTATCTATTTCACAAATCTTGTAAGCGCCAATTGGCGTGGCGTTATCGTCTGCAGACATTTTTTGTCTTGGATTTCTTCCAAAAACGGCTCGGTATTTTTTAACAAGGATTGTATCCGAATATAAATCAAGTTCAAACGTTCCTCGGTTGATGATGATTTTCGGATTCTGAACTTCTGAAATTCCTTTTCCCTTCATTTCATCGAGAAGAGGTTTTTCTCTTAGATTTAAAAGAACGCCGTATAAAATACAGCCGGCTAAAAAGAGGAAGAGTCCTCCTGTAACCAATAAGACGTTCTTGACCATGTAATTTGCCGTTTTAATAAAATCTTTAGATGAAATTTAGAAAAAAATGAGGAAAGTTTTTAAATCTCGATTCCCCTTGCTACCAAAAAAAATTCCCGTTCAGAACGGGAATTTCAAAGATCATTTTCACAAAGGATTAAACCTCCATAATCTCTTTTTCTTTATGCTTCAGAATTTCGTCGATAAGGATAACATGGTCATTCGTTAATTTCTGAGTTTTATCCTCAGCTTCTTTCAACTGATCTTCCGTAATTTTTTTATCCTTTTCCGCCCTCTTTAAATGTTCGTTTCCTTCGCGGCGTACATTCCGGATAGCGACTTTACAATCTTCACCAAACTTTTTTACAAGTTTCACAAGTTCTTTTCTCCGCTCTTCAGTTAAAAGCGGAATAGGAATTCTTAAATTCGTTCCGTCGCTTACGGGGTTTAATCCGAGGTCTGCATTGAGAATTGCTTTATCAACCGCCTGCAATTGAGATTTATCCCAAGGAGTAACGGAAAGAGTATGACCGTCAAGAACGGTAACATTTGTAACTTGTCTTATCGGCGTCATTGTTCCGTAGTAGTCAACTTTAACGTTATCAAGTAAAGCCGTAGTTGCCTTGCCAGTTCTTATCCTTGAAAGCTCATTGCGGAGCGCTTCAATGGATTTATCCATCTTTGATTTTGTTTCTTTTATAATCTGTTCCATAAAAACCTCAAAAAGTTACGTAGAAGTAATAAAAAAATACTAAAATCTTTTTATTCCTGCACCACCGTTCCGATATTTTCACCCTTCATTAAGGAGAGGAGATTACCGGGTTTATCCATATTAAACACAACGAGTGGAAGTTTATTCTCCCGGCAAAGACTGATTGCGGTTAAATCCATTACGCGGAGATTTTTTTTCAAAATATCGATGTACGAAATAGAATCAAACTTCATTGCTTCAGGAACCTTTTCGGGGTCAGCGTTAAAAATTCCATCAACACGGGTTCCTTTGATAATCACATCGGCTTCAACTTCAACAGCTCTTAACGAAGCGGCTGTGTCGGTACTGAAATAAGGATGTCCCGTACCGGCACCAAAAATGACAACACGGCCTTTTTCAAGGTGACGAATAGCCCTTCTGCGAATATATGGTTCCGCTATCTCTTCCATTTTCAAAGAACTCATCAAGCGCGAGTACGTTCCTTTTTTCTCAATAGCATTTTGAAGCGCTAATGAGTTGATTACGGTTGCCAACATTCCCATTTGGTCGCCGGTAACTCTCCCTATCCCTTGGTCGTTCGCATTCAATCCGCGGAAGATATTCCCTCCGCCGATTACAATTCCAACCTGCACGCCAAGTTTGTGTACGGAAATGATTTCGTCCGCAAAAAAATCAAGCACATCGGGATCAATTCCAAAACCTTTTTTCCCCATGAGGGATTCGCCACTCAGCTTAAGAAGAATCCGTTTATATTTTAATGTTTTCATATCGTTCCCTTTAAACATAAAAAAAGGTCTTACTAAATGAAGACCTTTTTTGTTGAATTATTTTTTTTCATCACCTAAATGATAGCGTACGAAGGATTTAATTTTCACCTCGGTACCGGCACCGGAGTTAAATTCCTTCAAAAGATCACCAACTGATTTTGTGTTATCTTTGATAAACGCTTGTTCGAACAAGCAGTTTTCCTGATAGAATTTGTTGAGTTTTCCAACAGCAATTTTTTCGAGAATCTGCTCGGGTTTACCTTCTTTTCTTGCAATCTCTTTATAGATTTCAATTTCTTTGGTTACGATATCACTGTCAACTTCTTCTCTGTACACTGAAATCGGCTTCATTGCGGCAACCTGCATTGAAATATCTTTCGATAAGGTTGCGACACTTTCACCAACTGTAGCGGTGACATTTTCAAAAGTAATAATTACTCCGAGTTTTGACCCGGGATGTACATATTCTGAAACGTAACCGTTTTGTGAACTGGCAATTCCAATTCTTGAGATAACAACTTTCTCACCAATTTTCCCAACAATTTCATCCAGCTTTGTCTGCAACGATGGTTCTTTCGCAAACAAGTCATCAACGGAAGTTGGATTGAGAAGTTTTGTTTTTTCAAGGATATAGTTTACAAATGCCACAAAGTCATCAGACTTTGCAACGAAATCTGTTTCGCAGTTAACTTCAACAATATACCCTGTTTGCTTGTCGTCAGAAATCGCAGTCAACACAACACCTTCGTTTGCGGCTTTATCTGCGCGTTTAGCGGCAACTGCTGCCCCTTTTTTTCTTAAAATTTCAACTGCTTTTTCGATGTTCCCATCAGCTTCTGTTAAAGCTTTTTTACAGTCCATCATTCCGGCGCCTGTTTTGAGGCGCAATTCATTTACATCTTGAGCGGTAATAGCCATGTTTCCAATCCCTTTATTTCACTATTATTTCTTAGAATCTTCTTTGTTTTCTAATCCTTTTTCTTTCACGTTTCTTTCGTGAGAAGCGCTTTCTTCTGCTTTTATTTCAACACTTTTTGTGTTTCCTTCAATACAAGCATCAGCAAGAATTTTTGTAACGAGTTCAATCGTTTTTACTGCATCATCATTTGCCGGTATGATGAAATCAATTGGATCCGGATCGCAGTTTGTGTCAACGATAGCATAAACAGGTATGTTCAGTCTCTTAGCTTCTTGAACGGCAATAGCTTCTTTCTTTACGTCAACAACAAAAAGAGCGTTGGGAAGTTTGTTCATGTTTTCAATGCCTTCCAAGACTTTTTTCAGTTTGTCTTTTTCTCTCGAAAGGAACAAGCGTTCTTTTTTTGTTATTTTCTCAAATGTGCCGTCTGTTTCTTGCTTTTCAATTGCATGAAGTCTTTTAATACTTTTTCTTATTGTAGAAAAGTTTGTCAACATTCCGCCTAACCAACGTTCGGTTACCCAAAATTGGTCACTTCTTCTTGCTTCAGTTTCAATAATGTTTTTCGCTTGCTTTTTTGTCCCAACGAAAAGAACTTTTTTCCCATCAGCAGTCAAGTTAAACATCTTTTCCGCTGCGGAATGAATAAGAAGCTGTGATTTTTTAAGGTCGATAATGTGTATCCCATTCTTTTCCATAAAAATATATGGTTTCATTTTGGGATTCCAGCGGCGGGTTAAGTGTCCGAAATGGGCGCCAGCCTCAACGAGCGTAGTGAGGTCTACTTTATTCATAGAATGTACTCCTGTTTTTTCTTCTACCTTCTTCATCTTTACCTTTCACTCTCTTATACAGAGAACACAGGAGGTAAATCAGAAAGTATGATTGATTGAATTAAATAAATTAAAAAATTATCTTTTAGAAAATTGAAATCTTTTTCTTGCTTTCGGATGACCGTATTTCTTACGTTCAACCATTCTTGGATCTCTCGTCATAAATCCGGCTTGTTTCAATTTGCCGCGATGTTCCGGGTCAATAGATTCAAGCGAACGGGCAATTCCTAAACGGATTGCTTCTGCTTGACCAGTGATTCCGCCACCAACAACTTTTGCCGAAACGTCATATTGCCCTTGTGTATCGGTAACAACAAAAGGACCTAAGATATCTTCACGACTAACTGCTTCCGGGAAAAAAGCTTCAAATGGTTTTCCGTTTACGGTGATAGTACCGTTTCCGTTTTTCAGGAAAACACGAGCTACAGCTGTTTTTCTTCTACCAACAAAAATTTGTTCTGCCATTTCTTCTCCGTTAAAAACTTAATACTTCAGGTTTCTGAGCTGTATGCGGGTGTTCAGTTCCCTTGTAAACTTTTAATTTCTTAAAGATTTTTCTTCCTAATCTTGTTTTCGGAAGCATTCCTTTTACCGCGGTTTCAATTACCCACTCAGGTTTGGTAACAGAAATTTCCTTATACGCTTTCTGTTTCAATCCACCTGGATAACCGCTATAATGGTAGTAGGTTTTCATTTCTTCACGCTTTGTAGCAATCTTCACTTTATCAGCATTGATTACAACAACAAAATCACCTGTATCCATGTTGGGAGTAAACGTTGGTTTGTTTTTACCGCGGATAACACGTGCTACGTTTGAAGCTAATCTTCCTAATGTCTGGTCTTTCGCATCAACAATATACCACTTTTGATTAGCGTCTTCCGGCTTAATAAATCTGGTCAATTTTTCTTGTTTCACCTAAAATTCCTCAGAATTGTTGAATTCGTTTTTATAAAGGCTTTAAAAATAAACTTCTATGACTAAAAAGTCAATGAATTTGGATTCCAATTATACGAATAAAGTTTGAGATTTGCTAAAATATTGAAGAACCAAAGTCAAAAGATTGAACAATTCCCCAAAAAGATGGCAAAAAACGATAAAAAGCGTCTTTTCCCTTAATCATCACTTTTATTTCAAAATCTTCTTTCTGCTCGGTTTTGATGTAAATGGACTGTGAATATGTCCCTTCCAACTCTTCCGGATCATTGAAAAAATAACTGCATTTTGATGTATTTGCGTGATACTTGTACCTCGTGGGATTAAAGTAGAATTTATCAACCACTTCAAGATGAACGTACGGCGGCGGACTCGAAATTCTTGGATCGGCATAAAAAGTTACCCCGTCTAATTTTTTCTTCACATTTTGGTCGATATACGTCCACCCGGCAGGAAATTTCATTTTCACTTGGAGCGTGTTTTCAGCGTACATTTGAGCAAGAGATGAGGTATCGGCTTTGGCAAAAGGATTTGGTATTGCAGCGGCACTCTCCTCAGTTTTAGGTTTTGCAATGGATTCTTTGTCCAAGCTTGCATTTTGCTGAGATGAAATTGAAGTTTTTTCATTAAGCGAATTAGTTAATTCTTGTTCGATAAAAAATTTGAGTGAGTTTGCGACCGGGTCGTGAACAGCAGCTTTTGTAGTAAAAATCATCTGCTTCGAAAAAAGGATAAATGCTAAGAGAAAAACATGGAGAAGAATTGAAAGCCCTATACTTAGGCTAAAATCCGTTTCTCGATATTCTTTTTTCTTTATCATTTCAAATTCAATTTTCTGCACTTGTTCAAAAATAGTAATTTTGAAGTAGATATTCGTTCACTTTCTACGGAACTGTTTACATGAGATTCTTGATCACTGGAGGAGCCGGCTTCCTCGGAATTAATTTAGTTCGGCACTTACTTCAAAAACAACACGATGTTGTTTCACTCGACATAACCGATTTTGCTTATCCCGACGTTAAAGAAAAGATAACCGAAATAAAGGGAGATATCCGAAATAAAGAAACGGTAAAAAAAGCAATCCACAATATTGACATTGTGGTTCATACCGCTGCCGCGCTTCCCCTCTATTCCGAAGAAGATATATTTTCAACAGATATTGAAGGAACAAAAAATTTACTTGCCGCATCGGCTGAAGCCGGTGTTAAAAGATTTATTCATATTTCATCTACAGCGGTGTACGGAATTCCCGATCATCACCCGCTTTACGAGACAGATAAATTGGATGGCGTTGGGCCTTACGGTAAAGCAAAGATTTTAGCCGAAGAAGAATGTTTGAAACAACGAGCAAGTGGAATGTGTGTTCCCATACTCCGCCCTAAATCATTTATCGGACCGGAAAGACTCGGTGTGTTTGATTTGCTGTACGATTGGGCAAAGGATGGCAAAGGTTTCCCAATGATTGGTAACGGCAAAAATCGGTATCAACTCCTTGATGTAGAAGATCTCTGTGAAGCAATTTATTTATGTGCAACGTTAAATGAAAAAATTGCGAACGATACGTTTAACATTGGCGCAAAAGTGTTCACAACGATGAGAGAAGATTATCAAGCCGTGCTTGATTATGCCGGTCATGAAAAAAAAATTGTTGGTCTTCCTGAAAAACCGATCATCCTTCTCCTACGGTTTTTGGAAGCACTAAAACTATCTCCCCTCTACAAATGGGTATACGAGACCGCTTCCAAAGATTCATTTGTTTCAATTGAAAAAGCAGAGAAACAGCTTGGATACGCTCCCAAATATTCTAACAAGGATGCGCTTCTTAGAAATTTCAATTGGTATTTAGAGAATGTTGATAAAATTCAAGCTGCAAGCGGCATCTCTCACCGGGTGAGATGGAAGCAAGGCATTCTTCGTTTGGCAAAAATATTTTTTTAAGCGATGGAAGTCATTATTCGAAATTGGCAAAGAAAAGATTTTGCGGAGATTTACAATCTTCTGCACGACTCATGGTTTTCTGCCTACAAATCGTTCATTCCGGAATCCGATCTTCTCAAATACTTAGATACGACTTATAATACCGATAAGTTGGAACAACTTTTCGTAAATAAAGATGTTATCTGTTTTGTCGCTGAAATTAATACCCAAACAGCCGGGTGGTTAAAACTTACAATCTCCGAGCAAGAAAAAAGATTTTACCTCGGTTCCCTTTATGTCTCTCCACATTATCAAAATTTGAAACTTGGAAATAAGTTAATGGAGTTGGCATTCTCAACCGCCAAAGAGCATGGGTTTTCCGAAATTTGGATTGGCGTTATAGAGCAAAACGAGTTTGCTTTAAATTGGTACAAAAAACTTGGCTTTCAATTCAGCGAAAAACAACCCTTCAAAATGGGAAACACAGAAGTACCGCATCTCATCGGCAGCAAAAAACTGCTGTAAAAACTTCTTTTTTCTGTATCTTTGCAAACAAAAATTTAAACTATGAGGAAATAAATGAGCAAAAAAACTGATTTTCTAAAAAAGACTATCCAGCATTTTGATATGAAGCAGTATAACGTAGTTCCGTTGGTTGACGCAATGGAAAACATGGCATTTCAATCACGTAACCTTTACCGCGCATCCAGAATTTATGATATGATGCTGAACGATAAAGATTGTACCGTTATTTTAACATTAGCGGGAAGTTTGTTCAGCGCCGGATTAAAGAAAATTGTCTACGACATGATTATGAATAATATGGTTGACGCGATTGTTTCGACCGGTGCTATTATGGTGGATCAGGACTTTTTTGAAGCGCTTGGTTTTAAACATTACGTCGGGACGCCCTTCAGCGATGATAATGAGCTGCGCGATTTAATGATCGACAGAATTTATGACACCTATATCGATGAAGAAGAATTACGAATCTGTGATGAGACAACAGGAAAGATTTTCGACAGCATGGACCCTCGGCCTTATTCCTCAAGAGAATTTTTATATGAATTCGGAAAATATTTGGCTGAAAACGGAGGACCGAAAGTAGATGACTCTGTTCTCTATGCAGCATACAAGAAAAACGTTCCGATCTTTGTTCCCTCTTTTTCCGATTGTTCCGCGGGATTTGGCTTTGTAATGCACCAAACGCAACATCCGGAGAAACATGTTTCACTTGATTCGGCAAAAGATTTTCTTGAACTGACCAAAATTAAATTAGCCAGCAAAGAAACCGGTATCTTTATGATTGGCGGCGGTGTACCGAAAAACTTTACACAAGATATCGTTGTTGCGGCTGACATTCTTCAAGAGAACGCACCTATGCACAAATACGCTGTTCAAATTACGGTAGCGGACGAACGAGACGGGGGACTTTCAGGTTCTACTTTAAAAGAAGCAAGCTCTTGGGGTAAAGTTGAAACAACGTATGAACAAATGGTATTTGCGGAAGCAACTTTAGCAATGCCTTTAATTGCCGGTTACGGATATCATAAAAAGAATTGGGAAAAGAGAAGCGGCAAAGAGCTTACTAAACTTTTTGCTGTTGAAACTGCAACTGTTTAACGTAACCTTTACTTACTTTCAAACCATCGGGGAATGTGCCCCGATGGTTTGTCATTTTAAACTACTTCATACTCCGAATTCTAACTTCGCACGACTTATTATCTTTCATCAATCTCAGCAGCTCATTTATATCGGTATTACCGGTATGGTAAGGATATAAAATTTTCGGATGAAAAAGATTTACTGCATCAGCTACCATTTCGGGTGTCATCGTGTATGGAAGATTCATCGGAAGAAACGCAATATCTATATTTTTCAATTTTTTCATTTCCGGAATATTTTCGGTATCGCCGCCGATATAGATTTTTTTATTCCCGAAATAAAGCACGTATCCATTTCCTACACCTTTGGGATGGAAGAGTTCGCCGGCATCGTTTTTATGGAGTAGATTATACGCCGGGACAGTTTCAATCTTCATTCCATCAACGTTTGCTTTATCTCCATTTCTCAAAACAGCCGCATTTGTTAGAGTCTTAAGCGATAATTGGTTACAAAAGATTTTCGTCTTCTCTCCTTTGATATCGTTTACCGCGTTTGAGTCGAGATGATCAAAATGTTGGTGGGTAATGAGAATAATGTCGGCCTTCGGCAGTTTTTTGTAATCGGCAAATTTACATACCGGATCGACGTAGATTACTTTTCCGTTGAATTCAAATATCAGCGACGCGTGGGCAATAAAAGTGATTTTGAGAGATCCTTTTGAAGTTTTAATCGAGTCAACTTGAAAAGAATTTTGTGAGTATAAATTTATCGAAACCAACAAACAAAAAATTAAAATCGATTTCATCTTTTCTCCTTTCCTATCAATATTGTTATGCCGGTATTTCGTGCGATAAACAATGGAGTGTTCCAAGTCCCCAAACTAAATCCCCTGCGTGAATACCTACCACTTTTCTTTGAGGAAATAATTCAGAAAGAATGCCGAGTGCGATTCTATCTTTTTCATCATTGAACGTTGGAACCAACACAACATTATTTGCAATATAAAAATTCGCATAACTGGCGGGAACCCACATTCCATCAAAAATAATTGGTTCTGGCATCGGAAGAGTTACAACTTCAAGTTTATCTCCGGTTGCATTTTTTTCAGACTGCAATCTCTCAAAGTTTTCATTCAGCAATTTATAATTTTCCTCTTTTGAATTTTCTTCCTTGCAGAGAACAACGGTTTTCTCGTTAACGAAACGGCAGAGATCATCTACATGTCCGTGGGTGTCATCGCCGGCAATGCCTTTTCCAAGCCAAACAATTTTCTTTATCCCAAGATATTTTTTGAAAACTTCCTCGTAATCTTTCTTCGCAAACCCGGGATTGCGTGTTTGCGTCTTTTCATCGAGGAGACACTCTTCAGTTGTCAGCAGCGTTCCGGCACCGTTTGAATCAATAGCGCCGCCTTCGAGAACAACATGACTGCTTTTGTGTTGCGCAATATTCATATTCATCCCGAGAGATTTTGCGAGTACACCGGGAACATTTTTGTCAAGTTTCCAATTATCATACTTCGCCCAGCCATTAAAAAGGAAATGAACGCCTTCGACTTTTTTTCCTTTTTTCACGAATGTGGGAGAAGAATCCCTCATCCATCCTCTATCAGTTTTCTTGATAATGAAGTGCACATTGTTCAAATCGATCCGGCTTTTTTGCAAAACTCTTTCCGCACTTTTTTTGTGAGAAGTATCTTGCACAAACACAACTACTTTTTCCGAGGTAGCCAAATACCGTACAATTTCTCCATAAACCCATTGAATAGGCGTGAATTTTCCCGGCCAATCTTCTCTGTTCGCCGGCCACGCAATAATTGTTGCGCTATGTTTTTCCCACTCTGCAGGATATCGGATTAGTGTATCGTTCTTCATTCGCTCTTTGAAATATTCTCAAAATTTGTTTGCAAAAGTTACGGAATTTTTGCCAAAGACGACTTCATCAATCTTTTTCTTTTCCGTTTAAAACTTTTCCTTTGCGTAAACGACAAAATGAAAATGACCGTCATGCATCGAAATGTTTGTTTCTGATACGTGCAGCAAGTATTTTCACTGACCAGTAATTCAAAAATTCACAACAGGAAAAAGAATGAAATTATTACGACTAAGTCTGGCAGCACTTCTTTTGGTAAGTGTAACTTTCGGACAATCAAAAAAACAACCGACAAAAAAAGAAACTCCCGCTCCGGTAGCGTTAAAAACTGTTGCTGATTCTATCAGCTACGCCATCGGACAAAATCTTTATTCAAATTTAAAAGATCCATTAATTCAATTAAACCTTGATGTGCTGATAGCTTCCTTAAAAGACGCAGCAGCGGATAAACCGTTATTTGGTCAGGAGAAAACAGTACAAATTTTAACAGAGTTAAGTCATAAAATGCAGCAGCGGCAAATGGATGAACAAGCTGCGGCTGAACAAAAACGGAAGGAAGAAATGGCTCCCGTTATCGAAAAAAATAAAAAGGAAGGCGAAGCTTTTCTTGAAGAGAATAAAAAGAAAGAAGGAGTAATCACCACCGCAAGCGGGCTCCAATATAAAATTCTTTCAAAAGGAACAGGAGAAGTATCTCCAAAGGCAACAGACAAAGTTAAAGTTCATTACAAAGGAACACTCTTAGACGGAAAAGTTTTTGACAGTTCTTACGATAGAAATGAACTTGCTGAATTTCCTCTTAATCAAGTTATTAAAGGTTGGACTGAAGGATTGCAGTTGATGCACGTCGGGGATAAGTTTCAGTTTTTTATTCCCTACAACTTAGCGTACGGTGAAATGGGACGTGGTGAGGCAATTCCACCTGCATCCGTGCTAACTTTTGAAGTTGAATTATTAGATATTACAAAATAGAATTTCAAGGTCACCGGTAATGCAATCATTGCCGGTGATTTTTTTATCTAAATAGCTCGAAATATTCTTCAAAAAAATAGAGTCGGTTTCGCTTTTTACCCGACAACTCCTTCAAATTTTTCAAGTCAATAAACGCTTTAATGATGCCGTTTGCCGTAGGTTTTGTCAACTTCAGTTCGGCAGTTAACATTGTTGAAGTAATAAAAGGATATTTATAGAGATATTCTATTACTCTCCGGGCGAGTGAAATTTTTTTTCTCTGAGTTCTAAGTAAAAGGAAAATCGTTTTCTTTTACTAGCAGAATTCGTTAGTAAAAGGAAAGCAAGTTTTTAATCGATAAAACGATGGGTAATCCCACCATACGCATCAATTCTTCTATCTCTTAAAAATGGCCAGTTACGGCGAATATCTTCAAGATGATCGCGATTGACTTCGGCAAGGAGAATTTCTTCTTTATCAATCGATCCTTCGGCAAGAATAACTCCTTGCGGATCACAAATGAACGATGAACCCCAAAATTCTAACCCTGCTTGTGTCTCAACCGTTTTCTCAAAGCCGATGCGATTTACGGAAGCCACATACACCCCATTTGCTATTGCATGACTTCGTTGAATGGTGATCCATGAATCGCGCTGCGCTTTTCCGTATTGTTTTTTCTCATACGGATGCCAGCCTATCGCGGTAGGAAAGAAAAGTGTGGTTGCTCCTTGCAACGCAGTTAATCTCGCTCCTTCAGGGTACCATTGATCCCAGCAAATGAGTGTACCGATTTTTCCGGCTTTTGTTTGAAATGCTTGAAATCCTAAATCACCGGGAGTGAAATAATATTTTTCGTAAAACGCCGGGTCGTCCGGAATATGCATTTTGCGGTACATGCCGAGAATTTTTCCGTCGGAATCTATAACGATTGCGGTGTTGTGATAAAGTCCCTCCGCACGTTTTTCAAAAATCGGAACAATGATGCTTACCTTATTTTCTTTGGCAACTTTTTGGAACGTTTTTGTGGAAGGTCCCGGAATCGTTTCTGCAAGATTAAAGAGCGCCGTATCTTCTTTTTGACAAAAGTATTGTGAGCGATATAATTCAGGGAGACAAACAACCTGCGCACCCTGCTTTGCAGCTTTCTTAATCCAATCCGCAGCTTTTTTCATATTCTTGTTTGCGTCAGCGGAAAATGCGAGTTGTAATAATCCGATTGTATAATTGCCGTTCTGTTTCTTCTTCATAATAAACCTTACTAATACCCGAACATGTTAATAATATTTCCGTTTGTATCGTACTTTTTACTTCGTTCTACGATACCATCGTTATAAAAAATCTCTCTATAAATTTTTCCATTTTTATAAAACTCTTTTGCCCATCCGTTGAGTAAGCCATTTTCAAAAACTTCCGAACGTCGAAGTTCGCCATACTTACTGAAAAGAAATCGCTGACCGGTTATCTCACCGTCGGAATAATTTTCTGTTACACGACTTACTCCATTATGAAAAAAAGATTGTGCAACGCCGTTTCTAATTCCGTTTTCATTATGGTAAGACGACGACAAATTCCCGTTTTGAAAATAGGTCAACGCGATACCATCCGGCAAATTATTCACAAAAATTCTATCGCTTTTAATTAGCCCGTTTCTGTAAAAAGATTTTTCCGAGCTTTCCTTTTTGCCGTTCACAAATTCGGATTGCACGGCAACCACTCCGTTATCATAAAACTGATACGACATATTTTGCAGCGTGTCGTTTTGGTAGTTCCATTCTTCTTCAAGAAATCCGTTTTCGAAATATTTTTTTAGCGGTCCGGTTTTCTTGCCATCCTTCAGCAGCACTTCAGCTTTTACTGTGCCGTTGTTGTAAAACTGCCGATCATATTTTTCTTGCGATTCTTGCTTGCCGAGATAATCGTACCGAATGCGGTTCAAAAGCTCATCGTTTGCGTACGTATCTTTAACGCGCAGCATTCCCGCCGAATCATAAATGAGAACATCCCCAATCTTTTTGTCGTTCACATAAGTCGCTTCCAGTGCCACAATGCCGTTGTCGTGATAAATTTTTGTCTTTCCGTTCAATCTTCCGTCAACAAATGTTCTTTCAACTTCAGTCTTTCCGGATTTGAAGAACGTTTTCGAAATACCATTTAATTTTCCGTTTTGATAAAGCCAGTCGCCTTGCAGCTCTCCGGTTTTATAGTAAGTTTTCGTTATTCCTTCAAGCAATCCGGCAACATAAATCTGTTCAGACCACAGTTTCCCATTTTCGTAATACCAATACGCTGGCCCATCTTTTAATCCATCGTGAAAGGTCCATTGAATGCTTAAAATCCCATCCTCAAAGTAGATATTTGAAATGCCTTCTTCTTTTCCGTTTACATAACTCCACTCTTTCCAAAGTTTGCCGGAAGGATAATATTCTTTTAAAATTCCGTCTGCTTTCCCGTCGGAATATTCTCCTTCTGTTTTAATTCCTCCTCCCTGGTAATACGTTTTTTTTATTTCTTTACCGGACTGAGGAAAAAGCAACGAAGTGAAGATGAGTAAAAGTAAAATTCGTTTTAAGTGCGTCAACAACTTGTCTGTTTTTTTTGATGCAAAGTTAAAATTATTTTGAGTGAGAATGAAATGAAGCACAGGAAGTGCGGCACCGTTTTACCTGCACCGCACATGGTTTGAATTTCTACAATTGTTTTTCTAGCAGTTTCTTTTTTGTATAGGCGATTAATCCCCCGGCATCAATGATTGCTTGCCGTGCTTTGGGAAGAGGTTCAATGGGGAAAGTTTTCCCGCTGGTTTTATTGATGATTGCCGATTCCGTCAATTCAAGATCATCGCCTTCGTTCGCCTCGATGGTTGGACAAATAACCGTGCGAAGACCAAGGTTAATTGAATTTTGAAGAAATATTCTGGCGAATTTTTTTGCAACGATAATTAATTCCCAACCTTTTAAAGTTGAAGCCGCTTGTTCCCGTGAAGACCCGCATCCGAAATTATTATTTGCAACAATAAAACTGTTGGCAGGAATTTGTCTGCCGTTCAACTTCGTGTTCAATTCCTTTTCATCCATAAAAGCAAATTGAGGAGTTTCCGAGGGAAGCACCGTTGCCATAAATCTTCCCGGATAAATTGTATCCGTCGAGATATCATCGCCAAATTTTGCAACTACTTTCGTACTCATCTTAGTTCACTCCTTTCAGCGGACTTGTTATCTCTCCGGTAATTGCACTTGCAGCGGCAACAGCCGGCGAGCATAAATAAACATCGGCGTTCGGATTTCCCTGCCGCCCTTTAAAATTTCTGTTCGTAGTTGATAACGAAACTTCCTTATCACCAAGCGCGCCTTGATGAACACCGAGACAGCAGCCGCAGCCGGGATTCATTACCACGGCGCCTGCATTTACAAAATCAAGCACATACCCTCTGCTCATTGCTTCTTTATAAATATTCCACGAAGCCGGGAATATCAGCATGCGCGTATCCTTTGCAACTTTCTTTCCTTTTAAAATCTTTGCGGCAATTTCAAGATCGTCAATTCGTCCGTTTGTGCAAGAGCCTATTACAATTTGATTAACTTTTATTCCCTCAACTTCTTGAATTGGTTTTACGTTATCAACGGTGTGCGGACAAGCAATTTGCGGTGAAAGTTTGCTCGCATCAATTTCAACAACTTGGTCATACACGGCATCTTCGTCAGGCAGCACAAAAGAAATGTCTTCTTTAACGTTTGCAACCTCACGTAAATAGCGGAGTGTTTCGTTGTCTGCAGGAACAATTCCCGCGGTTGCACCGGCTTCAACACTCATATTTGAAAGAACGAGTCTCCCTGATGTTGACATATTATTAATTGTATCGCCGTGAAATTCAAGCACTTTAAAATTGGCACCTTGAGCTGAAATTTTTCCGATGAGATGAAGGATGATATCTTTTGGAGAAACATATTCCGGAAGGCTTCCGTTGATATTCACTTTAATTGTGCCGGGAACTTCAACATTCAACACCGTTCCGAGCGCCCAAACACTTGCCATTTCGGTTGCGCCGATACCAAACGCGAATGCACCAAGCGCACCATGCGTTGTAGTGTGGCTGTCTGTTCCCACCACAACATAACCGGGACGCACATATCCGTTCTCTGGTAAAATTTGATGACAGATTCCGCCTTCATCTCCGCGAATGTCATGAAACTTTGTTATTCCTTGAGCCGCTACAAATTCTCTAATCTTTTTTTGATTGGTGGCAGTTTTGCTGCTTTCGGCAGGAACCCGGTGGTCAAAAATGATTGCGATTTTTGAAGAATCCCAGACATCGGCTTTTAATCCGGTATCTTTATAAACTTCTAAAAATTGATTAATCACCAGCGCGGCGTTTTCGTGCGACATTGCCAAATCTACTCGCGGCTCAATTACATCACCGACCGCCACATGATCTTGCTTTGTCGCCTTTGCTAAAATTTTTTGAACTATGGTCATTCCCATGATCTTTTCTCCTTACAAAATTCCTTTTTCTTTAAATGATTTTATTTCTTCGTTCGTGTACGCAAGCTGCTTTAAAATTTCTTCGGTATGTTGTCCAAGCGTTGGCGGAGGTGTTTCAACCTCACACGTTGTTTTATCAAACTTAGCGGTTAAATTGAAAAGAGGAATATTTCCGATCCCCGGGGTTTCAATTTCCTTTAAAGTATTTCGATGTTTTACTTGCGGTTGTTTCAGCGCAGCTTCGAGCGATAAAATTTCGCCGGACGGAATTCCTTTCGCATTAAAGGTATCTGCCCAATAACTTGTTTCCTTTTCCTTCAACTTCTCTTCAAGAATCGGAGTCAATTCTTTTCTATTTTTTTTACGTGTATCGCGTTCTTTAAAGCGAGGGTCTTCTTTTAATTCCGGAAGCTCAAGAATATCGCAGAGGTCGTGCCATTGCTCTTGTTTGTTGGCTGCAATGTTCAGATAGCCATCCTTTGTTACGAATGTGCCGGAAGGGGCTGCAGTAAAATTATCATTTCCCATCAAAACAGGCTGCTGCCCGCCGATTAAAAGATTTGCGGCAACCCAACCCATGTAAGGCATTATCGAATCAAGCATCGCTACATCAATAAACTGACCTTGTCCGCTCTGTTCGCGAAAATACAAAGCGCTCATAATGGCAAAGGCCGCATTGATACCGCCGATAGTATCGCAAACCGGAAAGCCCGCACGAAGCGGATTTAAACGTTCATCTCCGTTTACCGCCATCACACCGCTCAATCCTTGAATAATTTGATCGTATGCCGGTTTGAAGGCATCGGGACCCGTTTGTCCGAATCCGGAAATAGCGCAGTAAATAATTTTAGGATTCAACTTTGTTAATTCTTCATAAGAAAAACCGAGCCGGGCCATAACACCGGGGCGAAAATTTTCAACAATCACATCGGCGGTTTTCACCAACTTGCGAAAGATCTCTTTTCCCTCTTCAAATTTCATGTTTAGGGTAAGTGATTTTTTATTTGCGTTTTGCGCAAGAAAACTTGTCCCCATTAGCTTTTTATTGTACTCCGTAACAATACCGAGTTTGCGCGCAAGGTCGCCGTCAGTCGGATTTTCAATTTTAATTACCTCGGCTCCGGCAAGGGCTAAATGCAGGGTAGCGAAAGGTCCGGCCAGAACATTAGTCAAATCCAGAACTCTAACACCATCTAATAATTTCATACTTCTTATTGTTTTAGTTAGGAATTTTTCCCGTTTTATGAATGACTCCCGGCAGTTCTCGATTAAAAAATTCTTCCGCTTCTTTGGCAAGAGCGATAATACTTTGCAAGGAAATATCGCTACGGACACCAAAGCGCTGGAACATATGAACCAAATCTTCAGTAGGAACATTTCCGGCGGCAACAGCGGTAAAAGGACAACCGCCCAACCCTGCGAATGAAGACTCAAATGCTGTTACTCCGGTGTAGTATGCGGCAAAGGCATTTGCCAGGCCAAGTCCGTAGGTGTTGTGAAAATGAGCGGTAAGCGAGAGAGAAGAAGTTAAGTTCTTTACGGCAGAAAATAATTTTTCAACTTGAACGGGATTTGCGTGTCCCGCGGTATCTGCCAAACTGATATTTGTAAACCCATTCTCTACAAAAAGCTTTACAATAGATAAAACTTTTTCCTCGGGAATATTTCCTTCATAACCACAGCCGAACGCCGACTGCACAGACACTTGAAGTTTTTTGCCGGCTGCAACCGTTTGTTTTGCCATTTCGATTATGCGGGTAGTGGCCTCGGAAGTGGACATCCCGGTATTTTTTTGCGAATGGGTTTCACTTGCGGAAACGCCCATGCAAAACATTTCTACTCCACAAGCCATTCCACGTTCCAAACCTTTTTCGTTAAGCACTAACCCGGAAAGCATGACGTTCGGCAGCTTATTTTCTTGAAGAGAAAAATAGGAAAAGAGCTGATCGGTGTCAGCCATTTGCGGCATTCGTTTTGGATTTACAAACGACCCAACCTGGATGATATCCACTCCTGTTCCGGCAAGTTTTTTAATCCAGTCAATTTTCTTTTGAGTCGAAACAACTGCATCTTCCGCTTGAAGCCCATCCCGCATACCAACTTCGTGAATAATAATATCCTTCACCATTACTCCAATCTTACAACTTCTCTGCTATCGCCTCTGCAACTTCCAGCGTTGTGTTCGTTCCTCCCATATCATAGGTTTTTACTTTTCCTTCAGCTATTACATCGGCGGCAGCTTTTTCAAGACGCTCACCCATCTCTTTTTCTCCGAGCCAATCGAGCATCATCTTTGCCGCAAGAATTGTTGCGATGGGATTTACTTTATACATCCCGGCATATTTTGGCGCCGACCCGTGCGAAGGCTCAAACACGGCAAGTTTCTCACCGATATTGCCTGAGCAGCCAAAGCCAAGTCCGCCAACCATTTGAGCGGCCAAATCGGAAATAATATCTCCATAAAGATTCGGCGCAACAAGAACATCGTAACTATGAGGATTTTTCAACAGCCACATGGTCATTGCGTCAATGTTCGCATCATCCATTTGAATTTGAGGATATTCCTTTGCCACTTCTTTTGCTATATCGAAAAATAAACCGTCCGTTGCCCGAACAACATTCGCTTTATGAACAATGGTAACTTTCTTTCGATTGAATTTTTTTGCGAACTCAAACGCCGAGCGAATTATTTTCTCCGAACCTTGTTTTGTATTTATCTTAGTTGATATGGCATACTGATCAAGCGGTAAATTTGAAAACGCGGAAAACGGTTTTGAAAGTTTTGCAAGCACATCGGCAAGCTCTTGAGGTACGGGATTAAATTCGACACCGCAATACAAATCTTCAGTATTCTCACGGAAGACCACAATATCAATATTCTCTTTAAAGTTGAGAGGGTTTCCCGGATAGGTTTTACAAGGACGAAGACAAGTATAAAGGTTGAATAATTGTCTCATGCGGACGATGGGAGAGCGGTAGATAAGTCCCTTTCCTTTTAATTCCAGAACAAGTTCCGCTTCCGCGGTTTTAACCGGTTTAGAGGTGATAGCGCCGAACATTGCAGCGTCAACATTGTTTAGGAGATCGATAGTGCGCTGTGGGAAAGCGTCTCCTTCCTTGCACCAAAAATCCCAACCGATATCTCCGTGAATATATTCCGCGTCAAGCTTTAGTTTATCAAGAACAATTTTAGCGGCCTCAAGAACTTCAACGCCAACGCCGTCACCCGGCAGCCAGGCAATTTTATATTTACTCATTCTCTCTCCTGTGTGAAAATGTTTTGGTGGGATATGTAATTAGGAAGTTAACTGTGGACATACAAATGATCAATTTATCTTTTGCGTTTGGTTTCCTTGTGAGTTGCAAACAAAATTAAAAATTTTATGTATAAACTTACCACAATATCTTGAAAAATCACAGGTAAGACGCCATGCCCAAGCGTGCTGATTGTTACTTGCTCCTTTGTTTCAATTGCTGCACGGTCTGTTTGAGCATCGCTTGAACAATTGCGTGATGAAAGGGTTTTACGGGAAAGAAATAGATTCTACCGAAGATGTTATGAAATTTTACAAGTGTGGAAATGGTGAGAGAATACTGCTCCGGTTCATGCATTTGTAAAAAAAGCGATACTCGAAAATCGAGATGTTTATCATCTTCCCCAAGGATTAACTCATGCTCACCGCGCTCAAACACTTTGAATAGCCCCATGCTTTCGCCGGGGAATCCTTTAAAGTTTTTGATAAGGAGATTTCTGTCGGGTAATGAGCCTCCGGTTTTTAAACCAAGCAGTTTTACGAGATTGTTTCTTATTTGAAAGAGAAAATCTATCCACTTTGGAGAGGCAGAAAAGAAAGCTTTGGCAACATCACTGATTGTTGGTTCGGTACCGCTCATTTCAAAAGACTCTGAGTAGGCATCAAGATAGTCGTATTCCCGCTTCCCTGTCATAAAGAGAGATGATGAAGGCGGCGACACCTTTTCAATTTTCATTTAGGATCGTTTCGCTTATCAGTCTTCTTAATACATAAAACCTATGGTAACGATAACCCCTTCGCTCTTCAAATCGTTGAAGGTGCGGGCGTAACTCACGTTTAAATTCACTCCGAAATTATACGTATGGAAAAGTTTTAGTCCGGCGATGACCAGTACTTCAAAACCATCTCCTTTTTTATCTTTATTGGGATCAACAAGAAGCGGCTGATTGAACGAGGTACCGTTGTCTATAGTAACCCAATGAAAGCCGACACCGGCGCCTACATAAGGACAGATATCCTTTTTGGTGAATAAGTATGATGAAAAAATGTTCGCACCAAATCCTTCACGGATAAAGAATTGCACGCCGTAGTCAAAGTCTTCGCTTTCGGAACCAAGTTTCAAATCCATGGTAAATGATCTATCGCCGGTTGAGTAACCCTTTTGCGGATAGAGATACCCAAACGACCAATTATTAAATCGCCTGCCCGAACGCAAGAAAAATGGTTTAGTTTCGTTGGCTGTTATCGCCCCAACTTGAGCGGCTTTCTCGGCAGATTCTTGCTGGGTAACACTCAACGCTATTCGTTTCATAACAACATCAAGGTCTTCAATAGAGGTGGAAGTCAATTTGTCAGCCACAACAATTTTCTTTGTAGGAACGTCAATAAGGAAGTATTGGACGATAAGTTTTTGTCCAAGGCGTAAGACCTGGCACGCGACTACTTGATCGGCATTCACTTCCTTCCCAACCGCGGCAGCACATTCTTCGCTGGTGCAATTGGGATCGAAAGATTTCAGCGATTCATTTTTTAACAATGAAACATTCTTTAGACTCACCTTTTCCATCTCCATACGAAGTAATTCTTCGCTTGTGGAGATAGTCCCTTGATCAATGCCGTTAACGTAAAAAGGTATAATGGCGATACTTCCGCTTTTGGTTGTTTGTGCTTGAAGAGAGAAAAATAATCCCAGAATAAGAAGCAAATAGATAGCATGCAATCTCAGACGAAAAACCAAATTTAGTTGAAAATATGTAAGAGACCCGATACTAATTAAGCTACTTTTTGTTGATCTAATTTAAGTTCACTTTTAAGTGCAGTGCGTAATAAGTAAAGTTTTTTGTGAT
>Ga0172370_10000681_pt1 | contig 53301 bp, 52 predicted proteins | sample LakKiv5m_FD_114538 | JGI IMG/M metagenome (GOLD analysis project Ga0172370, IMG submission 114538) | Freshwater microbial communities from Kabuno Bay, South-Kivu, Congo - kab_022012_11.5m | ecosystem: Environmental > Aquatic > Freshwater > Lake | place: Democratic Republic of the Congo...
TCCAGGCTGTCTGCGGGGTCGCCGCTCCATAGCGCGGCTGCGGCGGCGGGGCTAAATCCACTGGGGGCAAAGACCGCCAACGCCCGAAAGCGGCGGCGTTCTTCTTCCGTCAGGTCGTTATAACTCACATCAAAGGCGGCGAATAAATTCCATTTTTTATCGCCCGGCGCCTTTGTATTTTTCAAGTTATCTTTAATGTGTTGATAAAATGCCTCAAAGGGATGCGCCATCTCCTTCCGCAAGGCAACCCAACGGGCGGCAATTTCCACGCCCAACGGGTTATAACTCAGGCGTTCCGCCACCTTTCGGGCGGTCTCTTCTTCGCGCCGCGCCAGTTCCTCGCCGAGAATGCGAGCCATCAGGTCGCGCGCCTGCGCGGGAGTCATTTCGCTCAGGTCAAATTTTTTAATGCCGCCAAAAGCATCCAGTCGGCTGGTGAGCAAAAAGCGGCAGGGCAGCGCCAAAATTTCAGTCAGCAAAGAGTCGTCCCGCGCGGCTTCGCGCACATCGTCCAAAACGACCAAGTCTTGCGTTTGGGCGGTCTGCATCAGGGCAGAAAGAATCTGCGGCGGGTTAAATTCGCCTGTCAACTTAATGTTGTATTTTTGCGCCAGTTCCAGCAAAACTCCCGCCGCATTTTTCTCGCTGGCTGTCACCCACAGAAACTTGTCTTTTAGTTCCTGCCTTCGCATCAGGTGACTCGCCATCTCGCTCTTGCCCACGCCGCCCATGCCGCTGACGATAACGACTCGACGGCGGCTTTCCAAGTCTGCCAGTACCTCATCTTCAATGCCGCGCAGCACATAATCCGCGTCCGTTTTTGGGGAGGGATTCCCCGCGCCGCGTTTTGGGTCGGGGGTGGGTTCGGGCTGCGGCGGCAAGTTTACGTTAACCGTGTTGCCATTGCCCACGATCACATTTGCGTTACTGACATTTCCGCCAATGTTAACGCTACCCGCGCCTTGCTGAACTTCCGATGAATTTTCCGCCATGTGTCCTCTTTTCTTCAACGTTCCAACCTTCTAACCTTCTAACGTTCCAACCTTCCAACGATGAAAAAAACAACCGTATTATAATGAATTCAAAGAACAGAAAGCAGGCAATATGGTCACTGTTGATATTAAACTCTCCTTGTCCGAAACCCTTCTCAAAGACGCGCAATCTGCCGGGTTACTCAACCCAACAACGCTGGAACGCCTACTAGAAGAAGAAGTCCGCCGCCGCCGCGTGGATAATCTTTTTGCGGCAATGGAACGCCTTGCCACGCTCGACTTGCCAATTTTGAGCGACAAAGAGATTACGGAAGAAATTCGTTTAGCGCGTCAGTCTCGCCGATGAAACTTGTTCTCGATACCAATACGATAATCTCTGGATTGCTCTGGCATGGCGCGCCTCGTCAAGTTCTTGACTTGGCGCGCTCTAACTCCATTGTCCTCTTCACTTGCCCGGAATTATTGGCAGAATTGGAAGATGTTCTTGGGCGCAAAAAATTTGCGGCGCGGTTACGCATGGCGCGGGTAACGGTTAGCGAATTGGTTTATGGTTACGCTGCGCTTGCGAATACAATCCGCGTGGTAAAGATTGAGCCTTTCATCAAGGCTGACCCTGACGATGATATTGTTCTTGCTTGCGCCATTGCGGCTAACGCGGAAATCATTGCTTCGGGGGATACTCATTTGTTGGATTTGAAAGAGTACAAAAGAATTCGCATCTTAACGGTCAATCAAGTTCTTGAAGAAGTTTAATACCTTCTAACCTTCTAACGTTCCAACCTTCCAACCTTTCCGCCCATTTTACCACCCGCCAAAAATGCGCCCGCCGCCAAGCCCGCGTAGCCCGCAAACAAATCCCACAGGTCAAACATCCGTTTTGCAAACCAGCGTTGAGAGAACTCCTCCGCGCCCGCCAACACAGCCAGCGCCAGCAGCGCAAAAAAAACTGCCCGCCCGCGCCTTTCTGGATAAGTGGAAAGAACAGCGCGGACGAGCAGATAACTCATCAAACCGAGCAAAACAAAATGACCGACTTTATCGCCGTAGGGAATATCGTAAATGGATTTAACAAAAGGCGGCAGGGCGTCCGCGTCCGCAAGAACGGTGAAGCCCATCAACAGCAGAGCAAAGCCCGCCGCCCAAAACCATGCAATTTGAATCTTCAACCTGCCCACTTTCCAACTTTCCAACGTTCTAACGTTTTAACGCTCCAACGTTTGAACATTCTCCCGTTTTGCCTTCCACCATTCCCATGCCATCGGCAGCACGGAAATCAGAATAATGGCAACCACCACCAATTCAAAATTATGCTGCACAAAGGGAATGGCTCCAAAAAAGTAGCCCGCCAGCGTAAACAGCAAGACCCACGTCACCCCGCCGACTATGTTATACGTTGCAAAATGGAAGTAGGTCATTTTGCCAATGCCCGCAACGAAAGGCGCAAATGTGCGAACAATGGGCACAAAACGGGCGAGAAAAATAGCCTTGCCGCCGTGCTTCTCAAAAAAAGCGTGCGTCTTTTCAAGATGTTCTTTCTTAATCCATTTGATGTTATAAGCGCGCTCGCCCAAATAATGCCCAATGGAATAATTCAGCGCGTCCCCGCCGACTGCGGCAACCATCAACAACAGCAGCAAGTACCAAACGTTCAAAGAGCCGAGCGCGGCAAAGGTCCCCGCCATAAACAAAAGCGAGTCGCCGGGCAGAAAGGGCATCACCACCAAGCCCGTCTCCACAAAAATCACCGCAAACAAAATGCCATACGTCCACGCGCCATAGGACTCAATCAATCCGCCGAGGGCTTCGTCCAAATGCAAAAACAAATTAATGAGATAGGTTATCCATTCCATGCAAATACTCCAAAGTAGATTTTAACAAACGGGCGGGGATTATAACCCGCTTTCACTGCCCCGCTCCCACATCCAAACGGCTGAGCCATTCGCCAAGCGCCATCAACCCAAAACTTCCGAGCGCGCCCAATCCAATATCCAACGCGCCAAAACGGATGAAGCCCCAGCCCAGCCAAAGGCTCAACGCCTGAGCGGCGGCAAAGCCCAGGGCGCTCAACAAAAAATCTGCCAGCAAGCGCCAACCGCCGCCGCCGCGAAAGAAGTGATAAATTGCGCCGCATAACAGCGCAAGAATTAGACCAAAAAGAAGAGCGGGAAAAGTAGCCGGCATGGTTAAATTTTTTATTCGATGATTCCGCCGCCAAGCATTTCAGCGCCGCGATAAATAACCGCCGCCTGTCCGGCGGTGACGTCTCGTACAGGCGCGGCAAACTCCACCCGCAAGCGATTCTCCGCCAGCGGAAAGACTCGCCCCGCCGCCGCTTGCGCCGTATAGCGAATTTTAATCATCGCGTCAAACGCTTCAAACGGAGCGCTGCCGCAGATCCAATTCACATCGCGGGCGGTTAAGGCGTTAAACCCAAGTTCGTCTTGCGTTCCCACAATCAAGGCGTTTTGCGCCGCGTCCTTGCGAATGACATAAAGCGGAACGGGCGCAACCGCGCCCAGCCCCTTGCGCTGACCGATGGTGTAATTTGCCAGCCCGTTATGCCGCCCCACCAAATCCCCATCCAACGTGCGAATTTCGCCGGGCTGCAACATCTCCGCCGCGTTGCGTTTCAAAAAAGCGCGATAATCCTCGCCCGCCAAAAAGCACAAGTCTTGCGAATCTTTGCGCGAGGCAGTCGGCAAGCCAAATTTTTCCGCAATGGCGCGAATTTCCGTTTTTGGGTAGTCGCCCACAGGGAAGAGCGCGTATTGCAATTGCTCCTGCTTCAAAACATGCAGCACATAAGATTGGTCTTTGGAATCATCCACTGCGCGGAATAATTTCTTTGTCCCCGCGTCTGAATCTTGAATGCGAACATAATGCCCGGTTGCCATTTTTTGCGCGCCAAAGGCAAGCGCGTGGTCTAGCAAAAAACGCCAGCGAATTTGACGGTTGCACATCAAACAGGGGTTGGGCGTCTCGCCGCGCGCATACCCATCCAAAAAATATTGCACCACGGTTTCACGAAAAACGTCTTTTGCATCTACCGCATAAAAAGGGATGTCGAGAATCTGCGCCACGCGCCGCGCCTGCGCCATCGAATCTGGCGTGCAACAGCGGTTCGAGTTTTCTTTGCCCGGCTCCGACCAAAGGCGCATCATCATGCCAATCACTTCGTAGCCCTGCTCTTTGAGCAGCGCCGCCGCAACGGAAGAATCCACGCCGCCAGAGAGGGCGACCACAACTTTCATTTTTGTCATAAGCCGAGATTATACAGGAAGTTTTGGTATCATCCGACCCTATGGAAGATTGGAAACGCTTTCACCCCAAGGCAATTATTTTTGATAAAGACGGCACGCTGATAGATTTTAATTTTATGTGGGGCGGCTGGACCGCTCACCTTGCGGGGCAAATTCAACGCGCCAGCGGAATCGATTCATACGCAGCATTAAGTTGCGCCTTTGGCTTTGACCCGCAAACAAACAAAACGCTGCCGGACGGTTTGCTCGCCTCTGCGCCCATGGATGAACTGCGCCGCGCCGCCAAAGAGACTCTGCGCGGGCTGGGATTAAGCCGCCGCGCCGCTGAGAGTCTCCTCTCTGAATGTTGGCGCATCCCCGACCCGGAATCGCTCGCCAGACCGTTGGCAAATTTGCGCGTTTTATTTTCCGCCTTGCGCGAAAATAAAATCAAAATTGGAATTATCACCAGCGACAACCGCGCCCCCACACTGGCAACTCTGCGCGCGCTAGATTTGGAATCGTATCTGGATGGTCTCATCTGCGCGGATGATGGCTTTGCGCCCAAGCCTGCGCCAGACTCCATTTTGAAAATGTGCGCGGATTGGGGCGTTACGCCCGCGCATGTGATGATGGTTGGCGATACCGCAAGGGATATGCACACTGCGCGCGCGGCGGGCATTGGGCGGGCAGTGGGCGTCCTCTCTGGCGTTGCTGGCGCGGCAGATTTATTTTCTGTTTCTGACGTTCTTATAGATTCAGCAGAGGCTCTTACTGCCTACGCGCAAAATAAAACCTGCGAGGTTAAATCCCTAAAAACTCAAAACGCGGCGAGCTAACGATACGCCTTCGAGGATAAGCCTTTCACGTCCACCAGCGCAGAATCTTTACGAATGTAAATATCGCTTTCCAACAATTGATATAAATCATTGCCGCGCATGTACTCCCCTAGCGGCGCAAAATTATCCGCAATTACATCCGGCTTTAATTCGCCAATGCTGTACTCATAATTCCATTTGTTATGCCCCGGGTAAAACGCCCCACGCGCATTCCCCTTTGCCACTCGCGGGTCATTTAGCCCTAGCAGGTCAATCGTCCGCCGTTCAGAAAAATAAGGAATCTGTCCGGCGGCGTGAACGGCAATCAACGCGCTTTCATCCGTATTCGCGGCGATGTGTACCGCAAGTTTTACGCGGCGCGCATCCGCCTTCCAGAGCGGCGCGTTTTCTACGGCGTACATTGCCCAAGGTTCGCCGCTGATGAGGATGAGAATTATCCCCGCCCAGAGGACAGGCGACACCTTTCTGCCTACGCGCAAACTTTCGAGGTCAGATAAAACGCGACTCGACATCAGGGCAAATAGAATCAGCATGGCGGGCATTCCCTGCGTCACAAAGCGATTCGCCGCATTGGTCTCCGGCTCGGCGTAATCGCCGCCCACATAAATGGAGTATGCCGCCTGCGCGAGAAAAATTGCCAACAGCAAAAAATTTTCGCGGGTAAATTTTCGATAGAACGCCATGCCGCCCAACGCAAACAAAAACAGCATCAAGACATCGCGCGAGGCGTATTGTAAAAACATGAGCGCGCCATGCTTTGCCCGCTCCAATAAAGAAAAGCCGCTGACCTTTTGATAATAAGTAACGGGCAGGAAATCGCCAAAATAATTTTTTTGAAAGAGAAATACGCCCGCCAGAGTCAGCGCAACGAACAAAACGGGCAGCCATGCGCGGCGTGGATTCTTCGTCAGCAGGTAGAGCAAAATGACGCCCGCCGCCAATGCCGCATCCACGCGGATGAGAACGGCAGCCGCCAGCGCCGCGCCAACCCAAAGCGGGGATTTATTGGTAATGGCGAGGTAAACCGCCGCGCCGACCAAAAGCGTCAGCGCGCCAACTTCCATGCCGCGCAAAGACCAAAAGACCAGCGGAAAATAAAATGCCGTCAGCAAAGCGGCGACCAGCGCGGCGCGCTCATCATTTGGCGCAAGCGCGCGCGTAAGGCGATGAACGATAACGATATTCCCAAGCAGAATCAACGCGGAAGCAAACATCACCGCGAGGGAAATTTTTGGCGCTGAAATGGGAAAAAGATGAAAAAACGCCATGAGAAGAGTCCAACCTAAATTTGTAAATCCCTGCACGGGCGGCTCGCCCACATTCCACACCAAGCCGCGCCCCTGCGCCAAGTTGCGCGCATAGCGCATGGAAATCATAGCATCATCCACCAGAGTGAAGTAACGCTGCCCGCGAATGACGAAAGAGGAAGCGAAGATAAGGACAAGGTAAAAGAGGAGGGCAAAAATCAAAACGAGGAAAAGAGGTTTTTTCATTGCGAGAAATTATAACGTACCGCGTTTTTATATTGACAAATCAAGTAAGATGAGTAGAATACCGCGCATCTAGGAGACCAATGAACACTTTCTTTTATTGCTTGTGTCTATCGCGGGGCTCGTAACCAACCCCTGAGATAGACCTCGCAGCCAGCGAATCATCAGACGGTTGGACGACCCCCGCTTTTTGTGTGTAAATAAAGCGTGGCGTTTGTTCGCCGTCTTTTTGTTTTCGTTGGCTGCTTTTAATTTAACAGAGGATGCAATGACTTTATTGGATTTTCGTATCGCACAATCACAACTGATTCCACAGGACGGGCTCGCCGCGCACGTTGGCAACACGCCGCTCTTGCCGCTGCGGCGCGTTTCGGCGCAACTCTCTCCGCGCGTCAGCATGTACGCCAAAGCGGAATGGTTCAACCCGGGCGGCTCAGTCAAAGACCGCCCGGCGCTTAACATCATCCGCGCAGCGCTTGCGAATGGGGATTTAGGGAACGGCAAGCGCTTGTTAGATTCCACGTCTGGCAATATGGGCATTGCTTACGCCACCTTTGGCGCGGCGCTGGGCATTCCCGTTACGTTGGCGCTGCCCGCCAACGCCAGCGCAGAGCGAATTATGATTCTGCGCGCTCTGGGCGCTGAGTTGATTCTGACCGACCCCAGTGAAGGCTCGGATGGCGCAATCCTGCAAGCCCGCGAGCTCGCCGCGCAACATCCCGATTTATATTGGTACGCCAATCAATATGCCAATCCCGCCAATTGGCAGGCGCATTATCTGACCACCGCGCCGGAAATCGCCGCGCAAACCAACGGGCAAATTACGCACTTCGTGGCGGGGCTGGGAACTTCGGGGACGTTTACGGGCGTGGGGCGCTACCTGCGCGAACAACTGCCGCATGTGAAGTTAATCTCCGCGCAACCAGACGCGCCCTTTCATGGTTTGGAGGGATTGAAGCACATGCCGAGCGCTATTCAGCCGCCCATTTATGACCCCAATCTTGCGGACTGGCAAATAGAGGTGAAGACGGAATCCGCGCACGAGATGGTTCGCCGCCTTGCGCGGGAGGAAGGCTTGTTTGTAGGAATTTCCGCCGCCGCCGCCGTTGTTGCCGCGCTGGATGTGGCGCGTAATTTGGAAGAAGGCGTTGTCGTCACTGTGCTACCAGACGCAGGCTATAAATATTTGAGCGATAAAAATCTATGGACAGGGAAAGGTTAGGAATCTTCATGTTGAAAATTCCCGCAGCGCAACTTGAAGTGATTTGCCGCCACGTTGAATCCGCTTACCCGGAGGAGGGCGCGGGCTTTTTACTCGGCGCGGCGGGCGAGGTGAAAGAAATCCTCGCCCTGCCCAATGCCCGCGAAGACGAAGCCCGCCACAACCGTTTTTTAATCACGCCGCAAGATTATATGCAGGCGGAAGTTAAAGCGCTGGAAAGCGGCATGGATTTAATTGGCGTGTTTCACTCTCACCCCGACTGCCCCAACATTCCATCGGAATATGACCGCGAATGGGCGCAGCCTTTTTTCTCTTACGTCATCACCCGCGTGGATAAGGGCAAGGCGGTCAGCCACCGCTCATGGAGATTGAGAGAAGACCGCGCAGGTTATGAAGAAGAAACCATTCAAAGCGAGTAACGCAGGTTGGCTTATTGAACACAAACTGCGTAGATTAATTTTAGGAGATAAAAAAATGAACCCAATTCAAGAAGACGCTCTGCTCGACTGCACAGGGTTACTCTGCCCGATGCCCATTGTCAAAACTAAAAAAGCAATGAACGACCTACAAGCGGGGCAAATCTTAAAGATGATTGCCACTGACGCAGGTTCGCCGCCGGACATCGCCGCATGGAGTCGTCAAACGGGAAACGAGCTGCTGCATTCGGCGGAAGAAAACGGCAAGTTTATCTTTTACCTAAAAAAGAGCGCGGCATGACGACCAAACGCCTTGCATTAATTGCCAGCAAAGGCACGCTGGATTGGGCATACCCGCCCTTCATCCTTGCCAGCGCCGCCGCCGCGATGAGTTGGGAAGTGAGCATCTTCTTCACTTTTTACGGTTTGACGCTGCTCAAACCCAAATTGAGCGCGTCTGTGTCGCCGCTGGGCAACCCCGCCATGCCGATGAAATTACCCTTCGGTTCGGAAGGCTTGCAAAACATCAACTGGAACGTGCCCAATATGCTCAGCGCCAACCTGCCGGGCTTTGAAACTCTCGCCACCAGTTTGATGAAACAAACCTTCAAGAACAAAGGCGTAGCCACCGTTGAGGAATTGCGCCAGAGCTGCCTAGACCTTGGCGCGCGTCTCATTGGCTGCCAAATGACCATGGATGTCTTTGGCTTTCAAAAAGAAGACTTCATCCCAGAAGTGGAAATTGGCGGCGCAGCAACCTTTTTAGAATTTGCCGCCAGCGCCGATATACAATTATTCATATAAATAAAAAGAGAGAACCCATGGCTGCCTTAAGAATCCCCACCCCCTTACGCGCCTACACAAACGGACAAAGCGAAGTTCAAGTGAGCGGCGCAACCATCAGTGAAGCGCTAAACGATTTGACGAATCAATTTTCCGCGCTCAAACCGCATCTATTCAATGAGAACGAAGAACTGCGTCCCTTTGTCAATTTATTTGTAGGCGAAACAAACATCAAAGACCTGCAAGGATTAAGTACGCCCATCAAAGACGGCGACCGCCTTATGCTGATTCCATCCATCGCGGGAGGCGCGCGCAATGATTGACGAACTCAGCCACGAACAGATTTTGCGCTACTCGCGCCACCTGCTTATGCCGGAAGTCGGCTTGCAGGGGCAACTCAAATTGAAAAATTCCTCCGCGCTCGTCATCGGGACGGGCGGACTTGGCTCGCCTGTGGCGTTATATCTTGCCGCCGCCGGCATTGGGCGCATTGGGCTGGTAGATTTTGACGTGGTGGACACCTCCAACTTACAGCGTCAAGTAATACACGGAACTAGCACAGTCGGCAAACTCAAAGTGGAAAGCGCGCGCGACAGACTACTGGACTTAAACCCCGACATTCAAGTAGATATTTACAACGAGCCGTACACCTCCGCCAATGCCCTACAAATTGCAAAAGATTATGACGTCATTATAGACGGCACGGATAATTTCCCCACCCGCTACCTCACCAACGACGTGGCGGTCATGCTCGGCAAGCCAAACATCTACGGCTCCATCTTTCGCTTTGACGGGCAAGTCAGCGTCTTTTACGCCAAAGAAGGACCCTGCTATCGCTGCCTCTTCCCCGAACCGCCGCCGCCCGGTCTTGTGCCCTCCTGCGCGGAAGGCGGCGTGCTGGGCGTGCTGCCCGGCACAGTCGGCACGCTGCAAGCCACCGAAGCCATCAAAGTTCTGCTGGGTATTGGCGAGCCGCTCATTGGCAAACTGCTGCTTTACAACGCGCTGGATATGTCCTTCGACTTTGTCAAATTGAAGAAAAACCCCAAATGCCGCGTCTGCGGCGAACATGCCGACATCAAAGAATTGATTGACTACGAAGAATTTTGCGGCGTGCCGGGTCATGGCGGTGACGAAACCTCCGCCGGAGCGGGCTGGGATATTCGTCCACAGGATGCAAAAAAACGATTGGAGCAAGAACGCGATTTAATTCTGCTGGATGTGCGCGAACCGCACGAATTGGAAATTGCCGCCCTGCCGGGCGCGGTGAACATCCCTCTCGGTCAAGTGGCGCAGCGCATGGCGGAGTTGGATTCCTCCCGCGAGATGATTATCTTCTGCAAACGCGGCTCGCGCTCCGCCCGCGCCATCGAAATTCTCGCCAGCGCAGGATTCAAAAAGATGAAGAATCTGCAAGGCGGCATCAACGCCTGGGCAGAAGAGGTGGATAAGAGCCTGCCTGTTTATTAGGCTTATAATAGCGGCGCTTTCCAAAAGAGCATCTTGCGGTTGCGCCGCCTTGCAAAACTTATCATTGCAGATGAAGAATGCGTCAAAGATTCACAAGCGCGCGCCGCAACCGCGCATCAGCCGCAAAAAAATAAATCATCAAGCGCGTAAAAACTGTATTTCAAGGAGAGAAAATGAGCGGACTGCAAGAATCAAAAGAACGGCGCGTGTTTAATAATATTCTGGGCGCAATGGGAGCGACTCCGCTGGTGAAGTTGGAGCGGCTGGGCAAAGACCTACCCTCGCCGCTCTACGCCAAATTAGAATTTATGAACCCCGGCGGCTCTATTAAAGACCGCGTAGGCGCAAACATCATTGAGCAAGCCGAAAAACGCGGGGAACTCAAAGCGGGCGGCACAGTAGTAGAAGCGACCTCAGGCAACACAGGCGTAGGGCTTGCCATTGCAGCCGCGCTTAAGGGCTACAAAACCATCTTTGTAATGCCAGACAAGATGAGTAATGAAAAAATCCTGTTGCTGCGCGCCTATGGCGCAAAGGTCATCATCACGCCCACCGCAGTCGCCCCCGAAGACCCGCGCTCCTATTATGAAGTGGCAAAGCGCTTTGCGCGCGAAACGTCCAACGCCATTCTTGCCAATCAATATCACAACCCGGACAACCCCAAAACTCACGAGGTCAGCACGGGACCGGAACTATGGGAGCAAACCGAAGGCAAGGTGACGGACGTCATCATTGGCATGGGTACCGGCGGGACGATTAGCGGTGTGGGACGCTACATCAAGGAGAAAAACCCCAACGTCAAAATTATTGGCGTGGATATTGAAGGCTCTATCCTCACGGAAATTTGGCAAAACAAGGGGAAAATCCCCGAAGGCGCGTACCCCAAAACGTACAAAGTGGAAGGCATTGGCGAGGATTTTCTGCCCTCTACAATGGACATCAGCGTGATAGATGGGATTGAACGAGCCGGAGACCGCGAATCATTTCTTTGGGCGCGGCAGTTAGTGCGCCAAGAGGGAATCTTTGCGGGCGGCTCTTCCGGCGCGGCGATAGCGGGCGCGATTAAATATTGCCGCAAACTTCCCGCCGATAGAATCCCCGTCGTCATCCTGCCGGATTCTGGTTCGCGGTATTTATCCAAATTCTATGACGATAAATGGATGCGCGAATTTGGATTCCTCACCATGGAATTTGGCGAAGTTACGCTCAATGATTTGCTGCTCGCCAAACCCAACAAAACGCTGCAAACCGCCACACTAGGAGATTCGATGAAAAAAGTGGTGGCGGTGATGCACCAGCACGGAGTCTCGCAAATGCCCGTTGTCGGCGCGGACGGCGCGCTGGCTGGCTTAATCGAAGAAGTGGATATTTTGAATCATCTGCTTGAAAAGCACGTCCACAATCACGAAGAACCCATAGACGCCTTAGTGCAAAATGCGGGCGCGGTCTTTCCGCCCGAAGCCGCGCTGGAAGAAACCATGCCCATGCTTACGGCGGGTTACGCCCTGCTGGTTGTGGAGCGCGGTAAACCGATTGGCATCTTAACAAAAATTGACGTGTTGGATTATGTCGCCGGAAAAATATAAAGAATGAAGAAAATTCTTTTCCCCGCGCTGGCGCTTTTCCTGCTTGCCGCATGCGATGTGTGGAACGCGCAACCGCAGCCCTTCCCGTCGTGGACGGCAATCCCCTCGCGCACGCCGAATATTATCACCGCCACGCCGCTAATTTTATTGATTACGCCCGCAACTCCTGACGCAACCTTTACTCCCGCGCCAAGCGAGACGCCCGTCCCCACCGATACCGCGTTGCCGCCTACGGCGACCATCAGCGTTACGCCCGCCCCCGCGCTGGATGTGGAAATTCTCGGCTGCAACACCAGCATAGATATTACGCACGGCATGGGAGAAGTCACCAATGCCTTTATCACGTTAAAAAATATTGGCGGCGTAGATTTACCCAATACCTGCGGCTTACTGCGCGCCATAGACGAAGGGCGCGAACACCCCGACAAAAAAGTCTGCGTGCCAAACCTGCCCATTCAAAGCCAAGTGACGCTAAAACTTACGGTAGATTCCACTTACAAAGAAGGAACTATCATCCAAGTGGACGCGCTCTCTAATGACGTCATTTTGTTGCGCGTGGATAAACAAACCTGCGCGGATATTGCCTTATTTGGCGGCGCGCCGTCCAACTTAAACGCAATTGAGCCGCTGCGTTAAAAATCCACGCCATCAAAGACGGGACCTTCTTTACAAATCATCTTCCAAGGACGCGCAGAAGTTAAAGCGCACACACTGCATTCCGCCAAGCAGCCGCAAGGCATGGGCGCGCGCACAAGTATTTGAATGGCGGGCAGGTTACTGCCCGCCAACGCTTTTTTTAATTCGGGCAGGCGCTCGCGGGAAATATCAATCGCCAGAAAATCCGCCCATTGCAACACATCACGCAGAGCCTGCGCGGGCTGAACTTCCACCGCTTCGGGCAAATCTTCTTCTGCGGCGTTTGTCAGCAAAACGACTGCGGCGTTTTGGCGCAGCGCCATAGGAATTAACCCGCGCAGCCGAGCGGAGGAATCATCAAAGGCAAAGAGGGCAACTTTACGCGCCGCAGACGGAAGGGAGAATCCATGCCCAAGTGGACCACGCGCCAGCAGGCGCGCGCCCGGCTGTAAATGAAAGCCCTCAATGGGCGCGGAGCGGAATCCTGCGGGGGTTGATTCGCGGGGGAAGAGAATCAGCGCCGCGGGTTGGTCGCTGCGCGAATCCGCCAGCAGATATTGTCCAGTTGCAGGAATCAACTCTGACGGGCAGGAAAATTGCGCCGAGCCATCCAAATAAATTTGTTCAATTTGCAATTCCATCGTTTTCATGGGGCTAGTATATAACATGCGCCACACATTTTTAACACTTTTTCTTCACAACGCATTTACAGGCGCATGAGATTATAATTTTGACATGCCTAAAACAATATTGGTCATTGACGATGAAAAACGATTGGTTGCGCTATTGCAAAGTTATTTACAGCAAGAGGGCTACCGCGTGGCGACCGCGCATAACGGCAAAGAGGGATTAAGCGCGGCGCGCAAAGAAAACCCCGACTTAATTATTTTAGACGTGATGATGCCAGAGATGAACGGCTATGAGTTTATGCGCGCCCATCGCGCCGAGCGAGATACGCCCATCATCATGCTGACCGCAAAAGTGGAAGACGAAGACAAAATCATTGGGCTGGAATTGGGCGCGGATGATTACATGGCAAAACCCTTTAAGCCGCGCGAGTTGATGGCGCGCGTCCGCAATGTGCTGCGGCGGGCGGGCAAAAGCGAAGCGCAAGGACAAACGCTGCGCGTGGGAAATTTGGAACTCAACCACGAAACCCACGAAGTCAGCGCGGATGGTCGCAATGTGGATTTAACGCCCTCCGAGTTTGACCTGTTGGCGGCGTTGATGTCTTCGCCCGGCAAAGTGTTTTCGCGGCTGGATTTATTAGACGTGATTCAAGGCGTGCGCTATGAAGGCTATGAGCGCACCATTGATACGCACATCAAAAATTTGCGCGCCAAAATAGAAGAAACGCCGCGTCAGCCGCGCCGCATTGAAACCATATACGGCGCGGGCTATCGTCTTAATAAAAATTAAAATGAAACTAACCACCAAGTTAATTTTGGCGTTTTTATTTTTAGGGCTTTCCAGCGTGGGCTTGGTGGCTCTGGTCGTGCGCGTCTCCGCCAACCGCGAATTTGATAAATTTATCGGGGAAAAATATCAAGATGAACTATCCGACCAGTTGGAAGATTATTACCAGCAGTATGGAACATGGGAAGGCGTGGAAAACCTCTATTCACATGAAGGCGAGCGCCCGCTTTCATTTTCCATCACCGACCCAAACGGCGTGATTCTTGTGCCGGGTTTTGAGCATCGCGCCGGGGACAAAGTTTCGCCGCAAGAATTTTTAAGCGGGAAAAAAATTGAAGACAAAGATGACCACGCCATTGGCTATGTGGTCCTCAACACGCCGCCGGAGCGCAATCCGCTGGAAGAAGAATTTATCCATCGCATTAATGGGTACATTTTCATCAGCGCGGCGGGCGCAGCGCTGTTTGCGTTGGCGCTAGGCGCGCTGCTATCGCGGGCAGTGACGCGCCCGCTGGTGGAATTAACCAAAGCCACGCGCGCGCTGGGGATTGATAATTTTGAGCAGCGCGTGCCAGTGCGCTCCAAAGATGAAATTGGAGAACTGGCGGCTGCCTTCAACAAGATGAACGAAGACTTGGCGCGCTCCTTTAATTTGAGAAAGCAAATGACCGCCGATATTGCCCACGAGCTGCGCGCGCCGCTCAGCCTTATTATGGGTCATGCGGAAGGCGTGCATGACGGCGTGCTGCAACCCACTCGTGAAAATTTTGAAATCATCCGAGAGGAAGCGGAGCGGCTGGAAAAATTAGTCAACGACCTACGCACGCTATCCCTGGCGGACGCGGGAAAATTGAGCGTAGAATTTCAGCGCGTTGAAATGAATGAATTTATCCGCGACATGCAAAAACGATACGCGGCGACCTACGACAACAAACAAGTGGAGCTCGCTTTTACCTCCGCATTGAAGGCGCTCTACGCCAACATAGACACCAGCCGATTGGGGCAAGCATTAAATAATATTTTGGATAACGCGCTGCGCTACACGCCGCAGGGCGGGCGAGTCTGCATGGCTCTTTCTGAGAGCAAAGGCGGCATGGAACTGAACATTCAAGACAGCGGCGCAGGCGTGGACGCCGAAGAAGCCAAACGTCTGTTTGACCGCTTCTACCGCGTAGATGAAGCCCGCAACCGAGATGATGGCGGTTCTGGGTTGGGGCTTGCCATTACAAAATCCATTATAGAAATGCACGGGGGAAATATTTTGGCGGAAAGTCAAAAAGGACAGGGGCTAAAAATCATCATCCGCCTGCCAACAATAGAAATGAATTAACCTAAATTTTGAATCAAGCCTAATAAAGTTTTTTGGCTGGCTTTGTCCAAAGATTGACAAAGTGTGTATCGTGTGTATAATATAGCTATGAACAGCCGCGACATCATTGCCAAACTAAAAGCCGATGGTTGGGTTCTTGTTCACACACGCGGTAGTCATCATCATTTCAAACATCCAACCAAACCCGGCAGAGTAACTGTTCCACATCCAAAGCGAGATTTACCAATCGGCACAGTTCGTAGCATTTATCGTCAAGCGGGTTGGTCTTGGTCAGAGAAAAAGTGAGGCTCTATGCGTTATCCAGTTGTCATTCATAAAGATGAAAATAGCGATTACGGCGTGACCGTTCCAGATGTATCTGGTTGTTTTAGCGCCGGTCAAACCGTTGATGAGGCGTTACAAGAAGTAACCGAAGCCATTGAGTGCCATTTAGAAGGCTTATTAATGGATGGAGAATCTATTCCTGTTCCTCATTCAATTGAATATTATCAAAATAACGCTGAGTATGCTGGCGGAATTTGGGCAGTTGTTACAATTGATTTGGCTAAATTATCAGGTAAAACAACGCGCGTTAATATCACGTTACCTGAAAGGGTTTTGAATTTAATGGATAAATTCGCTGCGGAAAATGGCGAAACTCGTTCTGGGTTAATTGCACAAGCCGCTATTGAATATATCGCAGCGCGCGAGAACGCTTAAAACAGCCAGTGAGTCTTGCTCAACAAAACCAGCCAATAAAGCGCCCACCGACAATGCAAACCAATAGAATTTGCGCCTTGACCTAAAAATATGAGTTTCACATCTTACAATTTCCTCGCCTTCTTTTTAATTTTTCTGGCGCTCTATTGGGCTATTCCCAGTCATCGCTGGAAGAACCTGCTTTTGCTCGCTGGCAGTTATATTTTTTACGGCTGGGTCGCTTCGTGGCATGTCGCCGTCCTCTTTCTTTCCACCGCGTTAGATTACTTCCTTGCGATTGGCATGGCTCGCTGGAAAACCCGCGCCAAACTTTTCACATGGGTCGGCGTTGCCCTCAACTTGGGGATGTTGCTATTTGCCAAATATTATTTTTTCTTCAACGAAACGCTGGCAAACGCGCTGCGCCAAACAGGAATAAACGGCGATGTCTTTATGATGCGCGTTGTTCTCCCGTTGGGGCTTTCTTTTTATATCCTCAAAAAAATCGGCTATCTGCTGGATGTGCAGCGCGGAACATTCAAACCCACGCGGGACTTTATTGCCTATGCCGCTTATGTATCTTTCTTCCCGCAGGTTTTCTCTGGTCCCATTGACCGCCCGCAAAAACTTCTCACGCAGTTATATAAATCGCGCTCATGGAAAGTAGAAAATTTCCACAATGCGTGGACGCTGCTCGTCATGGGCTTCTTCAAAAAAATTGTCATTGCCAATACCGTGACGGTCATTGTGGACCAAATCTTCGAGCTCGAAGCGCCTTCTCAAATTCTGTTGCTGGTCGGCGGGTTAGGATTCACCTTACAAATCATCGCGGATTTTTCCTCTTACACGGATTTATCTCGCGGGTTCGCGTGGCTGCTTGGGCTAAACACCGCCGAAAATTTCAATCGCCCGTATCTGGCGCTGACGCCGAGCGAATTTTGGAATCGCTGGCACATTTCGCTTTCCACATGGTTGCGCGACTATATTTTCTTTCCCCTGCGCCGCGCCCTGCTCAAACGAAAAGAGACGCTTCCCGACTTTCTCATTCAATCCCTGCCGCCGCTTGCCACCATGTTCGTCAGCGGCGTATGGCATGGCGTCGGCTGGAAGTTCATTGTATGGGGGCTATATTACGGAGTCTTAATCGTTCTCTATCAAGCCATTGGAATTCGCGGAGATTGGAAACCTGTTGGCAAAATTAAATTATTCCTCGCGTGGCTGGTCATGTTCTCGCTCATTGTTTTTGGCTGGATAATCTTCCGCGCCACCTCATTGGAATGGCTGTGGAGCGTCATCGCCGTTGCGCCATTCTATTACGGCGCATACGAACTCGCCGCCAGTTTGGTTCTGCTGCTCATCATTGGATTTTACGCGCTGCTCTTAATTCTAAAAGTACTGCTTGACTTATACGCGGAAAAATTTACAACCCTGCGCGCGGTTTATTATGTTGGCGCAACCTTGATGACCCTGATCTTCATCAACTCATCCTCGCCCGATTTTATTTACTCTCAATTCTGATGAAAGACTCCTTCTCGCGTTACCTCGTCCTTCTCGCCATTGCGCTAATAAGCGCCAGCCTTGCGCTGCCGCGTTATTACGACATGCCGTACCCCAACCCGCTGGGCGCGCCGTCAAAATTCAAACCCTCCGTAAAAAAAGATGTTCTGGAAAAGTTAACGGAAGCGCAGCCGCAATTTGTCCTGCTTGGCGATTCAGTTCTGCATGATGGCGTGGACCAAACCGCCCTATCGCAAAGACTGGGCGCAGAGACGTACAACCTTGGGGTGTCCGGCTCCGGTTCGGCTGTCTGGTACTTACTGCTTAAAAACATCATCATTAATGCGCCCGTAAAGCCAAAATATGTAGTCGTCTTATTCCGCGAGACTATTTTGACGATTCCGTCTTTTCGCACAACCGGGCATTATTTTGAGGGGCTGGATGATTACGCCAGAGCCAAAGAGTCGTTGCTGGTTGAACTTGCCTATATAGACCCCATGAGTCCCGCCGAGAAAATAGCCCAACAATATCTTCCGCTGTACAGCGCGCGATGGCGGCTGCGCGAGGCGATGGACTCAACGTTGAGGTACACAGCCGCCAGTCTTTGGAAATGCTCCACGCGCTGCGTGGATGACGCGCTGGATTCCTCTTTTGGCAAACAAGAGTTGGACGCCATTGCGATGCAGCAAGCCATCTATGACGGGCAGACGCTGTACGCGCCGGAAAATATGAATTTTGAAAAAAATATTAACGACTCTTTCCTGCCCGCAATGATGCACATTGCGCGAAGCAACAACATTGAACTCATTTTTATCCGCATGAAAAATATGGCGTATCCACAGCAAGAAATGGAAACGCCGGAATTGCGCGCCTACCTCCGCGACCTGGAAGCCTATCTTGCTACGCAAGAAGGCGTCCACTACATCAACTTGGCGCATGACGAGCGCATTCTCGATTCTTATTTTATAGACCAAGTTCATTTGAGCGAAACAGGGCGCGTCATGTTCACTCAAATTCTCGCGGACGAGCTAAAATTTTTCATCTCGCCGTCAAAATAAAAACGCGGCAAATTAAAAAAGAGACGCAAAAAATTGCGTCTCTTTTTTTAAGACCTAAGACAAACGCTATTTTGGAATAAAAGAAGTCAGCGTTTTACTAACGGTTTGCAACTGCCCAACATGACCTTTAATTTTATTCACGTCGCCGGTATTTAACCCGCTACGCACATCTGTAATGGTCTTGGATGTTTCGGCTTCGTTGTCAATAATTTTCTGCGTCACGCTTTCCAGCGTCACCAATAAGGCGGTGACATTTTTAGGGATAATGGGCAAATTTTTAACAATGGGCAAAAGCGTATCCAAAATATTGTTGGCAATACGCGCATATTTCACCGTCAGCGCGTGCAGCGAGCCAATGGAACTGGTCAATTCAATGGCAACCTCTTGAATTGTGTCAATCATCTCTTTATGTTGCTCAATGATTTTGGCAATATCATCCAGCGAGCCGGTTAACTTATCCGAAAATTTGACGAAAGAAGCGGGCTTGGAAGGCGCGGACGATACGGAAGATTTTGCTTTCACTTGCATGGCAGCGGGCATGGGAAAAGTCTCCTTTATTATTTTTTAATGAAATTACTCGTATTATAACTTGCGCTTTAACGCAAAACAAATCTCTCTTACAAGCCTAAACCCTTAACGCGGCGCGAAAACCTCTTGCCGCGTAATAGGACGATGCGCCGTTATGATACACAAAGACGCGGTTATAGCGGCGGTCGCCAAAGATAGCGCCGCCCAGCGCCCTTACTTCGGCGGGCGTTTTCAACCAGCTGGATGTTTTTATGTCAAACTCTCCCAGCTGTTGCAATTTGCGGTATTGTTCTTCCGTTAGAATTTCCACGCCCATAAATTCCGCCATATCTATTGCGCTGTTTTTTGGCTTAAATTCCTTGCGCGCGTCCAGCGCGGCGCGGTCATAACAAACATTTCTTCTATCTTTGGGCGTTTCCACCGCGCAATCGTAAAAAATATATTCGCCCGTTTTTTTATCGTAGCCAACAACATCCGGCTCTCCGCCAGTTCGCTCCATTTCATAAAGCGACCATAACTTTTCGGGGCAAGCCTCCAATTTTTCGCGCACAGAGATCCACTTAAGACCTTTGTGGCGGCTCATATTTTTTTCAAAACGATTTTGTAGCGCGGCAAAAATTTCCTCGCGCTGTTTGACGGATAACGCCTTCTGATGGTCGTTGTTTTTTTTCATGCGTTCATCATCCTTTCAGTCGGTGAATTGCCTTTCATTCTACCTTGTTCTGTGTCGTATAATCAGATATCGTCATCATCGCAAAAGGAGAAAAATAATGGACGCAAAAATAAAATGGGAACAAATTCGCGTCTGGTTGCTCTGGCTGGCTCTTCCGCTTTTGCTCGGTTTACTCGCCGCTGCCGCTATTCCGCGCCCGGTCATTGGCATTATATATTTATATGATGCCATTGACTCCTACGCCGCCGATAATATGATTGTGCAGATTGATTACGCCATAGAAAACCCCGAAGTGCGCGCCGTTGTCCTTGCCTTTGACAGCCCAGGCGGAACAGTGGTGGACACCGAAGCCGTGTACTTTGAACTCAGCCAACTGCGCGCAAAAAAACCTGTTGTCGTAGCCGTCAATGGAATGGCGGCAAGCGGCGCGTATTATCTCTCTGCCAACAGCGACTACATCTACGCCAAACCTACCTCGCTGGTTGGCAATATTGGCGTCATTGGCTACTTGCCGCCTACGCCCTTTGTGATTGAAGACGTTATCTCTACCGGACCCTACAAACTATGGGGCGCGCCGCGAGATTCGGATATGCGTCAAATTGACATGATAAAAGAAGCCTTCTACCAAGCCGTGCAATTAGGACGCGGGGACAAACTTAAAATTGAGCGCGATGAAATTCTAAGCGGGCAAATTTGGAGCGGCATAGACGCAACCCGTATGGGCATAGCGGACGAACTCGGCGGCGAAAGTGACGCCATAAAAAAAGCGGCGGAATTGGCGCATGTATCTAATTACAAAGTGGAAAATTTGTACGTTTCAATTTTGGAATCGCTTGGCATAGACCCGTATACATACGTCTCCGCTTCGACTTTCTTTTTGAAAACGCCCGAAGGCGCAACTCTGCCCTACCCCAGCAAAGCGGGCATTTACCTGCTTTACATTCCGCAACTGCCCTTTCAACCCTAGGAGGACGAGATGAAAAAATCTTTATATCAGATTGCTCTCGCGGCATTTCTGCTGCCCATCCTCGCGCGCGGAATATTCTACTATCGAGGTTTTGCCGCCCGCCCCAGCATTTCCACGCCCGATTACGCAGCCCTGCAAATTGCGCCCGCTCCGCTTAAGACGCCCGCCGCCGAAGCGAAAAACAACGCGGCAATGGAAGGCATCATTTTATTTGACGAGACACACGGCAATCAATTTACGCCTTCGGAAATTAGCGCGCTCACCGAAGCCATTGCAGCGCGCGGCGGCGCGGTGGAATTCCTTACAGACTCGTCTTCATTGGAATATAAATTAAAGTACGCCCGCGCCTTCGTGGTTGTTTCTCCTTCCGCCCCGTTTTATGACGCGGAAACGCGCCTCATCCAAAACTTTACCGCGCAAGGCGGCAGGCTGTTAGTCTTTACAGACGCGACCCGCGGCTCGGTCTATGAAGATTACATCAGCGGCATTCCAAAATATTATTCAGACGCGCCCGCCGCCAACACGCTGCTGACGGCGTTTGATATTTCCGTCAATGACGATTATCTCTACGACCTTCAACATAACGACAGCAATTTCCGCAATGTGTTATTTGACGAGTTCGCCAAAGCCGAATTGGTTTTTGGAATAAAACAAGCCGCTTTTTACGGCGCGCACTCCCTCGCCACAACCAGCGGAACGTTGTTGCTGCAAAGCGCCGAATCCACGCGCTCATCTATTGATGACGAGCATCACCCGCAGAGCGGCGGCGCGGCGCTCAGCGCGGACGGCAACACGCTGGCGCTAGGCGATTTGACCTTCCTTTCTTCCCCGTACAATAAGATGGCGGATAACGCCGCCTTGATTCAAAACATCGCCGACTTTACGCTTAACGGCGAGCGTCATATCTCATTGAAAAATTTTCCGTTTGTGTTTGAAAAGCCAGAGGCGCAAGTTTACCTCGCCAGCGACGTAACCTTTTCCACCGAAGTTATTGGCGCGCTGGGCGAAGCGCAATCCGCCTTTGCCGCAGACGGAATCGCCTTGACGGTAGGAGATAAAATTCCAAATGAGGGCAACGCTATCATCCTTGCCACATTTGACCAGAATGACGAGATTGCGCCTTACTTAAAGCCCTTTGAGGTGACGCTGGACGGCGGCGAGTTTTTTAAGATTTCAAAATTCGGCAGCGTGGGGCGCTATGGCAGCGGATTATTGTTGTTGCAACAATCGAAAACGGGCAACACGCTTTTGATGTTGGCAAACTCGTCCGAAGACCTTGTTGCCTTTATTGGAGTAATTGCAAGCGGGTCATTGGATGCGTGCGTATTGCAGGAGAATTTTGGCGTATGCAGCGTTGGGTATGGCGGGGAATATGGTCAAAGCGAAGAAGCCACGCCCGAACCCGTTTTAGACTCAACCGCGGATGCGACTCCGCAAGGATAAACCATGACAAACTTAATTCAACTTGGAACGGTCAGCGGACATTTTGCCCAACCCGCCGGTAACGAGCCGCGCCCTGCGGTGATTGTGATTCAAGAATGGTGGGGCTTGGATAAACAGACAGAATCCATTGCGGATAGATTCGCCGCCGAAGGCTACCTTGCCTTTGCGCCGGATTTGTATCACGGCGAACTGGCGCAATTGGGCGATGGCGACACCGCCATGAAACTCGTTCAAAAATATGGACCCGCCGCGCACAAAGATTTGGAAGCGCTGTACGATGCGCTGCGCGCGCTGCCGCGCTGCAATGGAAAAATTGGCAGCGTGGGCTTTTGTTTTGGCGGACGCATGTCCCTCACATTGAGCGCGCTGTGCCCGCTGAACGCCGTCTGCACCTTTTATGGCGGCGGAATGCAAACCGTTTTTGAACAATTACGCCAACATCTAAAAGCGCCGGTTTTAGGTTTATTTGGAGACGCGGATGTTTCCATCCCCGCTGGAACGATTGAAGAGTTTGATAAGTTATTAGGCGAAATAGGCGTAGAACATGAAGTGATTGTGTACCCCAACTCCGGTCACGCCTTCTTCCGCGACAGCGACCCCAACGTATACATCCCCGAAGCCTCCAAAGACGCATGGGAACGGGTTAAAAAGTTTTTTGCAAAGCATCTTTCTAACTAATGGAATTGACCGAATCTCAACAAGCCGTCATCTACGCTCCGCTAAACGGGCGCGTCTTTGCCTACGGGCGCGCCGGAACGGGAAAAAGCAGCGCGGGCGTGGAGCGCTTGCGCTACCTCATCGAACAAGGCGTTCCCGCCCACACCATTCTCATGCTTGCGCCGCAGCGCACCATGCAAGAGCCATATCTCAATTTGCTATATAGCCCGCAACGCGGAGCGGGCGGCGAAGTCACTTCCGCCACCATTGGCGGGTTGGCGCGGCGCTCTAGCGAGCTCTTCTGGGCGCTGGCGGCAGAACAAGCCGGTTTTGCCAACCCCAACGAGCCGCCCACTTTTTTAACCTTGGAAACCGCGCAATATTACATGGCGCGTCTGGTTCGTCCGCTGCTGGAACAAGGATTATTTCAATCCGTCAATATAGACCGCAACCGCCTCTATTCGCAAATTTTAGACAACCTCAACAAAGCCGCCATTGTCGGTTTTCCGCATACAGAAATTGGCGCGCGCATGGACGCGGCATGGAACGGCGACCCCGCTCAACGCAACATTTACAAAGACGCCCAAACCTGCGCCAATCTCTTCCGTCAATATTGCCTCGACCATAATCTATTGGATTTTTCGCTGCAACTGGAAATCTTCTCTAACATTTTATGGCGGCAAGACTTTATACGCGAACATCTCGCGCAGAGTTATCGTCACCTCATCTACGACAACGCGGAAGAAGACGGCGCGCGCGCGCACGACATTCTGGCGGAATGGCTGCCCAATTTTGATTCCGCTCTGCTGATATATGATGAAGCCGCCGGATACCGCTACTTTCTCGGCGGAGATTCGCAAAGCGGCTACGGGCTAAATGAACTCTGCGAGACGAAAATATATCTCGCCGAAAGTTTTATCTGCTCACCAGAAATCATGGCGTTATCCAACTCGCTGACTCGCGCCATTCAACATCAAGAGTTAGAACCCGCCGCGCAGCCCGCGCTGAATTTTATTTTCAACCGTTATTACCCGGAAATGTTAGACGAAGTCGTCCGTCAAATTGACGAGATGATACAAGCGGGTTATCCCCCGCAAGAAATTGTGGTTCTTGCGCCCTTTCTATCAGACGCGCTGCGCTTCTCCATCACCGACAGGCTGGAACGGGCAAACATCCCCTGGCGCACGCACCGCCCGTCACGCTCCCTGCGAGACGAACCCGCCAGCGCCGCGCTGCTGACGCTGACCGCCTTGGCGCATCCACAGTGGGGAATTCGCCCCGCCAAATTTGACGTAGCCCACGCGCTCGCATTTGCCCTCAACACCGATTTAATCCGCGCCCAACTGCTGACCGAAATTACCTACCGCGCCGGAGTCTTCTCTTCGTTTGAAGAAATTAACCCGGACGCGCAAGAGCGCATTACCTACGCGCTCGGCGAAAGATACAGCGCCCTAAAAAATTGGCTCGCCGAATATCAAACCTCCGCGCCGCCGCCGTTGGATTTCTTCCTGCGGAAGCTCTTCGGCGAAGTCTTATCTCAACCCGACTACGGATTTCACCGCAACTATGACGCAGTGCGAGTCGCCGCCAGTTTAGTAGAATCGACTCAAAAATTCCGCAGCGCCATGCAAAATCAAACGGAAGCGGAATTTGAATTGGGCAAAGAATATCTCGCCATGTTGGAAGACGGCGCGCTTGCCGCTCAATACACCGAAGCGTGGCGCGTGGAAAATGAAAACGCAGTTTTGGTTGCGCCCGCGCACACTTTCTTAATGATGAACCGCCCCGCCGCCATTCAATTTTGGCTAGACCCGGGTTCTAACGGCTGGGCGGAACGCCTCTCGCAGCCGCTGACGCATCCTTATGTGCTATCGCGCAACTGGGAAAGCGGGCGCGTGTGGACAGACGCGGACGAAGTGAGCGCGGAAACCGAGGCGCTGACGCGGCTCACCAGCGGGCTGCTCAGCCGCTGCCGCGAAAAGGTCATCCTTGCGCTGGCGGACTTAAGCGAAACCGGCTACGAACAGCGCGGAACTTTATTAAAGGCATTTCAAAAAGTGACGCGCGCGGCGCAAGCGCAATAAACATCAATAGGCTAACGTTACAAAAACAGGACGACCTATGAAAGCAAAAAAAATTCTGTTGTTTACATTCGCTTTGATGTTTGCTTGCAATCTACCGCAAGGCTCGCCAACCGCGCCGCCCGCAGATAACGCAGAGCCGCCCGCGCCTCTACTAGAACCCAGCCCAAGCGCCCCCGCGCCGACCAACCCGCCGCCCGCCACGCCGCCCGTTGATGGCGTTACACTCGGCGGCTGCCCCGTTTTCCCCGCCAATAGTTACTGGAACACGCCCATAGACACGCTGCCCGTCCACCCAGACTCTGATTTATGGATAAACGACATCGGGCGCGGCGAAGGCTTTCACATGGATTTTGGCTCCGGCTTTTGGGATGGCGGACCCATCGGCATTCCCTACAATCTCGGCGCCGCCTCGCAAACGCAATTTTATAATTTTTCTTTTTACTACGCCGACGAGTCGGACGCAGCGCTTTACCCCATTGTTGAAAACGTTGCGCGCGAACACGGCAGAGACCATCATATTTTGACGATAGAAACAGAAAATTGTTTTTTGTATGAAATTTATGACGCAAGTTTTGATGAGGGACAATGGAGCGGCGGCTCCGGCGCAATTTGGGATTTGAACTCTAACGCGCTGCGCCCGGACGAGTGGACATCCGCCGACGTGGCGGGCTTGCCCATTTTACCGGGCTTGGTTCGCTATGATGAAATTCTCAGCGGGGAGATTCGCCATGCGCTGCGCTTCACGGCGCAACGCTCCGCCGGGTACATTTGGCCCGCGCGTCACCCCATCTCCGATTTTGAAAAAGGAGTTCCGCCTATGGGGGCGCGCTTTCGCTTGAAGGCGGGCTATGACATCAGCGCTTTTCCGCGCGAGATGCAAATCATTTTGCAAGCCTTCAAGACGTATGGCATTCTGCTTGCGGACCACGGCGCAAGTTGGTACGTCAGCGGCGCGCCAGATGAGCGCTGGGACAACGACATGCTTCATCTGTTGGATGTTTTGCAAGGCGAAGATTTTGAGGCGGTGGATACCTCAATGATGATAGTGGATGAAAATTCCGGCGAGGCAAAAAGCGGCGATTAAATTACGCCCGCCGAAACGAGAATAATCAATGAGGCGATATACCAATGGATGAGGAACGGATAAAGAAATGACTTTGTGCGCCATGCCACCCATCCAAAGGCAAAGCCGCCAAAGATGGTGGAGAGGGTTTCAATTTCCGGTTTGCCAATGTGCGCCAGCGCAAAGGGAACGGCTTGCAGCCAAATCGATTCCGCGCCAAATTTGCGCGCATAAGCAAAGAGCAGCCAGCCGCGAAACAAAAATTCCCAGCCGATGAGGTCTAGGAAGGTTGTGTAAGGAACGCCCGCCGAAAGGCGGGCGTAATATTCGCGGGTGGATGAATCTCCGCGCGCGAGGAAAATGATGACCGGCGTGAGAAGCGCAATTCCCAACGCGGTGTAGGTTGCGCCCAGTTTCCAATCTCCCAACGCAAATCCGTAGGCTTGCGGAGATTCTCGAAATATCAAAATGATAACGAGCAGCGGGATGAGCAGGTATAAAATGACGCGGTCATAATATACGCTGGCGGTGAGGTTGCGATAGTAATCCACAAGCAAAAGCAGAGTGGAAAGAACCGTAACGGCGGCGATGCGCCCATCCAATTGAAGGGGCGCGCCGAGAATTTTTTTCATGCGTTTTTTAAGGCGGCGATGCGCCGCGCCAAATAAGGGGAGAAGTAGCCTTCGTATTTTTTCCACAGTTCGGGCAGTTGCCAATCTTTGCCGCTGATTTTTTTACGGCAGTTCGGCGCGCCGCAATGGCAATCAAATTCATCGTAAGGTTCGCCGTCAGACATGGCGTAATCAAAGGTTAATTCTTCGCCGCGTTGAATGTCGCGCATGGCAAGCAAGCCAATTTGCCCGGTAAAGCCAAGGTTTGGGTTGCATGAATGGTTAAAGCAGTCGTTGGGTTCTTTTTCTTCGGCGGTGAGAATGTATAAGCCTTCGTCAATTTGCAACACGCGCTGAGTAAAGCGCGGCATGGCGGGATCGAGTTCGGCTTTACGGACAATGCGCCCGCCCCACAGGGAAATGAGCTCGCCTTTGGCAAGCGCTTCGCGGGCAAAAACTCCGCAACCGCCTTCGGGGTGTTCGCGCGCTTCGCATTTGGGGTTGAAGTAAGAAAAGGAAGTTTGGGTCATGGTTACTTTGAGCCGCCTTCGCTATCCGAGGCGCGAGAGACAATGCGCTGCGCGTACAAGATGGGCAAGGCGGTGATTAATACCACCAGCATGGCGGTGACGTTGGTAATGGGACGATTGCGCGGCTTGAGCATTTGCGAGAAAATCCAAATGGGCAACGTTTGTTGATTGCCCGCCGTGAACGTGGTGACAATGACCTCGTCAAAGGAAAGGGAGAAGGCGAGGATAGCGCCAGCTAGTAACGCCGAGCTAAGGTTGGGTAAAACGACATGCCAAAAGGTCTGAAAGGAATTTGCGCCCAAGTCCATGGAGGCTTCTATCATGGAAGGGCTGGAGCGGCGCATTCGCGCTACGACGTTGTTATAGACCACCACAACGCAGAAGGTGGCGTGACCGATGATAATCGTCCAAAAAGAAAAGGGGATGTGCAGCAGGCTAATGGCGGAGCGCATGGCAATGCCGGTGACAATGCCGGGCAAAGCCAGAGGCAAAATCAACATGAAGGAAACAGCGTCCTTGCCAAAAAAGTCAAAGCGGTAAACCGCCGCCGCCGCCAAAGTTCCTAAAACAAGCGCTACCGCAGTCGCCAGAACCGCCACGCGCAAGGTGAGGAAGAGAGAATCTTGCATGGCGGAATTTTCCAACGCTTTGGGAATCCACTTCAAGGTTAAGCCGGGCGGCGGAAAGCTGTACGCGGATTCATCTGTGGTAAACGAATAGAGAAAGATAAGCCATAGCGGAACGTGTAAAAAAAGCAGAGCGCCAAACGCGCCAAACTTTAATGCCCACGAGGCGCGCGCGCTGGACGGTTCGGAGGGTTTAGAGCGCATCGAAAGCTCCTAATTTGCGGGCGATTAAAAGATACACAATCATAATGACAATGGGACCCATGGTAAAAGCCGCAGCCAGCGGAATATTATTTGACGTGCCTTGATAGGTCAGCACGGCTTTGCCAATATAAAAACTGGACGTGCCGAATAATTGCGGGACGATGAAATCTCCCAGCGTGAGCGAGAAGGTGAAAATAGAACCGGCAATTACGCCGGGGAAGGTCAGCGGCAGCAGCACCGTGCGAAACGTTTGGGCGGGGGTTGCGCCTAAATCTCCGGCGGCTTCGAGGAGCGACTTGGGAACGCGCTCTAAGGCGGTTTGAATGGGAACAATCATATACGGCAGCCAGATGTAAACGAAGACGAGGAAAATGCCAGTCGGCGAGACGGAGAGCGAAGGTCCGCCCACGATTTCATTTTTCAAGTACCAATTTAACAGCCCATCCAAATGAACCAAGCGCGCCGCCCAAGAGATGATGCCCTCTTGCGCCAAAATCAACTTCCATGAATAGACACGCACAACGTAGCTGGTCCACAAGGGGAGTGTCACCGCCAAGTAGAGCCAGGTCTTCATGCGCGGCGAGGCAAAACGCGCCATGTAATAAGAAAGCGGAAAGGCAAGAATGACGCACGCCAACGTCACCAAAATTGCCATGATGGTTGTGCGTTGAAAAATTTGCAAGTTCGTGGGTTGCAAAAGTTTGGCGTAAGTTTGCATGGTAAATTGACGCACCACCTGTCCGGTAAAGCCGTCTAAATAGAAAAAACTATTCACTAGCAGGGTGATAAGCGAACCGATGTAAACGACTAAAAACCAAATCAACGGCGGGGCAAGAAAAAGAGTCAGCGTGAGGCGCGGGCGGCGATAAAAAAACGCGGAGATTTTATTAAGCATTGCCATCTCCGATATAACTGACGTGCTCCTTCTTCCACGCAAGCCGCGTCTTTTGATGTTTAATTTTGGTCACGTCCATAGAGGTGGTCTTGAGGTTTTGCTCCACGACCACCAAATCTCCGCCGCTGTCCAGTTCTACCAAATAGCGCGTGTATAAGCCGAGATACACCACGTCACGGACGACTCCGTCCGCCGTGAATGAATCTGCGGGGGCGGGTTGGTCTATTTTGCCAAGATGAATTTTCTCCGGACGAATGGAGAAGCGGCGCGGCGTTCCGGTGATGCGTTGCGCTACTTCGGCGGTCACTAAATTGGACGTGCCGACAAAACCCGCCACAAAGGCGGTGGCGGGATGTTCGTACACATCCGCAGGCGAGCCAATTTGTTCAATTTTACCGGCGCTAAACACGGCGATTCTATCGCTCATGGTGAGGGCTTCTTCCTGGTCGTGCGTCACGAAGACAAAGGTAATGCCCACTTCGCGTTGAATATTTTTTAATTCAACTTGCATTTGTTGGCGAAGTTTCAAATCTAACGCGCCGAGCGGTTCATCCAACAAGAGAGCCTTAGGGCGGTTGATGAGCGCGCGCGCCAGCGCGATGCGCTGACGCTGCCCGCCGGAAAGTTGCGAAGGTTTGCGCTTGCCCACATTTGGCAGTTGCACAAGGTCTAGCATTTCGGCGGCTTTTTTCAAACGCTCCGTTTTGGCTACGCCCTTAATCATCAAACCATAGGCAATGTTATCTTCAATGCTCATATGAGGAAATAGCGCGTAATCTTGAAAGACGGTGTTAACAGGGCGCGCGTAAGGCGGCAGGTCGGAGACATCCTGTCCGTACAAAAAAATTTGTCCGGCGGTTGGGCGCTCAAAACCGGCAATCATCCGCAAGCAGGTGGTCTTGCCAGAGCCGGAAGGTCCGAGCATGGAGAAAAACTCTCCATCCATAATTTCCAGTTGAATATTATCCACCGCTTTCACATCGCCAAAGTGACGGCTAACATTCTTAAACAAAATTGCTGTTTCGCTCATACATGCCCTCATAAAAAAAAATTAAAGGGACACGGCGTTTGCCGTGTCCCTTTTGAAACGTACTACAAATTATTGACCCACAATGGCGGTGAATTCTTCCGTCCAGCGGTCATAGGTGACGCAGGTCATATCGCCGTTGCCGCAGTCGGCAATGGGAGTCTTCCAGAAGTGAATCTGGTCAAAGGTATCAAAGCCGTTTGCGGCGCAACCTTCAGTTCCAAGTAATTCACTCGCGCCATCGCAAGCGGCGGGAACAGAAGGCGCAGAACCAAACCACGAAGCCACATCGCCTTGCACTTTGGGGTCAAGGGAATGTTCCAACCAGAGGTAGGCGCATTCAGGATGCGGAGCGTTGGCAGCCATCATGGTGGTATCCGCCCAGCCGGTTGCGCCCTCTTCGGGAACAACGCTGGCAACAGGCGCGCCATCGGCTTGCAGCAAGTTCACTTGCAGGGGCCAGGAGGAGGAAGCGACAAAACCTTCGCTCTTGAAATCCTCAATTTGAATCAGATAATCGCCCCAATACTTCGGGGTAATTTCGCGCTGCTGGCTGAGTAAAGCCAGCGCGGCGGCAAATTGCTCTTCATTCAATTCGTAGGGGTCCTCAATGCCCAATTCCGGGTTGTGCGCTTTGAGGTAAAGAGCCGCGTCCGCAATATAAATGGGACCAGAATATGCCTGCACGCGGTCTTTATTAGATTTTCCGTCCGCAAGCATTTGCTCTTCAAAAACAACATTCCAAGACGTGGGGGCTTCGCCGCCAAAGGCTTCGGTGTTGTACATCAACACATTCGGACCCCATTGATAGGGCGCGCCATAATGTTTTCCATTTACCGTGTGCCACGGCGCATTTTGTAAACGCTCATCTACTGTGGCATAAGAGGGAATCTTATTCACGTCAATTTCTTGCACAACGTTCCCATAGACCATGCGAAGGCTGGCGTCGCCGGAGGCGGTCACGAGGTCATATTCGCCGGTGGACATAAGGGAAACCATCTCGTCTGAAGTAGCCGCGTCTTTAACCGTCACTTTGCAGCCAGTCTCGGCTTCAAAGGAAGTCACCCAGTCGTAGGCGGGGTCGTTCGCGCCGCGCTCAATATAACCGGGCCAAGCCACAATTGCTACTTCGCCTTCGCCCGCGCTGGCGGCGGCAGGCGCTTCTGTTGCGGCGGCAGGCGCTTCTGTTGCGGCAGCAGGCGCATCCGTAGCAGGGGCTGCTCCGCCCCCACAAGCCGAAAGCGCAAGGCTGGCTAATACAAGTAAAGCCAATAAGTTAAACGTAAATCTCTTCATACAATTCTCCTTTTGAGTTGGTTGGCAAGCGAATTATATGTGAGAAAAAGTCCGCGTCAATGAAAAAATGCCGATTAAGACGGGGAAGAAAGGCGTAAATTAAATCATTTACGCCTTTCTGGCTACACGCTTAACCTTCTTGCATTTCAGCAAAACCGGTTTGATAAAGATGGAAATATTTTCCACGCAGCAGCATAAGGTCGGCATGGCTGCCCTGTTCGATGATTTTCCCGCCCTCTACAACAACAATCACATCCGCGCTGGTAATGGTGGAAAGACGGTGCGCTATGACAAAAGATGTGCGCCCTTTGAACAACTTCGCCAACGCGGCTTGAATCGCCTGCTCCGTTTGCGTATCCACCGAAGAAGTCGCCTCATCCAAGATTAGGATGCGCGGGTCGGCAAGCAGCGCGCGGGCAAACGAAATCAACTGGCGCTGCCCCACGCTGAGCAACACGCCGCCTTCTTCCACAGAAGTCTCATAGCCGTTTCGCAAATTGATAATAAACTCATGCGCGCCCACCGCCTCAGCCGCCGCAATAATTTCTTCATCGCTTGCGTCCAACTTGCCAAATAAAATATTTTCTTTTACCGTGCCGTTGAACAAAAACGGGTCTTGCAACGCAATGCCCATCTGACGGCGCAAAGAGGCTTGCGTTACCTCGCGCAAGTCGGAACCATCCACGCGCACCACGCCCGCCGTCGGGTCGTGAAAACGCGCCAGCAATTTAATGATGGTTGTTTTCCCTGCGCCGGTTGCGCCCACTAAGGCAATCGTCTGTCCGGCGGAAACGCTTAAATCAATTGAATCTAAAACCAGCGTGGGGTCATCTGAATAGTGGAACGAGACTCCCTCAAATTGAACATTGCCCAAAATAGGAGGAAGTTCCCGCGCGGCGGGCGCATCTTTAACTTCGGGCTGCGTATCCAACAATTCGAGCAGTCTCTCCCCGCCAGCCATTGCAGACTGCAAAGTGTCAAAGCGGCGACTTAAATCTCGAATGGGGTCAAAGTAGCGGTCAATATAAAGAATGAACGCCGCCAACACGCCCGCAGAAATAGATTCGCCCAGCATGGCAGTCGCTCCAAAATAGACCACCGCCGCAGTCGCCAACGCGCCAAGCACATCCACAACGGGCAGAAAAGACGCGGCTACTTTTGCGGCATTAATCGCCATTTGAAGATAATAGCGGTTGGTATAGTTGCGGAACAAATCATAATTGCGCGCCTGACGGCTAAAAGCCTGCACCACGCGGATGCCATTGATGTTTTCAGCCAACACGGAATTAACCCATGAAATGGCGGCGCGCACTTTACGGTAGGCAAGGCGCGCAACGCGGCGATAAACGACAGTCGCCAAAATCATCAACGGGATGGTGATAAAAGTTAGCAGGGAAAGTTTTAAGTTCAGCGTCAGCATTGCCGCAATAATGGCGGCAAGGGCAAACAAATCACGGGCAATGGCAAGCACCGCCCAAGTGATAAATTCCCTCAATGTCTCCACGTCATTAATCACGCGGGTGATGACGCGCCCCACAGAATAGCGGCTGTAAAAACTGAGCGATAAATCTTGCAAACGCGCGAACAGCATTTTACGCATATCATAAATAACCGACTGCCCAACCCGCGCCATAATATTTACGCGCCAGTAGATAAATCCCCAGCGGGTCATTGCCAGCGCAAGGTAGAGCAAAGAGACGTTTCGGAGCGCGGCGTAATTTTTGGGGGCAAGCCCATCGTCAATTGCCACTTTAATTAAGTAAGGACCAGCGGCGGAGGAGACAACAGCGACCAGCATCAAAAAGGCGGAAAAATACATCTGCCATTGATAAGGCGCAAGGAATTTAATCAGACGTTTGGCGACATTTGGATTGAGCGGTTTGTCGTAAAACTCTTCGGACTGCGTAACGTAGGCGGGAGGGGTAATGGCGGTCATAGGTTAGTTTAAATCTCTGGAACGGTATACAGGGCGTTCTGCGCGAGGAGTCGCCAAATCAGATTCTGGGGTTTCTATATTTTGAGCGAGTTGCAAGTCGTGAATCTCTTTATATAAACCGCCGCGCGCTAATAACTCCTCATGCGAGCCTTGCTCCACAATGCGTCCACCGTCCATCACTAAAATCAAATTTGCGCGGCGCACAGTGGAAAGACGATGCGCGATGACAAAGGTCGTGCGTCCTTCCATCAAACGGTCTAGCGCCTCTTGAATTAAGAGTTCGGTTTGCGTATCCACGCTGGATAACGAGTCGTCCAAAATGAGAATGCGCGGATTCATCAACAGGGCGCGGGCAATCGCAATGCGTTGGCGCTGCCCGCCGGATAACGTAACGCCGCGCTCGCCAACCAGAGTATCGTACCCTTTGGGAAAACTCTCAATAAATTCATGCGCCTGCGCGGCTTTGGCGGCGGAGAAAATTTCCTCGTCAGTCGCATTCGGTCTTCCGTAGGCAATGTTCTCGCGGATGGTGTCGGAAAATAACAAGGAGGTTTGCAGCACAATGCCAATTTGCTTACGCAATGAGACTAAATCCACTGCGCGCACATCGTGTCCATCCACTAACACCGCGCCGGCGCTGGCGTCATAAAAACGCGGAATAAGATTGACCAGCGAAGTTTTACCGCTGCCCGTGCGTCCTATCAACGCCACCAGTTGATTAGGCTGAACCGTCAGTTGAATATCGGTCAGCGAGTTATATTTTTCTTCAAGATATTTTAACGAGACATTTTGAAATTCCACTTCGCCGCGCAAAACAGGCAGCGCCGCCGCGTTTGGCGGGGAGGTAATTTCGGCTTTGGTTTCCAATACTTCCAAGGCGCGTTTTGCGCCCGCGTCCGCTTCTCCGGCGGCGTTCACCAGCCATGTCAATTGTTGAGCGGGAGCGGCGAGCATTAAGACATAGGCATTAAAGGCGACAATTTCGCCAATGGTCATGGTGTTGTTTAAGACCATTTGCCCGCCGAACCATAAAATTAAAATGGTGCAAAGCGTGACAAAAAAATCGGTGGTGGGCATGACCTTTGCCCATTCGCCAATGACTCGAATGCGGGCGTTATAGTAGGCGCGGTTGGTCAAATCGAAGCGGCGAATTTCGTGCGGTTCACGCGCAAAGGCGCGAATAACTTGCGCGCCGGTGACGTTCTCTTGCAGGCGGGCGGAAAGTTCGCCCAGCCAGGTATCCACGTCAAAAAATAGATGAGTGACACGGTCTCCAAACTTGAAGGTCATCCACACCAGCGGAAAAATAGGCAGCACGGCGATGAGGGTCAGGCGCAGGTTGGCGCTGAACATGACAAACAGCGCGCCAAACAAAATAAAGACCAGTTGCGTTAACTCCACTACGGAGCTGCCGATGAAGTTTTGCACGGAGCGCGCATCCTCAATGCAGCGCGAGATGAGTTGCCCGGTTTGCGCGTGGTCGTGGTAGGTGAATGATAGTTGTTGAATGTGGTCGTAGAGCGCGTTGCGTAAATCATAGCCAATATGCGCGCCAATCCATTCAGAGATGAAGCGCTGCGCGGCAGCCAGCGCGGCGGCAATGAGACCCAGCGCCAACAACAGCAAGGCGGAACGAATTAAGAAATCCGTCTCGCGGCGCGCCAACCCCTGGTCTATGACGTCTCGAATAATTCGCGGAACGTACAGGCTCAGCGCCGTCAAAACGGCGAGGTTAAACGCGGAGATTAAAATTTGCGGAATGTAGGGCAGGACAAAGGAGCGAAGTTTTAGAATGTTCATAATGAGGAAGGCAAGGATACCACGAGAGCCGCAAACCTTGACGTGACGTTTGTCAGTGGCAAATGGCAAAAAAAAACCTCCGTTTACACGGAGATTTCAATTTATTTTTACTTATTTTTGCCAGTGCATCACATGCGGTTGTTCGCCTTCGGCAAAACTAGAAATGACGACCAAAGCGGTTACTACCGTGCCGCTGGCATTTTTCCACTTATGTCGCAGTTTTGCGGCAAACAACAAACTATCGCCCGCTTCCAGCAGAAAACTTTCGCGTTCCACTTGATATTCCAGTTTACCACGCAAGCAAAACACAAATTCATGCCCGCTGTGCGTCATGTGATGATTTCCGCTGGACGCGCCAGATTCCAAGGTTAAGATGAATGGCTCCACTCGACCGGCGAAAGTCTCTCCGCCCAGCGCTTCAAACAAGCCCCTAGAAAAAGAGACGCGCGCGCGCGTATCGCTCTTTAAGTAGATGACCTGCTTGCGGTCGCTTTCTTCTCCAAAAAAAGCGGTAATAGAAACGCCCAGCGCATCGGCTAATTTATATAAGGTGCTAACAGAGGGAGATGTTTTGCCGCGCTCAATCATGGAAAGGGCGTTCGCTGAAAGCCCGCTGCGCGTGGCAAGAGCGCGCATTGAAATTCCGCGTCCCTCGCGCAAAATTTTCAAACGGCTGGCGACATCTACCGAAGGCGCTTCTTTTTCGAGTAATTCCATATACACTCCTCTAATTTCAACCGATTAGGTCTGATTATACTATATGTGACAAAGAGCAAAAATTATAGGACAGAGGTTCTGCAATTAACTTGTTTTCGCAACGTCACAAACGCCCATCTGTAATAAACTCTTGGGCAAGAAAGCGAGACCCGCCATGAAATTATCCCTTCGCGCTATTTTTCTTTTTGCTATTCTTTCCTTTTTTACGCTCGCGTCTGTGCTGCCGCGCCAAAGCGACAGCGTCATCTTCGCCGTGATTGGAGATTACGGCAGCGGAAACTCCGCCGAAGCCGATGTGGCGCGTTTAGTTAAAAGTTGGAATCCAAATTTTATTGTTACAGTTGGGGATAACAATTATCCCAATGGCGCGTCTTATTCCATAGACCAAAATATTGGTCAATATTTCCATGATTATATTTACAAGTACAAGGGAAAATACGGCAACGGCTCGGAGACGCAGCGCTTCTTCCCCGCGCTGGGCAACCATGATTGGCACAACGGCAGCGCCAACCCATACCTTAATTACTTTACGCTGCCGGGCAATGAACGTTACTATGAGTTTACTTACGGCGCGGCTCACTTTTTTGTGCTGGATAGCATGGACGAAGAAGAAGCCGGAAACGCGCCTAATTCGGCGCAAGCCAAATGGCTTAAAGAAAAGATGAGCGCGTCCACGTTGCCGTTTCAAATTGTCATTACCCACTACCCGCCTTATTCTTCCGGCAAGCACGGCGCAGTATCTTTCATGCAATGGGATTTCAAAGCATGGGGCGCGGATGCGGTTCTAGCGGGACACGACCATGACTACGAGCGCCTGCAAGCCAACGGGCTGACCTATTTTGTCAATGGGCTGGGCGGGGATGAACTGGGAAATTTCCGCGAGAGCATATTGCCCGAAAGTCAGATTCGCTACAATTTGAATTATGGCGCAATGCGCGTGGAAGTTAATAACGCCTACGTCAAATTTCAATTTATCAACCGCGATAATTTGCTAATAGATGAATACGTCATAGGAAACGCCGCAACGTCCGCCAGCGCCACGTTCACCCCGCAGCCTACTTCCACGCTGACGCTTGCGCCAACCGAGACCTTCACCGCCGCCCCAACAGAAACGCCATCCCTTACGCCCACCACCGCGCCAGAATTGTTCTTCACGTTTACGCCGACTTTTGCGCCCACGCAAACCGCCGCGCCCAGCGCGACAGCCTTAGCGCAAAGCAGTTCCGCGCCGACTTTGCTCAACCCGCCAGATAACGCCACCCTCAGCGCGCATTATCTCTTTGCGTGGCAGCCGATTTACAACGCCTCGCGCTACCATATTGAGATTGACAACAACGCGGATTTTAGCAGCCCCGAATGGAGCTCGTGGCGAAAAGACGCAACCTATGCGGTTTCATCCATGCCGCGCAAAACCAGCTATTATTGGCGCGTGCGCGCAAAAACAACCGAAGACTGGGGCGCATGGTCGCAGGCGTTTAAGTTGAATGTGCCGTAAAATTTTTTTTGCGGTGAAAAACCTGCCACTCTATCATTAATAAAATTAAGGCGGCGGCGGCGAGCCATTTCCAAATTTCCAACAACCCTTGTTGAGCGGCTAGGGCGGGAGCGATGGTCTGCGTTCCAATTTGAAGGTCCGCGCGCGGGGCAATGTTCGACTCGTCCGCGTCAAATAAATTGACGGCAAAATATTCAACGCGGGAAGATTCTCCGCTTATCAAGTTTGCGGCGTAATAGCCTAATTCATCGGTTTGGGTAAATATCGTTTGACCGGGCGCAAGCGTATAAAGCATATTGGAGGGCGAGGCAATGACAGCCCGCTCCACTTCTGCGGGTAGAAAGAGAGATAAGGATTCGCCCGGACGCAAAGCGCGCGATGCGTCAAACGAGGCGGGCGGGGAAAGGTAATTAATCAAATTGGAAAATAAAATCGGATAGGCAATTTGCAAGGGCAAGTCGCTTTGACGCAAATCAAACGCCAGCGCCGCTACGCGCCGCCCATTTTGTTCTCCGGCAAAAACCAGCGAATGTGAATCCGCTTCGATGAGGGGAAACATCCATGCGGGGAGTTGCGCGGCGCGCGCTTGCAGTAAATGCACGTTGCGCCAATCTACAAAGCGCGTTAGCGCGTGGTCGCGGACGTTCATTTCGACAATATCTTTATATTCCGCGCCTACTTCAAACAGTTCGTTGGAGGTAGGATTAATGAGCAGTAAATTTCCTTTGGGCAGTTGCGCGGGCAAGTCGCCGTCAAAAATATACAAGTCAAAGGGTTGAGCAGGGAGTTGTAACGCGCCGCTGGAATTGGGCAGAGCGCGAAAGGATTGCGCGCCGGGCAGCGCCGCCAAAAGTTGTTCCAGAAAAAGATTGCCCTGAGAAACTAAGAGAATACGCCGAGCGGCTGCGGGTTGATAGACCGCGAAGGCGGTATCATCCAGCGGGAGAAAATCCAGCGGGGCGGAAGAATCTGCGCTGGAAATCTGCGCCCGATAGATGGAAGCGCCGCCGGGCAAGTTATCCAAGGAAAGGCTTGCGCTTCCATGCGCGGGGAGATTCATTTGGCGGGCAAGCAGTAATTCTTCCGCAAGATATAAAGAGAGAGTTGCGGCGCGGTCTTTGTTTCCATAATTGCGAACCTCCACAAATAGACGCGCCGAGCCGTTGAGCGGACGCAGCGCAAAGGCGGAGATGGCAAGGTTTTCTTGCGAAAGCCCAATGGGCAGGTAACGCACGTCACCGGGCAGGGCGGGCAAGTTCTCGGTGGGCAGCCCGCCATCGGAGAGGATGATAAAGACGGGTTTGTTCTGGTTGCGTGATGAGCCAGCCGCTAACGCAAGGGCGGCGCGCCAATCTGCCGCGCCATGCGAGGGTTGCGCGTTATTCAAAGCGGATTTCAAAATGGATTTATCGGTCTCGGCGGCGGCAAGCGTTTGCGGCGCAACGCCCGCAAGGATGAGAGTCATGGCGGCGTCGCCGCTTAATGCGTCTATCAGTTCCTGCGCGGATTTTCGCGCCGCTTCAAAGCGCGTGGGGACAATATCCGTTGCGTTCATGGAGGCGGACGCATCCAACAAGACGACTATTGCGCCAGAGGCAATCACTTTGGTTTGCAAGGCGGGGCGCGCCAGCGCAAAGACCAGCGCGGCGAGGATGAGCAGTTGTAAAAATAATAAAAGGTTGCGTTTAAGTTTTTGCCAGGGAGTATTTGCCTGCTTTTCGCGCAGAATTTTCTGCCATAGCATAGTGGAAGAAACCGGCGTTTGTACGCGCCGTAGTTTTAGCATGTAAAGCAAAATGATGGGAATGGCTAAGGCGGAAAGGGCAAAGAAAAAAGGAGTTAAAAATTGCATGGAAAAATTATGAAAGATGAAATCCGCGAGGCGACTCGGCGCTCACTTCACCAATCCCGCCTTTCTCATTTCCAATAATAAAACTTTGTCCCACGACTTATCCGTGACGGCGTGAATGTATTTAATTCCCTGCTTGCGGCAATCGTCCTGCGTAGATTGAATCCATTCGCGGAAGCGCGCGCTGTATAAATTTCGCAAGCCGCCGTCTATGCTCACTTCTTGCGCGGCGTTTGTTTCAATATCCAATAACTGCAAATCGCCCGCAAGGTTGGGTTCAACTTCATCCGGCGCAAGTAAATGAACCAGCGCAACTTCATTTCCGCGCCCAAGCAGAGAGCGCAAGCCTAATTGAAATCCATCTTCTACCAGCAAGTCCGAGATGAGGATGAGCAACCCGGCGCGGCGGGGATGAATGGCATACTGCCGCAACGCGGCGTTGAGGTCGGTTTTTCCCTGCGGGGCGAGAGATTCTAAAAACTGGAAGAAGCGCGGCAACGCCGCGCTGCCGCGCGAAGCGCCAAATTCTGCGGCAACGCGCCCGTTTTGCAAAACAGCCATCGAGAGTAAATCGCCGGAGGAGAGCGCTATCGCCCCCAGTCCTGCCGCGAGTTTTCGGGCGTAATCAAATTTGTTTAATTCTTGCTCGCGCCAATTCATAGAAGCGGAAGCGTCCAATACAATATAAACAGCAAGGTCTTCTTCCTCTTCCAGCAATTTGGTGAAAGGCTTATCCAGCCGCGCATAGATATTCCAATCGAGGCGGCGCAAATCATCGCCGGGGACGTAGTTACGGTAGTCGGCAAATTCCACGCTGCTGCCGCGCCGCGCAGAACGCCGCTCGCCCTTGATTGCGCCCGCGCGAACGCGCGAGGCAACCAGCGTAAGTTGATTTATCTTGCGGAGAGTGGATTCATCGAAAAGCATTAGACTCGGCGCGACCTCTCAATTTTCAACCTTGACTTCGTTAATCAATTCCTCAATCACGTCATCCGCTTTTACGCCTTCCGCCAGCCCGTCAAAGTTCAACAACAGGCGATGACGCAAGGCAGCCTGCGCGACAGCGTGAACATCCTCAAAGGCAACGTTATAACGCCCAGACATGAGGGCGCGAACTTTTGCCCCCAACATGAGCGCCTGCCCGCCGCGCGGAGAGACTCCATAGCGGACGTATTTCTTCGTCAGCGGCGAGGCGTTTTCATTTTGCGGGTGAGTCGCCAAAATTAACGCGGCAATATATTCTTTTACCTGCGAAGGCACGGGGACGAGTCGCGCCAGTTCGCGCATCTCTAAAATTTCCGCGCCACTGACTGCATGATTTGCAGATGGAGATTCTTTGCCCGTAGTGCGGTCTAAAATTTCCGCCATCTCGCTTGCGTTTGGCAGGTTCACATTGACCTTGAAGAAGAAGCGGTCTAACTGCGCTTCGGGCAGCGGATACGTCCCCTCCATTTCCAGTGGATTTTGAGTCGCCAGCACGAAGAACGGCTGCGCCAGCGCGTAAGTCTTGCGCGCCACCGTCACCGAACCTTCTTGCATCGCCTCTAACAACGCGGATTGAGTCTTCGGCGTGGCGCGGTTAATCTCATCCGCAAGAACCAAATTTGCAAACAATGGACCTTCGCGGAAGCGGAACTCGCGCTTGCCGTCTTCATCGCTCAAAATTTCCGTGCCGAGAATATCGGCGGGCATTAAATCCGGCGTAAATTGAACGCGCGAAAACTTCAAGTTTAAGGTCTGCCCCAGCGCGCGGATGAGCATGGTCTTGCCCAGTCCCGGCACGCCTTCCAACAGCGCATGACCGCCCGCCAAAATGGCAATTAACGTATGGCGCACAACTTCTTTTTGTCCAACAATGACGCGCCCTACTTCTTCTTCAATTTTAGTAGCGCGTTCCAAAAAACTTTCCGGCGATAAGGTCATAGCAACTCCTTCAAATCTCAACGTTCCAACGTTTAAACGTTTAAACGTTGGAACGTTTTACGGCTGTATCGAATCAAAGTAATTTCGTATTAGGTCTAAAAACTGCGGGGGCGCGTCTCCGTTATCAATGGCTTGATGATTAAACGAATCGTATTGCGAATACACTTCGGTATAAGGCACAAGGCTTTCGCCGTCTTTGGCTGTGGTTGGGCGTTCTCCAATTACAGCGCCATCTTCGCCAGAAGTCGGCAACCCCATAGAATCTTGCGTGTCTGCGTTCAACAACTGCGGCGTGTAAATTTGCTCGTAAGCAGATTCGCCGCCATCGCCCGCGCCGTTGTTTTGTTCAATGGGCGCTAGGCTCGCCTCGCCGCCTGCCGCATTAGAATCCGGCGCATCCCCGCGCCCAGAGCCGCCGCCTGCCCCGCCCTGATTGCCCAAGCCTTGATTTCCCGTTCCCTGATTCGCCTCTTGCGGGTTTTGCCCTCCGCCCATCGCCAGAAGATTCTGCGCGCCCGCGCTCAACGCTTGACCCGCCTGCTGCGCCGCCTGCATCCCCGCCGCCTGCTGCGCGCTCGCCGCCATCTTTTGCGCGGCGTCTTGCAACGCCTGCTGCGCCTCCGATAAATTGCCCGCGCGCATTTGCTGCGCCGCATCTTGCAACGCCTGCGCCATTTGCGGGTTCGTCTCCGCCAAGTCTTTCGCCAGCGCCTCTAATTGATTCGCCAACTGCGCCAACTCCTGCGGCGTCATTTGACTTAAATCCATATTCGCCAAATCGGCGGCGGCGCGCGCAAAATTCCCATCTGATAAATCTTGCCCCAGCGCTTGCAAGGGCGAGCCTTCCTGCCCCGCCAGAGAACCGCCCGCCTCTTTTAACGCCTGCATGGCTTGCGCGTTCTTCTCGCTCAACGCTTGCATTTTCTCGCCGGTGGTCGCCAGCGTAGAAACTGCGCCTTCCAGCGTGTTGGTTTGGCGCAAGCGTTCTTGCGCCTGTTTTAACGGCTCGGTCAGCGCCTGCTTTTGCGCGTCTGTGAGAGCGGGGTTCTCTTCCATAGCGCGGATAATTTCTTCCACTTTGGCGCGCTGCTCATCAATGGACATTTCGAGATTGCGCTGATGTTGCGCCGCCGCAAAAAGATTCTCGCCGCGAAACCACAAAGCGCCAATTAAGATGGAGAAGAGGAGAGTCAGCGCCAAGTCAATTTTTTTGAAGCGCAACGGAATCTGACGGGCGGGCTGAATCTTCGCTGCGGAGCGAATGGCGTCCCGCAGCAGAATCTCCGCCAGCGGGTTGTTCGCCTGCTGTTCGCTCACCTCCAACGCGGAACTCATTCGCTCGCGCAGATGAAACTCGCGGTCAAAATGCCGCGCCGCTTGCAAAGGGCGAATCCGCCAGAGGGCGGCGACCCAGCCGAAGAGCAGAGTCGCTGCGAGGGAGGAAATCAGCGCAAGTCCTAAAAATTCGCTTTTAATAATTTTCTGAAAATACAATCCCGCGCCGCCCGCCAGCAAAGCAAGCCCCAAGCCAACGGCAAGCCCGCGCGCGGCATAAAGCGCGGCGCGTTGCAGCCGCCAGCGAAAAATCCAAATATGTAAAATACGATAGAGAGATTCAATATTCATAGCGCCTCAAATAGAACTCGCTTAACCATAACATGCAAGCGGTCAGCGCAATGGCGTAGAAAACGTAAATCATCCACGCGGCGGGCATCGCCAATGCCGGGTTGGGAATAATCATCACAAGCGCGGTATGCTGTTCTTCGAGCAGCATTGCGGTTATCAGTCCGGCGCCGATGGGGTTGAGTGAAACGAGCGTGAGTAAGATAATCATCCACATGCGTTCTTGCGCGGGCGTAACGTTGTAAAGAAAATCGACATTATTGACGGAAAAATAAAAAAACGCAAATACAAGGACTGTGGGCAAAATGGTAAAGGCGTAAGAAAGAGTGATGGCGGGCGTGGCGCGTTTGGCGATAGCCGAAAAATATAGCCCCAGCGCCGCAAACAAAAAAGCGGAAGCGACCAGCAGGGCGAGCGAGACTCCCAGTTCCACCAAGCCTACGCCGCCTAACACAAAGGCGACGCTTTGCAGAGGAAGGGCGGTGAAAACAAGCAGGAAGATGTAGGAAAGCGAGGAAAATAATTTTCCTCTGAGTAAATCTCGCGGGGAAAGCAACGAAACGCGCAGAAGGTCAAAAGTTTGCCGCTCGCGCTCGGAGGAAATTGCGCCGGAAGTTAAACCCGGCGCAATAAACGCGATGAGCAATATTTCCGCGCCAACCGTTGTAAAAAAAAGCGCCTTGCCAATCAGCGGCAGCATATTGGGCGCATCAAACGAAAGTCCGTCAGATTGCAGGAACATAAAAACTAACACAATGAGAAGAGTCATTAAGCCCAGATAAACCGTAACGAGAATAACGCCTTGTTTAGCGCGCATTCTGCCGTTAAGTTCTTTGCGAAGGATAGGGTTTTGCCATAAAGAGATTTTTTGCGAGGCGCTCATGCTCACTCCATGCGGTTCACAATATACGCGCTGAATAAAATTAAAAACAGGCTGCCGAGCGCGTATACAACAACGTAGATAATCCACGGCGAAAGTAATACGGCATTCATAGAGCCAAAAATGCCGCCGCCGTTCACCAGCCAGAGACTGTTTTCACTGACGAGCAGCGCTTCGCTTGCAAACGCCGCAAAAAGAGAATTGGTTGAGAATAGAAACCAGAGCAGAGAGCCAAAAAAACTAGCCGCCAGCGGGTTGGGCTGCGAAGACGCAGCAGACGCGGACTCAAAAATGGCGAGGAGGAAAATTCCAAGAAAAAAAACAAAGGTTGAAATAATATTGAATCCATAAACCAGCACAGTGGAGACAATGACCCGCCGCGAAAAACTGGAGGCGAAAATTCCCAGCGCGCAAAAGAACAGGGCAGTCATAAACAACATCAAGGTGGAGATTAAGAACTCCGCCAACCCCACGCCGCCCAGCAGAAAGGCAAGGGCTTCCAGCGGCAGCGCGGCAAAAGCCAGCAAGAGCAGGTAACTCAACGCGGCGCTTAATTTTCCCAAGACCAGTTCCAAGCCTGAAAGCAACGAGATTTTAAGCAAGTCAAAGGTTTGACGCTCGCGCTCCGAGGCAAACGCGCCGGAGGTTAGCGCGGGCGCAATAAAACTGACCATGAGCAACTCGCTGACCACCACCGTTCCAAAGATGAGTTTTCCCGCAATTTGAGAGTTCTCTATGCTAAAAGATGATTGCGCCTCCACCGCAAAGGCGGCGTAGAATGAAAGCACAAAAAAACTAAGCAGCGTTAAGTACGCAATAAACAATATTGCGCCTTTCCAGCCGCGCATTCTTCCGCGCAATTCTTTAAGCAAAATGGGGTTATTGAAGAAAGAATTCACGTTACGAAATAATTCCTTTGGTGGTTCGCATAAAGACCTCTTCGAGGTTTTTGGTCGCTTCGCTAAAATGAATCACGGGCAAGCCTTGCGCCAGCAGCGCGGAAAGCAGCCCGCCGAGCGCTTCATCTCCGCCGATGAAGTCCACTTCCAGCGCGGCATATTTTACGCCGTCCAATTCACGCACGGCGCGCACGCCATCCATTGCGGCGAGTAGAGCCATGGCTTCGGGCAGGCGGGCAAGCAGCCCAATTTTGACTTGACGGTGCGGCATGACCTGCTCGCTGAGTTGGCTTAACGTTCCTACTGCGACCATTTTCCCCGCTTCGATAATGCCCACCCGCGAGCAAAGTTCCGCCACATCCGCAAGGATGTGACTGGAAAATAAAATGGTCTTGCCCAGCCGCGCAATTTCTAAAAGCAGTTCACGGATTTCCACCCGCGCGCGTGGGTCTAAGCCAGAGGCGGGTTCATCCAGCACAAGGATTTGCGGGTCGTGAATCAAAACGCGGGCAAGCCCCAGCCGCTGCTTTAAGCCAGTGGAAAGCGTATCCACCATGTCGGCGCGGCGGGGTCCTAAATCCACCAAGTCCAGCAGGTCTGAAATCAACTTTTGGCGCTGATGAGGATTCACTTTGTAGCACGCGCCAAAGAAGTCGAGATATTCGCTCACGGTCATATCGCCATACACGCCAAAAGAATCGGGCATAAAGCCGATGATGCGGCGCACATCATTGCGTTGTTTGGCAATGGAGTAGCCGCCGACAAAAATTTCGCCCTTGTCTGGTTTTAGCAAGGTGACGAGCATTCTCATGGTGGTTGTTTTGCCCGCCCCGTTTGGTCCCACCAGCCCGAAGATTTCTGCGGGTTGAATCTCCAAATTAACGTTATTGACGGCAATTCGTTTGCCAAACCATTTATATAAAGATTTGAATTCAATCGCCGCGCTCATTGAACGCCTCCTACTTTGAAATCAATGGCTTCCAATTGGATGTAAGCGTTGGCGATAATTTGAAATTTGAGACGCAATTCGCCGCCCGCGCCCACATAGTCGGCGGGGTTGGGCAGGGATTGTAAATTGGCGGAAATATCCTCCCAAGCCTGCGCGGCGTAATTCCACGCATAGATTTTGAGTAAATTATAAATTGAGGAAGAAGGGGAGTACGGCTGTTGATTCGCCTGAATATCAAAAGATAACAACGTAACCCGTTGAATTGTAAAAGGAATATTAGGCTGAAAGATAACTTCATTCTCTTCGTCTGTGAGCGCCTGCCCACGATAGAGTTCGCCGCCAGAAGATTGCCATCCATATAGGCTGGATGGAACAATGAAAAAATCGGCGGGCGCAACCGTCTTTGGCTGCAATTGATGAGCGTATAAAGTTTCATTTATCTTGCGGCTATCTTGCTGCGCCACGTCCACCGGCGCGGAAAATTTGGCGTCCTCCGTCCAACCCATTAAGTAAAAACCTGAGTCGCCAAAAGAACCACGTTCCCACGCCCGCGTAACCGATTGCAAAAAATAGGAGCGCCGCTGCAAATCTTTATCATCGGAAGTTGGATAGGCGTTAAGCCCTACGGCGTTGAAGGCGGAGTAAATATCCAAAGCGGCGGAAGAAACGCTAAGGCTCTCATCCACCTGCACAGATTGATGCGGCGCAAGGTCGCCCAGCGCCACCCAGGCGCCGGGCAGCGCCAAAAACGCGCCCGCCAAAGCCGTATTGCCATTGGTCAGCGTTCCGCGTAAATGCGGCGGCGCAGAGAGGTTCGATAGTTCCAGCCGCAAATCATGGCGAATTCCCAGCGGAGCGCCAACGCCTTCCGCCCCAAAGACGCTCATGCCGCCAATATCAAAGCGCGCGCCGGGCAATTGAACGCCACCCGCCATTTGACGCGAAAGCCATGCGTCTCCACTTTCCAAATTTTGACCGCTGGCTGGCGCCAGCAAAAAATCTTCCTTCGATTCAATGCCATACGTTGTACGCTGCGGAGAATACACGCCAACAAAAGCGCTGGAAGAAGCGGCAGGCGCGCCATCCCATGCGCGCAACAAGGTCAGCCGATGAACAACAGGCATACCGCCGCGATAAGCAAACCCAAAAATATACGCCGCGCCGGAAAAAAGAATTGCAAGCGCGGGAATCGTCAGCCATGAAAGTTCGGGGCGTTTCAGCCAGCGCAATACAAAAAAGTTAAACGGTCCCACCATCAAAATATACAGAGTCAGCCACCCGCAAATGTACCAGATAGAAGGCAGAGACAATTCTGTCAAAGCCGAAATTGCGTTAGAGGCTGAGGAGTTGTAAGAGAGAGGCAAACTCACGGCGGAGCGAACTGGCGAAAAGCCAAAAATGCGCTGATAAATTTTATTCATCCCCGTCCAGCCCCGCAAAGGCAACATGGCGGGGTCGGCGGCGAGGAAATACACATAGCCCGCGCCCAATTGATTTTGAATTAACAGCGGAGTAGATTCAGCGCTCGCCAAGACGACTCCATTCTCGCGCAATCTTCCCGCCGCAAGCGTAACGCCGCCTTCCAACGGGCTGACCTCGTCCACAAAGGCGGAGAGTTCCCCCAAGTCGGAGATGGCGCGCGTAGCGCTGACCTCCAAAGGAAGAACTTCGTCAAGTCCGGCTACACTCAACTGCCACTGCGCGCCGCCAACTGCCAGCAGTTTTCCGCCGCCAGCCAGCCAAATTTGGAGGGCTGTTTTTTGCGCGGCGGAAAGTTTGCTCGTGTCCACATTTGAGATGACGAGAGCGTCCAGCGCCTGCCAGCCCTGTGGAGATTCCGGCAAGTCTTGCGCGGAGAGAAATTCCACGCGCGTTTTTTGAGTCAGCGTCTGCACACCGTTCAAAAGATTATACGGGGCGGGGTCATCCGCCCATACGCCGATGAAAAACGGGGTTTCATCGCACGAAATATTTAATTTTTTTTCAACGCGGAGTTTAGAACCATCCAACACTTGCGCCGTAAAAGCGCTGACCGTATCCGAAGCGTGAGCGTAAAACGTAAAGCGCTTGCGCGAGGCGGAAGGCAAAGCGGCGTCTGTGAAGTAAACAAACCGCCCGCCAAATTGGTCTTTGTAGGTTATTTGAATACGCGCGTCAAAATCTGCGCCCGTGTTTTCCACCGTCACGCTAACAGGAAACCATAAATTAGGCTTGCAAACCCCCGCCAGCCCAACCTGCGCTTCTGTGATGGAAAGAGAATTAGACTGAGCAAACGCCGACCCGCTCACGCTGATGAATATAAACAGCGCCAGCGTGATGAATTTGAATATCTTCAAAATCGCCTCCGTCTTTTAATGCGCTGATTATAACCGCGCGCGCGGCGTAAATAAAAAAAGGCTTGTCTTGCGACAAGCCTTTTTTGCTCATAAAAGCGCTTACTTTTTCTTTCCAAATTTCTTCATCAAAATATCCTGCAAAGTCGGCTGACCAATTTCTTGCAACTCATAACGCACGCGCTGCGTGGGTTTGTTAATTTTCATAATGCGAGAAAGGTCAATGGGCGTGCCAATGACCACCAAGTCCACATCCGAGGCGTTGATGGTGGCTTCTAGGTCGCGGGTTTGCGCCTCGCCGTAGCCCATAGCGGGGAGGATGACTCCCGTTTTGGGATATTTGACGTAGGTCGCCGCAATAGACTTCACAGCGAATGGGCGCGGGTCCACAATCTCTTTTGCGCCAAAACGGCGGGCGGCAATAAAGCCCGCGCCGTAAGCCATCTCGCCATGCGTGAGAGTGGGACCATCCTCCACAACCAACACGCGCTTGCCGCGAATTGCCTCCGGGTCATCTACAAACAGCGGAGAAGCCGCCTCAATTTGAACGGCGGCGGGGTTGAGTTTTCGCAGCGCTTCGCGCAGTTGAATCACGTTCTCGGCGTCTGCGGTGTCCACCTTGTTGAGGACGATAACATCCGCCATTCTCACATTGGATTCGCCCGGATAATATCTCGCCTCATGTCCGGGGCGGTGCGGGTCGGCGACCACAATTTGCAAATCTGGAACATAGAAGGGGAAGTCGTTATTGCCGCCATCCCAAAGGATAATATCCACTTCCTGTTCTGCTTTGCGGAGAATCTTTTCGTAGTCCACGCCTGCGTAAACTATCACGCCGTTATCGAGATGCGGCTCGTACTCTTCGCGCTCCTCAATGGTGCATTGATATTCGTCTAGGTCGTCATAGCTGGCGTAGCGTTGAACTTCCTGCGCCACAAGGTTGCCGTAAGGCATGGGGTGACGAATGGCGGCGACTTTGTAACCCATCTCGCGCAAAATCAACGAAACGCGGCGGGTGGTTTGGCTTTTACCAGAACCAGTTCGCACGGCGCAAACCGAAATCACCGGCTTGGTAGATTTCACCTGCGTGTACTTTGTTCCCATCAAGCGGAAGTCCGCTCCGGCGGCGTTTACCATGCTGGCTTTGTGCATCACATATTCGTGCGGCACATCGCTATAAGCAAAGACCACCTGCTGCACGCCATGTTTTTTGATGAGGTCTAGCAATTCCTCTTCCGCGTGAATCGGAATCCCTTTTGGGTATAAATCTCCGGCTAGTTCCTTGGGGTATACCCGCCCTTCAATATCGGGAATTTGAGTCGCGGTAAAAGCGACCACTTCGTAATCTTTGTTCCCGCGAAAGAAGGTGTTGAAGTTGTGAAAGTCGCGTCCGGCGGCTCCCATGATGAGGGTCTTGATAGGCATAAAGCGCTCCTATTTACAAAACGCATTGAGGACAGTGTCCAAGGCGCCACGGCTTGAGTTTTGAGGCGCTTCGTTTTTACTCAACGCGGTTTAACTAATTCATCAACGACGTTAATTAAACAAGGAAACAAAAAAACGCAAAGATAACGTTCAGCCTGTTTTAGAGGTGACTTGTGACGCGGCTCAAGGTTTAAGATTTTGCTCCGCGAGTTTGCGCGCAAGATTTACATTCGCATCGCTGCCGACGGTGTGCAGTAACGCCATGTTAGGCGGACGTTGTGCCCCCACCGGATACCCGCAAACGAGCGCCACCTGCTGCCCGGAGCGAATCCCCGCCGTGAGCAGCGCCGCGTCCACATCGGCGAGCATATCTTCCATGCTGTTGGCGTATTTTGCCAAACGCGGGCGCACGCCCCACAAAAACGCCAGCCGATTGAATGTTCCCATCTCCGGCGTAAACGCCAAAATTGGTTTTTCGGGGCGAGCCTTAGACATCAGCCACGCGGAACGTCCCTGCAAAGTGAAAACAGCCACCGCAGAAACTTCGGGGTCTTTTGCCAGCGCGTTCGCGGCGCGCGCCATAGAGGCGGCGTCGCTATCGCCTAAGCCTTTTCTTCCATCTTGACGGCTGCCCCATTCCTTAAAATGGTCTTCAGCCTCCTGCACAATGCGAGACATCATCGCCACTGCCAGCGCGGGGTATTCGCCAGAGGCGGTCTCCGCCGAAAGCATGACGGCGTCCGTTCCGTCAAAGATAGCATTCGCCACGTCAGAAGCTTCCGCCCGCGTGGGCAGCGGGTTTTGAATCATCGACTCTAACATTTGCGTGGCGGTAATCACCAGTTTGGCGCGGGCATTGGCGGCGTGAATCATCTTCTTTTGCAAAGACGGCACGCGCTCCGGCGGAAGTTCCACGCCCAAGTCGCCGCGCGCCACCATCACGCCATCCACTACGTCTAAAATCGCGTCCAATTCATCCAGCGCTTCGGGCTTCTCCACTTTGGCAATCAACAGCGGCGTCAGCGGCTTTCCTTCCGAAAGTTCTTGAATGGCGGCGCGCACAACTCTCACGTCTTCCACGCTGCGGACAAAAGAAATGGCAACCGCATCCACGCCCTGCGACATGCCAAACGCAAGGTCGGCTTTGTCCTTCTCTGTAAAACCCGCAATGCGGAGTTTGATGCCGGGCAAATTAATGCCTTTATGAGAAGATAACGCGCCGCCTACCGTCACTCTGGCGTCCACCACGCGCTCCCGCGCCGAGAGAACCTCCAAAGCCAAGCGCCCATCATCCAAAAGAAGTTTATCTCCGGTCTGAACCGATTCAAATAATTCTGGAAAATCCACAGGAATCAGTTGGCTTTGCGTTTGCGGAAGCGGGTCTTTCGTAGCGTACAAACAAACCTGCTCGCCCGCAGAAAGTTGCAGCGGGGCGTTGAGTTTACCAACGCGAATTTTTGGTCCTTGCAAGTCTTGCAAAATTCCAACCGGAATCCGCAGGCGCTGCGATACAGCGCGAATGGAAGCAACGCGCGCGGCGTGCTGCTCGTGCGTTCCATGTGAAAAGTTCAAACGGGCAATGTTCATCCCCGCTTTAACTAATTCTTCCAACGCGGCTTCGGAATCGGAAGCCGGTCCAATGGTTGCAATAATTTTTGCGTTTCTCATACTAATTTTTAATTATCCTTTGCGCGTTGATAGATAGTGATAAATTGCTGCGTCATAATGCGCGGTGGCGGCAAAGCCCTTAACGGCAAGCGCTGTGCGCGTTTCGGCGGAGATTCCGCCAGCGCGTAATTCCGCGAGCGCCGAATTGTAATCCATTGGGTCGCAAATTAAGGTCACGCGCTCATGGTTTTTGGCGGCGGCGCGGATGAGCGTTACGCCGCCAATGTCTATGTTTTCAATTGCGTCCGCGTAGGCAGCATTGGGCTTGGCAATCGTTTCTTCAAAGGGATAGAGATTGACGGCGACGAGGTCAATATAATCCCAACCTAGCGCGAGCAATTCCTGACGGGCGGATTCTGTCGGACGGGCGAGCAATCCGCCATGAATGGCGGGGTGCAGCGTTTTGACGCGCCCGCCAAGAATCTCTGGCGATTTTGTATACTCGGCGACTTCGGTCACGTTGATGTTATTTTCACGCAGCAGTTTGGCTGTGCCGCCAGAGGCGAGCAAAGTCCAACCCAGCGCGGCGAGACCTTTGGCAAAATCTACAAGACCAGTTTTATTGTGAACGGAAAGAATGGCTGTGGGCATGGGAACTCCAAGATTAGGGGATTAGGGATTAGGGAGTAGAGAGTAGAACGCGGAGCGTGGAGACGAGCAAGCGATGTTCTGTTTGATGAACGCGGGCTTCTAGCGTTTGTAAAGTATCTTCTTGAAAAATGGGAACAACTTCTGTGGCAAGGACGGGCCCATTATCTACTCCTTCGTCTGGAACAAGATGAACCATCACGCCCGTCTGTTTGATTTCGCCGCGCTGATAAGACTCATAGGCGCGTTCAATGGCGTGAGTTCCCGGAAAGGTATTGGGCAGCGCGGGATGAAGATTCACCACGCGGTTTGGAAATGCGGATAAAAAAGCAGAGGAGAGGATTCTCATCCAACCCGCGAGGATAATGTAATCGGGCGAAAAAGCAGCGGCGCAATCCGCGAGACGTTTATCGTAATCGCGGCGCGATTCATTTTCGACCTTTGGAAAATACACAGATTCAACGCCTGCGTTTTTCGCGCGGACGAGTCCGTAGGCTTCCGCTTTGTCGCTGATGACGGAAACAACGCGGGCGTTTAATTCGCCTGACGCGCAAGAATCCAAAATGGCTTGCAAGTTAGAGCCATTGCCAGAGATGAGGACAACAAGACGCTTCATAAAATTGATGGGGGCTAGTGGTGAAAGAGGCGAATGCCAGAAAAGACCATCGTCATGCCGTATTCATCGCAAGCGGCAATCACGTCTTCATCCCGCGTAGAACCGCCCGGCTGCAACACATAACTCACGCCGCTTTTGGCTGCGCGGTCAATCGAATCTCGGAACGGGAAGAAAGCGTCTGAGCCGAGCGTGACATTGGACATGCCGTCCAGCCATGCGCGTCTTTCTTCGGGGGAGAGACTCTGCGGGGTCTGGGTGAATATATTCGTCCAGTTTTGTTTTTCCGCGTCCGTAGTATCGGGCTGAAGAAATTGGTCAATGGCGTTATCGCGGTCAGGGCGTTTAATCTCCGCTTTGAAAGGCAGCGCTAAAACTTTGGGGTGCTGACGCAGCCGCCACAAATCCGCTTTTGCGCCTGCGAGGCGCGCGCAATGCACGCGCGATTGTTGCCCCGCGCCCACGCCTATCGTCTGCCCGTCCGCGACATAGCACACAGAATTGGATTGGGTATATTTGAGCGTAATCCACGCAATTAACATATCGCGCAAAGCGGACGCGGGCAAATCTTTTTTCTGCGTCACGATATTGGAAAAATCGGACGGAGTCACGGCGCGGTCATGGCGACGCTGTTCAAAGGTAACGCCGAAAACGTCTCTTGTTTCAAGAAGAGCTGGCTCATAGTTTGGGTCTATTTGCAACGCCAGATATTTGCCTTGTTTTTTCTTTTTGAGAATTTCCAGCGCGGCGGGGTCATAGGCGGGCGCTATCACGCCATCCGAGACTTCGCGGCTAATCAATTTGGCAGTGGGAACATCCACCGTGTCAGACAAGGCGATGAAATCGCCAAACGAGGACATGCGATCCACGCCGCGCGCGCGCGCGTAAGCGACAGCCAGAGGCGAAAGTTCGAGGTCGTCCACGAAATAAATTTTTTTGAGAATATCCGAAAGCGGATGAGCCACCGCCGCGCCTGACGGGCTAACATGCTTGAACGAAGCCGCCGCTGGCAAATGAGCGGCGGCGCTTAACTCGCGGACAAGTTGCCACGAGTTGAGCGCGTCCAATAAATTGATGTAACCGGGCGCGCCATTAAGAACGCTGATAGGCAGTTCTGCGTCCGATTTCATAAAGACGCGGGCGGGGGCTTGCTGGGGGTTTGCTCCATAACGGAGCGGGAGGAAGTTGGGCATGGAAGATTCCTTAAGAGATAACGTAGGTACTCAGCGGATGATGAACGGAGGTACTCAACGGATGATGAACGGATGAACGGAGGTACTCAACGGATGATGAACGGATGAACGGAGGTACTCAACGGATGATGAACGGATGAACGGAGGTACTCAA
>Ga0172370_10000683_pt1 | contig 53256 bp, 72 predicted proteins | sample LakKiv5m_FD_114538 | JGI IMG/M metagenome (GOLD analysis project Ga0172370, IMG submission 114538) | Freshwater microbial communities from Kabuno Bay, South-Kivu, Congo - kab_022012_11.5m | ecosystem: Environmental > Aquatic > Freshwater > Lake | place: Democratic Republic of the Congo...
AACTTCGCCGCGAGTTTCTCAACGGGAGTAATCTTGGCATCGGAAGCAATATCAGAGAGTTTGCCAAGCGCGGTGTTGGCAGAACCCTGCGCAGTATTCGCGGAGGACTGCGCGGCATTCGCAAGCCCGGTAGCGGTGTCAGCGTCGGCCTGTGCCGCATTCGCTGCTGCTTGTGCTGTGCTCGCCGCACTTGCTGCACCGTTTGCAACTCCAGAGACAGTATTCAGATCCGCCTGACTCGCTTTCAGTAGAATCGCGGCCTCTGCTCCGTCGATGTCCACTTCGGCCTTCGAGATTCTGGCGGTGTTGTCTGCAACCGTAATCTGTTCGGCTTTGAGTTCAATCTTCGCTTCCGCTTCGGTAATCCGCACTTCAGCGGAGTCGTGACGGTCACCGTCCTGTATCTGTAACTCTGCAAGCAGTTCCAAGTCTGCCTGTAACGCAGTAAGGCCTTCAGGGGTGATTACATTGACCTTGGTTTGAAGTTCTGTCGTGAGTGCACTTTCCGCGATGTTCCCCTGTAAATCAGTCAGCAACCCGGAGATCGTGACCGCCGCTGAATGCCCCGCGCTGGATTCCCACGCGGAGAACGTTCCGAACAGCGACTTCGTGCGGATCCAATAATAGTAGGTCTGATCGAGCACCACTGAGGTGTCGTGGAAAACATTGCCGTGGACCGTGCCAATCGGATCAACAAAAGCGGGATCCGGACGGGAGTCCGTAGTCGCACGATAGATCTCCACGACGTCGTACGACTCGTCGTTGATCGGTTCCCATTCGATGCGCACGCTCTTGTGGGATGTCGCATCGATCGAGAGGAAGACCGGAACCGGCACGGTCAAGGAGAGCGTGAGCGTGTCGTAACCGGTTGAATAGTTCAAGAAGGTGTCGTGGCTCTTGATGTAGAACGTGTAGGACTGCGCCGTCGGGCGCATTGTGAATGTCGTGGCCCTGCCCTGATAGATCATATTCGTGGCGTTGCCCCAGTTCAGGTCGGTGCGCACCTCGAAGAAGCCGAGGAGATCGTCCGCAATGGGATTCCAAACCAGCTGAATCTTGTCGGTGTAGGTGCATTTGGCATCGTCAAATACGGGGGTTTCAATAGGCGGATAAACGTCACGCCCCTTCAGCGGGATCGTGACGGTTTGGCCGTCGGCGGGATTCGGGGAATTGCAAACGGCGAACTGGTACTGCACGTTAGCGGCGAGATTGAAGATTTGGAAAACTGACCCGGACGTGATTCCGACCGGTTGCCAGTTCCGCCCCGGGTCAGTCGTGCGCTGGTAAATCCAAACGGTCTCAATGCGCCCTTCCCAGCTAAGCGTGACCCCAGTGACCTTCCCTCCCGAATAAATCTCTGCAGCGCGCAGATTCAAAACCTGCGGGAGCGCCGGAGGCACCGGAGGCGCGGGAATCGTAGCCCCGTCCGTGTAAACCTCCTCGACGTATTCCTGGCAGATCAACTTCCGCCGCAAATTCTTGTCACGGGTAATGTGCACAATACGCATGCTCTTGGTCACGAAGCCCGTCTCGCCGAAGGAGTAAATGGCGTGCAGCGCGGGATTTTTCGTCCAAGTGCCGGAGATGTTCAATACGGTATATGTGCCTACCCCGTCCGTTACCGTTTTGGTTTCCCGCGTGTCGTCGTCTTGGTGCTTGATGGTGACATAGTAAGTCTTGCTCGCCTCAATCACCACCGGGCGGTCCAGCGTGATGGTAGAGGCAGTAGCAGAAACTACGCGGCCCGAGGTGCCGATGCGCGGAGTGTCATGCGCTGACTCCACTACGTCACCCTGAATGCACGCCAACGAGTCCACGTCCGCGCCCCAAGATTGCTGAAGCGTCAGGTAGCGGTTGCAGTTCAAGCGGAAGGTGCCGTAAGCAATGGCAAGGTCGCGGTTGGTACATCCGTATAGCACTTGCTGCGCCTTGTTGATCTCGCGGTTGGAAGTATCGAAGTCGTTGGCAAAAACCTCCACCACCTGACGGCCGAGCTCGTTGTCGAACCAGGTCACCTCAATGGCGTTCGCGCGGTCCTCCATCGGGAGCCACTCTTCCTCGAAGGAGTCTTTCGTGATGTTGCCCATAGTGAAAAGGAACTTTTGCACCGCCGTATCCGGACGGTCCACGATACAAGAGAACTTTGATCCGAACTGCACCACCGTGCCCCGTCCGTTCAGCCCAATCATGTCCAAAGCGCGACGAACGGAAAATCCTGCGTCAAAGTTGATGTTGCATGTGTACTGAGGCTTCCCGCCCGTAGTGTCGTCGCACCAAGCCGCCCAAGCCGCGAACGCGGAGTAGACGATGCGTTCTTTCGCAACGCCCTCCACATGAACCGTGTTGCTGTCGTCGCGCCAAGCTCGGTGGAGCACATGGTAACAGCCCCACGCAGGATTGCTGGCGGGCTTGTCTTCGTACGCCGCTCCTGTCCAAACGGGCACCGTAGCTCTGGTTGCGAGCACGTCGAAAATCGGAAGGCCGCCGGAGAGCTGGTTGGTTGCCAGCGCTCGGATGGCAAACAGAGACGTGCCGGGGTGCTGGAAGTGATCGTAAACAATTTCCTGGATCGATTCAAAATAAATGTCGTTGCCGTATCGTGAAGTGGTAGGTGGCGCGCCGATTAGCCGCACGCGAATGTCGTACTGTCCAGGCGGCAGCCCGTCCTTGTAGAAAACGCGGTGAATGGATGTGGTCTGTGCGGCAGTGATATCGAAGAACTCCTGTGTCAGCGTTCCGACTCCGGCGATCGTCTCGTTCGCCACCCAATGCCAGACGCCGGTCTCTCGATACTGGTAGGGGTTCCCCCACTCGTCCAGCACCGTCACCCAGGCTGTCGATGTCCAAGGCTCGCCCTCGACATGAGCTCCTTCGCTTATAGAGCCCACCTCTCGCTCAATCCAGGTCTGCCCCATCACCACATCATACTTCCAGAAGCCCCCGGACCAGCGCCCCACAGCAATGACTACGGGCGTGGTGTTTTTTCCCGTCATCGTCACCCACGCTCCGGCATTGTGTGGGCTGTATTGCAGGACAATTCGTAGCGTTTGCGGGTCCAGCCCCCCGGAATCGTTCGCGTAGAAAAGTCCCTTGGGCAAACTGACACCCACCCCGAAGCCCTGCACGGTATTGCCCTGTGTGGTCCGCATGATCCATATATTCGAAGTCCACCAGGCTCCCTCTGCAGGAGAGTGGTTGATGTTGTTGTTCTGCAGCGACTTCCAACAGGTATTGTCGAAAGTGCAATAGTCGCCCGTCATGTAATTAAAATCGCTACTCCAAGCGCTTGCAGCTTGATTCAGCTTTGCGCCCACCACGACGTCGGTCCGCGTGTCCTGGAAATTCTGCATAACGGCCTGATTCACAGCCCCAAGACGCTGTTCCGTCAAGATGCCGTCGAAGCCGGTGAGGGCGTTCTGGTTGAGGCGCGGTGAAGTCATCGAATCCAGCCGATGCCCCGCAACCGCATAAAGCAAGTTGAGGAACTGCTGGTCACCCACCGTCTCGATGTACTTGCCGATGCAGGGCGGCGTCACCCGCACGGTCCCGAGAATTTCTGGCAGAATCGAACCCTCCAAAAGCGAGTTGCCGCTCGGTTCCCAACCGTACGTCGAGGAGTTCTCGAAGCTTCCCATGTTCGTGGTGTCCGGAACAGTCGGAGGAAGGACAGCATTGACCAGGAGTCCGCCCGTGAACATCACTCCGGCGGAAAGCATCGCACCGGTCATGGACACGCCGCCAGCTGCTGTCAAAGTGCCCCAGCTTGCAGGAGCCAGATACGGTGCCGCAACGGAGACCACCACCACGGCCAGCATGGCCACGATACGCAACACATCCTTGCCACCACCAGAGCCCTTCGGCACCGCACAGAAAGCGATAGAGACGCCGCTCGTGGGCACCAGGTCCAGCTTGTTCTCTGCTTCCAGCAGTTGTCCGTTCCAAGACACCTCGATGTCGTAGATCTCGGAGCCGTGGGGATAGAACTCTCGCACCAACGCGCGGATGTTCCGCCCCGGCTCGAACACGCGGATCTCTCTTGAGACCAACGGGTCGAAGGGATTGTAAATACAGACGACGGTCACCCTGTCCATCGGACATACCCTCGAATCTTCCGCGCCCAATATTCGTGATGAATGGACGTCATGATGGCACCCGTTTTTTCCAGTGTGTGTAAGAACAACGATTTGTAGCCGCCGAAGTACGTACCGAAGTGCTGAATGATCTCCGGATGATCAATGTCATTGGCCATCATTACTACGTCTCCCGGTTCCGGGACCTCGACCTTCTTCCAGCGCCCCAATTCAGAGGCTACGATGCCACCGATTTCCTGGGTAGCGTGACAAGGAATCTGGAAGTTGGGAACCGCGCGCCCGAACCGGCGCTGGGCTTCCATCAACAACCCCCAGCAGTCCAGTCCTTGTTCGAGAACGCGTCCTCCATCCAAGAAACGCACGCCCACCAAGCCACTGAGATCAGGCAATGCGTAGCCCTCCTGCTCCCACGCCCGGTGCGCCCCCGAAGCGTTTCGAATTGGCGCGCAACCGACAAGCCGCCAGCGTTTTATCGCACGTAGTGTACGCAGAGGGAGGCGCGCCACAGAGCAGCGACACTCCCACAGGGTAGTTGTAATGGAACCGGCAGTGATTCTTCAGCAACCGATCTTGCGGGAACCGCTTATTGAAAGGATTCGAAGCGCCCAGCACGAACGTCGCCCAGACAGGGTTGGTCTTGGGCTGCTTCAGCTCGAACAAGTGCTCCGCCTCCGGAGTCGCGGATGCGAGGTTCTTACTGACCACTACGTAAATGTAGACCTCAATGGGCGAGAAGCCGTTGGTCTTGATTTCATTATCGTAAGCCTGGAGGTAATATTCAATTTCGCGGTTGACGTTGGAAATGCGCAGCTCGACGCGCGGCACCTCGCCGGTGCGTCCTTCGCCGATCTCTGCCAACTCAAACGGGAACGCTTGCCAGATTTCGCCTTGCCATGTGATATTTTCGTTGTTGCTGACCAACCGCACCGGGGTGACCACTCCGGGGATGACCGCCTTGATCATCAAGTACCAGATGGCATCCGTGGCTAACTTGTTTTTTTCGGCGATAGCGGTTGAAGAGATGCTAATGGGCATTTTAAATCTCCTCGATTTCTACTTTGACCGTGCGCCCGCCGTAATCGTCCCACGCCCAATCGAGACTGTTCCCTGCGAAGCGAATAGTTTTCATGTTGCCGCTGCCCGGCTCCGGAAAGTTTGTGATGGCGTTGCCTTGGTTCGTGTTGAAAAACGTGCGCAACGTGCCGAAGTCGGCTTCTGACAAATGGTTCCAGACCAGACTGTTCGTGTCCACCGCACGGGACACGCTCGATCGAGTCTGTGTGTAATTCCCTTCAAACGGAGTGCGGATTTGCGGCTTGACCGTCGCGCCGCTGGAACCGTAAGAGGGTGCCGGGAAACCGGAAGGCCAGTCTGCCATTTATCCTCTCCCGAGGGCATACGCAAGCCCCATCTTGTTGTCGTCGATGCCGCGCAGCACAATGCCGATGACCAACGTGTCCAGGTCCATGTAAGAATTGGCAGAGCTCGCTTCCACCTTCTGCCCGCTCTCGTTCTTGATTTCAATGCGCATACTCTGCGGACCTGCCGGTGCCGCCGCGCGCACGCCGAGATCGCCACTCGGAAGGCGAGAAAGCGGCATGATCGCTTCCGGCGTGCCGCTTTCAGACATCATACCTATGCCTTGCGCAAAACGGAACATGGAGGCATGCGAAACCACGCCGCCACGCCGGAAGGGTATCACGTTAGAGTAACGATCATACGCCGCGCCGTGGGCAGTAAGCTGAACCCCAGATCCAACCGAACCTGCCGTCCCTGAAGTGACGGGAGTGGACGTGAACATTTGGCTGAGATATATGCCCAGTCCCTGTGCCAGCGGCCCGGTAATACTGGCTCGGTAAGCGATGCGCACCAGATCCGCAATGATCGATTCCGCAAACGTGTGGAAGTCGGCCTTGCCCTTGGTGGTGAACTCCACCATCACGTCTTCCATGCCCTTCAGAAGATTGGTCGTCGCGCCGCTGATCTGCGCGCCCAGATTCTGGGCTGCATTCGCGTACTCGTAAAGCGCCGCCAGCGCGCCCCCGAGCGCGCTGCGATCCTGCAGCAACCGCTGCTGCTCCAGCAGCTTTTTGTTGACCTCCTCCACCGCAGCTGCCTGGCTGTTCCATGCGGTGACCTCTTCCGGGGTGCGCTTGGGCAGCACCGAGAGCAGGTCCTCTTTGATGACCTTTTCTTCCTCCAACAGCTTGATACGCTGCTGCGCAGCCTCTACCTGCGAGATACTTCGCTGCGATTCCGCTTGGTCAACGCGCGATAACGCAAGAATTAGCGGGGCTTCTTTCGCAGCGGCATCGGCTTGCGCTCGAGCGAGTTCTACGCGTGCAGTCTCGTACGGCTCCAACTTATCCAACCCTTTCCGCTCACGCTTCAAGGAGTTGATTCGCGCTTCGAGCTCCATCAGCTCGACGGTGTTCGCGGTACGCAACTGCGCTTGTTCCGCCGCGTCGATCTCGAGGTCGATCTCACCTCGACGGAAGGAGTACTTCGCTTGCATCGCCGCGAGTTCGGTTGTCTTCCCCACCGAGACGCGTTCCTGCAACAGCTTCAACTCGGTGGCGTTAACCTCCTTCGCAGCCTCGATCGCGATCTTCGACGTCGTCTGCGCCACCTTGTTCTCTAACGCTATTCGCTCGTACTCCTGTTCCTCAGTCTTTCCCGCGAGCGCCTTCTTGGTGATCTTCACAGCCGCATCGGCCTTCATCTTGGCCGGACCCGCCGTCGCCTTCGAGGCAAAGTCCTGCTGCGCTTTCAACTCCTGCTCTAACGCTTCCCGCTCTCGCGCGAACTTATGCGCAAGGACAGCCTCTTCGCTGAGCATCCCCGCGCGCGTCATCGCCTGATCGAGTGCTTCTTGCACCTTGCGGGCGGCATCGGCGGCTTTCATCGCGATCTCTTTTATCGCGGCGTTGAGTTCCCCTTGCTTCAGCTTCGGTTTAGGCGGTTCCGGTGGGGGCACCTTAGGAAACGTCGGCTTGACCTTTACGGCACCCCCATACGTCTCCTCGACCATCTCTGCGAAGACGGAGGCGTTTATCGCTAGCGAAGCATCCCGCTCCTTCTTCAACTTCGCCAAAGCATTAGCGAATGACTCCGCACCATCACCCGCCTTGCGCAGACTCTCCGCGTACGTGTCGATCTCGGCACCAGCCTTCTGCGCCCACTCGGCGGGGATGAGTTTCAAGCCGTCGGCGATCTTCTCGAGGAACCACGCAAAAGCGTCCTTCATCGATTGGATGACCGCTCCCCAAGCGTGGTCGATTGCCGTTGCTGCGGCTTTGAACGCGTACTCGAACTGCACCATAGCATCGGAAGCGGTAGCAGCGAAGCCTAAACTTGCGTCCTTCGCCCACGTGAAGTTGTCGACGAGCCAAGTTCCAATCTGCCACCCGGCGAATGCGGCGAATACCGCCCCCAAAGCAACCTTCAGCGCGGTAACGCCTCCCGCAGCAAGTAGCGCGCTTGCGTTTACTCCACCAAGGGAAGTATTAAGCGCCGCCCACAACGGCATACCGCCAACGAGATCGAGGTAGATGACTCCCAACGTTGTGTGGAGGGTCAAAAACGCGCCTGCAGCCGCGGCGGCGATGCTTGGGAGAACCATAAATGCAAGATAGAGTGTCCCTCCCGCTCCCGCGATCTTCGCGAGTCGCCACATCGCATCGAAGGTGGCGAGAATGCCGTCTTGGACGCGCTTCAACACTCCAGACTTCTCCCAGTCCTCGAAGACCTTCGACAAGCTCGCTAAGGCGTGCATCAAGTCCAACACGATCCGCGATAGCACGGGAGTAAAGAGCTTGCCGAAGGACTCCTTTAGTGCATCGACGAAGCGCGGCATCGACGTAATCAACTTCCCTGTCGTACCCATCGCGGCGGCGTACGACCCTTGAATAGCGATCGAGGAACGAATGATCTCGTTTGCGCGCGCTTCTGCGAGTTCGGATTCGTTCAACGCCTCCTTCTTCTTGTTCAGCGCCGCCGCGGCATTCGTCTCAGCCTTCTCGAAGTCGGTCATCAACCCGAGGTGGTGCAGAATCATCGTTTGCCCGGTAGCGAGGCCGGTCATCATTCGGTCGAGCGCTTCGGAGGAGTTCGTATTTCCGATAACTGCCGCATCTTGCGCAATACGCGCAAGTTGCATCGCCTTCGACAGACTCACATGCGCTTGCACCATTCGGATGATTGCCTGTTCGGCAACCTCCGTCGTAATCCCCTGCGACTTTACTCCAGCCGCGTACTCTTGCAGTTGCTTCGCGCTGTATCCGACGTTGGCGCCGACACGTTCCATGACAACGCCTAAAGTCTCTACCCTCGCGGCGAGCATCGTGGAGTCGTAGACCGCGGTCTTCATCGTCATCGCAAGCGCGGTGAGTCCAACCGCGCCAGCGATCTGACTCTTCAGCGACGAGAACGCCCCACCAACCTTGGTGACCGCCTGTCCTGTGGAGTCGATGACCCCAACAGTCTCTCGCGCCTTCGACTTGATGTCGTCGAGCGAACGGACTACGTCATCACGACCGCGTTTCGCGCCACTTCCATCGATGCCAATCCGAAGATTAGCCATTAACTCCCTCGCTCACTTTTTGCGCTTCTTTTCCAAGTGGGCCAGATACGCCGCGTCCAAGACGTTGAAGTAGTACAGGTACTCTTCGCGCACGTCTGCTGCGGTGATTCGATGTACGTCGAAGTACGCCTGAATCTCGACGTGCGAGATCGCTCCCGCACCGTGAAAGAACGACGGACGACTGCGTGAAAGAATCGTGAACGCATTCCAGACGGGAATGAGGTCCTCGAAGAGTTCGGGGGAGTTGAGAAGTGCAGGAGGCGGGACTCCAGTTGTCTCCGCTTCCTGCCGCAGAAAGTCGACATGTTTCCCCCAAGTCAGGTGCCACTCGAGGACCTCTCGGAGTTTTTTGCGCCTTCCTCCAACTCCACAGCCTTGTAGGCCTCCATCTCGTCGGCGATCTCGTTGATCACCTTACGAAAGTCGGGAAGCTCTTGGAGGAGCCTCTTCGCATTCGCAACCGAGTACGGAAGTGCCTGATCGCCTTCGAAGATCCCCTCCCAACCAAGAAGAATCGTGTTCGACATCACGTCGATCAAAATCTCCTCCGCAACGGCGTCGCTCAACGTCTTGGTGCGCAACGCCTTTACGTGCGGACGCATCCGCTTCTGGAAGTACTCCGTATAGCGCGTATTCCCGATACGCGCTACGAGAACCCTCGCGCCATCCCCAATGTCGACCCAAACCCCGTTGAGTTCCAACTCTCGGCTCGTCCCGAACCGTTTTTGAACGTCCATCCCGGACCTCCAGCGTTTTGTCCTGGGTAGAACCTCAATCTCTACCCGGATCGGTTTACCCCGTACATAGTACTGCTACTTTTACGCCGCCGCGAACTTGTCGATCGAGATCGTGAACCCGAAAGTCGCGTGCATGACCGCCTGCCACGAGAAATCCGCCATGACATCCTGATCCGCTCCACCAGCAACCACCGTGCCATCCGAAAGCTTGACCTTCGGCACGGAGATGATATACGCGTTACCCACCGCATCCTGCGCTCTCCAAGCCAACCCTGTGGTAGTGTTGGCGAGGAACTTCGCGTACAGAGTGTCGTTCTCGAAGTACGCGGAGAGCGTTCCGGAGACATCGCAGCGACCCGTACCGATCCCCACGTTGCCGAGAGTCCCGATGGCGTTCTGTCCGCGTAGGGAGTTCTTCACGGAGATGCCCAACTTGCTCATCTTCGAGGTCAGCTCCGCGAGGGTCGCGCCTTCGAAGATCCCGAGGACGTTAGAGACCGCGTTCATCACGTCGGCGGTAGGAGCAGCTATTGGATTGCCCGTTCCTACCGTTACACCCGCGATCGCACCCGATTTCCCCATGAAGGAGATCGCGCCGGTTACGATTGCGGCGGTGGCGAACTCCAACGAGAAATCGCCCACGCGCATGCCCGTGTAGGAGATGAACTGCGTGAGGTCGCTGAACTCCTTTTCCAACGTGAACGACGCTGCCACGTTGCTGTTGTGGATGTGCTGCCCCTTGATCGTGACGGTGTCGCCTGCCACTTCACTGACCAGCGTCCCACCCGAGACTACGATCTCTCCCGCCGCCACCGACTCGACGCGGAAGAAACCGTTGTTCGCTGCCGGCGTGAACCCCGCGACCTTGATCCACTGTCCGGCGACGATCCCGGCGGCCACGAAACCATTGCCGGTGTCGGTGAACTTGTTTCCGGTCGCGACGGCGGCGAACGTAATGCCGGACATGTTCACTGCCGTGGACCACGCCTTCTGCAAGACGCCTTCGAGCAGATCATCGATCGCGCCGAAGGACAGCTCGAAGTTGATGCCCCCTTCCGCGCCGGCGCCGACGGCGACGTTGTCGGTGATCTGCCGGTCGGACCGGATCTCGTTGGATTTCGTAGTGTCGATCCGGAACTTCAACGACTCCCCGGTGAAGCGCATGTTCTTCATGGCGGAGGCGGGAGTCACGCCCCACGTCACTTCCTTCAGGTATCGAACCTGAGACTTTGAAGTATCACCCAAACTCATCTTGCTACCTCCTTAGAAAGTTTCGTCGCGTTGGAAAGGCACACTTACGTTGACTTGGTAACGTCCCTCCTGTACCCCTAAAGACCGAACGCTCGGAGCACGACACGTAATCCCTGCAAATTGCATCCCACGAAAGATCTCCGCGATAGTATCCGCAAGGATTGCTACGGACTTCGCCGCGGAACCAATCGGAGCAAAGATTCCGACGTCGATCACACCCGCATGACGATAGAGCGGAGCGTCTCCCATACTTGCTTGTCGCTCCTCTCCCGTAAGAATCGTCAACCTTACGTACGTCTCCGCCGGTGGAGTGAACGGGACATTTTCGTACGCGATCGGAGTAGTAGTTCCCCAAGCGTTAGCGAAACGCGTCTCGATCGCAATACGCTCCGCGGAGTAACTCATCTCAAGAATCCCTCAACTTCGAGCTCGACCTCGGCGAGTGAGATTCGTACCATTCCCGCAGGGGCCTGTTTCGAATGTCCGTACTCGAGCGGAACGGCATACGGCAAGTTATTGAAGATCCACCACACCGCGTACTCTTTTCCCTTCATGTCGATGAGCTTTCGCAGCTCCTTCTTCGCAGTCTCTGTTGCAGCCGCGGCAGAGAGGTGCGTGCCGTCGGGCAACACACCTTCTCCCGAGGTATCTTTTTGCAGTCCCCAAGAAGCGCGTGCGCGTCCAGTATCGACCGGAGTACGAACTACAATGCGGTTGAACAGGTCGATGATCACGCGCTTAACTACCGTTCCGAAGTCGACGTCGATCTTCTTCGCGAAGGCGTTCAAGTCAGCCTCGAAGCGGAAGAGCGATTGCTGATTCTCCGCCGTCACTTGCGCACCTGCAGTACCCACAGCCCTGGTTGGTCTACGATGTAGATCGGAGATGCTTTTACGACTCTCCAAGCGACACTGTCGATCGTAAGCGTGTCGTCTGGGACAGGGTAGAAAGTGGCGTCCAATGCAGAGAACGTCACTCGTAGGTCCCCCGCAAGAACGTTCGTGCCGTCCACCAACTGAATAGCGTACTCTTCGATGCGGGCTTTGAGCGACAACGTAGCAATCACCGACGTCATGTCTCCCGTCGAGGGTACGTACGTCTTTGTGATATGCGCCAGAGTAACCGTCTTCCCGTACTTCGCGTACAGGTTAGACGCTGTCTGTCGCAGTCTGTCGTCAAGAGTGGTCACGAGCGCTCCACATCGTACACGCTACTCCGCTCTTGTGCGGGAGCGGCGTAGATCGCAAGTCCCTTGAGTAAGCCATCGACTCCAGGGAAACGCGTTGCCTGAAGCGTATCCGCGTATTCGACTTCCAACGGGCCAAGTTTCTCGCGCTTGGGAGTGCGCTCCAGAGCTGGAAGCAGATCCATCGTGAGTGCCTTGAGTGCGAGTTCCGCAGTTGCCTCTTGCACTTGTCGCGGAATCTCGTCGATATCGAACGCCCAATCCTCGTTGTCGTACGCTTCGTGGCGTGGCCAGTTCAACCGTTGCGTAGCCGTACCACGATACCCGGTGATCCAGGTATACGCCGCTTCGAGGTACTGCGTCGCCTTAACGATCGCAACCTGTTTCTGACTCTCAGTCCCCGTCCATGCAACGTTCCCACGGTCCACGTGATATGCGTTCGCGTCCTCGACGGAGATGTACGCGTTCGCGTCAGAAAGTCCCGCACCGGTTTCAACCACGAAGGCCATAGTCGTTCCTCTTTACTTCCGGCCGAAAGTCTTCGGCTTCGCTCCTGCGGCATTGCCTCCGGAAGCGTCGGGAGCCTTCTCCAACATCGCGTCCATCGCTGCACCGAAGCCCTGTTTGGCGTCTTCGCCCTTCGAATCGGAGTTGACTTCGATCGTACCCGGGTTGTGTTCGTTGACGAGTTTCCAGCCCCTGTTCACCCAACCACCGATGTTGGCGGCATAGTCGTGCGCGTTGACTTTCATGATGCCGTACACCTTGTGCTTCAGTGTGACCGTCGGTATCGCACTCATCATAGCCTCCCGCTATTTGTTGAGAGACGAGGAGTAGCCACCCGGACTACTCCTCGTCTCTTCTTCACTTCAATCGCGTCCGCTCTCGTTACGGCTTGGAGGCGTAGCGCATCGCAAGTGCCGGACGCACGAGTTTGGCACCCCAGAGGATGTCAAGCTCCCACATCGTCTGCTTGTACTGCCGACTGACCTCCAACCGCAGGGAGATGCCCGTCTGCGGATCGGTCAGGGACATGATCTGGTTCCCCAACTGCAGATCGGTCGTAAGGGTCTCCAGCGGACGGATGGCGCACGCGAAGGCATCGCGATGGAAACCAAGCTCGACCACGTGCGAGCCCTTGACGGTGATCGCCTCGGAACCGGTCGCTGCGACCTTCTTGCCCGGCTCGAAGTTCAACGTTACGTTGCTCGCCGCAGACGGCTGCGTCGCATCGGCGGTGAGAACGTAAGTCTGCGTGTCACCCGCGAAGAGGATAATGTCGCCTACCTTCAGCGCACACGCCCCGGTAGTAGCCGCTGTGGTCGCGGTGCAAGTCTTGTCTCCGACCGCGATGGCCGTCGCCGCCTTGTTGATAAGTCCGGTGGTGATGGTTCCTGCGATGTGGGTCTTGACACCGTCGTCGGCGAACCAATCGATCCCGAACTTTCGACCGACCTCGCCTTCGATCTTGACCGCCGCCGACATGACCTTCTCGGCATCGGAGAACTGCGCGAGCGCGAGCGCGTTCGCCTCAGCGGTGAAATCGAGAACGCCGCGCCGGTCCGCCTTGGGCGCCAATTGCTGATTGAGTACCTTCCGCATGTCGGTGGCCGTGGTGACTCCCGGTCCTCCGGTCTCCTGTCCAAACGCGTAATAGGTCGGATTGCCGGCCCAGCCGTAGATGCCAAGATACTCCGCATGGAGACTGGCATTAACGGCATTGGCGAGAGCGCGAATCGCTTCTCCCATCTCCATCGGAATGAACGCCGCGTTCTTGTCGATCTCCCCGAGCTCCTTGTCGGTGAGTCCGAAGTTGGCCTTCTTCCAGTTGTTGAGCTCGACCGCTACGGTCGAGCTCACCGTCCCAGAAGGATCGGGCGGAGTCGGTCCCGGAGTCACATCCGTCGCCGTTCGCGCGGTCGGGATGGGGATGTTGATCGTCGCGCCCTTTGCGGCAACCTCGGGTTGGAAGTCGCCGTTGACGATGCGCGGCATGATCGCCATCTCGCGAAGTACCAGCAAGGCCCGCGCGAGAATCTTCGGCATGATCGAGGTGAGGGTGTTCGACACAGCCATTTTACTATCCTCCCATAGAATTTGTTAAAGGTTAACTGCGTGCTCATCCCGAGCGTGCCAAGCGCATCCCGCGCATTCGTTTATCGTCGCTACTCCGTAACGACGACCTTTCCACTTGCCAACCCTTCGAGGTTGTTGTTCAACCCCTGCTGATCGCGAATGGACACCTTCTTCGCGCCAGCAGCAGCGCTGCTTCCCGCACCGCCACTCGCAGGAGCGCCAGATCCCGAAGCGCCGGAGGGTTCGAACGCCCTTCCGTACGTCGGAGAAGCCTTCAGTTCCGCGATCAACTGCGGAATCGTCATCGGAGAGCCTTGCGTGTCTCCGATCCTCGGATTGCCCTGCGCGTCGAGCACCTCGACGAAGAACTGTTCGCCGTCTTCACGCAACCGTACCTTGTCGCGAACGATCGGAAGGAGCAATTCCGGCGCCCCTTTCGCTTCGGTGATCGCCGTCAAGGCCGCGTTGTCGACGAGCACCTTCTGGAGCTGCTTCATCACTCGCGCACTTTTACTTGTGACGTCGTTCAGCGCCTGCTGATGCTTTTCGATCAGCTGCGCTTCCCGAGTGCGCATCTTCGTCTCGGCGATCTTCTCCGCTTCCTTGGTCGGATCGAAGTTGGAGAGTTCCGCCAGACGCGTCAGTCCCTCCTTCGCCTTGACGGGGTCAGTACCCACAGCTTCCTGGTACGTCTTCAACGCCGCTTCCGCTGCCCGACGATCCGTACGTTCCTTGCCGAGGGCAGTCTTCAGCCCTGTAACGTCCTCCACACCTTCCGCGTCGAGCATGAACTTCCCGTCCTTCTCGACGTAGTACTCGCGAAGCGCCTCCGGCACTTCGTCCTGCGTTGCGTAAAACGCTTTCAGGCCCATTTGCTACCTCCGCATGGCATCCCGCCAGCACGTACCCTGGCATCCCGCCGGTTAGGGGTTGACGACCTTAAGAACACTTCCGGCTTGATCGATCAGCGTGACCTTTATCCCCTTCGCCGCGAACTTCGGTGCGACCTCGTCGAAGAACGTCGACGGCATGCTTTTGTGCTCGACCAACACCACCTCCTCCACGTCGGCAAGAGTCACTCCATCGAAGATCTGCACCTCGACGTAGCCTTGCCAATCTCCTAAGTTCTTCACTTCCAACGTCGACTTGATGTCCCTTGCGTAACTTGCCGTCCAATGCGGGGCGTTCACGGGCGCGGGAGCTTGCACCAACGAAGTGACTACTGCCTTCCCATTCTTCATTCCCGTATGGGTAAAAAAGGAGTCGCCCCAAACGTACGTAGCCCGTTCGCGTGCAGACGCCTTCAACTTGAATCGTGTTCTTCCATAGCGGTTAAGAACGTGACCGCTCTGCCCTCCGAAAGGCAAATCGGTGAGGTATCCGTACGTAGGCCGCTTCTTCACATCGATCGTTGGAGAGACTCCAAAGTGCGCAGCTTCATGCTCCTTCCGATACGCCGGATCGAACTGTCCACCAGACTGCCCCGTCTCAAACTGCGACTTCCATCGTCCGTCCGAAAGGATACGTGAAACATTTTTGTCGTACATACGGATCCAGATATCGGAACCGTCGACCAGCTCCTCCTGTCTTTTCTGCAGCATCTCGATGACGGCGTCTTTCGACATATTCTTCTCTCTCGCCAGATTTTCAAGGGCGGTAGTTACTTCCGCGGTGTCAGTTGCGTACCGGTCTTGCAGCGACATTTCCCTCGAAATACGCGTCGCGTCTACCTTCCCCATTCCAGCGAATCGTTCCGCACGACGTTTCGCGACGCGTGCTTTCGCCTCTCGTGCCGCGGCCTCGGCAGCCTTCTTCGCAGCAGCTTCTCGTACGAGTGCGACCTTAGCGGCTTCTTCTTCGGCTGCCCACTTTCTTGGAAGGGTCTTGATCTCCGCCCATCGTACGCGAAGTAGCCCGAGCACTCGCCCACGATCTTCTTCGTCAATCCCCGAGAGTCGAGGAACCAACGCTTTAAAGTTGTTCGTACGCGCCGCTAAGTCTTCCAAGAACGCAATTTGGATCTTCAGTTGCTCTCGCCACTCCGCTTGCGAGTACTTCGCCGCTTTTAACACGCGTGCGTACGCAGGGTTGCGGGATTCAGAAGCGAACCCCTCGATCTCGGAGAGCTTCCCCAACACATCGAAACTCTTTAACGCGCCCTTTGCACTATACAGCAACGCTCCACCTTGGTCGATCCGATACACCCGATCGCCAACGAACACGACGTTGTCGAACCCCGTACCCACAGCATCCCAGTTCATGGTGAACACGTCGGTGATGTAGCCGTTTAGAATCTTCCTGGCGGTCTCCTGTGTGATGCCCTTCGTTCGAAGCGCTACCGCATCCTCCAACACCTTGTTCGCAATTGCGAACTGCTTCGTGGAGGCGGCCTGGAACAGTGTCGACTCCGGAGCACCCAGACCCATCCCTCGGTAGATGCTATTCGCAACGGCTTCTCCGTACGCCTGTCGACCGTCTTTATAGAACTTCACGTACCGCTTGACTCCATCCTTCCCTACGTAGAACCCCCCGGGGTTAGAACCCGCTGCATCGGAGATCTTCGTTGCAAGGACTTCGGCGTTCGTAGAGAGTCGGAAGCTTTCGGCGCCAGCCATTGCGGCATCCAACTTCTTCGTCTCTTCCGCAACGGCGGCAAGACGTACACGCTCTTCCTCTGCGAGCTTCTTCGCCTTCGCTTCGGCCATTCCTGCTCGAACCTTCGCCGCATGTTCCGCTTTACGTGATGCCTCAAGTGCCGCTTCCGCAGTCTTCGTAGCCGTCTCACGCATACTGGCACTTGCTAACGCACCCGTCACCGACAACTCTCTACCCGCTGTCGATACAAGGTCCGCCGTTGTGATTCTGCCGCTCCTCCAGAGCGTGGCCATTTTAGCGCCAAGCACGCCATCCTGAAACTCGGCAGACTTCCCCTTCAACCAATCCGCGAATGAAATGTCTTTCGGAACGTATCCGTCCATTGACGCTCGAGAATTCATCAATGCACGAGAGACTTGTTCCTCGGACATCCCTTTCTCGGAGAGCCTCCGCCGGAACATTGATTCGATATCGGAGGGGCGGCCTCCAGTACGAATCGTCTTCCCCGCGAGCTCGTCCCAGCTCTTCAGAATCGCCGTACTGGAGGAGCGACAGCCCCAGTGGATCCGTCCCGGACCCTCCAACCAAGGAATGCTATGCCCGATAGGCTGATACAACATGTCGTATCGTAGGCCAGCGCGTTGAATGCAGAATGGCGACGTACGACCATCCAACGTCGAAAGCCAAACAAATCCCTTGATGACGTCCGTATTCGCCTTGAACGTATCCTCGCGCGCCTTGTTCGCTACCGCTTGTACCGACGTGCGTACCAACGCTTCTGCATTACGACGAGAGACCGCCATTACTCCATCCGTGTACCCCTTCGCCTTCGTACCACGAACGCGCGCCACTAACTGCTCGAGCGTCTCTCCACGTGCAACGCCAAGCTGCATCGACAACTTGAACCGCTCGGTAGTGTCTCCTGCCTGCTTCGCCCACCAGTCACGCGACTTCGCCCCTTGGATGATCGTGTTCCCCGTTACCGCAAGGAGTTGATCGTGAGTAAGCGCAACGGTCGAGAGATCGACTCCGATCGCTTTGTCGACTGCGAGTTTCGCGAACTCCGATTCCTTCTTTGCAGTGTCCGTCAACGCCGTTGCGTGCGTCACTGAAGACTTGGAGTAGTACGTCTTGATCGACTCGCGGGTTTGGCGCAACAACGCCCGTAAACGAGCGACCTGGAAGGTCTTCGCCTTCGCACCCGTAGGATCGATCTTGACTAAGTCCTGCACCAACTCCGCCTCCAACTGCTTCAGAAACGTGAACACCCTGACCTTAACGTCGACCTTCATTCGTTCCAGATGGAGCGAGTGCGTGATGATCTCGTCCATCAACTTGCTACTCGCCGATCCCGCAGCCACTACCCCCTCCGAGAAGGGGTGGGGGTACCGTCCAGGTCTCGCCTCGCCGGAGACGAGTAGTACCCCCTATGGGAGGAGACGCCGGCGACTACGTTAGGGTGTAACAACGTCACCCCCTTCTGTCGAAGGTGCCCCGGTATCTTGCAATAGCGTATCAGGAGGTTCCGCATCAAGCAGCGCCTGTTCCGCTTCCGCGTCGAAGTCTTCCGCAAGAATACCTCGGCGTTGCCACTCCTTCCAGAGAGTTCCGCGAGAGAGTTCCTTTGCAGCTCGAGCATCGAGAAGGACCTTTCCGATCGCTGCATCCTCGACCGAAAATCCGAAGTCGTGATTTACTACCACGGATCCTCCTCCAGTCGACTCACCAGTCCACTTCGCCATAAACGCTAACGCCGCTTCCAACCCGTCCTGCAACTCCACAGCCATTGCTGCAAGGACGCAGTTGATCTCTGCCGAGTCGATCGCCTTTGAGGTAGCAGTCTCTCCTCCTGGCTTGCGAATGAGCATCTCGAAGCCCATCGCCGCCATCTCGTCCTTCAGATCCTGCAAATCCGTTCGTCCTGCGGCGATTGCGGATCCCGTGTGTTCGACGTACCCGAGCGTTGCACCAGGATCGTCGATCGTAACTGCACGCTGTGCGCCAAGGGTGACCTTTCCCGTCTTCGGATCCGCAAGCGCTCCTGCGGGGATACCCGCACCGAACAGGAACGGCACGCGAGCGATACGAAGAATATTGCGTTGGTCGGAAGACGACTGCCAGTGACAGACGTTCATCCAAGCGAGATCGATCAGCGGAGGTTCCGCAATCATGAAGCCCTTCCGTCCGGTGTAGATGGCGCGAATCGGAATCTCGTCCTTAACAGAAACTTCTCCGATTTCGTACGGAGCCCAGTTATCGTCCTCACCCTTACGCCAGAGTTCGTACTCTCCAATCCGCAGAACGCGAATCTGCTCCACCTCTCTGTCGGTGTAACGATCGATGCGCTCACGAACCTTCTCCATAATGCGTACTTCGGTGAGCTGTTCCTTCCCATTGACGATTTCGCTCCACCACCAAAAGAGGTCTCTCGCGAGAATGTGACGCATGTACGGACGACTACCCAATTGACGCTCATCCGCCAACGTTATCCCTGCGGGTTGTATCGGGTGGTCGACATGAATGTACGTGATCCCATCCGCCAACGCTGCCTTGAAGACGTCCTGTGCGAATACATTGATGTGTCGTCCAGACATGTCGACGTTCTCAGCCCACTCCTTGATATTACTCGGAACGTCATCCCCGAGCGAGATCGCTTTCGAGAACACCTTCCCAGTGAGTGTCGACAACGTACGCTTCACAGCAGGAAACAAGAAAGAGCGATTGCGGCGCGCATCGTACGCGTCATCACTCTCTCCACTCTCCCGCGGAAGGTACTTGTCTCCAGCCTCTCGCATGGCCTTCGTACCACCCAGCAACGCCGCAAGGAGTTCCCAATCCTCCAGCATACTATCGTATGCGCTGCAAGAGGTACTTATGTCATTCGTGGTCTTGGCCACACTCTACACTCCTTTGCCTTCTTGGCGATCTGTACGTGATTAGTATCGCGTCTCCAGAACCATACGATCCGAAGCAATGCCTTGACCCAACGGGGTTGACACTCCCAAGAGATCATCCACCCCAACCACAGTCGACGCCTATGTCGAGCAGCGTACCCCATCAGCGCTTCCTTTGAACCTTCTCGTCAAACCAGCGACGCGGATCGTCGATCCAAGGAAAAATCATTTCCTCCCTGCCTTCTTTGCCTTCTTTTTCTTGCCCTTACTCTTCGGGCGAATGTTCCCAATCTTGCCCGAAGGCTTCGCCTTGCTCTTAACCCTCTCAGGCAGATCCTTCGGAACCGCATATTCCTTGTCCCAACGCTTCGCAATGCCGGGATGTTTGAGGTGCATGTAAGCCATCTGAGCCTTGGACTTGTAAGGCATACGACCTCCTTTGTATAGGCGAGTCTCAACGACGCGTTTCGGAGTATGTCGCTCGCAAACGCTATCGGCGTGTACGATCTTATCCCACTTCGTACACGTCCCCATCCATCCCGCGCCAATCTCTGTCATGTGCGCACAGTTGCCACAGCTGGAGAATTCGCTCACGCTCTACCTACCTCGCAGTCGAACATCTGCAAGAAGTCGTCCGCGTCGAACACCCCAAAGGCAAGCAACATATGCACCTCGATGGGAGAGAAAGTCACTACCTCTCCTCTACGAGAACCATCCACGAGTCCAATCATCCGATGTTCCGCTTCGTGGTGTAGGATCGCACGGCGTTCAGTCTCTGCCATCATCAAGTCATCTCCGCATTAAGGGAGACCCTTCCAACGATCGGGAACTCCTTGGCAACGTAGTATCCCAACGCATCAGTGAGATGAGTGAGCTCGGGGTACTTCGTCTTGTCGAGCTCACCACTTCCACCTTCGAGAACGACAACGCCTTCGAAGTCCTTCACCAAATGCGGACATCGCGTTGGGTCTACCATCAGGTGAACTTCGCCCGCACCATTCATCAGTCGGGTGTTCACCGCATTCACTCGCGCACGTTCTGCGGGATTCGCTCGTGGATAGTTGAACGCCACCATCTCCGCTCCAAACCTCGAACGAAGGGCGAGTTTGATCAAGTCCCAGTCCGAACCCTTAACGGACGCAGAACCCTTTGCACCACCCGTAGCGTCACCGTAGCAGACGAAGCGTCCTTCGTGTTTCTCCCAGCCTGCGATGAGCTTGTTCGTCACTGCAACGGTGTTACTACCTTGCGGAATCCAAACCTCTCCAATGCATCCCGTCCCATAGACCCCGATGGGAAGCTTCATCTCTTGAGCGACGACAGCAACCCCAGGGGCGACGTTGAAGTCGAAGCAGAAGATTAGCGGAGCACACGAATTGTACTCCAGTCGGGCGCAGTGAATCCGATCCGAGAAGGGATAGTACGCGCGTCCCGTGAAGTTCACAAACGACGCATTGTATTCTTGATCGAAGGTAACCGGATCGAGATCGCGTTGTGCCGCAGCAATCTCTTCCGGAGGAAGAATGTCCTTCGCCGGCCACCAAAACGCCCCCCACTCTCCAGTAGCGTCTTCGAGGGCACTCTTATACATATCGTAGTAGAAGTTTCGCCCTTCAGGAACTCCTTCCAACCAACACCATCCCTTACGATCCGATAGTGCGGGGCGAATGTGCGCAGACCACGCACGTCCTTTAACGTTCGCGATCTCGGTAACTCCCCCTCCGTCCCATGGAGTACCTTCAATCCGCTCGGGCTTGTCTAACCCCACTACCCAGATCTCAGAACCGTTCACCAACCTGATGAACAACTCCGACTCCGAAGGATTCTGTAGGCGCCAGCGACGAGGAACCAGTGCCTTCAAATCATCCCAAAAGATCCTCTTCGCCTGGTCACGAGTAGGAGCCGCAAGGAAGTACTTCGCGTCCGGAAACTCCGATCCCCACAGGGCTGATCGAACAACCTTTCGCTTGAGCAGTTCGGTCTTGCCCGCGCGCCGTCCTGCGGGAACGACCTTGAATCGTGTGGGGCTTGTCCACAAGCGGTACTGCTCGGGATGATGCCGAAGAGGAGTCCAACGCGGAGAGGGTGCACTTGACACTCGCGTTAGACTCCCCGTAGGAGGCATTTGCGGTACTATGGTTGTGGTAGAGGGGTGCATCTCTACTCCGTTGGAGGTGGCGGAACCTGGGCGTCGATCTGTTGAATTGCCGTTCGGATCTGAGCCGCTATCGCAGTTGCGTCTTCGGAAGTGAGCATCACCTTCGGGTCAGCCGCCCACTTCTGGCGATGCTTCCTTCCGAGAAATGCTGCTCCAGCCTGCCAGTCGTGCTGCCCTTGCCTGTGCCAATTCTCCACAAGGAGGCGCTCAGCTTCAGCTTCCGCTTCAAGAACGCAGTTCTTGAACGCGACGTATTTGGGGTAGTCAGCGAGATGCCCGCCTATCTCTGGCTCCGCCTTCTTCAACCACTTGTTGAAGGTCTGCATGCTGGTTCCGGAGAGTGCTGCGGCTACATCGCGGTAATTGCCTTGGGAGAGAACGAGTAGGATCTGTCGTTGACGTTCTGGTGTGAGTTTGAGTTCGTAGCCAAGTCTTCGACCACCACCATGCCGTTTGTTCTCTTCAGCGCACACCTTCGCTCCCTCTCGAATGGCTTGTCCGACTGCCCCACCAGCAGACCCTGTCGCAGCCATAGAGGCAGTGGCAGACACTGAACCTACCTGTCGATCCGGCGCTTGTTTGAAAAACTTCGACTTCATAGGTAATACGTCACCTGCCTTTCGGATACGTCCAATTATTGATAATATTATACGATAGGCCAAATCAAAAATCAAGGGGTTTTTTATGAGCGCCAAAAAATTCAGGTACTCGACTTTTCCCCGATCCGGTCCACAATTTGGGAAGGAAATACACATAAATACGTGATTTTAGTCAGTTTTGACCGCACTCGATCCCCCCAGGAGATTTCGAACTTGTTTTTCGGCATAGGAGCGAGTGTCGTGAGCACCCAAAAAGCTATTGATTTCAACAGGTTACCCCCCCGGTCTATATATAATCTCTCACTTTAGAAATAAAATATTATATATAGCTGGGCGCGCGGGGGAGGGGTCCCAGGATCGATCGTTAGATCGTTAATACCCTGATTTTGAGTTTTAGTCGAGAGTCGAGTGACCGTCGGTGTACGGTCATAGCTATCAGCGTGCTTCTACTTGTCTTTTTCCCGATCGATCGTTGCACTCGATCCGCTCCTCGACTCGAAAAACACCAGGAGAAGGCAAGCGTGAGTCGAGTCTCGGAAGAGGCTTACAACCGACGAACTCCAATCTTCAACCGACGAACTCCAATCTTCAACCGACAATCTCCCTTCTCTCAGTCGACAATTCTACCGGGATCGTTGTTCTGAATCGGAAAGCGCAGGCGTGTAGTGAAAAACCTTGAAAAATATTTTAGTGGTCGTCATAAATTTCACTTGATTTCCCCAAAGGAGTATCGTATAATACCAAATAACACTCCAGTACGAGGGTACAATGTCTGTGGGGACTAAATTCTGTCGGAAGTGTCAGCGCCTCCTACCCGAAGACCACTTCCCACAGGCTCAGCGACAGGATCTGAAACGGTGGTGCAAGGAATGCCTAAGAGAACCGGTATTACCCGCCCAACCATACATATATATCGCTAACGCGCCGGAGAAGTTCTGTCGCGGCTGCAACGAAATGCGCCCACTGGAAGAGTTCGCGTACAGATCTCACACACCGCCAAGCAAGGAGCCGTTCTGTTACGATTGCCATCAACGATTCTTTGGCACGAATAGCACTACGACAAACAGGAGGGTACGTCATGGGAAACTGGAGGAGGGGTGATGATGAAAGAGGCGAACCGCTTCAATCTTGACGAGTTGTGGCAATACCCATTATGGTTGAAATCGGAGAATACAGCCCTATGTGCCGAGAATGAGAGATTGTGGGAGGTGGTAAAGGCGGTGAGAAAAGAACACGTGGCAAAGGAATTCTCCAAGTGTCGATCAGGTAATTGTCCGATATGCGCCGCGCTGGAGAAACTGGAGGAGGGGTGATGAAGATTAACGCCACGGTGAAACTCAACGCCTACGCTGTACTGGAGGAGAAGTTTGAGGACGCGATAAAGTACGGGGTAATGAAGGCGTGGAAATACTCGGACGATCCGCCGCCCCGTCCTCATCCCCATCCAACGGGGAAGACGAAATAAGTATTACGACGAAAGAAGGGATACTCTAATGCCACGAGAAGTTCCAATCTCAGCCGCCGGACAAGAATGGTCGACGGTAACGATCCGAAAGACGACTCAATACCGCTTGGCGATCTACGCACGTGTGCACGAACGCCTGATGGGTCGAATAGTGGACGGCCTTGTCACCAAATTCCTCGATGAAGAAGCGCGGAAAACGAACCAGATCTCGACGGAAAAATGACCAATTTGTTGCTGCCTTCTACGAATAACAGTCCTACTTCTTCGATATCCCAACATACCTATTTACTCCGGAGACCTTTAGAATGGCGCAGACGATTACTCCCGACGTACGAGAAAATTGGGCAAAACGCTTCCTTCACCTGCTATCCGCGAACGTTCCACCGGGTACATTCCGAACCTTAAACGAGTGGTTCCCACCATCAGCAGAGGGTCGGTCTCGATTCGAATCCCACTTCTACCCTGTGGAAGACTGGGCCAAGATGGCCGAGATCGGATTGATGCTCGACCAGTACAACAAGTCCGACGTGTACGTACGTGTCACTCCGCTATTGCGAAAGCTCCCCTATGGACGAGGAAAGAAAGGCGATACTGCGGGTAGTAACGTCCTTTGGATTGACCGAGATGTGGCGAGTACCGAGATCAAGGAAACCGTTCTTTCTCGCTTGAAGAAGTTCGACCCCGCGCCTACGATGATTGTCGACAGTGGTGGGGGGTTTCATGCCTACTGGCAGCTACGGGCGTTCGTTACCGACCTTGATGCGATCGTATCTCGAAACAAGTGGCTTGCACAACGGTTAGGGGGAGATAGCTGCTGGGACATTACTCGCGTGTTGCGTATCCCTGGAACGTATAATCGGAAGCACCAAGACAACGTGCGACTGGTCGCTTTGGTCCACAGCGATCCGGAAGCCATCTTTGAACTCGACCGCTTCGGTACTGCGAATCTTGAGGCAGCGGAGTCTGTCGACTTCGAGTTGGACGAAGAACCGCTGCCAGAGAACTTCCTTGTCTCCCTCCCGGAGGTTCTTCGCAAGAGGATCACTACCGGAGAGGGTGCGCCGGTTAAGGAAGACGGTACCATCGATCGCAGCAAGAACGACTACGGGGTCATTCACGACTTGTTAAAGCTTGGGTACACTCTTGGCCAGTGCATGACTGTTCTTCTTCATCCAGAATGGGTGAGTGGAGAGAAGGCGAGAGTAACAGGACCGTCGTACGCCAGGATCACTGTCGCGGCGTGTTCCCAGCACCACAGTGAGGAGGTGGCAACCTCCAAGGCGAAGCAGCTCCTCCTGGATCCGGTGATCGAGGCGCACCTATTCGTGACGGATCCGAAGACAGGTGCTCGGAGAAAGATGCCGATCTTGAAGGGTAGCGAGTTCGTGAACATCTGCGCTGAGTATCTGCAGACGAAGGAGTATCGGTTCTGTCGTCATGCAGAGCAACCGCAAGGGTACATCGTCACGAACGAAGGGGATGTGATCACGATGGATCGGTCCAAGACGTCGGACTACCATCACTGGGTGTATGGCGTGAGCGGGTTTACCGACGAGGAGAAGGAGCATCGAATCCTCCAAGCGGGGTTGGAGTCGCACGCGATCAACAAAGGCATTCCGGTGAAGGTCGTTCCATGGTGTCACTTGGTGCCCGGACAGCACGTGTTCTACTTGCTCCTCGACAAGCGCGGACGAAAGGTGCTTCGTGTCGGTCCCGTCGACAAACCCAAGGTGGTGCTGAACTGCACCGACGGAGTGCTACTTCGTAAGTCGCAGATTCCACGAGATCGCGTCGACATCCAATGGGACCCCGACGTGGACCTTAACAGCGGTCTGAAGAAGTTCGTCGAGTTGTTTCACCAACAACTCGCAGTCGAACCTTGGGCGAGATCGTTGCTGACGTGCTACGCGTTGGCCCTTCCATTAGCAAGAGGCGTGAACGTTCAAACGCTGCCTGTATTGCATCTCACAGGACCTTCAGGTGGAGGCAAGTCGCAGACGTTGCGAATGTTGTCGGCGTGGTTGCACGGAGATGGAGTGGTGTTGGTACAGACTACTGCGGCCAGCTACCGATCTGCCGCTAGCGAGATCCTCCTTCCGCTGGACGACGTCGAGAACATGGATCAGGAACAGCAACAGTTCATCCTCGTCGGTTCAACAGACGCATCCCGACAAAAGAGCGGCGGTGGTACGGAAGACATCGTACAGCAGCACGCCCACCTGTCCGTTGCAATCACCAGCATCAACCCCTTCGAAGGGATTGCGATGCGCCGTAGAGCGTTCGTAGTGGAAGTAAACCATCGCCTGTACCCCGTCGAAGGGTTCACGGAGTTGCATTGGAAGCAGTTCATCGAGCATCGCTCGTTGCTCTGGTCCGCGTACGCACGGTGGATGCACGTAGACATCCTACCTGCACTACACGCAGTGAATCTCGACGCACAAGCACGCCAAGTCGAGGGGATGATCGAGGCTGCAGAGTACAAGGGGTTGGCGAGCTTTCTCTCCTTGATGTGGACGATCGGTACTCGGCTGAACAAACGCGTCCAGATCTTCCCCCCAGGTGAGGGGCAGTTTGAGAACGTCATGCGCGGATGGTTGACTGTGTTGAAGGTTGACGACGCGGAAGAACAGGAGAGTCGAAACCCAATCCTGCGTGGAATACGGCTGCTGTTCGACGCTGTCGCTCGGGGAGAGCATCGAGATGGGTGGGTTACGCAGTTCTCTGCCAACACCCCACCATCGGGAATCGAGAAGATGACCATCTCCACGTTCTTAGGGAAGGATTGGAAGTTGCGCGTACGGTACTCGCACGAAGATGTTGCGCAGGCGGAGTGGGTAGCACTGGAGGGAACTGCCACAGCCTGGGAGGAGACCATACGTGCGAACATGCGCACCTTCGACACGACGATGAAAGGTAGTCGCTTTGGGCAGCACTTTTCGAATATGGTCATGCCCAAGCCAGTGTTCGTGCCGGGACAGAAGGAGGCCTCTCCAGTACCAGTCTCCGGACTACTGTTCGTGCGTGTGAAGAATCTCGGAGCGCAGAAGAACGACCTTGGTTGGCGTGTTATCCAGGCGCTACGATAATGCATCCGCTATTCGTCGCAGACAAACCCGGGAGTGTAAAGAAGACTTGCGTGCGCTGTGGACTACTCTTACCTCGAGTAGAGTTTTCACGCGATCGTTCGAAACACGACGGGTTGAACGTGTACTGTCGTGTATGCAGCAATCGCTATGGACAGATATTGCGCGAAGCGCGGCGTGGTGTCGCGCTTGAAACTGCGCGAAGAAACGCAAACGACGCCGCAGGAGTACTGCGATACGAAATGCGAAAGCGGAACGCATATGTTGGCGAGAACTTCTCCCTCGACGAGATCTACGAACGCGATAACGGTATCTGTGGAATTTGTGCGTCTCTTGTCGATCGCAAAGACGCAAGTATCGACCACATTATTCCCTTATCGAGGGGAGGAAAGCATTCGAGAAGAAACGTACAATTGGCCCATCGAACGTGTAATTCGCGAAAGGGAACGTACATTGACACAACAGCTTAATACCTCCGTCTACTCGATCCGGGTATTTAACCGTGTTTTTGAACATCCGTTTTAGGAAAATAACGCTGGTAAATTATTTTTCAACGTCCAAATCATTTTCTCGACTTCCATTTCATTTTCATAAATTCGTTAACTGTGTAATTCTACTAATGAATCACTCAATCCAAAACCCCCATGGTGACCGTCACACTTAACATGTTGATTCTACTAACGAATTGGAATCAGGTGACTTCGGACATGCCGCGGGCTAAATACGTGATTTCATTGAAGAAAATCCCCCAGAGAACGCGAGCGAGGTGTTTCAAATTCGCTCGTACGCAGGGGTGAGGCCTAGGGGAAGGAGCAGAGGTAACTTGTTGATTCTGCTAACGAATTGCAGTCGATCTTGACACTAAAGATTTTACTTGATTTCGCTATCGGTTCCTCATATTATAATTATTTCATAGGCAGGCAGAAAAACAAGAAAGGGGAACGACGATGACCGAGCTGAAGAAAGCGGTGGAGAAGAAGGCGCAGACGCTGGAACAGGCGTTGGAAGGGATCACGTCGGTTCGCGCGATGAAGGAGTTCATCAAGAAGGAGTTCGGGGGACGGATCCTTCACGCCAAGGTCGCTGTGCGGAGGCCACTGGCGCCGATGGGAAGGAAGGTCGCGGGAGCGATCGCGCAGATCAACGGTACGGACGGGTTCGAGGGTGGGATGTGCGTCGCGCAGGTGGCGGACGTCGCGGAACTGCTCGGGGTTAGCGACAAGAAGGTGATTGGCGCGCTGGCGGCATTGCAAGAGCAGGGGTACGTCCTTCCGATTCAGGAGGTGGTGGAGAATCATCCCGTCACGTACTTGGGATTGACGAAGGTGGGGTACGAGGCGATCGGATACATCGAGGGTGAGGGCGACTTCACCGAGGAGGTGTAGTGGTGGATCGTTTCGACCGCGGGCAGTTCAAGCCCTTACAAGCGGGGCTTGCAAGGGACAAAGAGGCGGCAACCCTTGCGACCATGTCGATCTCGACCGCACGCACGATCGTACGCGAAGTCAAAACCGCGCAAAGACCCTTGGTGGAGTTGGAACAAGCAATCGAGCTCTTGACGCAAGCGATGCAGGAAGTAGCGGTGATTCGCATTCCAATACCAAAGGAGGGGAAAGAATGAGTAAGGGACAGGGACCGAAGAAGAACCGAATCGTACGCTGGACGGGATCACCTCCAGACTATTGCGACCTCTGTGAGAGACACATCATCAACGCATTCGTGGATGCGAAGACGAAGGCGGGGCCATGGGGGGTGCTGTGTCTTGAGTGTCACGCCGAAGAGGGCGTAGGATTCGGCATTGGGCGGGGGGCGTTGTACCGAAAGGTACGCGTCCCGATTCTGCAAAAGTACGAGTGGCGTAAGGCGGAACCGAAGGAGGATGTGCGTCGTGGTGCGTAAGCGGAGACGAAAGCGCCGCATGTACGAACCCTTAATGCTTCGTGCGCATCTTCTTGCGTTACGGGATAAACGCGTACCATCGCATGATGCGGAACTGTGTCGCATGTGCGGTCAAATCGCTCGCGTTGGTTATTTCGCACTTCAACGTGACGCGGCACAAGAGGAGGAACTGTATGGCCCGCAAGCGTAAGTGTGCACTCTGTGGGGATGTGCATCCGGAGAAGAACGGCGCGATGTTTCATTGGACGAAGCTCGACGGTACACCCGAAAAGAGGCAGTGGGTGTGCTACGGTTGCGTTCCGCAGGGATCTCGCGACGAAGAAGAGAAGGAAGCCCCCCGTGGACGGGAGGATATGCCAGAGACCAAGCGCATCCGGCATGGAAAGATGTATAAGAACTCCGCGCCGCGCTAAATAAACTGGAGGAGGTGGAGTGATGTGTGACATACCCAGTTGGATAACGACATCTGAAGGGATGGCGGTGCTCTACGTCACCAACAAGGACGCCAAGGAAAACGATTGCATCTCGCGGCTCCGTTCCCGCGCCGAAAAGGCCGAAGCCGAAATAGCCCGCCTCCAAGAGCGGTGCGAGGATGTGGAGGAACTGGCTAAGATGATGTGTTACCTGATATACGTTTCCCCGGAAAAGTATACCGCCGACGAGTGGTGGGAAGTGTGCCCGAAGCACGACAAAGAGAGATGGCGCGTTAAAGCCACTAAGCTCCGCGACCACCTGACGAAGAAGGGAGAGTGAAAATGGTCGACACGAAAATCTACCCGTCGTTCGAGAGTTGCCCCGTAGGGGCGTGGTATTTCCGGTACCCAAATGAACCCCATGACTTGTCTTTTAGAAGTTCTGATGACGTCCAATGGCACAATTGCTGGACTGCTCGCGAAGAAGTTGCCGAAAATATACACGAACTTTTGCGCCTCGCCGCGCTGAAGAAACTGGAGGGGGAATAATGGCCGATCTGAGATGCCCGCATGATCCGATTATCGGGGAGTGTCCGGACTGTGCCGCCATCAAGAGGAAGGCCGATCAAGCGGCGGCACTTGAAGTGCGAATGGAAGCCATTGCGCGGAAGGCAGTAGTGGAGCACATGGGAGATTGTCCTTCCTGCGCCGCCAAGGACGCGAGGATCAAGCGGTTGGAGGATGCGATCAGATGGGCGATAGACAACGGAACCGATTGCGGTGCCGATAGCAAATTCGGTCCAGAACTTCGCCGCCGTGCGGAGATGGAGGAGGGAGAGAAAGGATGAAATTCAGGAAGAAGCCGGTTGTGGTTGACGCGGTTCAGATCACCGACGCTACATTCGATGCTCCGCATCCTAACCCGGAACACCTGTCCTCGGTGATCTACGATCTCGGTAGGCGGTGCGCCTTCATACCCACACTCGAAGGAGTGATGCGTGGAGATATTGGCGACTGGATCATTCGGGGCGTCAAGGGAGAACTCTACCCCTGCAAACCTGACATTTTCGCGGCGACGTATGAGCCGGTGGATGAACCCAAATGATCGGCTCGAACTGCCCTTCCTGCGCCGAAAAGGATGCGAGGATCAAGGAGTTGGAGGAAGAGCTCGCCAAGTGGAAGGTAGCAACAGACTGGGCGAAGGAATTATCGGAGACGCGGGAACTGATCGCTCGTGCCGAGAAAGCCGAAGCCGACAACGATCGGTTGCGGGAGGCGATAAGGTGGGCGATTCGCCAAGCGGAAATGCCGGCGGAACCGTCGTTGGGCCTAACGCAATATACGCGATACCAGGAGCCGATACTTTACCGGGAAGAGTTTATAGCCGAATTCCGCAAAAGATCGGGGATGGAGTGATGAGTTACGAAGCCAGAGGGCGATGCGACATTTGTTATGTAGGCGACGGCAAGGAACACGAGCCATGGTGTGAATTTGGGCAAGGGTGTTCTTCTTGCGCTGCCCTCCGCGCAGAGAACGAGCGGTTGCTGAGGGTGAAGGCGGCAGTCTCCGCCGCGCTGAAGAACAGCGTTCCGCACAGCACGGGGGTACGGTTATTCAAAACTGACGTGGCCGCGATAAGGGCCGCGCTGAAGAAGGTGGAGGAGGGGGAATGATGGCTCCAGCAGACCTGTTCAATGGGCAGGATATGGCGATCAAGAAACTGTACGACGACAACGATGCGCTGAGGCGATCCCTCTCCGCCAAGGATGCGAGGATCGCACAACGTGTACAGGAACGCAAAAAAATGACATTCGAGGGGACGTTCAACTATCACGGTGAGGTTACGAAGCTTTGGACGACTACCACGTCGCGTTCGCGTGCGAGAAGCAACATGCTGGCGCGACTGGCGAAGAAGTACAACGTCGCGTATCCTTCGCTCGCGAGTTACTTCAACGGGACGGATCGCTACTCCATCGTTGAAGTACCACCAAAATGATTCCAATTTCCGGATCCCAACAGGAAAAACAACATCTTTCCCCAACGAAAAAATAATTCACTGTCCCTAAAGATTTTTCTTGATTCGGGCTGCGGGTTCCCTTATAATTATTTCATAGGCAGTCAGAAAAGAAAAAGGAGGACACTGAGATGGCGCTGACGAAGGAGCGAAAAAGCTCGTCGAGGAGTAAAGGGTCCACTCCAGCGGAACACTTCGGGAAGAAGATCGTCGGGCGAGTTACCTCTCCCGCAATTGCGGAATTCCCCGCACGTACGTACGACGTAATCGAGGTTTTTGACTGGGCGGACGTAGGTCTACCGCAGGGAGGGAAGTCGTACATCACAAATGTCTGGTACCTCGAGAACAACCGCATTCCACTCGCAGTCGTCGAGCAATTCGGGGCAACCTATACGGCGCTGTCGGAGGAACTTCCTTCCCCGCCCAAATACTTTCGGAGGTAGCGAGATGACAATCACACCCGAACGGCAGAAGGTAATCGAGAAGGTCGTAAAACTGCTCACGCTGGCGGAGAGTACGAACCACATCGCCGAACGTGAAACCGCCTCCACTCTCGCGGCGGAGCTGATGGCGAAGTACGAGATTTCTCTCGGGGATGTGAAGAAGGAGGAGTTCGAGTTCGTCGACTACGACACGGGGGTCAAGACCCACTACCCGGAGCGCTCCAGGATGATCCGTGCGATCGGGCGCTTCAACGGCGTAACGATCATTCTCTACTCCGGGGACGAACTCTCGCATACAAGCTACCGCCTGGTGGGACGTCCCGTGGATATCGAGGTCGTGAAGTTCATGTACGACATCATCCGCCAGCAACAGCGCGTTGCACGTGCGGAGCACATTCAGACCTTTCTCGCTCGCTACGGAAGACGCGCACGACAGCTCGACGGGGAACGATTCGATCGCGGATTCGCTCTCGGGGTAGAGGCACTCCTGTGGGACCTCACGAAGGCCACGCAGACGAAGAAGCAAGAGTGGGGTCTCGTGAAAGTCACCAGTATGGCACAGGTGGCGAAGGACGCCCTGCTATGGTACAAGGAGACGCATCGGATACACCCGGGAGGGAGTATGCGTTCGGGAGGATCGCGTGATGGATACGACGCGGGGAAGAGCGTCAGTCTATACCGCGGAGTTAGCGCACCCACAGGTGGACCGAAGGGTCTTGGGAGGTAGGAGGAAATGAAGGGGGAACTGTCCCCATTAGCGAAGACCGTACTACGCACGATCGCAAATGTGAATCTTGCTGGCGGCGAAGATCGTGCGCGTGTAGGGTTCACTTGTTGCCAAACCGACGATGCCGTCAGGATGATGTACGCGAAGGAACTCGACGAGGCGGCAGAGATCTCCGCACCGAAGCTAATGCGGACGTATCGCTACACCGTCACTGGAACGCTCTCGAAGTTGATCCTCGATGGGTACGTCACTGTAGTGCCGCGACAGCTGCCAAGTAAGCGCCGTCGGAAGACGAAGCGTCACGTGTTCTACTCCGTCACCACATTGGGATGGAGCACTCTTGACGAGGAGGAGACGAAATGAAGATCGATCTGAAACGCGAGCGACAAGATTTGGTACGGCGGTTGAAGGTGTTGGGAATCGTGGCGGTGATGATGCCGCTGTCCTTCGGACGTCTCGTCGTTCAAGCGGCGATGGTATTCTGTGCATTATGGTTCGTCTGCTTCACCACACTGCGCAAGGTGGGAGAGTGGTGCGAACGTCGGTTGAAGAAAGTAAACCCCTCAACAAGGTTTGGGGAAGAACCCGCGGAGGAGCGGGTGGTAGGGCGCTTGGCACCCGGGCAATCGAATTAATCGACGATAAACGAGGAATCGGAGGATTTTGAGGCAACCTTTATATGTTGCCGTCGAACCGAACCGGTACTATATCGACGTTTTAAGGAGGGAAATTATGGCACTGGAGACGAAGGAAAGCATTCCGGGGTACAAGAAACTCGTGCCCAGCAAAGGATACATCAAGGCGTTCGAGCTCTTCGAACTGTCGAGATGTCGCCATTGCGGTAGAGTTCTGCACTCCGAGAAGTCGCAAAAGGCGGGTATCGGACCAGGATGCGCGCAACAAGTGGGGATGATGTACGTCACGCAGAAGGTGCCGCACTACGTCGGCGACAAGGTCAAGCAAAAATGGACGCGCGAGGAGATCAACGCCTTGTTGCAGAAAGCGAAGGTGAACACATGACCACTCCTGTCGAGGAAGTGCGCATTCGAAGAGTGTCGAAACTGGGGCAGAAAGCCTTCGAGGTGACCGTCGTTCACGGAAGTATGTTCGCGAAAGAGAAGGTCTGCTACGGACGTATCGACGACACGTTCGTAGCACTCGCGCACGTGTTCGCGGACGAGACGCAACCCTCATCCGCCTGGAAAGCGGCGAAGGAGGAGTTCCCGAGGGCGCGTCGTGCTCGTGTACGAAAGGGATTAGGGGCGACCTGCTTCGAGCACGTTCGCGATGCCGGCGCCAAAGGCGTCACCTGTCGTGAGATCCACACCGAACATCGTATGGTGCCCAGCAAGTCGATCAGCGCAGCACTCTGTGGATTGCAGAAACGCGGACTTGTCAAGCGCGTAGGAAAGCGTCCGATCCATTGGGTAAGGGTCGCGGAGCAGGCTAGGGGCTAACTACGTGATTCTATTCAAGATTTTCGCTTGTGTTCGACTACGAATCGTTCAGGTCGTTCGTAGTCGAACACAACCCCCGCACCTTCCGACTATCGCTAACTTGTTAAAAATAAACGGATTTTGGGGGTGAAAAAATATTTCTTGATGAACCAATTTTTTTCTTGATTCGGGCTGCGGGTTCCCTTATAATTATTTCATAGGCAGTCAGAAAAGAAAAAGGAGGAACGACGATGACAATCACATCTGTCGGTGCGGGGATGGGAAAGCGCTACATTGCGACCGAGTGGACAATCGAAACCGGGCCGGTAACGGCTTCTCGGAGTGCAGAACTCTTCCAACTGTCGCGATGTCGCCATTGCGGTAGAGTTCTGCACTCCGAGAAGTCGCAAAAGGCCGGTATCGGTCCGGGATGCGCGCAACAGGTGGCTGTCATTGCGCGGGCGAAGGAGAGCGTCGCGAAGGCACTTGCAGCGGCGCAGTTCGTTGCAAAAACGTCCATGGCGGCGATAGGCAACCCAACCGTCTCTCAAGCGGAGACCTTCGAGGAGGAGACTAAGATGGCGAAGAACGAGAAGGTGGCGAAGAACGAGAAGAAGGCGGCAACGGCAGCGGCTCCGGCAGCGGCTCCGGCAACGGCTCCGGCAACGGCTCCGACAACGGCGGAGAAGTCCACGTTCTTCAAGGCGACGGTACAGGACGCCCTGAAGGAGAAGGTCGACAAGGCGGACGCGGCAGTGTGCGTCTACGTCGAGCAGAACGACGCGAAGCAGCACGTCGTAAAGGTCCTAACCGGCACCTCGGAGAGCGTACTGGCGAGCGAGACGTTGCACAAGACGGTCAAGGAAGCGAGGGTCGAGGCCAAGGAAGTCGCGGACGACGCGGGTTCGGTGACGGTCTCCGCCACGCGCGCGGTGCGGATCGCCGAGGCGTTCAAGGCCGGCGACATCAAGCTGACGGCGAAGCTGATCAACGAGCGGAAGTAGCCGACCGGGGGTAACTACGCAACATTGTACTGTTGCGTAGTTACCGATCCGATAGGATACCCGCGAAGAAGGAGGCGCTTTTTGATGCACGTCTACGTAAATCCCGCGCACAGAACACGCCGACCACTACGTTGGCGACGTAGCCGTCGTATCGCCGCGGTTGTTCTTGCGGTGATAATCTTTTTCGTGCTCAACTGCGTGGTGCACCCATGGTAACGCTCTCGTGGGACGATATCGCCTCCGCGGCACAGCGATTAGCTATCTCGCTGCAACTCTCCGCCACTCGTCACGTACCCGATTGGAAGGTTGGCACGATCATCCTCGGACGAGGGGGACTTGCTACGGCGACGATGCTCTCTCGGTTTTACCCGCAACTGTTCACCCGCGCCACGTACTTGCCGTGTGCAAAAGTGCATCGACTTACTGTCCCACAGGTGAGAGTTGCGTTGCGTCCACTCTGGGGGAGCGATTCGGTGCTACTGTTGGACGAGATCTACGACTCGGGTGCGACCCTTCAAGCGGTGGAGCAGTTGACTCTGCGCTGCATGCCAGGCGATCCAGCGGGGGTGTGGAAAGCGGTCCTGGTGTTGAAGCACGCGAAGGATCGCTCACGCGTCGCGCATTACGGTCTCCAACTCGACACCACCGAGTGGATACATTTTCCGTGGGAGGTAGAAACTCATGGACGAAGTGATTCGTAGCGAGTGGCACGCGCTTGAGAAGGAGAAGCAAAGCGTCGAACGCGCGTACAACCAAACGCGCGGAGACCTCTGCGGAACAAAGTCGCAAGTAGAGGCGTTGCGACAGCGGCTCGAGGAGGTGGAGAAGCGTCTCGAGAACTTCCGAAAGAAGCACAACATCACCGAGAAGGTGCCGACGTACGACGGGTTGTATCACTGCAGCTGGTAGGAGGAGACGATGGACAGTTGTCTCAAGTGTGGAATGACGCATAAAGTGGGCGTCCCAATGTGTCCTCCCCGTAGAATTTCGCGTATTCGAACGCTTTGGATTGGTCGCGTAGGGAATAATCGAAAACTCCACATTTTCGCGAATGGGGTATCGCTGTGCGGAAAGGTAGAGGTGTTTCGAAACTCTACGAGTGGTCGTACACGCGTTGAGTGGATCGCCGAACTAACCGCGGAGCGAATGCAGTGGTTGAAGCGAAAAGCGAATATCCCGTGTCTCAGCTGTTTGCGTGCATCCAAAGTTGAAGGGGGAAGGTGATGAAACTCAAGGTCGTTGCACAGAACGGTGAGAACGTATTTCTCGTCGACTCCGGGGAGAAGTGGCCCGACGGTGCAGAGAAAGGATTCGTCGTCGAACTGGACGAGTCGCTCGTCCATCCCGCGATGTACTTGCAGTCGGCGTTCAAGGAAGGCGGATGGAAAGCTCCTACCAAGGACCCTGACATTCTCGAGCGTGTGATCGTACTCGTCCAACGGAAGTTGAAGGGGAAGTTATGACCAAACGCGTACTGGCGTTCGATCCTGGCGTGCGTACTGGCGTCGCGTGTCTTAGTGCGACGAACTACGTTCACGAAGTACGCGCATCCCGCCTGTGTCCACGAGAACAAGTAGACGTCTACTACGCGGGTATCGCAAGTACGTATAACGACCTTCTTCTCTACCTTCCCGCGTTCGAACCCAAGGTGGTGCTGATCGAGACGTTCACGTCGGGGATGGTCGCACACAAGCCGCAGCTACACACCATCAAGATGATCGGGGCGATCGAGATGCTGTGCACGATGAAGGGCTTCGCGTATCGCCTGGTCACTTCGTCGCAAAAGACGGGATACCTCGAGCGCGCGAAGAAGCTTCTTGCGGACAAGGAATTCGAAGGCGTTCAGTATCTCGCTTGCGACAAGGAACACGTCATCGATGCGACCGCGCATGCGTTGCGCTACCTCGAGAAAGGGAAGTAGTGAAGTTCTGGGATGCTATCGATATCGGGCGGCGTTATCTTGACCTATTTCGCACGCCGGAGGTAACTTGTGAAGGTTCGCGTCGACTTTAGTCAAGAGATGTGTCGAAGCTGCAGACAGACCGTCTCTCGCGACGAGATCAGACGATGTCGCATCTGCGGGGATCGCATCTGTGCGAAGTGTCGCATGGACGACAAACACGGCGTCGTGTGTCTTCCGTGCGCGACGTTCTGCGACATGCGAAGAGACGCATGACTGACCTACTATGGGGAATTTTCTTCGCGGTACTCTTCGAGCAGGAGCTATGTCTTGTCGTACTGCGCTACCTACGAATACGTCTGTTAGCGTGGTGGGGATGAACGAAATTACCGTACGTGGAGGCCCAACGGGTATCGCACGAGTAGTAGCGCAGTGTGAGACCGCGAATCTCAAGCGAGCGATTCGTATGCGCTTCGGATCTCGTGCGTTTGAAGGTAAGATGGGCGACCCCGTTACGTTCCCTCCAGAACCTCTCGTCGTCTACGACTTGCACGCATGGTTTCCGGAAGCGCAATGGAACTTCTCTCCTGCGCTCACGGCGTGGATGACCGCATTCGAGACGCGTGTCGAGACACTCGCGCGCATTGGGAAAGGGTTCGATGTCACCGAAGGCATGATTTCCGTCCTCCCCGTCGACGCGAAGTTGCGCTTATACCAAACTGTTGGTGCGGTATGGTTGAACACAGTATCCCGCGGATTACTCGGGGATGAGATGGGTGTAGGCAAAACAGTACAGGCGCTTCTTGCTGCGGAGGAAAAAAGCCAACACGTCTTGATCTCGTGCCCGTCGTACGTAAAGGATCACTGGGCGAAGCACATCCGATATTGGACGCATCAGAGTGCCACTATCGCCGATGGGGAACGTCCACAACGTAACGCCGCGTTAGCAGTAAACGCAAAGTACGTACTTATCAATCACGAAATGCTACGTCCAGGGCAATATCCACAGCTGGCTGCGCGTACGTGGGATGTGTTCATCATCGACGAGGCGCATCGGGTGCATAATCGTACTGCGTTGCAGTCGAAGGGCGCGAAAGCGATCAAGGCGAAGAGGTTGTTCCTCCTTACGGGGACACCTATCTGGAACAAGCCAGACAACTTGTGGCACTTGTTGCATCTGCTCGACCCCTTGCGGTTCTCGAGCTACTGGCGCTTCGTGGAGCAGTTCTGCCTATTGAATCGGACGATGTACGGCATCGACATCGCCGGACCGAATCCCCAAGAGCTGGAGCGACTGCAGTGGACGCTCATCCCGTATTTTCTGCGGAGGACGAAGGACGAAGTTCTCCCCGACCTTCCCCCGAAGATCTACGAGACGATCACGTATTCTCTCTCCGCTGCCCAACGGGCGTTGTATCGCGATGTGAAGAAGCGCTTGGAGCTGGAACTCGCTAGCGGTGAGATCAAGTCGTACAACGCCCTCGTTGCTGCGATGTCGGACTTACGACAGATTTGCGACCATCCGAGTCTTGTTGGTGCGAATGGGGACAGCGGCAAGGATGTCGCGATGAAGGACCTCTTAGATGACGTACTCGCCTCGGAAGAGAAGGTCGTGATCTTCTGTTGGCACCGTAAGTACGTCGCACACCTGAAGACGCTCATTCGCGAGCGATACAAACTCGCCTCGGCAATCGTTACGGGAGACACTAAACCCGAGGCACGTACTGAACTCGTAAGGGACTTTCGCGAGGGACACGTCCGTGTTCTTATCGGGACGATCGCTTCGATGGGAACAGGAATCGACCTCTACGAGTCCGCTACCGCTATCTTCGCAGAGATGGATTGGACGCCGGCGATGAACGTGCAAGCGGAAGACCGGTTGCATCGTATTGGGCAGAAACGTTCCCCAACGATCTATCACATCATCGGCAAGCAAACGATCGAAGAACACATTTTAAGTGTGACGCAGGAGAAGGCGGATATCGCCGACCAGACACTCGCGATTAATGCCGTGCTCGAAAAAATAATTCATGGGACTAAAGATTTCACTTGATTTCCCAAAAGGAGTATCTTATAATTATTTTATGAAGCGCAGAAATCGAGTGATCAAAGTCGATCGTAAAGACGCGAGTATGGATCATATCATTCCGATATCGAAGGATGGGAAGCATACTCGTCAAAATGTGCAACTCGCACATCTCCAGTGCAATCGTATTAAGCGCGACACAATTCCTACAAGATTGGAGGCGGCGTGTTAAAACTGTCTACTACCGAAAAAATCGACTTCAAAAAGTGTCGACGAGCGTGGAACTATAGCAGTACCAATCGGATGAACCTCGAGACGAAGACTCCTGCACTACCGCTCTGGACTGGAACTGGGATCCACGCTGCCCTGGAGTTCTACTATCGAGAGGGGAAGAATCCCGCGGAGACCTTCACTACATGGGCGGATGCCTCGTTGCGAGAGATTCGTACACGAGTCGCACTCGACCTTGAAGTGGAGCAACGGCTCTACGGTGCGCGACAGCTCGGAATCGACATGCTGACGCACTACGCACAATGGGCACCCGCGAACGATCCGAAGTGGTTCGTGAAGGCGCTCGTGACCGAGATCGAATTCTCCGTTCCCATCCTCGCTCCGACGGGCGCGTACACGCAAGGAAGGCTTGTAGGGAAAGTCGACGGGATCATCATCGACGAGCACGGATACCTGTGGGTCCTCGAGCACAAGTCTTTCGCGCAAGAACCTCCGACGGACTTCTTGCTTCTGGATGAGCAGACGTCGACGTATCAGTACGCGATGCAGCGTGAGATCGCTGCGGGAAAGCTCGAAAAGTACGACATTCCTCGCACTGCGATACTGCGCGGGGTGCTCTACAATGGGTTGCGTAAGAAGGTTCCGCGGATACCCCCCGTAGTGAACGGTGGAAAGAACGTCTCCAAGGACCGTTCAATCGACACCACGTACGAGGTGTACCTCGAGACGATTCACGCAAACAAGTTTAACCCCGAAGACTACTCGGAGATTCTTGACATTCTGCAGGCGAAAGGGAATAGCTTTTTCAAGCGAGAGCGCCTCGAACGCAACGAGACCGAGATGCGGCTCTTGGAAAAGCGTCTGTACGACGAGTACCGCGACATGCACGATCCGAACGTACGCATCTACCCCAGTCCGACATGGGACTGCGCCTACATGTGCGACTACAAGGCGTTGTGCATCGCAGAGAATCTCGGAAGCGACGTCGAGTTCTTGATCCAACAGCTGTACCAGCAGCGCCCGAAACGTGGAACGGTGTATTCGCACCCATCTGACCCAGGAAGGAGGATTGCATGAGTCCGTCAGTATTCCGTAAGGCCGGTACGGTCAAAAAGGCGATCGATGCCGCGGCCGTAGTCGACATCAAGCCCCCAACGGAGGCGCCACCACAACCCGAGCCGGTGTCGAAGCCGCGTGCCGACTTCGAAACTCCGGTGTTCGCGATCGCAAAGCCGAAGGCGGCATCGGTGCACACGAACATCCTCTTCTACGCCAAGCCGGGAACGGGGAAGACCGTACTCTCGGGAAGCGCCGCGGAGGATCCACGTTCATCGCCAGTACTGTTCATGGACGCCGAGGCAGGAACGCTCTCGCTCGCGGGAAAGCCGAACATCGACGTCGTACGCATCGTCAACTTCGCCTCGGATGTGGGAGCAGTCTACGAGTACCTTGCGCGAGGGAACCATCCGTACAAGACCGTCGTGATCGACTCGTTGACGGAGATGCAGAAGTTGTCGATGATGGACATCATGTCGCAGTTGGTCGCGATCAAACCCGACCGTGACCAGGACATTCCCTCGTTGCAGGAGTGGGGGAAGAACATCGAGCAGATTCGCAAGTTCGTGCGCTACTTCCGCGATCTGCCGATGCACTGCATCTTCACCTGCTTGGAAATGGAGTCGAAGGACGAAAGCACTGGAAGCATCACCGTGCTGCCTTCGCTCTCCGGAAAGCTCGCAATGGAGGTCTCCGGCTTCGTCGATGTCGTAGGGAGGCTGTACACCTCTCCCGTGACGGGGGCGGATGGAAAGGCCGCTATCGAGCGTCGACTGCTTGTCCAACCCGCGGGCAAGTATGTGGCCAAGGATCGTAGCGGGAAACTCGGTTTGGAACTCGTCAACCCAACCTTCAAGGCCATCCTGGATGGCATCAACTCCTAAGGAGGAGCATAAGTGAGGCGTTGTAGCAAGTGTGGTCGACTTTTGCCCCTATCCGAATTTTGGTTAACGGATCATGGTGCACGTTACAGTGCAGAGTGCAAAGCGTGCGCAAAAGCGGCAGCGCGTATTTGGTACGCAAAGAACAAAGAACGCATCTGCGCAAAGGAGAGGAACAACCCCCAAGTACGCTTGCAGTGGAAGAAGTGGTACGAAGGTCATCGCGCGAAATTCGAAGTTTACGTACGTCGGCACGATACGCGGCTACTCGAGGCATACGTAGGCGAAGACTTCACCCTCGACGAGCTCTTCCTCCGAGATGTAGGAATTTGTGGGATTTGTCGAAAAGCCGTTGAACGTATCGACGCCAGCGTAGATCATGTCGTTCCACTATCGAAAGGAGGATTACACACTCGAAAGAACGTACAGCTCGCACATCGCAGATGTAATTCGTCAAAGAAGGCATCCAACCCTAATTGCGAAAGGAGAATACATTGCGCCTCGATTTCACGGGAGTAAAATCGCAGGACTTCAGCCCCATGCCTCCCGCAGTTTACGACGCTACGGTCTTCAACTGCGAGATGAAGACCGGCAAGGACTCCGGGCAGCCGTACCTGAATTGGGAATTCAACATCCAGACGCCGGGGTTCGAGAAGCGGAAGGCGTGGTATATCACCTCGTTACAACCGAACGCGTTGTGGAACCTGAAATCGCTGCTCGAGGCGATCACTGGGGAAGAGGTTCCCGAGGGGCCGATCGAGTTCGAGCCGAACGATCTGTTCGGTCGTCCGTGCAAGCTCTCGATCAAGAACGAGGATTACCAAGGCAAGACCGTCGACAAGGTCGAGTACGTTCTGTCCTCGTCTGCGACAGCAACCGCGGTGAAGAAGGCCGCGACGCCGACGGGAGCGCGTCCTGGCGGAGCTGCCGCCCCGACTGCGCAGGCGGCGCCTACGACAGCGTCGGCTCCGCCCAATGCTGGTGGCGCTGCTCCGCGGTCGCTGTTCAAGAAGTAAAGGGTCGTGGCAGCGATGGGATACACCCGTCACCTACGCTATACGCGACGTACGGCGGGCTGCACGGTCTCGTGTCTGATGCCTGTCGCTGCCGCACCACACACTAACGGAGGAATCTATGTCGACTACCGCAACGGAAAAGCCTGAAAAGCGCGGCATCATCGTCTCGGTCACGGTCAATCGTACGGAGTATGAAGCTATCGCCAAGGCGGCGCAGATGACCGACCGTACCTTATCGGGATTCGTGCGCTGGACCGCACTCGAGAAGTTGCACGAGTACAAAATCCTCGTCCCGTCGGAGGAGACTGGAGAGGAGACGCCCAATGAGAGGTAGAACTTCCCTCATTTTAAAGACGAGCTTCGACTCCGCGCACTACCTCCCGAACTACGAAGGCCCATGTCACAAGCTTCATGGGCACACTTGGAACGTCGAGGTCTACATCGAGGGTGGGGTCAATGACGACTCCGGAATGATCGCGGACTTCAAAGATGTGAAGGATATGATCAAGCAGATCCTCCCGGATCACGAGCTGATCAACACCGTCGTCTCCAACCCCACCGCCGAGAACATCAGCAAGTACCTCTACGACCGAATCAAGACCCACCCACTCCTTCCGACACACTGTCAAGTCACGAAGGTGATCCTCTGGGAGACGCCGAGCAACGGAGTTTGCTATGAGCTTTGACGTCTCCGAGGAATAAACATGGCGCACAAACCTGGCGCGGGCTTCACCGGAAAAACGCACTCGGAAGAAACCCGAAAGAAGATGTCTGCAACGCACAGAGGAAAGACTTTCAGTACTGAACACCGAGCGAAATTATCGGCGGCGAAGATGGGAAACCAGTGCGCTAAAGGAAGTGCACACTCGCCCGAGCATCGAGCGCGAAGCGCTTGATCGCCATCACCGCGATGGCAACACGCGGAATAACGTCCGCTCGAATGTGTAATTCCTTTGCAAAAAGTGCCACGAGGCAACTCGAATACGTGTAGGGAGGCGAAAGTGTCATTCTTAATTTCGGAAGTATTCTACTCAATCCAAGGAGAGGGACAACGTGTTGGAACACCCGCGGTGTTCGTGCGCTTCTCCGGCTGTAACCTCGAGTGTTCGTGGTGCGACACGAAGTACCACAAGGATCCCCACACCGAGATGGATAGTTCTGCGATCATTCAGCGCATCCAAGAACTCGCTCCGGCCGATCTCGAGTGGGTCGTACTCACCGGCGGGGAACCACTTTTGCAGAACGTGCAGTACCTCACACACAAACTCAAACAGCACGGGTACAAGGTCCAAGTTGAGACCAACGGCACGCTTGTACGCGAAGGGATGTTCGTCGACCACTTGACCATCTCGCCGAAACTCGGACATCCTATTCGGGAGATCTTACTCTTCCCGCAACGGTACGCGAAGGTAGTTGAGGTGAAGTACGTCGTCGGCTGCGAGACCGACATACCGTTAGATCCGTACACTCCTGCGTCGCTGCAACCAAATAGCACCGTTCCGGGAGCGATCGAGTTCTGCATCCAAAAGGTGAAGGAAGAGCCAAACAAATGGCGTCTAAGCATCCAACTACACAAAGTACTTAACATTCGGTGATTCCTCTGTCAAAACCGTGCGGAAAGTGCTTACGTGTATTGCCGATCGAACGTTTTGGACTCGATCGCGTGCAAACTGCCCATCGCAAATGCAATTCAACAAAAGGAGGAAAAATCCTTGGTGCTTAAGCATCCAACGACACAAACTGCGGCCGATCCCGTAGAGCTCGTTGTTGAGAGTCTCTTACGGGCGTTGAACCTCCCCACAGAAGATCCGAACTTCCTCGAAACTCCTCGACGCGTTGCGAAGGCCTTTGCGGAGCTCACCGAAGCGGTGCGGCATCCCGAACGGGTGAACGAGTTGCTTCAGGTCTCCTTTCCCGGAGACTACAATGGGATGATCGTAATTCCTGATATCCCCGCGATAGGGCTTTGCCCGCATCACATGTTGCCTGTGGAGTACCTGGTGTCATTCGGCTACTTGCCGAGTCTCAAAGGCGGAGTCATCGGACTCTCCAAGATTCCGCGATTCGTGCAGTTCTTGAGCCATCAACCAATCCTGCAGGAAACGTACACGAAGCGCCTCGTCGAACTCTTTGTCGAGCGTGTACGTCCTGAAGGCGTTGGTGTCATTGTATATGGTGAGCACGCGTGCGTTCGCGTACGTGGAGTCAAGGCAAACGTTCCAACGATCACCAGTCACCTGTGGGGCGTGATGTTACACGATCCTGCAGCACGGGCGGAGTTTCTGCAGTTGCACGAGGAAGCACACCACCACCATAGGTAGGAGGGAGTGATGGTTCTACGCACGGCGGAAGAAACTGCGAAGTTGCAAAAAAGGTTCCTCGAACTTTGCGACGAGGCTTCGGTCGCGGCTCAAAAACTCATCATAGAACGCGGAAAGGGCTACAATGTCAACATCGCGATTCCAGACTACTTTCCCGACGGGGAACGCGATATCTTCTACGAAGTGCATAAGAAGTTGATGCGCATTCGAAGTCTGCGAAACGCCCCGTCGGAACATGCTGCGGATGCACCAATTGAGGACTCGATCCTCGACGCGATCAACTACCTGCGGTTTATGTACGCGTTTCGCAAACTCGTGGCGGAAAGGGAAGCGACGCGATGAAGCTCGCACACATTCCGCCGACGAAGTTGTTGTATCTGGTCGAAAACGAACCTTTCCATCTTATCCTCGCGCAGGAGTGCGAGAAGTCGCGAGAGTACGCGAACTTCTTCCGACGTCTCTCCGATAACGGTGCGTACATCATCCTCGACAACGGCGCATTCGAGTCCGGCGCGGCGATCGACATCGACGTGTTGAAGCATTGGATCGACTACATTCGTCCGAAAGAAGTAGTTCTTCCTGACGTACTGCGTGACCCACAGCAGACCCTACAACGCACCGATATGGCCTTAACCGCGCTGATGAAGTACGTCGGAATGGTGAAGTTCATGGCAGTTCCGCAAGGAAGGACCCTCGCCGCGTGGTTGAGCTGCCTCGAAACGCTGCTGAAGTGGTCCGAGATCGACGTAATTGGCATTTACGAAGAGGCGGCGGACTTCTTCACCACTGGCGCACAAGTTGGAAGAGGAACGCTACTCGGCTTTTTATCCGACGCCCGCTATCCGCACACGACACCGCGCGAGTGGCATCTGTTGGGGTACGACAGCCACCTCGTGGAGTTGTCATACGTTCCATCGAAGTATTCGTGGGTTCGAAGTGCGGACTCCGCGAAGGTGATCGTCTTCGGAATGAATCATATTCGTCTCGCATCCGATCTGCGATGTACTCCGAAGTATCCGGGAAGGCCGAAGCCTTACTTCGATTGGAATGGCGAAGTAACCGCCACGATGCCCGACATAATTCGTCACAACATGCGCGTGGCGAACTTCGTTGCGGAAGGAGGCGTGAGCGCATGAACGTTCAAGTAGCACACTTTTCGTGCAACGCACAAAAAGGAGAGTGATGACATGTGTTCAATTTCTGGGGTATTCATCGCGGAACGGCCTCCAGTACAAGCGTCGCTGATCCTTTCCAGAGTGATTCTCGACACGATCATTCGTGCGGAGGAACGCGGTAGGGACAGTTGGGGAGTGACCACCATCACGCAACTCGGCGGAGTATCCGAATGGAAAAGCGTCGGGAAGCCTTCGGATGGGGTGAAGAAACTCCCGGCAATAGTTCGTCCGGAGACACGAATCGTCATCAACAACAATCGGGCGGAGCCCACAACCGAGTGGACGCCGAACAAGACCCGCGCGGATATCCAACCGTTCCGGCACGGCGACTGGATCGTTGCACATAACGGTACGATCGCCAACGATCGGGAACTGGCGGAACGATACGGGGTGACCCCTCTCTCGAAGATCGATACTGCGGTCATTCCCGCCATCTTACACGCGATGGGCAAGAGAGTCACTCGGGAGTGGCTGCAGACGTTTCTGCGTGACGAAGTCATCGGCAGCTACGCCATTGCAATCGCGAATGCGACACGTCCGTATGAGTTGTTTTTGGCGTGCAACTACAAACCCCTATACTTGACGCACTATCGCAAGCACAACGCGATCGTGTTCACGTCGTTGGAGTCGTACACGGGAAGTGAGGGACTCCACCAGCGCATTCACGGACCAAACATCGTCGCTATTCCTCCGTACACGCTCGTGCACCTAACCGCACAATCGCCGATTGGACAATACGTCCAAATTCACGAATACTCGTTACGACAAATACGTGAGACCAAGAAAGCCTTGGTGGTGTGTAGTGGAGGACTTGACAGCGTTGTTGCCGCGACCGAAAAGATCCAACAGGGATACGAGGTTACGTTGTTGCACTTCTTGTATCAATGTCGGGCCGAGAAGCGCGAAGTGGAGGCGATCATCAAGATCGCCGATTGGTTGCGGTGTCGTCCTTTACTCGTTCCGACTGCGATCTTCAAGGACGTCATCAAGGGATCGCGACTTACGAACACCAAAGAGGCTCTCGTTACGGATCGAGAAGGAGCCGCCTCCGCAGAATTCGCTCACGAGTGGGTTCCCGCGCGCAACCTGATCATGCTCTCCATCGCAACGGGGATCGCAGAAGCGCAGGGACATGACACCATCGTACTCGGCAACAACCTCGAAGAGGGTGGAGCATATCCCGACAACGAGATGGAGTTCATCAACCGACTTAACACCGTGATGCCGTACGCGACGAATCTCCACCACTACGTCAACATCGAGATGCCCGTCGGAAACCTGATGAAGCACGAGATCGTGAAGCGGGGCTTAGCCCTCCATGCACCGCTGCACCTTACCTGGAGCTGTCTTGAGAGCAACACGCTTGTTCGCGGACTACGCGGAGATATCCCTATCTCTCAAATTCTTCCCAACGAATGGGTATGGGGTTGGGATAAGCAGTGGATCCCCACAAGAGTGGAGCGTTGTTTTATGCAAGGAGTTAAACCCGTTTTCGAAGTCACTCTTGCTGATGGTGTTGGAAAACTCACCACAGTCGTTGCCACAGCAGATCATCGCTTTCTCAAACGCGACGGCGACTACGTCCCCTTAGAGGAGCTACGCGTTGGAGATCGTCTTATGCCGAGTAACTTCTACGCGGGAACACCCGTACGAGATCAAACATACGCACTTTTGCGACGTCGAAACGTCGCAAACGAAGCGCCCGCGTTCGCCCACCGTATCGTCGCGGAGTATTTCGGAATTCACGGAGAGGTTGTGCATCACATCGATGGCGACCTTCGAAACAACTCACGCGAAAACTTAGTAGGGATGTCTCGCGGGGAACACTCACGATTGGAAATGCTTGGACGGAAGCTTCCGGAGAAGACGCGCGCAACGCGTACAAGGTTAAGCACGTGGTGGAAAGAGTTAACACCCATGCAATATGAGGCGCAACGACAAAAGATTTCCGATGGACGAAGACGCCAACTCAACCATCGTGTTGTGTCTATTCGCCCGATAGGAACGCGAGTAACATACGACATTCAAACCGGTACGCGAAACTTTGCGCTTGCAGCGGGGGTGTTTGTACACAACTGCTACGAAGGTGGAGAGACGCACTGCGGAATTTGCGGTCCGTGCTTTATGCGCAAGGCTGCGTTTAAGATGTCGGGAGTATTCGACCCGGTATTTCTGCACGAAGTCGGGGATAAGTATTGGGAAGGGTGTGTTCAGTATATCCCCCCGAGTAGCAGTCAACAATAATCTGCATCAGGTAACTCGATCCGGGTATTTACTCGGGTTTTTAACTTGTTTTTCAACACGCCAACCAGGGAGGAACGATGGATTTTCCTACAGATCTGATACGTCTATGTCCTGGCTGCGCTTTACGCGATCCTACCGGGAGAAACATCGTTCCGGGTAAGGGAGACCTTAACGCACGTGTGGCATTCGTTGGAGAAGCCCCCGGAGCGGAGGAAGTGCGCTTCGGAGAACCCTTCGTCGGGCCCAGTGGACGGCTTCTTGACCAAGTACTTGAGTACTTTGGATTCAAGCGTTCCCAGGTATACGTCGCGAACGCATGTCTCTGTCGTCCACCGTTAAATCGTACCCCTACGAATGCGGAGATCGACGCGTGTAATGCGCGACTCGAAGCGGAACTAAAGCGTCTCTCGAACCTTCACGTTATCGTCGCGCTCGGCAATTCTGCAATACGCACACTCTTGGGGAAAAGCGAACCAGTCACGAGTATGCTCGGAAGAATCGATTGGTCGCCGCGTTGGAACGCGTTCATCATGTACGCGTTCCACCCCGCGGCGGTACTACGCGTTCCAGACAACTTCCCAGACTTCGCGCAAACGATCCGACGCATCCAGTACGTACTGTCGTTACCCAAGGGCGAGATCGAACGTATCCCGACACGTTTCCATGTCGCCCCAGACGCATCCACAGCCCTCGGAATGCTTCTGTGGATGCGCAGAAATTGTCGAAAACTCGCAGTAGACATCGAGACGGATAACGTCGATTGGTTAACCGCGCCCGTGTTGGAGATTGGGTTTAGCTGGCAAGCGGGGTACACGTACATCATTCCCGCACGATTAATCAGCGAAGACGTGCAAGAAGCGTTGTGCGACCTTCTCTCCGATCCGACTATCGAGTTCGCGTGGCATAACGGGAAGTTCGACACGCAGTTCTTACGGCATCGCTACCACGCCGCTGCGCGAGTGGATGTCGACACCATGCTCATGCATTACGCCTTAGACGAGCGTCCGGGGATACACGGATTAAAGGCCCTCTCACGGGTGTATTGCAACGCTCCCGCGTACGAGGACGAGGTGAAGAAGTACGTCCGATCGATGAACACGCCGTTCTCAGCTTGTCCGGAGCATATTCGTCATCCGTATCTTGCGTACGACGCGGACTACACCGGGCGACTACGCGATCAACTGCGCCAGGAGCATGCGCAGGAAGCACCAAGTCGTTTGGGATATCCTACACCGATGGAGTGTCACGACCAGTTGCTCGTACCTCTCGCGAACGACTTCGTCGAGATCGAGATGCACGGAGTGCTCATCGATCGGGAGTACTTGACCACACTGCGAAAGGACATGGAGGAGGAATTAGCCACGATTGAAGGTGCGTGCAAGGAATCGGCGTTTAAGGTCGTCTTTGGATCGACTGACCTATCTGTGCACCAGATGGCGGTAAAGATGTGGAAGGAGACGAACAACTTCCTCAAGGCGTTCAACATTCGGTCGCCGCAACAGGTTGCCGCCGTGCTGTACGACGCGATGAAGTTACCCTTATACGAGGGGAAGCGCACAACGGACGTAGAAGCGTTACGTGCGTATGAACGGCGTGGAGGGGAGTTCGTTCGAGACCTACTTCGCTATCGCAACGTTGCGCGGCTGTACGGAACGTACGTAAAGGGGTTCGACGAACGGATGGATCCCTCCGGACGAGTGCATCCAGACTTCTTGTTGCACGGAACGGTTACGGGGAGATTGTCGTGTCACGATCCGAACGTGCAAAACATTCCGCGAGATAGTGCGATCAAGAAGTTGTTTATCGCTTCGCCCGGACACACGTTCGTCTCCGCCGACTACAAACAACTGGAAGTGAGGGTAGCGGCGTTTTACTCCGGCGACGTAGCGCTACAGGAGGCGCTGAAGTACGACATTCATTGGGAAGTTGCGAAACAGATCTTTGGGCACATTTTGGACGAGATCGACGTTATCAGCGGAGACTGCTTCGCGGAACCGGAACGCGTTCCACAATTAGAGACGATCTTGAACAAGTACGGAGTGCTGATCGAGATCAAGGTGCTGCACACGCGAGAGTGCTTCGACGCGACAACACTCGCGGAGAAGATGCGAAAGCATCTACGATTCATGACCAAGTTCGTCACGTTCGGGATTCTGTACGGACGCGGAGCGGCATCGCTGGCTAAGGACGAACTGCAGTGCTCTACTGCGGAGGCGCAAAGGTACGTCGACAACTTCTTTGCGCGTTTCCCACAGCTGACCGTACAGATGAAACAGTGGCAGAAGGATGCGTTACAAGAGGGGTGGATCGAAACTCCCACAGGGCGTAGGAGGAGGTTCCCCTTCGTTACGCACGACAATGCGTGGAAGATTGAGCATCAGGCTGTTAACACGCCTATCCAGTCACTCGCTAGCGACATCAACTTGCTCGCCCTTCACGAGTTGCATGCGGCGTTGAAACAACGCGACTTAGGGTACGTGCTCTTTCCTGTGCACGACTCGATCGAACTGGAACTGCGTACGGAACGACTCGATGAGGGGTTGCGACTGGTGAAGGCGGTGATGGAAGGAGTCGTACCGGATTCACCAATCGCGTTCCCCGTCGATATCGAGTTCGGTCCGTCTTGGGGCGACACCCAAGATTGGGATGGATCTTCCCCATTGACTACCCCGTAATACTCGCCGGGGTCCCGTCATTCCGAGAGGATGTCTGATGCCGAACCGCTGCGGTAAATTTCCCGTCTGCGGCCTCCGCCACCGCCGCCTGTTCGTCCCAACCTTGTCCCAATCGGTTTCGGGAATGTTTTACTTCAACTATTTGCCAGATATGATATGCGTGTATATGACGGCGATGAGGGAGCCGATGCCGGTGAGTAATGCCACGATGATCCCCACTACCCCCCGGTCGCGCCATGATTCCAAATTATCTATGCGGCGTTGTTCGTTGGGGAGTTGGGCGCATCCCTGCGCCCTCAGGTCGGCCATCTCGTCGGTAATGTGTTCCAACTTGTCGTCCAACTTGTCGAACTTGGCATCCAGCCTCGTCCAAAAATCTTCCGGCAAGGTTGATCTGTTCATCGCCTATTTCCCCACCCCTACCGCGAATCCCAACAGGATCCCGAGGCCGATCCATTTTCCCGCGTTGAGCACGCGCTGGTACCACGGAACGTTTGCCGCCTTCGCCGCCTGCTCCCCGGCCTTGCGGGTATCCTCGATCGTTTTTTCGGCCCGCGCTACTTCCCCGTCGAGTTCCGTGACGCGCTCGGAGAGGACGTGCTTTTCCTCACTACACGCCGACAGGGATTCCTCGGCCCCCTTCTCGTAGGCCCGGGACGCCTCCACTTCCTCCAGGAGCCGGGTCCCGTCGGCCTCGGAGAAGCAGATTTCGGCGGAATTGACAACATTCGGGCCCGCGATTAGCAACGCCATGAGAAGGATTGTCAACTTCATCGCGCCGTGCCTCCATACCCAAGTTCCCGGAAACGGCCCTCAAGCTCCTTCGCTGTCGCGGTAGGCCGGTTCGCCTTCGGGGTCCGCGCCGCCTTCAGGCGGGCTCGGAGCACATTAAGTGTCGCCTCTGCCCGGTTCACCCGGTCGATGGCGACCGCCATTTCCCTTCGGTGCCGCTCGGCGGATGCCGCCGTGTCCCGGGTGTACGCCTTCTGCCATCCCTTGGCGAGGTCGAGATATCCCTTGGCCTTCTGCCACGCGCTGATTCCACCGCCCGCAGAGGCGAGGGCAATCAAGATTGAAGCCGCAATGGTGAGCGCAAGGAGGCGATTCAGAATCGTCCATTTCCAGAGGTTCGACCACACTATTTCTCTCCCCATTTTCCAGCAGCCGTCACGCCGGCGAGCGAGAACACTACACCGACGACCTCCCATGGGATCGCGGCCATCTCCGCCTTTTTCACCGAGACGAACGTCCAGACACACAAGACGACGATCCCCCATGCGACGGAAAGGACGCGCTTGGAGGATAGGTTCCCGGCGTCATCCGAGAGAATCCTCCGGAGGTCCGCAGCGATCCCCCATTCCTCCCGGTCGGCCATCACTGCACCAACCACGTGCCGATGATCGCAGATATGGCCGAGGATGAGGCTACGACAATGAACGCCAGCGCGAGAAACAGAATGCGTTTCATGTTCGTTTCTCCTCCTTCAAAAATAGATGTACGCGGCCTCGGGCCACGACGATGCACTTCTTCGCCCACGGCGGATTCGATATGAGCGGGTTGTAGTACAGGTACGCTCCGTTTGTCAGATTCGAACCATTCTCCGCCTCCTTCCATGCCTTGATACAGTCTTTCACTACCGGGTTGTCGTCGTCGAGTTTCGCCGATTCGATTCGTTCCTTGAAGTTCGGCGTGTCGTCGTGCGCATTCCAGCCGGAAAACTGCATCGGCCAAAGACAAGTACTGGCGACCGTGCCATCGCTCATGTACTTTCGGCGAGTCCGATTCAAGATCACCTCCGCGACCATTACTTTGTCGCGGTACGGCTCGCCCTGAGCTTCCTGCCAGACCGTCAGGACGCCCCATATCCAGTCAGCGATGAGTCGTGGCATTTAGTCCTCCGGTAGCAGGTCATCAAGGGAGCTCATTGATACCCACCCCCGATCCAGTTTGTCCATCCGTTTTGAGCAGAAGCATTGTACATGCCGATGCCCGAGCATCTTTTGTATTGGGATGCCATAGTTGCCCCCCAAGGCCACGCAGAGTCGCGCGAATTTGAACGGTAGCAGCCATTGCGTTTTCTCCTCGTTCGCGAGCGCTACTCGCGGGTTAGGGTTTGTACCGGTATCGGATACCGGCCATCCAATAGTATTCGTTGACATGGTCGTTGGGCAGCGACTTCGACAGGTAGTCCCATTTATTGTGCTCGACGACCACCTGCCAAGGTCCGTAAACGTCCAGCCCGAGTTTCAAGTTGTAGTCGAGTCTCACGCGCTCGAAGTTCCAATCAGATCCTCGCCACGCATCTGGAAAACCATGCCCCACGATTTCTGGAGTACGCCAGTCTTGCAGAAACCACATTTTTGCGTTCGCATCTAACGTTACTCGCTTCAAAAAGCGAATACTTGTGTCGAACTCTGCCTTGTAGCGTGCAACCATATCCTGCACGATTGGCTCATTGTGAGGCGGAGTAAACATCACACTCGCTTCCAACTTCTCCAACTTCGGAGCATACGTCGTCTCCGCCGCTACGCTCACCAACGGACATATCCACAGCGTGAAGACAACGAGAAGCGACCATCGTTTCATTGAGTACCTCCCTTCGATTCCGCAGAACTGTTATACGCTTCCAATTGAGCTTTGAGTTTGGCGATTTCCCGCCCCATCGCTCCAAGTTGTTCCGTAAGGAAGGCGATCTTGATTTCACGCTCTCCAAGCATCTTCAAGACTGAATCCTGCGATATGGCGATCTGGTCACTCATAAAACCCTCCTTTTAGGCTGTCTCCCAAATCATTTATACTTCAGGTTCACCTGTCCATGGGTCATACCCAGCGAATGTATGTAGCGGCAGATCAGACTCCAACACGGTGGCCCCATTAGGAGTAGCGTCTGCCATATACATCACAACCTTATCGCCATCAGACAATTCAACCACCTTTTGGGCAATCCTCGCATAAAGCAATGGATGATCTGTCTGTACCTCTGTTAATCCTTTCCCCATGAACTGCGGCTTGCTTCTTGCCGCAGTCAATAGGGTATCAGGGATCAGCGTGGCATAAGCCACCTTGGTAATGTCAGGG
>Ga0172370_10000684_pt1 | contig 53244 bp, 38 predicted proteins | sample LakKiv5m_FD_114538 | JGI IMG/M metagenome (GOLD analysis project Ga0172370, IMG submission 114538) | Freshwater microbial communities from Kabuno Bay, South-Kivu, Congo - kab_022012_11.5m | ecosystem: Environmental > Aquatic > Freshwater > Lake | place: Democratic Republic of the Congo...
GACCGCATCGGCTACTGGTCGCTCGAGTGCTGGGGCGGTGCGACGTTCGACGCGTGCCTGCGCTTCCTCGGCGAGGACCCCTGGGAGCGCCTGCGCACGCTGCGCGAGCACCTGCCGAACACGCGCCTGCAGATGCTGCTGCGCGGCCAGAACCTGGTCGGCTACCGCCACTACGCCGACGACCTGGTCGACAAGTTCGTCGAGCGCGCCGCCGCCAACGGGATCGACGTGTTCCGCGTGTTCGACGCGCTGAACGACGTGCGCAACCTCCGACGGGCCATCGAGGCGGTGAAGAAGGCCGGCAAGCACTGCGAGGGCACGATCTCGTACACGGTGTCGCCGGTGCACGACGCCCAGGCCTTCGTGACGCTCGCGAAGGAGCTCGAGGCGCTGGGTTGCGACACCATCTGCGTGAAGGACATGGCCGGGCTCTTGACCCCCACGGCCTCGTTCCAGCTGGTGAGCGCGCTGGTCGCGGCGGTGAAGGTCCCCATCCACCTGCACGCGCACGCCACCAGCGGCATGGCCGAGGCGGTGTACCTGAAGGCCGTGGAGGCCGGCGCGCAGATCCTCGACGTGGCGGCCTCGGCCATGGCCGGGGGCACGTCGCAGCCGCCCACCGAGTCGCTGATCGCCATGCTGCGCGACACGCCCTGGGACACGGGGCTCGACCTGGACCTGGTGGACCAGGTGTCGCGCGAGGTGGCGAAGCTGCGTCCCAAGTACGCGCGCTTCGAGAGCCCGCTGGCCGGGGTCGACACGCGCGTGCTGAAGAGCCAGATCCCGGGGGGCATGGCCTCGAACCTGGGGAGCCAGCTGAAGGAGTTGGGCGCGCTCGAGCGCATCGACGAGGTGCTGGCCGAGGTGCCGCGGGTGCGCGCCGACCTGGGGTACCCGCCGCTGGTGACCCCGACCAGCCAGATCGTGGGGACCCAGGCCGTCCTGAACGTGCTCGCAGGGGAGCGCTACAAGCAGGTGGCCTGCGAGACCCGCAGCTACCTCATGGGGTACTACGGGCGCTCGCCCGCCGCGCCCGACACCGCGATCGCGGCCCAGGTGCGGGGCGGCGACCTGCCCTTCGAGGGGCGACCCGCCGACCTGCTGGCCCCCGAGTGGGAGAAGGCCGTGAAGGAGGCCGGGCCGCTGGCCCGGAACGACGAGGACGTGCTGTCGTTCGCGCTGTTCCCCCAGGTGGCCGAGCGCTTCTTCCTGAAGCGTGACCAGCCGCCGACCGTGCCGCTGGCGTGGCACGCCGCGGTGGCGGCGGTCCTGGAGCACGTGGCGACCGCCGGCGCGGGCCGCACGGGCGCGGCCCCGGCGCGCGAGGCCGAGAGCGGCTGGAAGCGCGCCGGACGCTGGGCCAACCTGCACAGCCGTCCCCGCGGGGCCTGAGGAGCACGAGCATGAAGCACCGCATCCGCATCGACGGGATCGAGCAGACGTGCGACGTGACAGGCTCCGGCTCGCGCTTCGAGGTGACCATCGGAGGCGAGCGCCTGTCCGTGCAGGTCGACGCCTGCGGCTGCCTGGGCGACTTCCGCGTGGCCGTGAACGGGCAGCCGCTCGGCCTGCGCCTGGGGGGCGGCGAGGCGCGCGCCCTGCTCGAAGGGCGACCGGTGGTCCAGGACGTCGAGGGTCGCGAGCGCGTCCTTTCGCGCCAGGCCGACGAGGCCGGGCGCGCCGAGGCCCCGGGCAGGGGGCGCGAGCGCCACGCGTCGGGCGACCTGAAGGCCATGATGCCGGGCGTCATCGTGCGCACGCTGGTGGCGCCGGGCGACGCCGTGGCCAAGGGGCAGGTGGTCGTCGTGCTCGAAGCCATGAAGATGGAGAACGAGCTGAAGGCGCCCGTGGTCGGCATCGTGAGCGAGGTGCCCGTGACCGCCGGCCAGAGCGTGGCCAAGGGCCAGCTGCTCGCACGCATCGAAGAGGCGCGCGAGCCCCGAGATTCCGGAGTCCTTCCCACGAGGCCGGTCACGCCGCCAGCTTCACGCTGACGCGCATCCCGGCCCGTGTCGCGAGTGTGATCAGCATCTCGAGGCTGAACTTCTCCCACTTGCCGCGCACCAGGTCCGACACGCGCGACTGGCTGACGCCGAACACCTTGGCGGCATCCACCTGCGTCAGGCCCTTTTTTTCGACGAACTTGCGCAGATCGGCCATCAGGTCGGCGCGCATCCGCAGGATGGCGGCCTCCTCGGGCGGAAAGCCCAGGTCGGTGAACACGTTTCCCGACGACTCGGTGATGCTCGTATCCATGGTTCACCCTCCCAACTGCCGGTAGCGCTGACGCGCCAGTTCCAGATCCTTCCGGCTGGTCTTCTGCGTCTTCTTGTGGAACGCGTGCGGATCTCACGCACGCCGGGGCCCACCGTCAGCACTGGTTTCCAATCGGCGGGCTCGAGGCCCTCCTGCACCGCGTGAAGCTCGAAGCCTGCGACGCGCCGGGCCTCGGCCGGAAAGTCGCGCAGGTCATCGAGGCTGGAGCCCATGAACTTCAGCGGCTTCATGGTGGAGATTATATAAGTACTTATATATGCGTCAGGCACGATCGGCCGGAGTGCGTTCGGTCACGCCTCGGGCGCCGTGGACTGGTCGAGGAATTGGAGCGCCGTCTCGGCGTCTTCCTCGCGCACGAACACACGCATCGGCATCGCGGGCAGGAACGGGTGGCCCAAGGCCGCCACGCGCTCGCCGACCAGCACGGGGCCGAGCCCGGCCTCGCGAAGCCGGTGAACCCGGCCGCTCGCGTCGAGGGGGTTCTGCGGCTCGGAGACACAGGCCCAGTCTCGGGCGTCGCGCGTAGCACGCGCCGTATGCCATGCGTCGGCGAGCCAGGCGACGAGGAGGCACCACGGAACGAGGTTGACCAGCGCGCCGGTTCCCGGCCAGACCAGCGTCCCTGCCACCAGCCCCAAGACCAGGAGGCTCATCAGGTAGTCGCGGGTCCAGGTTCCCCGCAGGCCGGCGGCGACGCGCTCCTGGGACCAACCGAGTCCCGTCGCCAGCCGTTCGGCCGCGGCCGGCCGCCGGACGAGGAGCACGACAGCCAACCCGACGAGCATCGAGGCCTGCACGCAGGCCAGGATCCAATACCAGGGCACGGGGTCGAGCCCTCGGGGCCGGAGCACGCCCTCCGCAATATTCGGTGCCCAACTGAAGAACAGGAGGCTCGCCATCGGCAGGCGAAGGCCCCGCGCCCGGTCGCCCTCCCACGCTGGCACCCGCGCGAAGACCGCGAGCCCCGCTAGCAGCGACATGGACAGCGGGCTGGCGCGTGGTCAACGCCGGGGATGGTTCGCCACGCTGCCAGGATCCCTGCCCACCCCCCATGACGCACCCCACTCGGGAGGAGCTGACTGACCACCAGCAACAGCACCAGCCCGCTTCCAAATCCGGCCGCTGAGACGAGCTTCGCGAGCCCGAGCTGCAGAACGGCGCCCGCGAACAGGCACGCCAGGGCGACGAAGGGGTGCCAGCCGAGCCAGAAATCGTCTGCTGTGCCGAGCGCTTCGACGCTGCGAAGCCAGTACCACAGACCCAGGCACTGCGCGGCGTAGCCGATCAGCGTCGCCGCGCAGGTCGCGCGCAGAAGCGTCGCTCTCCCCGCGCCGTCCAGCGTGCGAAGCCGCCGCCAGCGCGGCACGGTCAGCGCGACGAGCTCGACGAGCAAGGTACACTCGAGAACGGCCATGGGCCCTAACGTCATCAGCGACCAGAGCCGACGCCCATCCGGGTAGATCGGGCTCCCTGGCACCGGGACGAGCCCGAGCGCTGCCCAGACGAGCCCCACGCCCACGACCGTCAGGACCCGCCGCGTCAGGGACCAAGCCGGAGGATTCGGGGCGTCGAGCAGGTCCCGAAGAAGGCGCCAGACTGCCACCAGCAAGGGCATGGGTAGAAACCTCGAAGGGGTTGCCGATTGTCTGGGCTTTTCACTCGCTGGCAGGAATAATCGCCATCGGCCAACGGTCGGTCAACGGTAAACCAAAGCGACTCGAGCGCTCGTAACGGCCCTCCAGGCGCCGATGGCCGACCAGCGCCGAAGAAAGCGCGCGGCCTCCGGCGCGGAGTCAGGGCCGCGCCGCTGGCCTGCGATCCGTCTGGACGCGTAGCGGCTCGTCGTGCACGCGGCCCCTTACGATTGAGCCTCGACTTCCCGCTCCGCACTTGATCCCGTCCGGCATTCTGCGACAATTCAAGACGTAATTACGTACGGGCAATGGACATGACCGCCCTGCGCATCGCTGAAGACATCGTTCCCGTTGGAGAGTTCAGGAATCGAACCGCCCAGTGGCTCAAGCACGCGGCCGAGTCCGGTCACCCCGTGGTGCTCACCCAGAACGGACGGCCCGCGGGCGTGCTCCTGTCGCCGATCGCCTACGATCGCCTGACCGAGAAGGAGCGCTTCCTGGCCTCGGTCGCGGCGGGATGGGAAGATTCGGAGGCCGGCCGGTTGCTGACGGCGGAGCAGTTGAAGGCCGACCTGGCCGCCCGACGCGCTGGCAAGAAGCAGCCATGAAGGTCTTCTGGACCGTCGAGGCCCGCGAGCGGTTGGCCGAGATCTACGCGTACGTCGCGCACGACAACCCCTCGGCGGCCGAACACCTCGTCGAGCGCCTGAGCGACTCGGCCGAACCGCTTGCCGTCCATCCGCACCTGGGACGCGTGGTTCCCGAGTGGGGGCGCGACGATCTTCGCGAGCGGATCGTCGATGCGTACCGCGTGGTCTACCGCCTCCGCGAGGACGTCGGCGAGGTCCACGTGCTGACCGTGTTCGAGGGACACCGCTTGCTTCGCGACGGGGACGTTGGCCCCTCGTCCGGTTGAACCCGACCGGACAAGCCGAACGTTCGAAACTCGAGGAGACACCCTCTTGATCCCCGCCCTCGTCGCCGTCGCCGTCCTGCTGGTCGTGTCGCTGGCGCTGTCGCTCCGCGACGCGCGCTCGGCCAGCCTCGGCCGCACGTTCTGGGTGGCCAACCGACGCGCGTCGGCGCTTCGCGTGGGGAGCTCGCTGCTCGCCACCATCGTGGGGGCCAGCGCCACGCTCGGAACCACCGACCTGGTGGCGACGCACGGGGTGACGGGGGCCTGGTTCCTGGCCACGGCGCTGCCCTTCCTGGTAGGCCTCGCGCTGCTGGCCCCGGCCATTCGCCGCTCGCAGGCGCGCTCGATCACCGACCTGCTGGGTCGCTTCGGCGAGGCGCCGCGCCGGCTGGCGGGCGGCGTGGTGGCGATCGCGTGGCTGGGGGTGCTGGCGACGCAGGTCGTAGCCCTCCGCACGCTCGGCGAGGTCGTGGCGCCCGGCCAGGGCACCGCGCTCGCCGGCGCCGCCATGGCCGTGGTGGCCGGCTACACGGTGCTGGGCGGCCAGCCCACGGTGTTGCGCACGGATCTCGCGCAGCTGGTCGTGCTCTCCCTGGGGCTGGTGCTGCCGGCCGGCTGGCTGCTGTGGCAGGGCGGGCCCGCCATTCCTGCGGGCACCTCGCTCCCCGCGGCGATTCCGCTGGCACCCCTGGACCTGGCGCTGCTGTCGCTGACGGCCGGCCTGCCCTACCTGGTGGGCCCCGACCTGTACAGCCGCCTGTTGGCCGCCAATGACGAACACGCGGCCCGCCGGGCCGTGGGCCTCGCGCTGCTCGGGCTGCCCGTGATCGTGGGGGCGCTCGCGGTGCTCGGCTTGGCGGCGCACGACGCGGGCCTCGCCACCGGCGGCGGCGCGGTGCTGCTCCGCCTGGCGGGCCTCTTGCCGCGCCCGCTCGAGGTGCTGCTGCTGCTCGGCGTGGTGGCGGCGGTGGTGTCGTCGGCGTCGACCATCCTGCTGTCGGGCGCCGTGGCGCTGGCCGGGGCGCTGGAGCCCGCCCCCAGGCGCCTGGAGCCCGGCGCCACGGGCCCGGCGCGGCGCGGGCTGGTCGCGCTCTACGGCTTGGTCGGCACGCTGCTCGGCCTGGCCGCGCCCGACCTGCTGGCGGCGCTGCTCACGGGCTACGCCGTGTTCGTGGGCGCGCTGGCCGCGCCCGTCCTGGCGAGCCTCGCGAACCTGACCGTACCGGGAAGCGCCGTGCTGGCGGCCCTGGCCACGGGCGGCGGCCTGGCCGCCACGGGGCGGGCGCTACGCCTGACGGGCCTGGTCGGCTCGGGCGGCGAGGCGCTGCTGTTGCTCGCCGCGCTCGTCGTCAACGCCGCCCTGCTCGCGGGCGGAGCGCTCTATTTCCGCAAAACAATTCTGAAAACGCGTCCGGACGGCCCGCCCCCTCCTTGACACCCCCGCCCCCGCTCCTAGATTCGCCTCGTGACGCCTTGATATCGTTCACCTAAGCCGACCCCGGGGAGGACCAGATGGCCAAGGAACTGTATGCGCTCGGCGAGCACCCGCCGCTTGGCGAAGTCCCCGCGAAGATGCACGCCTGGCTGGTGCGCGAGGATCGCTTCGGCGAGCCCCTCCAGGCCTGGAAGCAGGAGGTGGTCGACGTCCCGGCCATCGCCGAGGACGAGGTGCTGGTCTACGTCATGGCGGCGGGCGTGAACTACAACAACGTGTGGGCCGGCCTGGGCGTGCCCGTGAACGTCATCGCCGCGCGCAACAAGGCCGGCGAGCCCGAGCCCTTCCACATCGGCGGGTCGGACGCGTCCGGCATCGTCTACAAGGTGGGCAAGGCCGTCACCAACGTAAAGGTGGGCGACGAGGTGGTCGTGCACTGCGGAACCTGGGATCGCGACGACCCCCAGGCGCAGGACGGCAAGGACCCCATGTACGCCAACAGCTTCCGCATCTGGGGCTACGAGACCAACTACGGCTCGTTCGCGCAGTTCACGCGCGTGCAGGACCACCAGTGCCTGCCGAAGCCCAGGCACCTGACCTGGGAGGCCGCCTCGGCCTACATGCTGGTCGGCGCCACCGCCTACCGCATGCTGCACGGCTGGGACGAGCACGCCATCCAGAAGGACGACGTGGTGCTCATCTGGGGCGGCGCCGGCGGCCTCGGCTCCATGGCCATCCAGATCGCGCGCGCCCAGGGAGCCATCCCCATCGCGGTGGTCTCGAGCGACGACAAGATCGACTACGTGAAGAGCCTCGGCGCGGTGGGCGCCATCAACCGCAGCCGCTTCACCCACTGGGGCATGCTGCCGCACTGGAAGGACCAGGTCGGCTACGCCAAGTGGCTGAAGGGCGTGCGCGAGTTCGGCAAGGCCATCTGGGACGTGCTGGGCGAGAAGAAGAACCCCAAGCTCGTGTTCGAGCACCCCGGCGAGTCCACCATCCCCACCTCGATCTTCGTGACCGAGACGGGCGGCATGGTGGTCATCTGTGCCGGCACGACCGGCTACAACGCCACGGTCGACCTGCGCTACCTGTGGATGCGCCAGAAGCGCCTGCAGGGCTCGCACTTCGCGAACGACGTGCAGGCCAAGGGCGTGAACGACCTGGTCATCGAGGGCAAGGTCGACCCGTGCCTGTCGCGCACGTTCACCTACGAAGGCCTGCCCGAGGCGCACCAGCTCATGTTCGCGAACCAGCACCCCCACGGCAACATGGCCATCCTGGTGGGCGCGAAGGAGCTCGGCACCGGCATCAGCGCGCCGCTTTCGGCCCGCGAGGAGGTGAGCGCCGTGAAGCTCCCGATCCACACCCCCGAAGAGTTCTACGCGCAGCCACGCGTGGCGCTCTCGTACGAAGGGACCGCGGCCTTCGCCAAGGACGCCACCAAGGTGCGCGACATCCTGCACGCCGGCGTCATCACGTGCACCCCGGCCATGCCGGTCGACGAGGTGGCCCGGCTGCTGGTCGACTACGGCATCCACGCCGTGGTCGTGCTCGGCTCCGACGGCGGCGCCGAGGGCGTGGTCTCGCAGACCGACGTGGTGCTGGCCCGCCAGGGGCGCACCAAGGAACAGATCGCGGGCATGACGGCGGCGTCGATCATGAGCCCCAGCCTGCTCACGTGCCGCCTCGACGACTCGGTCACCGACGTGGTCACCCTCATGACCTCGAAGGGCGTGCACCGCCTCGTGGTCGCCGACGAGCGCAACGGCCGCAAGGTGCCCATCGGCGTGGTCTCGATGACCGACGTCATCCGCGGGATGATCGGCGCGCCCTCCGACTCCAGCAAGTGCCTGTGCCGCGATGCGAACTGAGCCCTCGTGAACGGATCACGAGCGCTCAGTCCGGTTGTTGTTTTCGGCGCGGGCACCCGGAGCCCACGCCGTGCGAGCGTCCGATAGCCGCTCGCGTACGAGCTTGGAGGATCCCATGAGCACCACCCTCGGCGCCTCGGACCTGACCGCCCTGCTCGGCCCCCTGGCCGACGCCAACCGTCGGCACGCCGCGGCCTATCCCGGCGATCCCACGACGCGCCAGCCCGTGCACACGGTCTACGGCGGCGCCAACCTGTTCAAGGCGGGCGTGCACCTGAAGCTCGGCCAGCTGGCTTTGAAGGCCCTGGACGAGTACGCCCCCGACTTCGCCACCTTCGCCCGCGCGGTGGGCCTGGCCGGCGCCGATCAGCTGCCCGCCGAGCCCGCGCGCGTCGCGAGCCTGGCCGCCCAGCTGCAGGACGACACCGAGCGCCTCCGCGTCGCGTACGAGCCGGCGTGGCGCGCCTTCACCGTGTACCAGCGCGTGCGCGAGAAGCTCGGCCGCGAGCCCATCGAGGAGCAGCGCATCGACTTCGAGGACGGCTACGGCAACCGGCCCGACGCCGAGGAGGACGGCCACGCGGTGCAGGCCGCGACCGAGCTGGCGAAGGCCCTCGCCGAGGGCGTGCTGCCGCCCTTCCTCGGCTTCCGCATCAAGCCCTTGACCGAGGAATCCCGCGCGCGCGCGGTGCGCACGCTGGACCTGTTCCTCACGACCCTGGCCGGTGCAACCCAGGGCAAGCTGCCGAACGGCTTCGTGGTCACGCTGCCGAAGGTGACGCACCCCGAGCAGGTGGCGACGCTGGCCAAGCTGCTCGACACCCTCGAGGCCCGCACCGGGCTGCCCAAGGGGGGCGTGGGCATCGACCTGATGATCGAGACGACCCAGTCGATCCTGAACGAGCGCGGCGAGTCGAACGTGGCCCTGCTGGTGCGCGCCGGCGCCGGTCGCGTGCGCTCGTGCGCCTTCGGAACCTACGACTACACGGCCAGCTGCAACATCACGGCGGCGTACCAGACCCACACGCACGCCGCGTGCGACTTCGCGCGCCACGTGATGCAGGTCAGCCTGGCGGGCACGGGCGTCACCGCGTCCGACGGGGCCACCACGTCCATGCCCATCGGGCCCCACAAGGCCAGCCCCGACACGCCGCTGACCAACACGCAGGCGGCCGAGAACCGCGCCGTCGTCCATGCCGCCTGGACCCTGCACTTCGCCAACGTACAGCACTCGCTGGAGCACGCGTTCTACCAGGGATGGGACCTGAACCCCGCGCAGCTGCCCATCCGCTACGCCGCCATCTACGACTTCTTCCTGCGCGGCCTCCACGACGCCTCGACGCGCCTGAACGCCTTCGTGCAGAAGGCCGCCCAGGCCACGCTGGTGGGCAACACCTTCGACGACGCGGCCACGGGCCAGGGCCTCTTGAACTTCTTCCTGCGCGGCCTGGCCTGCGGCGCCCTGACCGAGGCCGAGGTGCTGGCCACCGGCATCACGCTCGACGAGCTGCGCGGCCGCTCGTTCCTGACCATCGTCGCGAACCGCGCCGCCAAGGCCTAGCAGGAGGACCCAGATGTCGCGCTACCCGCTCCCCACCGGGACCCGGCTCGGCGCCGGTGCAAAGGCCGTGGCCCTGGCCGGCGCCGCCGTCGAGGCCGCCCTGAAGGCCCTGAAGGCCCGCGTGTCCGTCGACGGCAAGCTGTCGGGCGCCACGCTCGACGCGCTGCAGCTCGTCCCCTTCGAGTTGGCCTGGTGCACCGCCGAGCTGGCCGCCGCCGAGGCCGTGCTGGGCCACGCCGACCGCGCCCGCGCCGCGAAGAAGATACCCCCTGACGCGCCTGCCCCGCCTGCCCCGAGAGAAGTCGAGGGGAGCAGCGCCGAGGGGCTGCTGCTCGAGGAGCGCCTGGCCCTGGCCTGGACCGCCGAGGCCGTGCAGAACGCGCGCACCCGCCTGTCGGGCCATCCGCGCGACTTCGGGCTCGAGCGCGCCTTCCTGGCCACCACCGTCGACGCGCCGGCCACCCTCGACTTCCTCGAGGCCCAGCTGTCCGCCGAGACCCTGGCCGGGCTCGGCGACCTCATCCGCGCGCAACAGGGCAGCCTGGGCAACCGGCTGCTGCCGCCCGACGCCGAGATGATGCGCCAGACGTTCAGGAAGTTCGCCGACGAGGTGGTGAAGCCGCAGGCCGAGCGCATCCACCGCCACGACGCCGACGTGCCCGACGACCTCCTGCACGCCTTGATCGAGTTGGGCGCCTTCGGCCTGTCGATCCCGCAGCGCTACGGCGGCTTCACGGCCGATGAGCCGGGCGCCGGACCCGACGACACCCTGAACATGATCGTGGTGACCGAAGAGCTATCGCGCGGCTCGCTGGGCGCCGCCGGCTCGCTGATCACGCGGCCCGAGATCGTCACGCGCGCCCTGCTGGCGGGCGGCACCGAGGAGCAGCGCGCGCGCTGGCTGCCGCAGTTCGCGTCGGGCGAGCGGCTCCCGTCGGTGGCCGTCACCGAGCCCGACTACGGCTCCGACGTGGCGGGCATGCGCTTCAAGGCCACGCGCACCACGGGCGGCTGGCTGCTGAACGGCACGAAGAGCTGGTGCACGCTGGGCGGCCGCGCCGACGTGCTGCTGGTGCTGGCGCGCACCGACGCCGACCTCGCGAAGGGCCACCGCGGCCTCAGCCTGTTCCTGGTCGAGAAGCCGCGCTTCGCCGGCCACGAGTTCAGCTGGACCAGCCCCACGGGCGGCACGCTGAACGGCCGCGCCATCCCCACCATCGGCTACCGCGGCATGCACTCGTTCGAGGTGTTCTTCGAGGACGTGTTCGTGCCCGACAGCCACCTGATCGGCGGCGAGGCGGGCCTCGGCAAGGGCTTCTACTTCCAGATGGCCGGCTTCTCGGGCGGCCGCATCCAGACCGCGGCGCGCGCCCTGGGCGTGGCCCAGGCTGCCTTCGAGGCGGCGCTCACCTACGCCGGCGACCGCAAGGTCTTCGGGCGCCCCATCGCCGACTACGAGCTCACGCGCGTGAAGCTGGCCCGCATGGGCGCGCAGATCGCGGCGGGGCGCGCGCTGGCGTACGCCGTGGGCCGCCAGATGGACGAGGGCGGCGGGCAGATGGAGGCGAGCCTCGTGAAGCTGCTCACCTGCCGGCAGGCCGAGCAGGTGGCCCGCGAGGCCACGCAGATCCACGGCGGCATGGGCTACGCCGAGGAGACCGCGGTCAGCCGCTACTACCTCGACGCCCGTGTGCTCTCAATCTTCGAGGGCGCCGAGGAGGTGCTGGCGCTGAAGGTGATCGCACGATCTCTCGTGGAAAACGCATGAACCGGCGCGGGGCAATTCGTGAATTGCCCCTACATACAGGTGTGATGTTGTTCGAATATCCATGAACGGTGTGTAGGGGCGGTTCACGAACCGCCCTGCACGGTCTGGGCGATCCGAAATTGGCCCAGAGGAGGTCGAATGCCGTCCTTCCCCCTGCCCCCCCAGGTCGAGCTGGCCCGCGGCGTCCCCTTCGCCCGCGAGCAGGCGCGCTTCCCGCACTACGGCCGCTACCTCGAGGACTTCGTGCCCGGCCAGGTGTTCGTGCACCCGCGCGGCCTCACGCTGAACCTGGGGCTGGTGCGCGCCTTTGCCTCGACCTTCCACCAGGCAAACCCGATGTACCTGAACGAGCCGTTCGCGCAGGCGCACGGCTACCGGACCACGCCCGCGTCACCCCAACTGGTGTTCAACGTCACGCTCAGCCTGGGCGTTCAGAACGACAGCGAGAAGGCCGTCGCGAACCTGGGCTACTACCACGCCTCGTTCCTCCGCCCCGTCTACCCCGGCGACACGCTGCGCGCACTCACCAAGGTGATGGACCGCCAGGACAAGGGCCCCTCGGCGTCGCTCGGGGCAGGCGGCGGCAAGCCGGGCATCGCGCGCCTCCGCACGCTGTCCCTGAACCAGCACGACCAGGTGGTGCTGCAGTACGAGCGCAAGATCCTGGTCGCGCCGCGCGGCGCCCGTCCCGAGACCGTGCCGGCCCGGGGCGGCGACGTGCCCTTCCCGTGGGTCGAGGCGCCCGGGCTGGCGCTGCCCGAGCTGCCGGCGGCCTGGCCCACGGGCCTCACCGGTGGCGGCTCGTGGCTCGACGCCTTCACTCCCGGCGACGTGATCGTGCACGCCAACGGCCGCACCATCACCGACGAGCACGTGCCCTGGACCTACGCCGTGGGCAACACGCACCCGCTGCACACCGACCGCGTGTACTCCACGGGGTTGTCCGGCGCCATGAGCGGCGAGCCCATCGTCTACGGCGGGCTGGTGTTCGCCTGGCTCGAGGGGCTCGGCAGCCGCGACGTGTCCGAGAACGCGCTGGCCGACCTGGGCTTCACCGAGGGCTACCACACCCAGCCCACCGTGGCCGGCGACACCGTGGCCGCCCTGCACCGCGTGCTGGCGGTCGAGCCGTTGCGCGCCCTGAAGGCCGGCCTCGTGACCCTGCAACTGGTCGGCGTGAAGAACGTCTCGGCCGCCGAGGCACTCGACCGCTTCGGTGACGACCTGTTCGTCAAGGAGACCGACAAGAAGGATCTGGGCAAGGAGAAGCTCCCGGCCAAGATCTTCGAGATCGAGCGGCGACTGCTGGTGAAGCAGCGCCCCTGACGGTTCTTTTCAGGGCACCGGGCGACGGCCGAATCGACTAGGAGCACCGGGCGACGGCCCGCTTCGCGCGGGTCCTGCCGCACGGGCGGCTCGTTCATCCTCGGCGACGCGCCTGCGGGGGACGAACCGCCTCTGTGCGTCACCCGCGGTTCCGGGGCGGGCGGACCGTCGCCTGCCGTGACCGGAGCGGCCAACGTCGACCTGCCGCCACGTACGAGCGGGTGGCAGCCATTGGGGCGCTCCGCCCGCAGCCGCCGAGGCGAGGAACGGAGTGCTCCTGGCTGACAGGACCCGCAGAAGCAGGTCGACGTCCGCGAACCGGAAGAAACACGCGCTGACCGGACGAGACATCCGGTGGCCGGAGGTTGGTATGGCGCGAGAAGCCCCCTGGATGATGCGCACCTACGCGGGGCACAGCTCCGCGCGCGAGTCGAACGCCCTGTACCGCCTGAACCTGTCGAAGGGGCAGACCGGCCTGTCGGTGGCCTTCGACCTGCCCACCCAGGCGGGCTACGACCCCGACCACCCGCGCGCGCGCGGCGAGGTGGGCAAGGTCGGCGTGTCCATCGCGCACCTCGGGGATCTCACGCGCCTGTTCGAGGGCCTGCCCCTCGACCGGATGAACACCTCCATGACCATCAACGCCCCCGCCGTGTGGCTGCTGGCGCTGACCGCCGCCGCCGCCGAGGGCCAGGGAGTCGACCCCGCGCTGCTCCGCGGCACGACCCAGAACGACATCGTGAAGGAATACCTGTCGCGCGGGCTGTACATCTACCCGCCCGGGCCCTCCATGCGCCTGCAGGTCGACCTGATCGCCCACACCGTGCGCCACGTGCCCCGCTGGAACCCCATCAACATCTGCTCGTACCACCTGCAGGAGGCCGGCGCGACGCCGGTGCAGGAGCTGTCGTTCGCGCTGGCCAACGCCATCGGCGTGCTCGACGCCGTGCGCGCCAGCGGCCAGGTGCCCGCCTCGGAGTTCCCGAACGTCGTCGGCCGCCTGTCGTTCTTCGTGAACGCCGGCATCCGCTTCGTCGAGGAGACCGCCAAGATGCGCGCCTTCGTGCAGCTGTGGGACGAGATCACGCGTGATCGCTACGGCGTGACCGACCCGGAGCTGCGGCGCTTCCGCTACGGTGTGCAGGTGAACAGCCTGGGGCTCACCGAGGTACAGCCCGAGAACAACGTGCAGCGCATCGTGCTGCAGATGCTGGGCGTCACGCTCTCGAAGGACGCCCGCGCCCGCGCCATCCAGCTGCCCGCCTGGAACGAGGCGCTGGGCCTGCCCCGGCCCTGGGACCAGCAGTGGAGCCTGCGCATGCAGCAGGTGCTGGCCGAGGAGACCGACCTGCTCGAGGTCGAGGATCTCTTCGCCGGGTCGATCGTGATGGCCCGAAAGACCGACGAGCTGATCGCAGCGGCGCGCGCGGAGATCCAGCAGATCCTCGACCAGGGCGGCATCGTCGCCACGGTCGAGAACGGCTACCTGAAGCGCGCGCTGGTGGCGAGCCACGCGGCCCGCCTGCGCGCCATCGAGTCGGGCGAGCAGGTGGTGGTGGGCGTGAACGCCCTCGAAGAGAGCGAACCCTCGGCGCTGGTCGACGGCCGCGTCGAGGTCGTGCAGAGCGTGGACCCGCGCGTCGAGGCCGAGCTGGCCGCGGCCGTGCAGGCCTGGCGCCGCCACCGGTCGGGCTCCGCGGTGACCGCCGCGCTCGACGCGCTGAAGCGCGCCGCCGGGTCCGGCGACAACCTGGTGGCCGCCTCGCTCGCCTGCGCGCGCGCCGGGGTCACGACGGGCGAGTGGGCCGACGCCCTGCGCGCCGTGTTCGGCGAGTACCGCGCGCCCACGGGGCTGGACATCGCCCCGCCCCGCGCCGGCCACGCGGCCCGCACCGACGAGGTGCGCGTGCTGGTGAAGCACACCGAGCGGGAACTGGGCCGCCGCCTGCGCTTCCTGATCGCGAAGCCCGGCCTGGAGGGCCACGCCAACGGCGCCGAGCAGATCGCCCTGAAAGCGCGCGACGTGGGCTTCGAGGTGATCTACACCGGGCTCCGCGCCACCCCCGAGGAGGTCGTGACCATCGCCCTCCAGGAGGACGTGGACCTGATCGGCCTGTCGATGCTGTCGGGCAGCCACCTGGCCCTGACCGGCGAGATCATGCAGCGCCTGAAGGCCGCCGACATGCAGGACGTGCCGGTGGTGGCGGGCGGCATCTTCCCGCGCCACGACGAGCCGCACCTGCGAGAACTGGGCGTCCGGGCCACCTTCACGCCGCGCCACACGGACCTGAACGCCATCATGGAAGAACTGGTGCACGTCGTGGTACATTCCTCGCGCTGAGTCGAACCTGACCCACCGAGGAGGCCCCGTGGAGCTGTTCAACCCCAAGACCTTCGAAGGTTTCCCCAATGATCCCGTGCTCACGCGCATCGTGCGCGAGACCATCGACTTCTTCGAGGGCCAGGGCCTCGCGACCTTGAAGGAGATGGATCGCAAGCAGCACTGGTACGCCGAGTACCTCGAGTTCCAGGGCAAGCACGGCCACTTCGCCACGCTGCTCACGCCCGAGACCGACGGCGACGGCACCACCTGCTGGAACACCTGGCGCATTGCCATGTACAGCGAGATCATCGCGTTCTACGGCCTGTGCTACTGGTACACGTGGCAGGTCTCGATCCTGGGCCTCGGCCCCATCTGGCAGAGCGCCAACGGCCACGTGCGCCAACTGGCAGCCCGCAAGCTGCGCGAGGGCGGCGTGTTCGCCTTCGGGCTCTCCGAGCAGGCGCACGGCGCCGACATCTACGCGACCGAGATGGCCCTCACGCCTCGGCCCGACGGCACCTGGCTCGCCAATGGCAGCAAGTACTACATCGGCAACGGGCACCTGGCCGCGCTGGTCTCCACCTTCGGCAAGTTCGCCGACACGGGCGAGTACGCCTTCTTCGCGGTCGGCACCGACCATGAGAAGTACGAGTTCCTGAAGAACATCGTGAACAGCCAGTCGACCGTGGCTGCGTACGTGCTGAAAGACTACCCGATCGCCGCCAAGGACGTGCTGCACCGCGGCAGCGAAGCCTGGGACGCCGCGTTGAACACGGTCAACATCGGCAAGTACAACCTGGGCTGGGCCAGCATCGGCATCTGCGAGCACGCGTTCTACGAGGCCATCACCCACGCCGTGAACCGCACGCTGTACGGGAAGTCGGTCACCGAGATCCCGCACGTGAAGCGCCTGTTCCTCGACGCGTGGGGCCGCTTGCAGGCCATGAAGCTGGTCACGCGCCGCGCCGCCGACTACATGCGCTCGGCGAGCGCCGACGACCGCCGCTACCTGCTGTACAACCCCATCGTCAAGATGAAGGTCACGATCCAGGGCGAAGACGTCATGAACCTGCTGTGGGACGTGATCGCGGCCAAGGGCTTCGAGCGCGACACCTACTTCGAGCTGGCCGTGCGCGACATCCGCGGCATGCCCAAGCTCGAGGGGACCGCGCACGTGAACATGGCCCTGATCGTCAAGTTCATGGCCAACTACTTCCTGAACCCGGCCGAGCTGCCGGCCGTCCCGCGCCGCGACGACGCCGCCAACGACGACTACCTGTTCCGGCAGGGCCCGACCAAGGGCCTGTCGCGCATCCAGTTCCACGACTGGCGCCTGGCCTACCAGAGCCGCGAGACGCCGAACCTGGCCCTCTTCCGCACGCTGGTCGAGACGTTCGCCACGTTCGGCCTCGAGGCCCCGCCCACGCCCGAGCAGACGAAGGACGTCGACTGGCTCCTGACCGTCGGCGAGATCTTCACCTGCGTGGTCTACGGCCAACTGGTCCTCGAAGGCGCGGCCATCGACGGCCTGTGCGACAGCGCGCTGGACCTGGTGTTCGAGATCCTGGTGCGCGACGTTGGACGCTACGCCGTCGACCTCATCGGCCGCGCGTCGACCACGCCGGAGCAGGCCGAGTTCTGTCGGCGCCTGATCGTGAAGCCGCTGCCCGACCCCGAGCGCTCGAAGCGCGTCTGGGAGAAGCACGTGCAGCCGCTGGCCGGCGCCTACGTCATGAACCCGTAGCCTGGCTTGGCAACGGCCCGCCGTTCGGGCATGATGCCCTCGCCAGAAACGGAAGCAGTGGCGCCATGAAGATCACGATCTGGGGAGCACGCGGGTCCATCGCGGCGCCCGGAGTCGACATGCTGCGCTACGGCGGCAACACCACCTGCATCGAGGTCCGCTCCACCGCCGACGAGGTCATCCTGATCGACGCCGGGACAGGAGTGCGCCAGGCCGGGAAGGCTATCCGGCGCGCCGGCCAACCGCGGACGATCCGATTCTTCTTCACCCACTCCCACTGGGATCACCTGGTGGGCTTCCCCTTCTTCGAGCCCGCCTACTTCCCCGAGTACCGCCTGACGTTCTGCGGCGGTCAGCACGCCCAGGACTCCATCCGGCGCTACCTGGGCCACCAGATGGAGGCGCCCTACTTCCCCGTGGACTTCTCGAACCTGAGGGCCGAGGTCTCGTTTCGCTGCGACCGCGCGCATACGCACGACGATCTCTGCGAACTGGGGGACCTGCGGGTCCGGCAGGTGCCCTTGAACCACCCCAACGGCGGCTACGGTTTCCGCTTCACGGAGCGTAGCCGCTCGTTCGTGTTCCTGACCGACAACGAGCTCGGCTACGCGCACCCGGGGGGCCTCGATCCCGCCGGGTACGCCGACTTCTGCCACGACGCCGACCTGCTGATGCACGACGCGCAGTACACCGACGCCGAGTACGAGGTCACGCGCGGCTGGGGTCACGCGACCTTCCGCGACGCGGTCGACCTGGCGGTGGCGGCCGGGGTCAAGCAGCTCGCGCTCTTCCACCACGATCCCGACCGCACCGACGTCGACCTCGACGCCCAGGTGGCCTGGTGCCGCGCCCGCCTGCGCGAGGCCGGCAGCGACGTCCGCTGCTTCGCGGCCACCGAGGGCCAGGTCCTCGAGCTGTAGGGGCCCCCGCGTCAGGGGTTGGGCAGGCCGCGCAGGGTACGGAAGAAGTCGTCGATCCGAGCCTGAAGGGCGTCCGGATCGCTGACCAGGCCGGTCGCCTCGTACGGCAGGTTGTAGAAGTCGAGCGTGGGGTCGTCGTTGGCCACCGGCGTGATGCCGAGCAGGTTCGGGTGCTCGAAGGCCGCGCAGTTGGCGTTCAGCATGAAACGCTGCACGATGACGGGGCCCAGGTGCTCGCGGTGCTCGAGGCAGAAGCGGAAGGTCTCGTCGAGCTCGTCGCACGCGATGCCCGGGTATACGAGCAGGTACACGCCCGTCTCGATGCCCTGGGCGGCGCACGTGCGGAGGATGTCCCCCACGATGCGGACGTCGATGCCCTTGCGGTAGGCCTTCAGGCGGTCCGGGCGCACGGTCTCGAGGCCGAACCACACGGTTCGGCAGCCCGCCTCGTGCAACAGGCGCACGTAGGCGGGATCGGTGAACTCGCGGTTCAGGCGAGCCTGCATGAACCACCGGAGGCCCGGCACTTCGGCCCGAAGGAGCGTCGCCAACCGGCGCGTGTAGTCCTCGTCGACCGCGTTGTCGATGAACGCGAAGCGCGTGAACCCGGTAGCGGCCACCCAGCGGCGGATGCGCGCCACGACCTCGTCGGGCGGCAGGATCGACCAGGTGCGATCGGCGTGGTTGTGCCAGCAGAAGGTGCACTTGCGCCAGTAGCACAGGCTGGCTCGCTCCACCGGCAGCATGCGCTCGCGGTACAGCGCCAGCGGGAGACCGTCGAAGTCGGGCGCCGGCAGCGTGGCCAGCGCGCGGGACGGCGCCGTGGGCGTCGCCTGAATCGTCCCGTCGTCTCCCCGGTAGAAGAGGTTGGCGATCGAGGCCAGCTCGCGCTGCCCGTCGAGGTACGCCAGCAACCCGGCCAGGGGATCTTCGCCGTCCCCCGTGACCACGAAGTCGAAGGCGTCGAACAGGAAGCGGTAGCGCGGATCCTGGAAGAACGGCCGCCCCACCTTGACCCACGGCCCCCCCACCACGACCGGCACGTCGGGCCGCGCGCGCTTCCAGTACAGGGCGGTCTTCAACGCCTGGGGCACCTGCTGCACCGAGATGATCGACAGCCCCAGCAGGCGCGGCGCCACGTCGGCGGCCAGGGCGCGCACCCGCCCCGCCAGGAACGGATCGAGCAGCGCGTCGGGCGTTCGCACCAGGCGGTCGATCGTCGAGACTCGCGCGTCGGTCAGGCGCGTCTGCTCGTACAGCCAGGTGAAGATCTCCTTGCGGTTCCGGTGGACGAAGCGGCGGCACGCCGGCAGGTCGAGCTCGGGGCCGGACAGGAAGGTGCGGTAGAGGTCCAGCACCGGGCGCCAGGGGCCCTCGGTCGCGGGGGCCGGCCGCGCGCGCAGCCGGTCCACGAAGCGCCGGAAGGGCTCGTCCTGGAAGAGGAAGGCCTCCCAGTAGCGCGCGTTCCAGTCGTCCTGGTGCACCGTGCGGCCCTCGGCGCGCAGGACGCCGGTCAGGCGGGGCAACGCCATCTCGGGCAGGTAGAACGACTCGCAGGAGGGGGGCAGCACCAGCGCCAGGTCGGTCGCGTGGGTTCCGGCGAGCCTGTCAGCCATCCTGCAGCCTCGCCACGTCGCCGAGGATGGGGTGGTCGTCGCGCTGCCGCGCCACGTCGCCGGGCGTGAGCCGCCGCTCGTGGAAGAGGCGGAACGTGGCCTCGAGATCGGCCACCGTCAGGCTCGGCGAGGCCATGGGGAACAGGAACGAGTCGAGGTCCTCGGTGGCGCGACCGCTCAGCGAGGGCGCCAGGCGCGCGTAGTCTTCGGTGCCCGGGATGGGCGTGTACATGCGGAACGACGCGGCGACGCCGAGGCGTACCACGGCGGCCACGTCGCGCAGCAGATCCTCGCGGGTCTGTCCGGGGAAGCCCGCCAGCAGCACGACCTCGAGGGACTCCGGGGGGAAACCGGCCTCCAGCGCGTCGGTCACGATGCGGCCCAGGCGCGCGGACACGTCGCGGCGATGGAACTCGCGGAGCAGCGCCGGGTTGGTGGTCTCGAGGGGCAGGCTGAGGGTCCGGACGCCGGCCTCGCGCATGCGCCGCGCCAGGGGGAGCGTGAAGTGGTCGAGCGTGATGCCCGAGGGCATGCGCACGGCCAGGCGCGGGCGCAACGTGGCCAGGAAGTCGAGCAGCGCCTCGAAGGCGTCGCGGTCCGACAGGATGTCCGAGTCCCAGAAGTGCAGGTCGCGCAGGCCCAGCGACGCGTAGTGCAGGATCTGCCGCCGCACGTCGTCGGGCTCGAGCTGCGCGTGCCGCCCCTCGAGCTTGCGCGCGGCGCAGTACGAGCAGCGGCGGTTGCAGCCGTACGAGGTCTTCATCGAGATGCCGAAGCCGCCCTGGCGGCGCCACAGCTCGGTGTCGATCCAGGCCCCGGCCACCTCGGGCACGTGCCCGGACACGACCTCGTCGGCGCCGCACTGCAGCGCGTGCTCGCGCATCAGGGTGGCGTAGATGCCCCCCAGCCGGATGCGCGCCGAGGGGAAGCGCTCGCGAACCAACTGGACCGCTTCCCACACCGTGGGCCACTCGTAGGTGAACCGGGAGGTGACCGCCACCTCGTCGACGCCATCGGGGACCCGCGCGAGCGCCGAGGCGAGCTGATCGCGCGTCAGCCCCAGGCGGTACACCGGGCGCGTCAGCCCCTCGGCCTCGAAGTTGCCGCAGCGCGCGTGGCGCTGGATGCGCTCGGGCGTCATCACCAGGGCGGGCACGTCGGCGCCCCGGTAGAGGTTGGTGGCGTCGACCAGGTGCACGTCGTAGCCGTCGACGCGGTAGAGGTGGGCCAGCTTCAGCGCCGCCAGCGGGAAGTGCGTGACGGGCGAGTCGGCAGGGTAGGCCCGGATGGCGAGCTCCGGCGCGTCGAGGGCCGGCACGACCACGAGGGCGCCCCCGCGCCGCGCCCGCGGGGCCTGGCGCTTGCGGAGCGGGGCCGTTGGCTCGTCCGGGGCGGCCGGGAGCGGTGGCAGGGCGCGGGCCCCCGGGTGCTGCATCTGGCCGAGGGGGCGGCTCCGATCGCAGAAGTACGTCGCCGCGAGCGGCCCGAGCAGCACACGGGCGACCCCCACCTGGCGCAGCGACTCGGCCAGGTCGACGGCGGCCTCGGACACGATCACCGTGACGCGCACCCCGGCGCGCACCAGGTTGCGGAGCCCCAGCTCCAGGTGGTTGAAGCCCGCCGGGACGCGCACGTGCGCGTCGTACTCGGCCGGCGACGTTCCCCACACCGGCACCACGACCTCGCGCAGCCCGGCCTTGGCGGCGCGCACGGCGGTCTCGGCGCGCGCGAAGACGCGGGCGTTGGTCACCGCCCCGGCCGTGTGCCCGCTGGCCACCACGCGCCCGATGACCTCGAACACGCGCGGATCGAGGAAGGGCTCGCCGCCCCGCAGCCAGATGTCCTGCCAGCCGTCCCGGGCGTCGAGCGCGGCGAGGTCGGGCTCGGCCGTGCCCCGCGCGCGGCTGGGGCAGCCCTCGCAACCATTGGTGCACCCGGCGTCGAAGCTCACCTCGGCGAACGGTTCGAGGGTCACCAACTGCGTGGCCGGATCGAGCCCGCGCCGCAGCGCCGCCAGGAAGGCCGGCGACATCATGGGGCAGCACCCGCGCTGGTGCACGGGCGAGAAGAAGCGATGGCGCTCGGCGCGCTCGAGGATCAGGTCCAGCGGCTCGACGCGCGTGTTTCCGAGCAGGATGGGCATGAAGTTGCACGGCTGCACGTCCCCGTAGGGCGACACGAACAGGCTGCCGTCGGACACGGCGCCGCAGCCCTCGAAGCCGTGCTCCGTCATGCCCTCGGCCACGAACACGAAGCGGTTGTCGACCAGGCGGCTCACGTGGTCCCGTTCGGAGGGGGTCAGCAGCACGCTGTCGTCGAGGAACCACTCGCCGGCGCAGATGGGCAGGAGCAGCCGCACGCCGTTCACGCCACGCGCCCGCGCCACGTCGAGGATGCGCTCGAGCTCACCGTCCTGCAGGTGCTGGCGGAACACGCACACCGAGTAGAACACGGGCAGCCCCGCCGCGAGCAGGGCGCGGGTCGAGGCCTCGACCTCGTCGAACATGCCGAGGCGGCCGTACAACACGTCGCAACGCTCCGGGTTCGCGCCCAGCAGGCTCATGTACACGAGGTTCAGGCCGGTGGCCTTCAGGCGCGACGCTACCGCGTCGGTGATGCCGACGCCGTTCGTGTCGAGCGTGACGTGCTGGGCGTGCCGACGGGCGTGCCGCAGGATCCGGTCGAGGTCGGGGCGCAGCAGGGCCTCGCCGCCGAACAGGTTGACCTCCTTGAGCGGGCGCTTGGCCGCCGCGTCGATCACCGCGCAGGCCTCGGCGGTCGTGAGCTCCTGCCCGCGGACGGCCGGAAACGTACCCTGGCTGCAATGCACGCACTGGCATTGGCACCGGTAGGTCAGGCCGAGGATGAGCCGCTCGATCCGCTTCACATTCGCACAGCAAGGTGCGAGCAGGAGCCCTGGCCCACACCCCTTCGACATGCTACGTTGAAGGTTGATACCATGGCGGGACCCGCGTCGCAATGACCCGCACTTCCCAATCGGCCCCCCTCGCGGCCTAAGGATGATGGGAGCGTAGCCGAACTCATGGACCGTGGGAGCTTCGAGGACCTGTACCGCGCCTTCGCTCCGCTGGTCCTGCGGCGCTGCCTGCGCCTGCTCGGTCACGAGCAGGACGCGCACGACGCGACCCAGGAGGTGTTCGTGCAGCTCTTGGTGTACGAGGACCGCGTAACGTTCGACACCCGGGAGGCCACCTTGCACTGGCTGTACCGCGTCTCGACCCACCTGTGCCTGAAGCGCCTGGGCCGCAGCCGCCGCGTCGAGGTGCGGGACCCGGCCGAGCTCCCCGAGGTGCCGCTGGCCTGTACCATCGAGGGGCGCCTGGTGTCCCGCGAGGCGCTCACGCGCATCCTGGCCGCCGTCGACGAGAAGGCGCGCGCCGTGTTCGTGCACGCCTTCCTCGACGGGATGACGCAGGAGGAGATCGCCCTGGTGATGGGCGTCAGCCGCCGCACGGTGGGGACCAAGCTCGGCCTGTTGCGCGAGGTGGCGTTGCGTTTCGCCCGGGAGCCCGCTCATGCGTGACGACACCGTCGATCGCTGCCCCTCGGAGCTGGAGCTGGACCGCTGGGCCCTGGCCGGGCGCCCGACCGGCCACCGGGTGCCCGAGCACGCCCTGGGCTGCCCGGCCTGTGCCTCGCGCCTGGCGGCGATGGAGCACGCCGAGCGAGTCGTGGCGCCCGCCGTGTTCGAGCAGAACGTGCAGGACGTGCTGGACCGCGTCGAAGCGCGTCGCGTCGAACGCCGCCGGCCCTGGGCCTGGCTCTTCGAGGCGCAGGCGCGTTGGGCGCTCGCGACGGTCGCCGCCGCCTGCCTGGTGCTGGTGCTGGCGCACCGCGAGCCGCCGCTGCACGACCCCGTCACCGCGACCTGGAAAGCGGGCGAGGGCGTCGCGCTGCAGGTGCTGGCGGGCGGCGAGCCGAGCGCGGCCGGCGCGACGCTGGCCCCCGGCGTGGTGCTCACGATGCGCCTGACCGTGACGCGCCCCGGGCACCTGGCGCTGGTCTCGCTGGAGCAGGGCGGCCGCGTGAGCCGCGTGCTGCCCGCGAAGGGCGCGCGGCCGACGCCGGTGACGCCGGGCGTGGTGGTCACCCAGGGCGGCGTGGCGCCGGCGACGGGCGTCGAGCGCCTGGTCGTGCTCTTCGACGAGCGCCCCTTCGACCTCGACGCGGCCCTCCGCGACGTGCAGACCGCAAGCTGGGGCGACCTGGCGGCCGCCAAGGGCTCGAGCGTGCGCCTCGACCCCGCTCGAGACCAAGGGCCGCGCGTGGTCGCGACCTGGTGGTTCCGCCACGCCGGAGGCCAGCCATGAGCCGCACGCGACGGTGGGTGGGCCTCGGGGTGCTCCTGCTGGTGGCCCTGGCGCCGGAGGCGGCTCGGGCCGACTGGCGCCGCTGGGCCGTCGTGGCCGGCAACAACCGCGGCCTGGCCCGCGAGCAGGCCTTGCGCTTCGCCGAGGCCGACGCCCGGCGCGTGGCCGAGGTGCTCGAGGGCCCGGGCGGGGTGGAGCCGGGGAACCTGGCCCTGCTGGCCGGGGGCTCGCGCGGGGCCTTCCGCGCGGCCGTGCACGGCTTCGACGGCGAGCTGCGGGCCGCCGCCGAGGCCGGCGACCGCACGCTGCTCTTCGTGTACTTCTCGGGGCACTCCGACGGCGCCAACCTGCAGTTCGGCAGTGATCTCTTACCCTTTGGCGAGGTGCGCGCGCTGCTCGACACGTCGCCGGCCGCGCTCAAGGTGCTGATCGTCGACACCTGCCAGAGCGGCGCGCTCACGGGGTTGAAGGGCATCGTGCCCCTCGCCGACGTCGACCTGTGGCTGCGCGGGGCCGGCAGCGCGACGGGCACGGTCATCGTGGCGGCCTCGTCGGCGGGCGAGGTGGCCCAGGAGTCCGAGGATCTCGGCGGCTCGTTCTTCACCCACCACCTGGTGTGGGGCCTGCGCGGCGCGGCCGACTACGACCAGGACAGCCGCGTCACGCTGGCCGAGGCCTACGCCTACGCCTACAGCGCCACCGTCGACGGCACGTGGCACACGGTGGCCGGCCGGCAGCACCCCATGATCGAGCTGGACCTCGACCAGCGCGGCGAGGTGACCCTGACCGATCTGCGGGTGCAGGACGCCGCCATCGTGTTCGACGCGGCCACGGCGGGCTCGTTCGCGCTGCTGGACCCCCACGGCGGCGGCATCCTGGCCGAGCTCCGGAAACCCACGGGCCAGGTGCAGCGCCTGGCCGTAGCCGCGGGATCGTACTGGGTGGCCAACCGGCGCGGCGAGCGCATCTACGTGCAGATGGTGTCGCTGGCTCCGGGCGGACAGGTGCGCGTCGATCCTGCGGCCATGATCGACCACACCGCGGTGCTGGCGACCGTGCAGAAGAGCGGCCGCGGACACGGGCGGGGCCCGCTGCAGGTGCTGGCGGGCTACGGCCTGTCGAGCGGTACGCTGGGCAAGACCTCGGCCATGCACCACGCCATCGCGGGCGTGCGCTGGGACCTGGGGCCGCTGGCGCTGCTGCCCCGACTGGTCTACGGCGAGACGCACGGTCTGGGCGACCTCGGCACCGACAACACGCGGCGCTTCTCGGTGCGCGGGCTCGGCCTCGAGACCGCGCTGGCCTGGCGCTTCGAGGTGTCGCTGCTGGACCTGTTCACGGGCCTGAACGTGGGCGCGTCGTGGCTGTGGCAGCGCTTCGACGGCGTGGAACCCCTGCCCGACGCGACCTACAGCGGGTTGGCCGGCCTGGTCGGCCTGCTGGGTGGCGTCGACGTGCCGTTCGCGGGCGGCTGGTCGGCGCAGCTGTTCTGGGAGCTGGACGAGTGGATCTACGTCGAGGCCGGCCAATCCGACCCCAGCACGTCGTTCCACGTGAAGGGAAATGTAGGCATTGCCTACAGGTTCTAGGACGGAGGCGACCATGAAGACGCTCACGACCCTGGTCCTGACCTCGACGCTCCTGCTGCTCGCGCCGGCCTGCGGTGAGTTCGGTGACGCCGACCAGCCGCTGGACGAGGTCGTCATCGACGTCCAGGGTGGCGTCGTGGTGAACGGAGGGGCCGTGGCCGACATCCCCGGGGGGGCGGTCGACGGGCCCGTCAGCGTGTCGATCGGAAAAGTCAGCGACGTGCCGGAAGGCATCATCGGACCGGCATACCAGTTCCTGCCCGACGGCCTGCAGTTCGCGAAGCCGGTCACCATCGGCCTTACCTACGACCCGAAGGATCTGCCGGCCGGCACGCTCGCTTCCGACCTGGTGCTCGCCGCGCTGGTCAACGGCGTCTGGCGCGTGGCGCCCGGTTCTACCAGCAGTGAGGTCAACCACCAGGTCTCGGCGCAGATCCTGCACTTCTCGGTCTACGCCGTCTTCCAGGCGGAGCCCTGCGCCGTGTTGACCGATTGCGACGATGCTCCCTTGCCGGCCGACTACGACGACCAGGGGGGCGGGTGGGCGTGCTACGAGGGGCGCTGCCAGTGGCAGTACCCGGACGAGTGCCAGGAAGGTGCGGTGGGAGACTCGTGTAGCGTAGAGGGCTGCGGGAGCCACTTCGCGTGTGAGAACGGCTCCTGGACCTGTCGGGAGGTGGGCGGCGCCCAACCCGAGATCTGCAACGGCCTCGACGACGACTGCGACGGGTCGATCGACGAGGACCTCGAGTGCCTGCCCTGTGCGAACGACGACGAGTGCGGCGAGGGCTACGCGTGCGTCGACGGGGTCTGCGCGGCGGTTGGCATCCTCGAGGTCGCTCCGCCGGTCGTCGACTTCGGGCCCGTTCAGCTCGCCACCTGCGTCGGCCAGCAGTTCGCGATCAGCAACGCAGGCATGGCGCCCGTCGTCGTCGAATCCGTGGAGATCGTGGACGACACGCATGACGCGTTCCACCTCGACATCCCCCCGGCGATGGTCCTGCCCCTGACGCTATCACCCGGCGACCGGGCCGAGGTTCACCTCGAGTTCTGCCCGAGCCTCGCGGTCGCAGAAGAGGTCGAGCTCGTCATCGACGCCGACGTGGGCTCGACGACCGTGGTCATCTCGGGGACGGGCGTCGAGGAGGGTACGGACCTCGACGGCGACGGGTTCGGCGTCCCGCTGGACTGCGACGACGCCAACGCCGCCGTGAACCCGGCCGCCCAGGAAGCCTGCGACGGCGTCGACAACGACTGCAGCGGCGTGACCGACGAAGGCGACCTGTGCGGCGAGGGCGGAGCGTGCGTCGACGGCACGTGCACCACCGCCTGCCTGCCCGTGGCCGAGATCTGCAACGGCCTCGACGACGACTGCGACGGCCAGGTCGACGAGGAGGCCTGTCGGTACTGCTCGACCGCCGACGACTGCGACGCGGGCGAGATCTGCCTCGCGCCCGGCGACCACTGCTGCTCCGGCGCCCTGTGTACCCCCGACATGCCCTTCTGCGGCACCTGCGGCCTGCCCCCTGGACCCGACCTGGACGGCGACGGCGTCCCCGACGCCGACGACAACTGCCCGCTGTTGGCCAACCCGGACCAACTGGACACGAACGGCGACGGCCTGGGCGACGCCTGCCAGGACGCCCTACGCATCGTGCTGGTGTGGGACACGCCGGGCGACGCCGACCAGACGGACGAGGGCCCCGCCGCCGGCGCCGATCTCGACCTGCACCTCGCCCACCCCGACGCCGCAGCCTTTGATATCGACGGCGACGGGCAGCCCGACCCCTGGTTCGACAACCCGCTCGATTGCTACTGGTACAACCGCGCCCCCGACTGGGCGCCCGCCGGCACCGGGGGCGAAGACCCCACGGTGGACATCGACGACGTCGACGGCGCGGGACCCGAGAGCATCAGCCTGCGGACGCCGGTACCGGGCCTCACCTACGCCATCGGCGTCCACTACTGGGACGATCACGGGTTCGGCCCCTCCACGGCGACCGTGCGCGCTTACCGCGGAAACCAGCTCGTCTTCGAGACCAGCCAGCTGCTCCAGGCGTCGGACCTGTGGTGGGTGGGTGACTGGGACGCATCGAACAAGGCGATGGTCGCCAAGACCGAACCCGATGGCTCCCCCTGGATCACGCCCGACTACCAGAGCCCGATCTCCCCCGACTGACCCGGGTCTTCGCGCCCTGGGCCTCGAACCGCCGAACCTTCCTCGCTCCCGCCCTGCGCGTCTCGCGCCGAGACGAAGAGAAGAGGCGAAAAACGCTTCCCATTTGGCTATCCTCTCGGACTAGACAGGTGAGAAGCGTCCATCGACCGACCGAAGACGTGGAGGGTGCCATGCGAATTCCGACTCGATTCTTCGTGCTCCTTTCCTTCTTGTCCCTGGCGCTGGCGTGCGAGTCCAACGACCGCGCGGAGGACGTGATGGCGCAGATCGACGTGGGCCCGGCCGGCGGCATGCTGGGCAAGGGCGACGCGTCGCTGGTCGTCCCCGAGGGGGCGCTGGCCGCCGAGGTCACGCTCGAGATCCACGAGAGCACCAACGCCCCCGACGGCGGCTTCGGCACGGCGTACGAGTTCCTGCCCGACGGGCAGACCTTCGAGAAGCCCGTGCGCGTCGCCATCTCGTACGACCCGGCCGCCCTGCCCGCGGGCGTCGACGCCTCGATGCTGAGGCTCGCCACCACCGTCGACGGCGCCTGGGTCGTGGTCCCGGGCTCCCACGCCTTGGCCGAGACGCACACGGTCGTGGGCGAGGTGCAGCACTTCTGCTCGTTCATCGTCTGGCCGCTCTGCGACGATGACGACCCCTGCACCGAGGACGGCTTCGACCCCGTCGAGGGCTGCACGCACGTCGCCGATCCGTCGGCGCCCGGGTGCGGCGATTGCGAGCCGGCCGCCGAGACCTGCAACGGCCTCGACGACGACTGCGACGGCCTGGTCGACGAGGACCTGGCCTGCGAAGCCTGCGACGAGCCCGTCCCCGAGGTCTGCAACGGCCTCGACGACGACTGCAACGGCCTGCTCGACGACGGCGCCACCTGCGAGATCGGCACGTGCGTGGCCGGCGCGTGCGTCGCGGATTGCGACGCCGCGCCCGAGTCCTGTAACGGCGTGGACGACGACTGCGACGGCGTGGTCGACGAGGACTGCGGCCCGCCGCCGTGCGTGACCCACGCCGACTGCGCCGAGGGCCAGGCGTGCGTCGCCGGCGCCTGCGTGCAGGCCCACGCGCTGCAAGCCACGCCCGCCGCGCTCGACTTCGGGTCCGTCATGCTCGGCGCGTGCGGCGAGCTCTCGGTCGTGGTCGGGAACGCGGGCACCGAGCCCGTGGTGCTGCAGGCCCTCGCGCTCGCCGACCAGTGCGGCGACGAGTTCGGCGTCGACGGCGCAGACGCGCTGCCGCTGACCCTGGCCGCGGGCGAGACCCTCCTGCTGCACGTGGCGTACTGCCCGCGCTTCGTGGGGACGACGGCGTGCGAGATCGAGGTCACCGGCGACGCGGCGGTCCTGGTCATCCAGGCGGAGGGCTCCGGCATCGACGGCTACCCTGCCGACCAGGACGGCGACGGCTTCCCGTTCCCCGAAGACTGCGACGACGCCAACGCCGCCGTGAACCCCGCTGCGTTCGACGCCTGCGACGACCTCGACAACGACTGCGACGGCCAGGTCGACGAAGAGGGCTGCAGCGGCCCCTGCGTAAGCCACGCCGACTGCGCCGCCGGCCAGGTGTGCGTGGCCGGCATGTGCGTGGTAGACTGCGCACCCCTGCCCGAGATCTGCAACGGCCTCGACGACGACTGCGACGGCCAGGTCGACGAGGGCGCCTGCGTCGAGTGCACCGCCGACGGCGACTGCGCCGCGGGCCAGGTCTGCCTGGCGCCGGGCGACAACTGCTGCTCGGGTGCCCTGTGCACGCCCGACATGCCCTTCTGCGGCACCTGCGGCACCGCACCGGGCGACGACGATATCGACGCCGACGGCATCCCCGATGCCATGGACAACTGCCCCTTCGTCGCCAACGGCGACCAGGCCGACCTGGACCAGGACGGCGTGGGCGACGCCTGCGACGCCGACCTCGACAACGACGGCTTCCCCTCGTCGAGCGACTGCGACGACCGCAACCCGGCCGTGAACCCGGCGGCCATCGAAGCCTGCGACGGCCTGGACAACGACTGCGACGGCCAGGTCGACGAGGGGTGCTGACCCGGCGGCGCCGGGACGGGCAGGTCGCGGGGCGCCTGGGGTCGGCCTACGGCACCACCGTGCACTCGGTGCCCCACCAGTCCTGCTGGGCGCCGAGCTGAAGGGTCTTGTCGTCGACGCGGGCCTGGACCGTCCACGTGCAGTCGAGCCCCACGTTCTTCGGCTTCCAGGGGCCGGGCTTGCCGCCACCGAACAGCTTGGCCGCGCCCGAGGGTTTCTCCTGGACCATGACGGGGATCTCGAGGCGGGCCGCCGCCTTCCACTTGCACTTCAGGAAGCCGGGCGCCGAGGACGCGCTGCACGCCGGTTCTCCGACCTGGTGAAGATCGGAGTAGCTCGCCCGGCGCTGAACGTCGGCGTACTGAGCCGGGCTGGTCGAGCAGTTCACCTCGCTGCGGAGAGCCTTGCAGACGTCGTCGAGCTTGGCGTTGACGGGTGATTGCCAGTCTCCGGCGTCGAGGTCGGCGTTGCGGTCGAGCACGGGGAACTTCGTCGCGACGAAGGTGTCGAAGCTGGCCGCCACGGCCTTCACGAACGTATCGGCGGCCGGGAGGGCCACGTCGAGGGGCGCCACCTCGACCGTCACCGACGCGATCGTCGCAGGCCCGCGCGTCTTCCAGACGGTCTCGGCCACGAGCTGACCGTACCGCTCGACCTTGCCGCCCGTGGGGAAGAGCTGGCGGAAATTCACCGAGAAGGTGAGCTTGTGGCCGGGCGGAGTGGTGTCGAGGAACTGAGGGAACGTGGAGCCGGCGCCGGACTTCCCCGGCCACAGCCCCGAGAGTGGCAGGACGGCCACGGTCGCGTTCGGGTCGGAGAAGGTCCAGGGCCACCAGAAGTCCGTGAACTCCTTGCTCTCCGGCGAGGCCGCTATGGTCACGACCAGGGCGTCCTCGAGCGAGCTGTCGGCCAGACCGCCGACCACGTCGCGCAGCTTCTTGCCGCCGAACGAGACGATCAGGGCGGCCGACGAGAAGCGGTTCTTCGCCAGGCTGGTCACGCCCTGCGCCTTCGGCGCGTCGGCATCCGACACGACGCTGGCGCTGAGGACGACGCTGGGCGCCGGCCCGGCGAGGGCCGACGTTACGAAGAGCAGCAACCCGACGATCAGGGTCGCAGGGCGCAGGTCGATCGTCATGATCCCTCTGATCGATGGCTGGATTTTCTCTGGAAATTACAGCACCTTGCGACGGCCGTTGTCCAGGAGTTTCCCGAGCGCCGTGAAGGACCGAACCCGGTTCGGCGCCCCGGCGCCCGGTCACGGATCGGCGACGGCCTCGGCCTCGTCGGCCGCGTCCTCGACCTCGTCGCGAGGGCAGCACCACCGGGTCGCGATCACCTTGCCCCACGACCTCGTGCAGCAGTCGGCGCACCCCGAGGGGCCCGTGAGCTTCTTCAGGCACTCCTCGTAGGTGGGCTGGAACCCGATGTAATGGGAGTTCAGGTACGAGCAGTCGAGGTACGGGCAGTCGTCCCCATCGGGGCCAGGGTCCGGGACCTCGAGGTCTTGCGACGCGCCATCTCGGACCTCGTCGGACGACGCCCCCCCGCCGCAGCTCCACGACGCAGCGAGGAGCAGGAGCGCCAATCCCGCGCGACCCCACCGTGATGCCACATCGACCTCCTCGTCGTGAGAAGCGCCTCCCGTGACGGCCCGGAACCGGACGCGCCCATGCCCGGGAGTGTACCGGGCTCCGACGGGATTTCCAGCGTAACCGACGGACGTGAGCCTGCACGACGGTAGCGGGACGAGGTGGGAGCTAGGCGTCCGGCCGCAACGCCAGCGTCACCACCCACTCGCCGTGCGGCGTGTGGGGGAACTGGTCGACGCCCGACACCGGCCCCGGCTCGTAGCCCAGCGCCACGAGATCGGCGCAGTCGCTCACCAGGCTCTCGGCGTAGCACGACACGTAGACGAACCAGGGCGGACGCGCCTGGGGTGGCAGGACGTCGAGGGCGTCGATGGTCCTGCCGAGGCCCGAGCGCGGCGGGTCGGCCAGCACGGCGTCGGCCTCCTGCAGGCGACGAAGGAGCTCGGCATCGGCGCGTTGCAGGTCGGCCCGCGCGACCTCGATCCGGTCGGACAGCCCCGCCGCCTGGGCACCGCGCTGCAGGCCGAGTACGGCCAGCAGGTCGTTCTCGACCACCACGACCGGCTCCGGCGCCACATACGCCAGCGGCAGCGTGAAGTTCCCGATGCCCGCGCCGAGCTCCAGCCAGCGCGCGGCGCCCAGGGCCCGCGCCCGGTGATCCACCTCGGCCACCAGCAGCCGGTTGGCGGCCAGCGACGGCTGCGTGAAGCCCCCCACCGGCCCGAACAGTTGTAGGGGCGCTCCGTGCTGCGCCCGGTCCGAGCGCGTCCCCTCGAACGCGCCTCCGCCTACCCACGTCTGAAACCAGGGCTCCAGCCGCGCGTGCTTCTCGAGCTTCAGCCGTGCCCCGTCGTCGACCACGGGCTTCCGGCGCTGGCCGGCCTCGACCAGCACGCCCTCGGCCAGGCGCCGGCGCAGCCAGTCGCTTTCGTCCAGCAGGCGCTTCAGGTCTTCGTTGGCCGCGTCGATCCACACGCCGCGGCGCCCGTCGGGCCCCACGCGCAAGCGCAGCGACGCACGCTCGAGCGGCAGGGGATCCCCGCGAACATGCTCCACGAACGCCCGCAGGCCCGGAGCCAGGGCCGGGCAGGGCCCCACGTCGACCAGGTCGTCGCCCGTCAGGCTCCACAGGCCGAGCGTGGGCACGCCGTCGATCCGCCGGAAGGCGAGATCGGTCCTGTCGCGCAGCCCCCACGCCCCCGCCGAGGCGATGGGCAGGTCGGCGACCGAGGCCTCGGGCAGCCCCGCCGCAAGCCATTGCGACCGAAACTCGACGCGCTTCCGCTCGAGTTGTTCCTCGTAGGGCACCTCGATCCACGGGCACCCGCCGCATCCAACCACGGAACAAAGGGAACGTTTCATACCTTGCATCCCTTGGCCGACAGCGAGATGCGCCGCCGCGCGAGGTCCACCTCGAGCACCCGCACCGTCAGGCGCTGGCCCGCGTGCACCACCTCCGACGGGTCGCGCACGAAGCGATCGGCCAGTTGGCTCACGTGCACCAGCCCATCCTGGTGCACGCCCACGTCGACGAAGGCGCCAAACGCCGTCACGTTGGTCACCACGCCCTCCAGCACCATGTCCTTCTCCAGGTCCTCGAGGCGCGTCACGTCGTCGCGGAACGCGGGCGCCTCGAAGGCCTCGCGCGGATCGCGCCCGGGCTTCTTCAGTTCGGCCGCGATGTCCCTCAACGTGGGCTCGCCGACCTCGCCCGATACGTAGCGCCCCAGCGGGATGCGGTCGACCACCTCGGCGGCGCCCACCAGCCGGGCCAGCGGCAGCCCCAGGTCGGCGGCCATGCGCTCCACGAGGGGGTAGCGCTCGGGGTGCACCGCCGAGGCGTCCAGGGGATTCTTCGCGCCCCGCACGCGCAGGAAGCCGGCCGCCTGCTCGAAGGCGCGCGGTCCGAGGCCCTTCACCTTCTTCAGCTCCGCGCGCGCCGTGACCGGCCCCTCGGCCTCGCGCCGGGCCACGATGGCCTTCGCGAGCGTCGGCCCGATGCCCGCCACGTGCGTGAGCAGCGCCGCGCTGGCCGTGTTCAGCTCGACGCCCACGCGGTTAACGACGGACACCACCACCTCGCCGAGCTTCTTCGCCAGCAGCTTCTGGTCCACGTCGTGCTGGTACTGCCCCACGCCGATGGCCTTGGGCTCGACCTTCACGAGCTCGGCCAGGGGATCCTGGAGGCGCCGCGCGATCGAGATGGCGCCGCGGATGGTCAGGTCGAGGTCGGGGAACTCGTCGCGCGCCAGGTCGGACGCGCTGTACACGCTGGCCCCGGCCTCGCTGACCGACACGATCAGCACGTCGGCGCGCCCTGCGTCCTCCAGGGCCTTCCGCGCGAAGGCTTCGGTCTCGCGGCCCGCCGTGCCGTTGCCCACCGCGATCGCGTGGGGGCCGTACTTCGTCACGAACGCCGCGAAGTCGCGCGCGGCCTTGGCCGGATCGGCGGTGTGCGGGTAGACGGTGAGCGTCCCCAGGAAGCGCCCCGTGGCATCGACGGCCGCGCACTTGCACCCCGTGCGCAGGCCCGGATCCACGCCGACCACAGGCCGCCCGCCGTACGGCGCGGCCAGCAGCAGGTGCCCCAGGTTATCGGCAAAGACCGCGACGGCCGTCTCGTCCGCGCGCTCCTTCAGGTCGTCGTGCAGCTCACGCTCCAGGCTGGGGGCCAGCAGGCGCGCCAGGCCGTCCCCTACCGCGGCCTCGAGCTCTGCCGCGAAGGGCGTGCGCGGTGCGTGGCCCGCCAGGCGCAGGAGCCCCGGCACCAGCTGGGAGTCGTCCGCCCCGATCGCGAGCGACAGCACCCCCTCGGCCTCGCCGCGGCGCATGGCCAGGTACCGGTGCGACGGCACGCGCGAGACCGACTCGCGGTGCGCGTAGTAGTCCTCGAAAGGGGTTCGTCCTTCCGGAGCCTTCCTCGATTTCCTCGACTCCAGCAACCCCGTGCGGCGGAAGGCTTCGCGGGCCATCGCGCGGGCCCGGGCGTCCTCGGCCACGTGCTCGGCCACGATGTCGCGCGCGCCCGCCAGCGCGGCGTCGACGTCGGGCACCTCCAGGGCGGGGTTCACGAAGGCGCGCGCCTCGACGCGGGGGTCGCCGCCGCGCGGCTGGGCCAGGATCCGCTGCGCCAGCGGTTCGAGGCCCCGCTCGCGGGCCACGGTGGCGCGCGTGCGGCGCTTCGGGCGGTAGGGCAGGTACAGATCCTCCAGCTCGGCCTTGGTACCGGCCGCCGCCAGCTTCGCCGCCAGGTCGGACGTCAGCTTGCCCTGCTCGCCGATCGACTGGACGATGGCCGCGCGCCGCTCCTCCAACTCGCGCACGTAACCGGCACGCTCCTCGATGGCCCGGATCTGCGTCTCGTCCAGGCTGCCGGTGGCCTCCTTGCGGTAGCGCGCAATGAAGGGCACGGTGCAGCCCTCGCCCAGCAGGCGCAGCACGGCCGCCACCCCGGCGCCCGGCAGGCCGGTCTCGGCCGCCACGCGCGGGACGGGGTCGAAGGGCAGGGGGACGCTCGCGGGTGTCATGCCGGCTCCGGAGGACGTTGCAGACGGCGACGGTAGCCGGTAAATTCGCCCGCGTCCACGATCCGGAGGGTTCCCATGGCCGCAGACCTCAGCACCACCACCGTCCTCGTGACCGGCGCCACCTCGGGCTTCGGCGAGGCCATCGCCCGCCGGTTCGCCGCCGCCGGCGCCCGGCTGATCCTGACGGGCCGCCGCGAGGAGCGCCTCATGGCCCTGGCCGCCGAGCTGCCGGTACCCACCCTGGCCTTGGCCTTCGACCTCCGCGACCGGGCCGCGCTCGAGGAGTCGCTGGCCGACCTGCCCGAGCCCTTCGCCGCCGTCGACGTGCTGGTCGCGAACGCCGGCCTGGCCCTCGGCCTCGAGCCCGCCCACAAGGCCAGCCTCGACGACTGGGAGGTCATGATCGACACGAACTGCCGCGCGCTGGCCCACACGGTGCGCGCGGTGCTGCCCGGCATGGTGCAGCGCGGCCGCGGCCACGTAGTCACCGTCGGCTCCATCGCCGGCGACTGGCCGTACCCGGGCGGCAACGTCTACGGCGCCACCAAGGCCTTCGTGAAGCAGTTCGCGCTGGGCCTGCGCGCCGACCTGCTGGGCACCGGCGTGCGCGTCACCGACCTCGAGCCCGGCCTGGCCGAGACCGAGTTCAGCGTGGTGCGCTTCCACGGCGACGCCGAGCGCGCGAAGAAGGTCTACGCCGGCGTGCAGCCCCTGACGGGCGCCGACGTGGCGGAGGCCGTGTTCTTCGTGGTGACCCAGCCGCCCCACGTGAACGTGAGCCGGCTCGAGCTGATGCCGACCGCGCAGGCGGTCACGGGGGCGACGGTGGCTCGGAAGGGTTGACCGTCGGTCCCCGGTTTGACACCCCCCACCCCCACGCCCTAGAATCCGCCCCCATGAAGCTCCTCGCAATGCGCCGGCTCCTGGTCCCGTTGGCCCTGGCCCTCGCCCTGGCCTGCGCGCGCACGGTGCCGGTCGATCCGACCACGCGCCTGCCGGCCGACGCCAAGGCCGCCCTGGCGTTGCCTCCCCTGCCGGCCTTGAAGCAGGCGCTGTTCGAGCTGTGCTACAACGTGCCCGGGCTCGACGGGGTGGTCGACCTCTTGCACTTCCGCTTCGGGCTCGACCTGGAGGGCGACACCGAGGGCGCGCGCTTCGGCGTGGCCAGCCAGGTGCCGCTGGCCGTGTTCCTGCGCGGGCCGTTCTGGGTACTGGCCGTGCCGCTGGCCGATCCCGAGCGCTTCAGCACGTACCTGGCCGAGCGCCTGGCCGGCAACGGCTTCGATCCCGCCGGTCCCGGCGCCTGGACGCAGGGCAAGAAGGCGGTGGTGGCGCGCATCGACGGGGGCCTGGCCTGGATCGCGCGTGGGCAGGCCGACGGCCTGGCGTACCTGCAAGGCGAGCTCGACAAGGCCGCCGCCGGGCCCTTCGCCGCGCCGCTGGTCCGGCCCGCCGACGCCACGCTGGCCCTCAAGGCGCGTTGGTTCGACCTGATGAGCACGCTCGACCCGCTCGGCCTGTTCGGCGACGTGCCCCTGGCCGTGCGCGGCACCGTGTACGGCTTCGGCGACGTCGAGGCCACGGCCCGGGTGGGTCGCGACGGCGTGCGGCTCGACGCCACGCTGCAAGGCGGCGGCAACGCCGGGCTCGTGCGCACGCTGGCCGGAGGTGGCGCCCCGCGGGTCGCCGAGGTGGTCGAGGAGGCCGGCTGGAGCCCGGTGGCCCGGGCCACGCTGCGCGTCTCGCCCGCGCTGCTCGAGCCCTGGCTGCCCTCCGAGCTGAAGGGTCAGTGGGACGGCTCGCTGGCCCTGGCCGTGGGCATCCCCAAGTCGCCCGCGCGCCTCGTGAAGGCGCTGGTGAACGACCCCTCGCGCTTCCCCTGGTCCGAGCTGCCCTGGGCCGTGGTCGCCGGCCGCGTGCCCCACGAGGGCTTCGAGGCGTTGCTCGGTCCGGTGCTGCCGCTGCCGTACCGCTACACCTGGGCCGCCGACACGCTCACCGTGCGCTCGGGAGCCGACGGTCGGGGCACCTCGCCCGGCGAACCGCCGAAGGCCCCCGAGGGCCGCCTGACGCTCGGCGTTTCGTTCCGCGCGATCTACGAGGCGCTCCGCGAGACCGACCTGTTCCCGTACGCGCTCAAGCTGCTCTCCGGCCCCCGCGAGCTGACCGTCGGGGTGGGGGGGACCGACGACCGGCTCACGCTCGAGTTGGAGCTCACGCTATGACCGACGCCGGCGCCGTCATCGAGGTCCGCGGCCTGGTGAAGACCTACCGCGACGCCGCCCGGCCCGAGCCCGTGCTGAACGGCGTCGACGTGGTGGTCGCGGCGAGCGAGCTGCTGGCCGTGGTGGGCCGCTCGGGCTCGGGCAAGACCACGCTCCTGTCGGTGGTGGGCGGCCTCGATCGCGACTACCAGGGCGAGGTGCGGGTGCTCGGGCAGGACCTCCATGCGCTCTCCGACCGCGCGTTGTCGGCCCTGCGCAACCGGTCCCTCGGCTTCGTCTTCCAGTTCCATCACCTGCTGCCGCACCTGACGTGCCTCGAGAACGTGCTGGTGCCCTGGCACTTCGGCAACCGCCTGTCGGCCCGCGAGGCCAACGACCGTGCCGCCTGGGCCCTCGAGCGCGTGGGCCTGCCCGACGTGGGCTCCCGCCGCCCCGGCCAGCTATCCGGCGGCGAGCAGCAGCGCGTGGCCATCGCGCGGGCCCTGCTCTTCCAGCCGCCCCTGCTCCTGTCCGACGAGCCCACCGGCAGCCTCGACCGCCGCGCGGGCGAGCGCGTGCTCGAGTTGTTCGAAGAGCTGAACGCGCGCGACGGGATGACCGTGGTCATCATCTCGCACGAGGGCTGGATCGCGAAGCGCGCACGCCGCGTGGTGCGCGTCGAGGACGGCCGCCTCGTCGAGTCCGACGCCCAGTCGGTCGAGGAGGTGGGATGAGCCGGCTCCTCCCGCTGCTCGGCCGGAACCTCCGCCGCGGCAAGCGGAACCTGGTGTTCTCGTCCATCGGCATCCTGGTCGGCACGGGCATGTTCACCTTCTTCGTGGGTCTCGGCCAGGGCATCCGCGAGAACGTGCTGAACCGCCTGTACCCGGTGAACCAGGTCGAGGTCGAGCCGCGCTCGGTCAGCTTCATGGGCATCCAGTCGCGGGCCGGCGACGACCTCGTGATCGACGCCGACCTGCTCGATCGCGTGGCGCGCCTGCCAGGAGTGCAGGGCGTGTATCCCAAGCAGCGCTCGAAGTTCCAGGCGCGCCTGTGGGGCGGCGCCGACCTGTTCGGGCAGGTGCTGCACCTCGAGGGCTTCTTCGACGGGCTGGCGGGCTCGCTGGTCCGCGACGAGCTGCGCGCCAACGAGGGCATCGACCGCCGCCGCGTGCGCGAGAAGTACCGCAAGGTCTACCCCTGCGCCTTCGACGCCGACTGCCGCGCGGGCGAGGACTGCCTCCCCGGCCCGAGCGGCGCCGAGGGCGACAAGACCTGCCACGAGCGCGAGTACTGGCGCACCTTCGACGACCCCGGCGACCACGCCTGGTGCACGGCGGACGGGCAGTGCCTGGCCGGCCGGATCTGCCGCGACGCCGCCTGTGTCCAGCCCTGCGACGACGGGCACCCGTGCGGCGACGGCCTCTCGTGCCTCGCGGGAACCTGCGAGCCGCCCTGCGACCGCGACGCCGCCTGCGCCCCCGGCCAAGCCTGCGTGCAGGGCGCCTGCCAGCGCCTGGCCTGCCGCCTGCCCGACCAGGACAGCCAGTTCGGGCCGCTCCCTGACGCGCGCGGCCGGCTGGTCGGCGACGCCGACCGGCCCTGCCCGCCCGACACCTACTGCGCGACGCGCTCGGTCAAGAGCCGCGACGGCTTCTGCGAAGAGCCCCTCCCCGTGCTCCTGAACCCCTTCATCCTGTCCATCTACAACGGCACGGCCGCGGTGGCCCTGAACCTGCCGCGCATCAACGGCGTCGACCTGGTGCTCGGCCTGCGCTTCCGCATCCTGTACGGCAACTCGTTCTTCGTGCGCGACGCCGCGCCCGAGCAGCAGGTGGTCAAGCAGTGCGTCGTCACCGGCTTCTCGACCAAGGCGCTCGAGATGGGCGTGACCATGCCGCTCGGTGCGGTGCAGCGCATCAACGCGCGCCTCAAGGGCTCGGCCGCCGCCGGCGAGTACAACAGCGTCATCGTCGAGACGCGCGGCAACGAAGACATCCCGGCGGTCGTCCAGCGCCTCCAGCAGCTGGGCTTCGAGCTGAACGACAAGAGCGAGGCCGCCCAAAAGGCCGGGAACATGCTCTTCATCCTCACCGTGCTCTTCGGCTTCATCAGCGTGGTGGTGCTCGGCATCGCCGCCATCCACATCACGCACACGTTCTTGATGATCGTGATGCAGCGCCGGCGCGAGATCGGCATCCTGCGCTCCGTCGGGGCCACCCGCGGGCACGTGCGCCTGTTGTTCCTGGCCGAGAGCGTACTGGTCGGCCTGTTCGGGGCCGTGCTCGGCAACGGACTGGTGCTCGGTCTGGCCGCGGCCGCCGACGCGCTGGCGCAGCGCTACTTCGCGGGCCTGCCCTTCGTGCCCGAGCACTTCTTCGCCTTCCCGCCCCAGGTGTTCGGGCTGTCGGTGGCGCTGGGCGTCGTGTTCTCGGTGCTGGGCGCGCTGCTCCCCGCCAACCGCGCGGCCGGGCTCGATCCCACCACGGCCCTGCGGGCCGATTGAACGCCGGAGACGAGTCGTCAAGGGTTCGCAGCCGACCAAGATCCTGTTTGCATCCAGGGACATACCATGCGGTCATCTATCTTATCTGCCCAGCTGGAGTCTCCTGACTTCATCCTGTACACGTGCTTGCCGACAATCCACCAGACGACAGATTTAGCTTGCCTGGACAATCAGCACGGTGGACAATGCTTTCGTTTTTCGGCAATACACATGGGGGAACTATGAACAAGAACAGAGGGTTTCACTTCTTCGACGGGACACTATACGCTGCATTGCCGGCGATGCTCGTTGTGGCCGTTCTCGCCTTTGGTGCGCCTTCGTTTGCGGGCGGTGGGGCAGGTGACGCCAAGACTGCCGTCGCTTCGTTGAAGAAGTCCTGTCCTTCCTGCGACGTCCTGTCGTCCGAGTCGACCCAGCTTTCCTATTCCGACCGAGAGCTGCTTGTACTTCACGTCTACGACCGGGCTGCGCACGTGGTGCGCCAGGTGAGTTATCTGCCCAGTGGCGTGGAAGTCCCCTACGGCGAATCCGTCCGGGCCGAGGCCGCTGCCCGACGTGCCACGGTTGGAGCGCTCTCGGAGACCATGGTCGACCAATTCCTTTCGTCGCCGGGAGACCGTGAGATCGAGGTCTACCTCACGGCCGCAGCCGACGTACCTGGGCAGGATCGTGAACGCATCGGCGAAGATGCTGCGTACGCAGCCCAGTACGAAGCCGACTTGAAGAACGCCATAGAAAAGGCTCAGTCCGGCCTCGTCGACGCGCTGGCCAACCTCGGCTATCTCGCCGACACGTTCCTGGACGACGCCCCCATGGTGCATGCCGTCGTGGTCGCGAACGACCTCGCGAAGCTGGCGCGCGACGACCGCGTGCTGGCCATCGATCTCGACGAGGGCGTGGGAATGCCCACCAGTGATACCTCGAGTGACCGCTGGATGTATGCCACCGATCTCGACATGGTCGCCGACTGGGGTTGGCTGGGCCAGGGGCAGAAGATCGGGATCATCCTGCATGAGCAGCCGGTCGCTGGCGACAACGGTTCGGTGATCGACGTTGCCGCGACGGCGAACCCCGCGGGAACGACCTTGGCGCAAGCGTCGTGGACCGTTGGCGCGGCCAGGTCGAGGCCTGCAGGAATGCCCGCCGACACGCCGGTTCTGTATGCTGGCGCAGCGTCGGCATCGACGACCTATATGGCCAACCTCGACGGGTACGTGGGTTCCGTGGAGAACTGGGCTTACGGCCAGGGCTGCCGCGTCTTCGCGTACGCCAGGGCATCGAGCTCGGCCTCGACGACGACGCTGAGCGCCCACGACCGGTACGTCGACTACTTTGCGAGAACTCGTCCATGCACCAACGGGTGCGTGCACTACGTGGCATCGGCGGGAAATCGCACGTACCTGCAAGGTCAGTGGAGCAACTGCCAAGCCGCGTCGTATTACTATGTCCAGAACCGCTTCTTCAACGGCCTCATCGTTGGAGGAACAGCCTTGGGCGAAAGGATGGCCTGGGGCGGGGACGAACAGATGTACCAGTGCTCCGCGTGGCAGAACATCAGTTCCGCGGCCGGAGAGCGCGAGATCCCTCACGTTGCCGCACCGGCGTCGCAGACTACGACGGGCTACAAAGACGGCTTTCTCGCCGGCTTGAAAGCTGGCGGGAAGAATTACTCCGGAACATCTGCCTCGGCGTCGATGGTGAGCGGGTTGATTGCCGACATGCTGCAGCGCGCGGCGACCGAGTCGAGCGACCTCGCCATCTGGCCCGAGGCCGTGCGTTCAATCATCATGTCCACGGCGTGGCACGATGCCGACGGCAACGTGTTCTCGACAACGCAGAGGATCGACGATCGCGATGGAGCCGGCCAAGTCTCGGCGTCGCACGCGGTTCACTTGTCCGCGGCAGCGAACAGGAATCCCGCAAACGGCTCGCTACGTGGTTGGTATCCCGACACCGCCTATCCAGGCGAGTTCACGGGCGGCTACTACCAGACCCGCAGGAACTACGTGGCGGTCGACCCGGGGAACACGCTCCAGGCGGCGCTGTCGTGGACAGCGCACAGCACGTGTACGGATCCGAACGACCCCGCCACCTGCTCCGAGCCCGCGCTGGACGCGAACCTGGACTTGGTCCTCCGCAGACCCGACCTCACCGTGGCCGCCTCCTCGACGACCTTGGCCAACAACTACGAGTTCCTGCGCTATACGAATATCACAGGCGCCGTCGAGTATTTCTGGCTGGACATTGCGCTCGTCGGGTCGTACCAGGCCACCGAGACGTACCTCGGCTTGGCCTGGGACCAGCTGGATGAGGGCGGGTTCTACTACGCGGATACGTGCGATACCAGCGTGCAGGTCGAGTCCGAGGCCGACAGTGTTGCCAACAATGTCCTTTCCGGGGCGGCCATAGCGGCGCTGAGGTCGGGAGAGTACGTTGGGGCCTGGGTCGAAAACACAGGCTCCGGCTGGACAAATGGTACGACAAACGTGCAGACATTCAGCAAAGATGGCCAAACGAAACTGGACAACATCTTCAACCTTGGCTCTAGAACAATAAACCCTCGCCTGTCCGCGCTGGATCAAGATAGGTTCGTAATCGTCTATAACATCAAACAGGACAGTGATTACGTCGAGAAGGCTTTCGCGCGGGTCTACGACCGCGCTTTCCAACCGTACGCCGCCTTCGATCGCACGATCGGTACTGGCGCCCAAAGTACGGACGAAGTCATGCACCCGGACGTTGCCGGATACTCCGACGCTGACGGACAGAACGCGGCTTACTGGACGAGTTCCCTGATGAAAGGCAGCCCCGTCTGGGTCCGTGTCGACCATTGCAAGTCCGGTCCGTCTTGCACTTTTACCACCGCAAGCAACGTTTCGACCTTCACGATGGACCGCGCGGAAACTGCAATCGCCGCTTTCCCTCCCGATAGCGAATATGCAGGTGGCAGCGTAGTCGCTTGGGCCGATCCAACAACGCGCGGGATCAAGGTACGTTGCTACCAATGGAACGACCAGAACGGAACGATCGATGCGGTGACAAACACCTGCCCCAACAACATCTGCGATGCCGGCAATCCCCCGATCAACAACTACGAGGCGCACCCCGGCATCGCGATGTTCCCGGGCGGGTACTTCGCCGTCGTTTGGACAGATCGGGGTTCGCAAAACGTGGAGTACCGGTTGTTTACCCCCGACTGCAACTTCGAGAACTCGCCCGCGGGCGTCCAACTCGCCTGTACCAACACGGGTGGCGACTTGGATTGCACGAACGACGCGAGCGAAGTTGCTCATGACACCCGAAGAACGAACGCAGTGTCCTCGAACGCCGCTGGAAAGCTGGCAGAGTTCCGACTGGGCTATGCGGACAGCCAAAATCGGCCGTCTTTCCGAACCATCCGGCCGTATATGTCCACGCGAGTCGCAGACGCCCAATTCGGCAGTGGGTTCGTCGACTGGTCGGGATCCGGCGAACGCCAAGGCCAGAACGTCGGCTTGGCGCACCTGCCTGAATGCGGACGCGACTGGGTCGCTCTGTGGGGAACGAAGCCCGAGAACACCATATCATGGGCACGCTACCGCTTGCGGCCGTGGTAGCGCCGCCCTAGCGTAGAGCGTGGCTTATCATCGATCCGTGCGGGTAGGTACGCTGCACGACGACGTTCGCTCCTCACCTCCCTGAACCCATTGAACGCCTTGAAGGCCTTCAAGCTGCATGTCATAATCACGAGGGGCGTCCCAATGTCGCCGCTCCACTCCCTTTCTGGCGTAGAGGCTTGATGCCAACAGCGTTCACATGCCGCGTGCACTTGGCCGGTCGTTCGCCCGTATTTCGTGGTTTACTACTTATTCTACTCGCGATCGGCGCGTACTGGGACTCGATCGACAACGGCTTCGCCTACGACGACGGCGCCGTGGTCGAACGAAACCCGGTCGTGCAGGGTCGCGAGCCGTTGGATCGCGTCTTCGTCCGCGATTACTGGGGCCATGCTGCGGAGCGACAGGTGGGAGCCTACCGACCCGTCGCGCTCTTCACGCTGGCGCTCGATGGCCGCGCCGGAGGTGGCGCGGCCCTTCCGTTCCATGTCACCAACCTCGTCCTGCATGCGCTCGTCGTGGTGGCGGCTTATGCCTTGTTCCGGCGGCGGGCGGGGGAGGTCTCCGCATTCTCTGCTGCCGCCCTCTTCGCCGTCCTCGCTGGGCCATCCGAGGCCGTCTTCGCCATTGTGGGCCGCGCCGACCTCCTGGCCGCACTGTTCTTGGTGTTGGGCTTGGCCGCACACAGCGCGCCCGGAGGTCTGGCGACCGCCGCTGCTGTCATGTGCTTCGCACTCTGCTTGGGTTCCAAAGAGAGTGGTCTGGTCGCACCCGCTGTCTGGCTCGCCATGGACGCCATCGTTCCGGTCGCATCGGGCCGGTCGCGTACGCGGTTCGACACGGCTCTTCGACTTACGCTGTACGCCGCGGTCGTCGGCGTGTACCTAGTGGGACGAACCGTTGCCCTGGGCTCCGCGTTCGCGACTCGCATCGAGCCGTTGCGCAATCCTCTGGTTACTGCCGACGCGACGGCGCGCTTGATGGGCGCGGGGCGAATCTTCTTCGAGCACATCCTGTTCGGCTTGGCCAATCCACTGGCACGCGCGTACGATTGCTCGGCTCCCGCGTGCGGTCCGGCCGGCCTCGGAGACCCTCTCGCATGGTCTGGCCTCGCCATCTTCGCTTGCATGGTCGCACTTGCTTTCTGGGGAGCGCGCCGAGCACCGACGCTGGCAGCGGGCCTGGCGTGGTTCACGCTGGCGTTTCTGCCCGCGTCGAACTTCGCGATCGTCGGTCCCACGGCCTACGCCGAACGACTACTCTACGCCCCGGCGCTTGGACTTTGCCTGGCGGTTGGCTTCGGGTTCGCGTTCCTCTCCAAACGGGTTCCCCGACCCTGGATCGCCTGGAGCCTCTTCGCGGCGCTGGCGCTCGGAAATGCTGCGGCCGTGCGCGCCCGGAGTGCCGACTGGGAGTCGTCCCTCACGCTCTTCCTGGCCGACGTCGAACTCATGCCCCGCGGCGCGGTCGTACAGAACAATGCTGCCTGGGCCGCGACCCAGACAGGAGACTGGGCCGTAGCCGAAGAGCACGCACGGAACGCCGTGGCGCTCGCTCCCGAATTCGTGGACGCTCACGCCACCCTGGCCTTGCTCCTCGCACGTTCGGGCCGCGAGTCCGCAGCCCTCACAGAGCTCGAGGTAGCCTCTGCCTACGAACCTACCGTTGCCTTCTTCCTGGCTCGCGCTCGGATCCTTATTGGAATGGTGGACCTGCCCGGAGCCCAGCGGGCGGTCGAAGCCGGGCTCGGCCTCGACCCGGACCATCCCGTTCTACTGGAGATGAAGAGTCAGCTCGGGCCGCCAGCGCGTTGATCACGGCCCGCAACCGCGACCATTGACAACGCGCCCGGTTCCGCTCGATCCTTGCGAGTTGGGAGGTCGCCCTTGAAGATCCCGCGCGTGCTCCTCGCGCTGCTCGTGCTCCCAATCGCCTGTGGCCCAGGGTCGCGGGACACCGACGTCGACGCCGCCCCGGATCTGGTCCCCATCGTCGACACCGCCGACGACACGCGCCCCGATCCCGGCGACGACGACGCCCCCGTGGCCCCCTGCTCCAGTGACGACGACTGCCTCGCGCTGGCGGGCGACGACGGCTGCCACGTCGCCCACTGCCTGATGGGCGCGGGCGTGTGCGTGTTCGAGGAGCTCCCCGAGGGCCAGGCGTGCGCCGAGGACGACCCCTGCGTCATCGACGCCCGGTGCAAGAACGGCACGTGCCAAGGCCTGGCGCGCGGCTGCGACGACAGCGACCCCTGCACGGCCGACAGCTGCCGGGCGAGCGCCGGTGGGTGCGTCCACGAGCCCGCCGACGGCAAGATCCCCTGCGACGACGGCTCGGCCTGCACCGCCGACGACACCTGCACGGCGGGCCTCTGCGCCGGCACCCCCGTGTTCTGCGCCGAGGACGGCAACCCCTGCACCTCGGCCGCGTGCAACCCCGACTCGGGCCAGTGCGAGGTGGGCGTGCTGCTGGGCGCGCCGTGCGACGACGGCCAGGCCTGCACCTCCGACGACGCCTGCGACCAGGGCGCCGAGTGCACCGGCACGCCCGTCACCTGCGACGACGGCAACGCGTGCACGGCCGACGCCTGCGACCCGGCCAACGGCACGTGCGTGTTCACGCCGGACGACGAGCTGCCCTGCACCGACGGCAACCCCTGCACGAACGACGACGCGTGCGTGGCAGGGGCCTGCGTGGGCGTGGGCTTCGACTGCAACGACGGCAACCCCTGCACGACCGACGTCTGCTCCATCGGCGGGACGGGCGGCTGCCAGCACGTGCAACTGAACAGCACGGCGTGCGACGACGGCAACGCGTGCACCACCAACGACCACTGCGTGGCGGGCCAGTGCGCCCCCGGGACCGACCTCGGCGACTGCTGCGACCCCGACCTTGTCCTCCGAAGCCTCGGCGAAGGAGGATGCAACGACGGCGACGCCTGCACGCTCGAGGAGTGCGTGAACCACGCCTGCACCTCCGCGCCCGTCGCCTGCGTCCTCGACGACCCGTGCGGGTGGGCGCGCTGCGTCGACGGCGGCTGCCAGGGCGACGTCCTGCCACCCGGCGGCAACCTCGAGGTGCTGCACACCGGGTTCGAGGCCGGCGAGATCGCGGCCGGCCTCACGATCCTGGGTGGCAGCGCCCAACCCGGCACCGTCTTCGAAGGAAGCCGCGCGCTGGCCGTAGCGGCCGAGGGCGAGGTGCTGCGCGTCAAGGACCTGTTCCTGCCGGCGGGCACGTCGGCCGTGCAGATCTGGGTACGCGCGCCCATCTGCTCGGGGACGGGCATCCTGATCGCCGTCGACGGCGTACCCCACGAGCTCGGCTGCGTGCCCGTGTCCCGCTGGAGCCCCGTCCAGCTGCCCATCGTGGCCGACGTCGACGGCCTCCACACCCTCGAGCTCCTGTGGTGGGGCGGCGCGCCGGTGTGGCTCGACGAGCTGTCGGTGCTGGTGGTCGGCCGCGCCGGCTGTGCGCGCGGCCAGGCGGCCGAGGGCCTCCAGGCGCCCTCCAACCTGCTGGCGGCCACCACGGTCGTCGACGCAGAGCGCCGCCCCGCCCTGCTCGTGGCGCGGGCCGACGACGGCAGCGGAGCCGCGATCCAGCAGGGGCGCCCCGGGCCCGGCGGCTGGTCGTTCGAGCCCGTGGTCACCGGCGTCACGCTCAACGGGACGCTCGGCAACGTCGCGTTCGAGGCCACCGCCCGCGCCGCTGGCGGCTTGGCCGTCGTATGGAACTCGGGCCAGTCGCTCAGCCGCCTGGCCGTCGCACCGGGCGACGGCGGCGCGGCGCTCGTGGCCACCCTGGTCGGCAGCGGCCCCTTGCGCTTCTGGCCCGACGTCACCGAGCTCGCCGACGGACGCCTCTTCGTCGGGCTCACCTCCAACAAGCAGGCCAACGGGCGGTTCCAGCCCATCGGCTTCGTCTTCGACGCCTCGGCCGTCGCCATCGGCGCGGCGTGGAAGCCCTCGCTCCCCGACGCCGTCAACCCCAATCGCGTGGCCGTCGTACGGCTCGACACCGACCAGCGCGCGCTCGTCTGGATGCGCGACGGCCAGCTGCGGGCAGCCATCGCCGGCGCCGACGGCAAGGTCGCGGTGCCCGACTTCGCGGCCCACGCGGGGGTGGTCGCGAGCCCCGGGCGCGTCGTCGCCGCTCCCCTCACCGACGGGCGCTTCGTGGTCATCTGGGAGCAGGCGGGGGTGGGCGCCGACCTGGCCGGCAGCCTCGTCGACGCCTACGGCACGGTGCTGGTCGACGGCTTCCCCGTGGCCTTTGACCCCACCGGCGACGAGCGCAGCCCCGACGTGGTGGGCACGACCGACGGGCGCTTCGCGATCGCGTGGGAGGACCAGCCAGCAGGCGGCTCGGCCCGCCTGCTGGCGCGCGTGTTCCAGGACTACGGCGACGGCGGCGTCGAGACCGTCCTCGACTCCAACGGGCCCGATCTCCGCTGGCCGCGCCTGGCCCTGCTGGTGCCCTACCGGGTCGAGGTCGTGTGGTTCGCGGGGACGGAGCTGCGCTTCCGCCCCTGGGCGTTCGACTGCGCCGACGGGGCGGTGCGATGCCAGGGTGGCGTCCCGCAGATTTGCGTGGGAGCAACCTATGCCCGCCTGGGCGGCTCCTGCGTGGGGCCCGCCTGCGTACCCGGTCCGTGCGATTGAGCCGGTTGCCCGGGCGCTCGACTACAGCGTGATCTGGAACTCCTTGATGGTGCCCAGCATCTGGGTGCCGTCGCGCGTGAACTCGACCAGGGAGCGCTCGGCCGCGAACGCGGCACCGTCGAAGCGCCCGAACTGGATGCGAACGACGTAGCGGTCGGCGGCCGTGGGCGGCACCCCGCCGTACATCGAGTCGTACTCGACCGTGAGGCGCACGGTGTTCGGGCCCTGGACCAGGTAGGGGGCCAGGTCGAGCACCAGGTTCTCGTCGGCGGCCGAGAACGAGCGAACCGTCTTGCCGTTGATGGCCAGTTCGTACTTCAGCGGCAACGTGATGGTCTGCTGCCCCCACGTGGTGAGCGCGAAGCCCGGACGACCGGCGACGGGCGCCGCGGGAGCCGCATACGTCGGCGCCGCGGGGGCCGCATACGTCGGCGCCGCAGGGGCCGCATACGTCGGCGCCGCAGGGGCCGCATACGTCGGCGCCGCAGGGGCCGCATACGTCGGCGCCGCGGGAGCCGCATACGTCGGCGCCGCGGGGGCCGCATACGTCGGCGCCGCGGGGGCCGGGGGCGGGGGCTCCTGCACGCGGATCTCGTACCCCGGCGCGCTGATCTGCACGTTGCCGTTGGCGTCGAACGTGACCGTGCACCCCTCGAGGGCCACGTTGCTGAGGCGGTAGATCTTCACGCCGTTCACGAACACCTCGCCCGCCGCGACGGGTGTCATCCCGAACGTCGAGAGGAGCAGGGCCAGGGCGCACAGGTAGCGCATGACGATTCCCTCCGTTGCCGTCCCCGGGGAACGGTCCTATGATACGCGCCGTCAACCACCACTGCAACCGACCCCATGCCGACACCCGCCGACGCATCCGTGGCCCTCGTGACGCACCCCGTGTTCCTCGAGCACGCCCCCTGGGGCTACCACCCGGAGCATCCGGGCCGGCTCGAGGCCATCCTCCAGCGTCTCGAGGCGTCGTCGCTGAAGCCGAGGCTGGTCCCCCTCGAGCCGCCCCCGGCCGAGCTCGCGTGGCTCGAGCGCGTCCACCTCCCCGGCTACGTGGCCGAGGTGCAGCGCCGCGTCGAGAACGGCGAGCGCCTGCTCGACCTGGGCGACACCTACGTGAACGAGCGCTCGTGGGAGGCCGCGCTCCGCTCGGCCGGCGGCGCGGTGGTTGCAGCCGAGGCCGTGCTCGCCGGGCGTGTCAAGGCGGCCTTCTGCGCGCTGCGCCCCCCCGGACACCACGCCGAGGCCGACCGCGCCATGGGGTTCTGCATCTTCAACAACGCGGCCGTGGCCGCCCGGCACCTGCTGGCGGTCCACGACGTCGACCGCGTGGCCATCGTCGACTTCGACATCCACCACGGCAACGGCACGCAGCACAGCTTCTACGACAGCGAGCGCGTGCTGTACGTGTCGACCCACCAGTACCCGTTCTTCTTCCCGGGGACCGGCGACGCGAGCGAGATCGGCGCGGGCGCCGGGCGCGGCTTCACCCTGAACCTGCCCTTCCCCGCGGGCACCGCCGCGCCCGAGCTGCTGGCGGCCTACCGCGGCCCCATCGCCGAGCGCCTGCACGACTTCCGCCCCGACGTGCTCATCTTCTCGGCGGGCTTCGACGCCCACGAGCAGGATCCCCTGGGCGGCTTCCGCCTGCCCACCGAGGCCTTCGGGGAGATCACGCGCGTGGTGATGGCGGCCTGCGCGCCCAGCACGGGCGGGCGCACGGTCTCGTGCCTCGAGGGGGGCTACCACCTGCAGGCGTTGGCCGAGAGCGTCGAAGCTCACGTCCAGGCGATGCTCGAAGGGTAGGACTTCACGACGGGGAGCACGGGGCGGGGCGAGCGGGGCTGCGGCCGGGGACGACGCGCGACGCTCGCCTACTCCTCGGCGAAATCCTCGCGGTTCTTGCGGCCATAGGAGCATCGCCAGCAGACCGAGCGCTTCTTCTCGAACGCGTTGGCGTTCAGGAAGTCGGTCAGGCACTGCTCGACTTGCAAAACCTTGCGCCGGGGCTTGCAGAAAAACGTGGGACTCTCGGTCTCCACGAAGTAGTTCGGCTCTTCGTAAACGGTGGCTTCAGGCTGCTTCATGGGGCGTCCTCCTTGCTCCACTCTGGCCATGGATCAAAGTTAGAGCAACGTAACTCACCTGTCAATCCCATTTTCGGCATTCCAAGGTGAAAATCTGTCACCGAGGGACAGAATCGGGGCGGAGGGGCCGGCCGTGCGGAGGTGGAGGCGGTTCTACGGCGTCAGGGGCGCGGCGGGCTCGCCGAACGTGAGCACGGCGCGGACCCCCTCCGAGGGAGAGGACGAGATGCGGATCTCGCCGCCGTGCTGCGCCAGGCAGGTGCGCGCCACGGTGAGCCCGACGCCGGCGCCCGGGTACTCGCTCGGGGGGTGCAGCTTGCGGAAGGGCTCGAACACGGCGTCGCGGAAGCGCTCCTCGAAGCCGAGGCTGTTGTCGGTGACCACCAGGCTGTGGCGCTGCGGGCCCAGGCTGGCGTAGCCGACGTCGATGCGCAGCGCGCGGCTCTTCTCGCGGAACTTGAACGCGTTGTCGTAGAGCGCCCCCAGGGCCAGGTCGAGCTTCTCGGGGTCGGCCGTGACCGCCGGCAGCGTCGGGGCCACCACCAGCTCGCACGGGACGTCGGCGTAGCGGTCGCGCACCCGGCGGAAGGCGTCGCGCGCCACCTCGCCGAGCTGCACGGTGACGGGGCGGAGCGGCCCGAAGGTGGCCACGCGCAGCCGGTAGACGCCCTCGAGGATGAGCGTCAGCCGCGAGGCGCTGGACCGGATGCGCAGCAGCAACTCCCGCACGCCCTCGGGCAGCAGGCTGCCGTAGTCTTCGAACAGGATGTCGACGAAGCCCGCCACGGCGTTGGTGGGAGACTTCAGGTCGTGCGTGAGGATGCGCAGGGTCGCTTCCATGTCGTCGGAGAACGTGGCTCCGCGCGCCTGGGCGTCGAAGAGCTTGTCGAGCGCGGTGCGCAGGTGGCGCAGCAGGTCGCGGCGCAGGTCGTCGGGCGGCGCGTCGAGGCGCAGGTAGAGCCCGATGTCGTCGGCGCGGCTGGTGCGGAACGAGAGCAGGGCCTCGGGTCCTTGCAGGCTGCCCACGCCGTTGTCGGGGGCGGGCTCGGTCTGGAAGGTCGGCAGGTCGGCGCGGGCCGACACGTCGACGTCGGGGTCGCCGAAGACCGCCAACGGCACGGTCTCGGTCTTGCCGCGCGCCCGTACGAAGAACGTGGCCTGCCGCAGGCCGAGACGGGCCGACAGCGACTGGATGACCTCGGCGGCGGGACGGAAGTCCATGGCGAGCCTCCTCGCGTCAGTGGGCACGGAAGGTGTGGAGCGTGATGAGCGCGTTGGCGGCCACCACGATCTGCGAATACGCGAGCAGCAACAAGCGGCCGGGCCGGTCGAGCGGCCGGCCCTCGTAGCGCAGCGGCTGCCCGTCGGGCGGCTCGTCCTCGCTGGGGTCGGGCACGTGGGTACGATCGAGGAAGGGCAGGCACGCCACCGTCACCACCGCCACGGTGGCGCCGAAGCCGACCAGCCCCGTCAGCCACACGTCGAACCAGTCGAGGAAGGCCAGCGTGATCTGCGCGCCCAGCGCCACGATCGCGAACAGGTAGGACCCCGTCGCACCGGGAGCCCAGCCGCCCTGCGCGTGCAGCCGGCCGAACAGCACGGCGGCCACGAGCATCAGCCCGAGCCCCAGCGCCAGGAGCACCGGCAACCCCGCGCCCCACGCGCCACCGCCGACGCACGCCAGCGCGCCGGCCGCGCCCAGCAGAAACCGCGTGTCGCGAGGGCTCACAGGCTCTCCCAATCGGCGTGGGCTCCGGGCGCCCACGCCGCAAACAACAACCTGAGAGAGCTTGTGGAACGTTCACAAGCTCTCACAGGTCGCCCCGCTGGATCTGGTGGAGCAGCGCGAGGGCGAACACCAGCACCGCCCCGGCCACCGCCGTGAGGAAGACCACCTGCACGAGCCCGAGCAGCACCACCGTCGCGCCCAGGCCCACCAGCGTGGTCCAGCGAGCCCGCCGCATCACGTTCACGGCCACGCGCCGCCACGAGCGCGCCGCCGCCGGCTGCTCGGCGAACCACCACGCGAAGCGCGCGCGCGCCTCGACCCCGCCCAGGCGCCGCGCCACGTCGAAGTAGACCACGTAGCGCGAGTAGGCCACCAGCACCGCGAACAGCAGCGCCAGCACCAGGTAGACGTTGGAGGCGCGGGAGAAGCCGCCGGTGGCCGCCACGTCGGCGCTGGAGGTGGCCGCGATGGACAGGTGCACGCCCAGGCCGCCGAAGAAGACGAGGCCCAGGGCGTCGTCGCGCAGGGCCTCACCCCAGGCCCCTCCGACGGGGAAGCGCCCGTGCAGGGCCGCCAGGCGGCGCTCGGCCAGCGTGACCAGCACGCCCGCCAGCACCAGCAGGGCGCCGGGCCACGCCAGCAGGCGCGTCCAGCCGCCCAGGATCACGAGCAGGGTCCCGGCCAGCGCGAGCCCGGCGCCGGCCAGCGCCACCGTCCAGCGCGACAGGCCGAGCGGCAGCACGATCCGGCGCAGCACCTCGCGCGCGGCGCGCTCGACCGGGCCGTTGCCGAGCCCGCCCTCGGCCAGGCGGGCCAGCAGGCGCTCCTCGGTGGCGTGGGCGGAGCCGGCGACCGGGAGCCGAAGCGGCGCGGGCTCGGGCCCGGTGGTCACCCAGCCCACGCGGCCGGCCGTCGCCGCCCGCTCGAGCACGTCCTTCACGGGCTCGGCGGCGCCGTCGAGCCTGGCCGTGGCGATGTCGTCGAGCAACCCCGCCGAGGCAATCCACACGCCGGTGGCGCGCCCGTTCGAGGCCACGGCGGGCAGGCCGAGCGAGGTCACGCGGTCGCCGCGCACGCACACGCCGGCGTCGGCGCAGGGCTCGAGGAAGGCCTCCTCGCCCCGCAGCACGGCCAGCACGCCGCCCCCGTCGGGGAGCGGTCCGCCTTGCAGGCGCTTCAGGAGCGCCGCCTCGACCAGCACGTCGCCCGGCAGGACGAGCGCGGCGCGGGCCAGCCCGTTGCGCACGGCCAGCCAGGGATCGGGCGGCGAGGCCGGGATGACCTCGACCAGCAGGCGCGGGGCCAGGCGCCGCCCCAGGCGGCGCGCTTCGTCGAGCGACGAGCCCGCGACGGTGACCAGCACCTTGCGGATGCCGGCCACCAGGCAGGCCTCGAGGTTTCGCGAGAGGAGCGGGACGCCGGCCACGGGGGCCAGGGCCGGAGGAGGTCCGGAGTCGCCCGGCGTGCACCCGGCGGTCGCGTCGATCACCGCGGTGTAGGCGTTCAGCGTCACCGCGCCCATCGGCTTTGTTCCTGTCCTGCGGTTGGAACCTGCGTCAGTCTAGCGGAGGCTTTTTCGGGAGTCACGCGAAACAAGTGCCCGATCCGACAAAGTTAGGCCCATCAAACACGAATTATTTTGACGCCTCCCCGGACCGATGCTAGCATGCCCCCAAACTTGAGGTCCCCGTAACAAAGCCGATCCGGCGGTGGCGAGGATCGCCGGGCATCGCCGAGAGCGTCGGCATGACGTCTACCGCCGTTGGGGGGCGAAGGGCCCGCCGGGAGTTCGGCGTGGCGC
>Ga0172370_10000689_pt1 | contig 53100 bp, 44 predicted proteins | sample LakKiv5m_FD_114538 | JGI IMG/M metagenome (GOLD analysis project Ga0172370, IMG submission 114538) | Freshwater microbial communities from Kabuno Bay, South-Kivu, Congo - kab_022012_11.5m | ecosystem: Environmental > Aquatic > Freshwater > Lake | place: Democratic Republic of the Congo...
CCCGACGTGTACGAGCGCTACCGCCCGCTGGTGCGCACCGCGCGGCTGCTGTTGGTCGAGGGCCCGCTCGAGCGCGAGGGGAAGGTCATCCACGTGCGCGCGCAGCGTCTGGTCGAGCTGTCGCTGGCCGACGAGAGGCTGAGGGCCCGGTCACGCGATTTCTTCTGACGTAGGGACCCGCCGACGCGCTCACTTCGCAGGCTTCGAGATCACCCCCGCGTAGCGCCCCATCCAGTAGGGCAGCAGCCAGTAGGTGGCGGCCTCCTCCTGGGTGCCGTTGCCGCCCACGTCGGCCCGGAAGGGGTTGCTGTTCCACTTCATGATGCCGTGCTGGTCGTAGGGCACGACCTCGGTGAGCTGGAGCTCGCCGAAGCGATCGGGCTCGGGGTCGTGCGTCACGTCGGCGCGCGCGCTGTTCTTCACCTCCCAGGTCACCAGGCGGGTGGGGATGCGCTCCAGCGTCTCGACCGACGCTTCGAGGTCGAAGTCCGGGCGCCCCGAGGCCAGCGCCCACGAGAAGTTGAACTCCGGGTTCCGCTCGGGGCGCTGGGTCTGCCACAGGGCCTCCATGCCCTCCAGCCACACGGCGCGCCAGGTGGGGTCGGTCTCGTTCCACAGGAGCGCCACGAAGGCCATGAACGCCATCTCGTCCGAGTCGTGGTTGATCCAGTGCTTGTCCTGGATCTCCTTCTCGCGCCGCACCCAGTCGCCGTAGCCTTCGGTGTCGCGCAGCAGCTCGTACGACGCCAGGAAGCGCGGCTCGCCGGTCATGCGGTGCCCCGCCAGCAGGCCGCCCAGGATCATGGCGCCGTTCAGCCCCGCGTCGCCGTATTGCCCGATGAGGCCCAGGTACTCGGGGTCGAAGTGGCCGTCGGTGGTGGGATGGCCGTCGACGTCGACCAGTCGCCAGGGGAACTCGCTGCCGCCGCCGGTCGTGATGTCGTCGAGGATGCGGGCCAGGTACGCCGACACGGCCGCCTTCTCGGCGTCGTCGGCCGCCAGGTCGTAGTAGATCGACTGGCCGTAGACGTGCCCCACGAACTCGTCGGACGACGTGTTGCCCTTCCAGCACCATTGCCCGTCCTCGGAGGCGTGCCACTCGCCCACCACCTCGGGATCGCCGGCCAGCCGGTCGGCGCACTGGTCGAGCGGCAGCACGGTGCGCGCGAAGAAGCCGGGCCGCGGCGTGACCTCCTCGAGGCGTCGCAGCGCCCGCGAGGCCTCGACGGCGCGCGCCCGGGTGGCCGGATCGTGCGTGACGGCGTACTCGAAGCTGAGCGCGGCCAGCCACATGCCCGTCCACTGCCCGTCGTTGTCGTCGTCGGACGTGACGGCGGTGCCGAGGTCGCCGGGCGTCGTGAGGTGCGCCCCCGAGATGTAGCCCAGGCGGTTGTGCCGCGCGTACGTGCCGTCCTCCAGCTCGCGCGCCTTGTCGGCCAGCGTCATCTCGAGCGGGCGCACCTCGCCCACGCCGGCGTCGGTGGCCGTCCAGAGCGCGCCGTTCGGCCCCATCGCGGCCGCCCGCACCGCCAGCGACGGCAGCCAGATGCGCGAGTGCCACAGGTCGGCGCGCCCGTCCGCCCAGGCCGCGACGCCGCCGGCGCTGAAGGTCGTCAGCACCTCGCCGGAGGCGCCGAGATCGACCCGCGAGACGTCGAGGAAGGGGAGGCCCTGCTCGCCGGTCAGCAGCGTGATCGCGTCGATGCGGCCCTGCAGCAGCTTGAACAGCCCGGCGGTGGTACCCACCCAGATCGTCCCGTCTGGGCCGCGCGCCAGGCTGCGCACCGCCAACTGCGTGACCCCGAGGGCCACCTGCGTCCAGGCGTCGGCCTCGTAGTGGTACAGCCCGCCCTCGACCGCCACGAACACGGTGCCGTCGGGGCCTCCGGCGATGTCGTGGCCCAGCCCGGCGGTCACCCCCGGGGGCGGGACCACCCAGTCGGTGACGGTGATCTTGTCGTCGTCCCCCAGCCACGCGCGGCAGACGCCCTTGTCGGACAAGAGCCAGATCTCGCTCTCGGAGCCCGCGCCGATGGCGATGCCCTGCCCGATGTCGATGGCGATGGGGTGCGACAGGCCGTCGGGCGTGACCACGAACAGGTTGTCGGTGGCCAGCACCCACAGGTTGCGATTCGGCATGGACAGCACGTCCAGCACCGAGGGCTGCGCGCCGTCGCGTAGCGGGAAGGCGTCCCAGGTGAGCCCGGCCTTTTTGGCGAGGCCCCAGGGCCCGGCGGCCCAGGTGTGTCCCAGCGGATCGATCGCGATGGCGCGCACGTCGTTCGAGGGCAGGCCCTCGGCGGTGGTCCAGGCGTAGCCGATCGCCTGCGCGTAGGGCTCGTCGGCGTACACGGGCTGCGGAGGCAGTTCGGTCGGAACGTCGTCCGGGGCCGCTTCATCGCCGCGCGTGTCGCTCGCGTCGGCCAGCGGCTCTGTCGTGTCGGGAGTGCCCGACGACGAGCCGCCGCAGGCTGCCACGATGGAGACGAGATATAGCACGGCGGCGAGCGGTAACCTGCGCATGGATGCCCCTCTTCAGGGTTCGATGTCTTCGGCCAGGGCGACGGGGAAGTCGGATTGCAAGCGGCCGCGTACGCGCGAACGGAGGGCTTCGGCCAGGTCCAATGCGCTAACGGCTTCTTCGCGCGAAACCGGATCCTGCGCGCCGGGGTACCGCGCGGTCGTTCCGAACGGCGTCAGGACCTCGGCGCCACGTAGCTCGTCGCGTGACGCCGCGTCGCCCGGGATCAGATCGATCAGGCGGCGCAGGTTGTGCGTGTACGGGAAGTCGACCCCGTAGATTACCAGCATCGCCTTCAGGTACTTTTCGGCACATTGCTGCGCGTGGTAGCCGATGAGTTGGTACGGACATCCGCTGGTCAACGTGAGGCCGACGCGCGCCAGTCGCAGGTCGTCATCGCCGCTGGCGAGCCACGAGGAAACGTGCTCGAGCACGTTGGGATCAAGCGGCGTCATGGAGCAGCATGCCTTCGCGGTCGGCCGCGCGGGCGATCGTGCCGGGAACTCGCCGCTCGCGCTCGAACTCCTCGGGCTGTAACAGCACGAGATCGCAGGCCAAGCCAAGCCCGTCGAGCGCGCGGTCCATGGCCAGCGACCGTTCCCTGCGACTCCCGTTGAACCGCCCGATCACGAGCAGATCGACGTCACTGCGAGGATCGGCGTCTCCGCGCGCTTGGGAGCCGAACAGGACGACGCGCAGAGGGCCGAAGCGCTCGTTCAGACGTAGGGCGGCTTCGGTCAGGACCGCCATCTCCATTGCGTAGCCTCGTGGCGTGGTCGCTGGAACCGATTCTCATGGTAGCCGCGGACCGAAAGCGAGGCAAGCTGCAGTCGCTCGCGCGCCCTTGCGCCCGCCCTTCCGATCCGGTAGAAACGACGCGACCCCAGGCAGGCACCAACGCCTGCTCCACATGGAGCGACTCGCATGGGCATCACCTACCAGGACGCCGGTGTCTCCATCGACCTCGCCGACAGCACGATCGAGCGCCTCCAGGAGCGCATGAAGGGCCTGAACGGGCCCGAAGTCCTGGGCGGAATCGGCGGCTTCGCCGGGCTCTACCACCTGATGGGCTTCAAGGACCCCGTGCTGGTCAGCGGCACCGACGGCGTGGGCACCAAGCTGAAGATCGCCTTCGCCATGGACGAGCACGACACCGTGGGCATCGACCTGGTGGCCATGTGCGTCAACGACGTGGTCGTCACCGGTGCCAAGCCCCTGTTCTTCCTCGACTACCTTGCCACGGGCAAGCTGCAGGCCGGGCAGTTCCACAGCATCCTCGAGGGCATCCTCGAGGGCTGCCGCCAGGGGCGCATGGCGCTGCTGGGTGGCGAGACCGCCGAGATGCCGGGCATGTACCCGCCGGGCGAGTACGACCTGGCCGGTTTTTCGGTCGGCTGCGTCGAGCGCGACGGCATCCTCGACGGCCGCCACGTGCAGGTGGGCGACGAGGTGCTCGGCCTGCCCTCCAGCGGGGTGCACTCCAACGGCTTCAGCCTGGTGCGCAAGCTGGTCGACGTGCGCGGGCTCGATCTGCACGCCCACGTGCCCGAGCTCGGCGGCGTGCTCGGCCACGTGCTGCTGACGCCCACGCGCATCTACGTGCCCCAGGTCGAGCTCCTGCGCACCGTCGCCGACGTGCGCGCGCTGGCCCACATCACGGGCGCCGGCATCCCGGGCAATCTGCCGCGCGTCCTCCCCGAGGGCTGCGGGGCCGTCGTGCACCTGGGGTCCTGGCCGATTCCGCCCATCTTCCCGTACCTGGCCGGCGACCGGGTCGAGCAGGACGAGATGTTCAAGACCTTCAACATGGGCCTCGGCTTCCTGGCCGTGGTGCCGAAGGGGCATGGCGCGGCGGTGGTCAAGGCGCTGGCCGAGGCCAACGAGCCGGCGTACCTGGTCGGCGAGGTCGTCGCCCACCCCACCCGGGAGGTCCGCGTTGTCTGATCGGCTGGCGGTGCTCGCCTCGGGGCGGGGCTCCAACCTGCAGGCTATCCTCGACGCCATCGCCGACGGCCGCCTGGCGGCGCGCGTCGTGCTGGTGCTCTCCGATCGCGCCGACGCCTACGCGCTGACCCGCGCCAGCCTGGCGGGCGTGCCCACGGCCGTCGTGCCCCGCAAGGGCTTCGCCACGCGCGACGAGCACGACGCCGCCATCGCCGACCGCCTCCAGCAGTCCGGCGCCGACTGGGTCGTGCTGGCGGGCTACATGCGCCTGCTCTCGTCCGCCTTCGTGGCGCGCTTCCGTGATTGCATCGTGAACATCCACCCGGCGCTGCTGCCGTCGTTCCCGGGCACCCACGCCCAGGCCGACGCGCTGGCGTACGGAGTCAAGGTGTCCGGCTGCACGGTACACCTGGTCGACGAGGGCATGGACAGCGGGCCCATCCTGGCGCAGCGGGCCGTGCCGGTCCTGCCCGACGACACCGAGGCGTCCCTGGCGGCGCGCATCCTCGCCGAGGAGCACCGCCTGTATCCGGAGGTGCTCGGCTGGCTGGCGGCCGGGCGCGTCCGGCGCGATGGCCGCGTCACAAGGATAGGCTGACATGCCCTCGAGCTTCTTCGACTTCGCCATCGTCGGCGGCGACCTGTCGGGCATCCTGTTCGGGGCGCTGGCGGCCAAGCGCGGCAAGCGCGTGGCCGTCATCGAGAACGGCGAGGGCCGCTCCTGGGAGCGCCTCGGGGAGCGACAGTACCCGATCGCCAACCCCTGGATCTACGGCATCGAGACCTCGACGATCGCGCGCAACGTGCTGAACGAGATCGACGTCTTCCTGCAGGTCCGCAACCGCCTGATCCGCGCGCGGCCCAGCCTGCAGCTGCTCGGCGAGCGCTACCGCCTCGACCTCGACGAGGCCGACGGGCTGGCCCCCGAGCTCGAGCGCGAGCTCCACGAAGCCGCCGCCCTCGACGTCGACTGGGTGCAGAAGGTGCTGCTGCTCGACGGTGACCTGCAACAGGTGCTCGATCGGAAGCCCGTGGTCCCGCCCGACGGCTGGGGCGAGGGGCGCGCGGTCTCCAAGCTGGTCGACGAGTTCCACATCCTGCGCGAGCCCTTCGACGGCAGCCCGCTCGACCGCCGCACCGCGCTGCTGCCGTTCTTGAAGTCCTACTACCCGTTCTTCACGCACACGTACGCGTCGCCCTTGCAGGCCTTCCCGTTCCTGCGCGTGGCGCGCGGCCTGCTCGACGGGCTGTTCCTGGTCGACGACGACGAGGCCGACTTCCGCAACTTCTTCCTCGAGGTCATCCGGCGCAAGAGCGGCATGGTCGTGCAAGACTCCCAGGTGTCGAGCTTCGAGGTACACCGCGGGCGCATCAACGAGATCCAGCTGCGCGCGGGCAAGGACTCGGTGGGCGCCGAGACCGTGGTGTGCAACATGGAGCCCCGGCGCTTCCTGCAGCTCGTGCCACCCGAGGGGCAGAAGGAGAAGTTCCACCAGCACGTGCTCATGCGGCACCCGGCAGGCTACCTGTACCCGCTGGCGCTGCGGGTACGCTCCGAGCGCTTCCTCGAGGCGGCGGGCAACTTCCTGCTGTTCGACCCCGCCTGGACCGGCACGCCCATCACCGTACACGTGCCGCGCCTGCAGCCCTCTTCGGGCACCGAGACCGTGCTGCTCGCGACCACCTGGGTGGCGGCCGCCGAGTTCTCGGCACAGCCGTCGTTCCTCGAACGCATCGACAAGCGCGTCGTCGACGCCCTGACCCGCGTCCACCCCTTCCTGCCCGACCTGACCGTCGAGCGCGTGCGCCTGGGCTTCGACGAGAACGGGCAGGTTCGCCCCGGGCGCCTCGCGGCGGTCTACCCGCTGGTCGAGGAGCGCAACCTGGGGTTGAACGACCTGGTGCTCGAGACCCCGTACAAGAACTGCTACATGGCCTCGCGCTACCTGTACGGAGCCCTGGGCTTCGAGGGTGCGTTCCTGGGCGCCCGGCTGCTGGCCGACAAGCTATTGAAGAGTTGAGCCCTCGCCTGGAGCCCACGCCTCGCGGAACAGGTTCCGACGCCGGACGAGACTGTGCGCTGCTGACGTTGGTCTGCGAGAAATGCGGGAAGGGGGGATGGAAGCGAACCGGGGCGGCCTACTTGCCGCTGACCATGCGCTTCGAGGCCTTCAACGGGTTGATCTTCTTCTCGGCCTTCGCCTCGATCTTGACGTGCGTGGCGAAGTTGCAGTAGCCGACCGACCACTTGAAGGACGGGTCCGGGAACACGTCGCAGTACCGCTGGCCGCTCTTCTCGATGATGTGAGCGCAGCCTTCGCACTTCTCGACGATCGGCTGGCACGCGCCAGCGTGGAATCCGCAACCCGCCTTCGTCATGAAGACGCAGTCGAAGTCGGGGCGAACAGTGGTGCACTTCATGAACGAACTCCCGTTCCAAAGACGCCCGCTTGTAGAGGATGGGCACCCTCCTTGTCAACCGTTTTCCGCCGAAACGGTCCCCGCACGGTACCGTTGCCCTCGTCGCGGCCCTCTGCTATGGTTCTGCGTCGGCGTCCTTCGGGCGTCTCTCGAGAGAGGTACGCATGACCCGGGTCCTCCAGCTCTCCATCGCCGTGTCGTTCGTGATCGCCTCGTTGCCCGCCTCAGGCCAGGAGCCCCCCGCGCCCCCCGCGACCGTCACGACGGCGCCCGCGCGCGACGCCTCCTTCCAGGAAGCGCTGGCCGTCTACAACCAGCGCGCCGACGAGGCCAAGCACAAGGCCGCCCAAGAGAAGTTCGCGCAGCTCGCGAACCAGTTCCCCAAGGACTACGACCTGCAAATCTGGTGCGCGCGCACCTCGTACTACTACGCGCACCGTCGCCTGCAGGCGGGCGACAGCGACTCGTGCTCGGTCATCGCCAAACAGGGCGTCCGCTGCGCCAAGCGCGCGCGCACCCTCGACCCCAGGGGCTACGACGGGCGCTACTGGTGGGTCATGGACCGCGTCAAGTCCGGCACCAGCACCGGCATGCGCGCGGCGCTGAAGGCCGTGAAGCCCATGAAGGAGTTCCTCGAGAAGATGATCGCCGACTTCCCGCAGCGCTTCGAGGCCTACATGTGCCTCGGCGTGCTGTACCGCGAGCTGCCCTCCTTCATCTCGTGGGGCGACAACGAAAAGGGGCTGGAGTACCTGAAGAAGGCCGAAGCCCTGAACGCGAAGAACCCCGAGCTGCTGCTCGAGGTGGCCGAAGGCTACCTGAAGGTCGGCGACGACGTGAAGGCCATCGAGTACTTCAGGAAGCTCGAGACGTCCGACGTCCCCACCCACCTCGAGTGGGAGACCGAGGACGCCCGCCAGTGGGCGCGCAAGCGCATCAAGGACATCCAGGACTGACGATGGGACGCGAGCTCGCGGCCGATCCGGCGCTGTTCGACGGGTCGCTGCGTCACCAGGTCGTGCTGGCGCACCAGGACGACGAGGTCGGCTTCGCGGGGGTGCTGCAGCGCCTGCCCGGTGATACGCCCATCGTGTGGCTCACCAACGGCGACGGGCTCGCGCCGCGCTACCATGCCGAGCCCGAGGTCTACGCCCGGACGCGCCGGGGCGAGTCCATGGACGCGGTAGCGGCGGTAGGCGTCGAAGCCTCGCGTCTCACGTTCCTGGGGCACTCCGAGCTCGCCATCTACCGGAACCTCGCGGCGCTGGTCCTGACGGGGCCGAGCTCCGAAGCGCTCGCGTTCTTCGACGGCCTCTACGCCGACGTGCTGGCGGCGGTGCGCGCCCGGGCTCCGCAGGTCCTCTGGACGCTGGCGTGGCAGGGAGGGCACACCGGCCACGATCTCGTCCACCTGCTGGTCACCGTGGCCGCGCGAGCGCTGGCGCGCGAGACAGGGTGCCCCATCCGCCTGGTCGAGGTGCCCGAGTACGAGCTGGCGTCGCTGGTCGCGCTACGTTTCCGCCCGTGGCGCCGGGCGCCGCACCACGTGCTCCGGCTCACGCCCGGCGAATATGCCCGCAAGTGGCGGCTCCTGAACAGCTACCCCAGCCAGGGCGACATCATCCGCGGCTTCCAGATCCTCATCCGCATCTATGGCGTGCTGGGCTGGTTCAGGCTCCGCCGCGTCACGTTGCCGTCGTTCCTGTCGCAGGAGCAGTTCGCCGAGGTGCCCGTCGGGCGCGACCTCACGCGCAGCACGCACCTCTCCAGCCGCCTCGACTACCTCTTCGACCGCTGGTACGACGCCCCCATGCGCTTCGATCGCACGCTGGCGGTCCTCGCGCGGCACCTCCTCGAAGCCTCGGGTGGCTGACGTGGTGCCCGCCGGCCGCTGGTCCGTGGCCCTCTCGCGCTTGCCGGGCGACCGCGGCCTGGCGCTGGCCGCCTGGTTCGCGGCCCTCTTCCTGCTCGCCCCGAGCATCGCCTGGTACGACGACGCCGAGTTCGTGAGCGCCGCCTGGTGCCTGGGCGTCCCGCACCCGACCGGCTTCCCGCTCTACGACGTGCTCGCGCGCGCCGTGCAGCTCCTGCCCATCGGCTCGATCCCGTTCCGCGCGCACCTTTTGTCGTTGGCGTCAGCTTTTGGGGTGGTGGCGCTGGGCGTGCGGCTGCTCCGGCGCGCGGGCGTGGCGCTCGGGCCCTCGCTGGCGCTGCTGGTGGGCACGCTCGTGGTCGCGACGCGCACGCTGTTCCTGCACGCTGCCGCCGCCGAGGTCTACCTGCCGGCGCTGCTGCTCGTGATGGTGGGGATCGAGCTGGCCGTGGGGGCGGCTCGCGACGCGCGCCGCGTGGTGCTGCTGGCGCTCGTGACCGGGCTCGCGGGGGCCCACCACGCGGCCGCCGCGCTCGTCCTCGGGGCGCTGCTGGTGCTGGCCGTGGCAGCGGCGCGCCGTCGCCTGGGCCTGGCCGGGGTCGCGCTCGTACCGCTGGTCGCGGCCGTGGGCCTGCTCGCGCTCGCGTACCTGCCCCTGCGCGCCGCCGCCGAGCCCTTCCGCAACTGGGGCGATCCCGCCACCTTCCCGGCGTTCCTCGAGCACATCACCGGCGCTCGCATCGCGCGCTCGTTCGGCGAGGTGGGCCGCATGTCGCCGGCCGTCGTGGCGGTGCGCGTGCAACTGTTGTGGCGGGTGCTGACCGACGACCTTGGCCCCGTCGCCGCGCTGGCTCCCGTGGGGGCTCTGCTGCTGGCGCTGCGCGAGGACGGCCGCCGCCTGCTGGGCCTGTTGGCGGCCGCCGTGCTGGTCGATCTCGGCTTCACGCTGCTCCTGAACCCCATGGGCATCGCCGATCGCCAGACGTCGGTGGTCACGCTCTTCGCCACGCTGCTCCTGGCCGTGGTCCCGGTGGCGGCGCTCGCGCGGCGCCTCGCGGCGCTACCGCTCGCACGGGGAGTGCTGCTGGTCGCGGTGCCGGCGCTGCCTCTCGGGCTCGCCCCCGACGCGCTCTACGAGGCCGACCTCGGGCGCGACTACCACGCGCTGGCGCTGGCGCAGCAGGCCTTCGAGCAGGCGCCGCCGGGGTCGGTGATGATCACGACCAGCGATCACCTCAGCGCCGCCGCCCTCTACCTGCAAGGCGTCGAGGGCTTCCGACTCGATACGCTGCACCTGGTGGCCGCCCACGTCGTCGAGAGCAGCCACCTGCGCACGCTCGGCCGCATCCATCCGCGCGACGTGCTCCCGGCGTCCTTCCTCGAACTGGCCGACCAGCTCGACCGGCGCCCCGAGCTGCGCGACGACGCCACCCTGCAGCAGCAAGCCCTGCGTCGTCTGCTGCTGGCGAACGAAGGGCGCCGCATCGTGCTGTGGGAGCCCGGCCTCGGCGCGTACGAGCGCCCGCTGTTCGACGCGCCGCCCGTGGGCTTCCCCGTGGCCGCGCTCGGTGCGCAGGGCGGCAACGTGAGCGCGCAGTTCCAGTCCTTCCTGGCGCGCGCCGACTCGCACGTGTCGCGCGAGAGCGCCGCTGCCCTCTCCACCTGGCTGAGCCAGGCGGCCACCGGAGCCGCGCGGCGCGGCGACGTGCCCGGCAGCATGCGCCTGCTCGAGAAGGCCCTGTTCCTCGACGCCGAGAACCCCAAGGCGCTCGTGAACCTGGGAGCGCTGCTGGCGCACTCCGGCCGCCTGGCCGAGGCCGTCGACGCCACCGAGCACTCCCTGCGCCTGCGCCCCGACTCGGTGCTGGCGCTCTTGAACCTGGCGCGCTACCGCCTCGCGTCGGGCGACGAGGCTGGAGCCGAGCCCCTGCTCCAGCGTGCCGTCGAGCTCGACGACACGCCCGGCACCCGCGCGCGCGCCGACGCCATCCGGAAGGGCGACGCCGGGAAGCCCTCACCCGATACTGGAAAAAAAGTCCAAGAAGACGTAGACTAATCGAGATCGCTGCCCGGAGGGGCCATGGTCGCGGGGCCGCGCCGATTGCGTATCCTGGTCGTCGACGACGACGAGTCCGATCGCTACCTCGTGTCGCGACGCCTGTCGAGGCTCGAGCAGTTCTGCCCCGAGATCCTCGAGGCGCGCACCGGAGAAGAGGGGCTGCGCCGGTTCCGCGAAGAGTCCCCCGACTGCGTCTTCCTCGACTTCCGCATGCCCATGGTCGACGGCCTCGAGTTCCTCCGGCGCCTCGCCTCCGAGCGCGGGCGCATCACCGTCCCGGTCGTGATGCTCACCAGCGAGCAGGACGAGTCCGTCATCCGGCGCGCGCTCACCCTGGGCGTCGCCGACTACGTCGAGAAGGCCGCGGCGTCGTCCGAGCTGCTGGCGCACGTGCTGCAACGAGCCCTGCAACGCAAGGCCGCCGAGGAGGAGTTCCTGCGCAACGCCCTGTACGACACGCTCACGGGTGACGCCGGGCGGGGCCTGCTGCTCGAGCGCCTGGGCCACATGATCGAGCGCGTGCAGCGCTATCGCAACGACACGTTCTCGTTCCTGCGCCTGAAGGTCATGGGCGTCGACGCCGTCATCGAGCGCTTCGGCTACCTGGCCGGCGACTCGGCGCTGGTCGAGGTCAGCAAACGCATCCGGCGCTTCACGCGCCCCGGCGACACGGTCACGCGCCTGGCCAGCTGCGACTTCGCGGTCGCGCTCGAGCACGCGGCCAGCATCGAAGACGGTCGGCTGGTGGCCGAGCGCATCGCCGACGCAGTGGCCGAGCCCTTCCGCTTCGAGGTCGGCGAGGTCGCCGGCGTGGTGGCCATCTCGGCGGGCGTGGCGCCCGGTGACGAGCGCGTGCTGTCGGTCGACGAGCTGCTCGGGCACGCCGAGGTGGCGCTCGAGTCCGCCGTCAGCGCGGGCCCGGGGCGCATCGCGTGGATCGACCCCGAGAGCGGCCGGATCACCATCCCCGAACCGTAGGGGCGTGTACCCCGCGATGGTGGGACACGATGCATCGTGTCTTTACAGGATCGCGATCCCCTCGATCTCGACCCGCGCGCCGCGCGGCAGCGCCTTGACCGCGATCGTGGCGCGGGCCGGCCGATGATCGCCGAGCCACGCCGCGTAGGCCTCGTTCACGACCGCGAAGTCGGCCATGTCGGTCAGGAAGATGGTGGTCTTCACCAGGTTGGCCGGCGAAGCCCCCGCGGCCGCCAGCACCGCCCTGAGGTTCGCGAGCACCTGGGCGACCTCGTCGGCGACGGTGGCGTTGTTCATCTGGCCGTCGGTCGGGTTCAGCGGGATCTGCCCCGACAGGAAGAGGAAGCGATCCCCCGCAGCCTCGATGGCCTGGGAGTAGGGGCCGATGGCAGCCGGGGCTGCCGGCGTCGATACGGGCGTGAGCGGCATGGCGAGTCTCCGTGCGGGTTCCTTGACACTGTCCAGGCGCTATCTTACGCTGGCGACCAGCTTGGTCAACGAGGGACGGGCCCGCCTGTCGTGATTCGCTACAAGATCGCTCAAGACCTGCGTAAAGTGCTCGAAACCCTGGGGATGCGCTCCGATCTCGACCTGGTGGTCGAGCCCCCCGCCAACCCCGCGTTCGGCGACTTCGCGACCAACGTGGCCCTGCAGCTCGCCAAGGAGCAGAAGAGCCCGCCCCGCAAGGTGGCCGAGCGCATCGTGGAGGCCTTCCAGAGCCGCTGGGTCTCGAAGATCGACATCGCCGGCCCCGGCTTCATCAACTTCCGGGTGAAGCCCTACGCGATCTTCCAGGCGGTGCTGGCGGCGTCGGCCGAGGACCCCGAGTTCTGGCGCCCCGACGTGGGGCAGGGCCGCAAGGTGCTCCTCGAGTTCGTCAGCGCGAACCCGACGCACCCGCTGCACGTCGGCCACGGCCGCGGCGCGGTCTACGGCGACGTGCTCGCCAGCCTGATGGCCAAGACCGGCTACGACGTCTGGCGCGAGTACTACATCAACGACATCGGCATGCAGATGGACAAGCTCGGTCGCTCCCTGCACGCGCGGTATCGCGAGCTGTGCGGGATCGACGAGCCCTTCTTCGAGGAAGGCTACCAGGGCGAGTACGTGCGCGACGCCGCGCGGCAGCTGTTCGCCGAGATCGGCGACGCGCGTCGCGACAAGCCCTACGACGAGGTCGCCGAGGCGTCCAAGGCCTACATCTCGTCCAAGCTGCTGCAAGGCATCCGGGACGACATCGCGCTGTTCCGCATCGAGTTCGATCGCTGGTACAGCGAGCGCGAGATCTACGAGCGCGGCGTGTCGGAGCGCGTGATCAACCGCCTGAAGCAGGACGGGTGGCTCTACGAGCAGGACGGCAAGCTCGTGTTCCGCAGCTCCGTGCTCGGCGACGACGAGGACCGCGTGGTGGTGCGCGACAACGGCATCCCGACGTACTTCGCGTCGGACATCGCCTACCACTTCGAGAAGTTCGAGCGCGGCTTCGACGAGCTCATCGACATCTGGGGCGCCGATCACCACGGCTACGTGCCGCGCATGAAGGCGTCGATCCAGGCCCTCGGGCGCGATCCCGAGCGTTTCCGCGTGATCCTCCTGCAGTTCGTGCGCCTGCTGCGCAACGGCGAGCCCGTGGCCATGAGCGGCCGCGCGGGCAACTTCGTCACCGTGCGCGAGGTGCTCGACGAGGTCGGCGTCGACGCGACGCGCTTCTTCTTCATGCTGCGCAGCGGCGACTCGCCCCTCGACTTCGACCTCGAGCTCGCCAAGACGCAGAGCTCCGACAACCCCGTGTACTACGTTCAGTACGGCCACGCGCGCATCTCGAGCATCCTGGCCAAGGCGGCCGCGTCCGGCCTCGTCCCCGGCGTCCCCGACGCCGACGAGCTCGAGGCCCAGCTTGTGCTGCCCGACGAGCTCGACCTGGCCCGCAAGGTGCTGGAGTACCCCCACGTCCTGCGCACCGTCTCGCGCTCGGGCGAGATCCACCCGCTGGCGTTCTACCTGATCGACCTCACCAAGCAGTTCCACGGCTACTATACGCGGAACAAGGGCAACGACCGCGTCATCAGCGACGACGCCGCACGTACGCGCGCGCGCCTCACGCTGGTCGAGCTCGTGCGCCACGTCATCGCCGACGCGCTCTCCACGTTGAAGATCACGGCTCCGGAACGCATGACCAGCGCGGGAGGCGACAATGAGGAATGAAGAGCGCATCAAGGAGACCGACGCGCGCACCGTGGCGGGCGGCACCCTGCGGGGCTGGATCGGTGGCCTGCTGGCGTTCGCGCTCGGCATGTTCATCGCCGGCTTCTTCGTGGGCAAGGAGTACTCGACGTTCGTGACCAAGCAGTTCACGACCCTCGAGCCGCGCGAGAAGGCAGGCCAGGCCGACCCGCGCATCGAGGAGGAGTTCCTGAAGCGCTACGAGCCCACGCTCCGCACGGCGAGCCCGGAGGAGTTGGCGGGCAAGGACCCCAAGATCAAGGCCATGATCGAGCGCATGAAGGGCGAGGACGAGAAGCTGGACGCCGTGCCGCCGAAGCCCGTCGCGCCGCCGCCCCCCGAGCCGCCGAAGCCGGTCGACCTCATCAAGACCGGCGTCGACGCGCCGGCCAGCACCTTCGAGGGCGCCACCTTCACGCTGCAGCTCACGGCCGTGAAGAGCGAGGCCTCGGCCAACGACAAGCTGACCGAGCTGAAGGCCAAGGGCTACGAGACCGCCTACATCCTGAAGGCCGACCCCTGGTACCGCATCCGCGTGGGCCGCTTCGCGACCCGCGAGCAGATGGAGGCCTTCCGCGACTACTTCATGAAGACCGAGAAGCAGACGCTGTTCCCGGCGTACATCGATCAATAGCCCACGGGCGCGGCGCGTCGGCCACGAGGGCGCGGCAAGCAGCGCCCCTACACCTCTTTGTACGGCTTCGTCGCGACGCCGCCCAGCGGGTACCAGCGGAAGATCCACCACGCCAGCAGCATGAACAGCGCGCCCACGGCGAACGAGAGCACGTAGCCGAAGGGCGGCGCGACGAACACGTGGCCCACGACGATGACGACCGGTACGACCATGCCGGCGATGCCATCGGCGAACTTGGTCAAGAGGCCCTCGACGCCGAAGTACATGGCCTCGCGGCGATACCCCACGCGGCGCTCGTCCTCGTCGACGATCTCGCACACGATGGGGCGGTACATGCTCATGAGGATGCTGGCGGGGAAGCCGAGCAGGAAGCACACGAAGAGCGTGAGGATCACGCGCAGGCTGGTGGACAGCTCGACGCGCAGGTCGAAGCGGGCCAGCACGTTGTCGAGGCGCGCCGCGTCGGCGAGCGTCTCGCGCAGGGTCGCCATGGGCAGCCCCGTGGCCTCCAGGCGTTTCACGGCGGCCTCGGCGGCGGCGGGGTCGGCCGGGTGGAAGCCCTGGAACACCACGCTGCCGTCGGTTACGACCAGATTGCCCTCCAGCGCCACGGGCTCGCGGCCTACGATCTCGAGGGCGGCCACCGGGTCCATCGCCGCCCGCTCCTCGGGCGTGCTCACCACGCTGCGCCAGCCATCGAGGTTGAAGGTCTCGGCGGGCTCGCGCACGCCCGCCACGTCGAGGGTCAGGCGAAGGGGTCGGCCCGGCACCGGATCGGCCTGGAGGCGGGGCGCCAGGAAGGCCAGGGCCTCGTCGAACCGGCGCTTCGGCTTGCCTTCCTCCTCGAACAGGGCCGTCCACTCGCTGGCCGTGACGTCGACCTTCGTGTCGCCAAAGGCCAGGGTCACGCCGCCGTCGACGCTGCGAGTGAAGGCGGTGAGCGGCTCCGGCCGGGTGCCCGCGAAGTAGACCAGGAAGAAGCCGATGAAGATACCCACGCCGGCCAGCGTGGCGGCGCGGAAGGCCTTCTTCAGCCCGAAGCGGTTCACGATCTTCTGGCCCACGACGAAGCCGATGATGGTCGACAGGAACAACGGCGCGAACAGGGCGCCGGTGAAGCCCTCGCCCTTGTGCAGCACGGCGGTGGCGAAGAAGGGCAGGCTGATGATCATGAGCCCGATCGCCACCTTGGCCACGGCCACCGCCAGCAGGTAGGGCGGGAAGGCCGGGTTCCGGAAGCACTCGATCACCGAGCGCGAGAGCGAGAAGTCCGTGACCTTATCGGCCGCGAGCCGCTTTTCCTTGATCTTGGAGACCGACACGAAGAAGCCGATGCCGCCGATGACGGCCAGCGCGATGGCCGTGAACTTGAAGCCGTCGGCGATGAACACGGGGCCGATCTGCAGGCCCCCCTTCAGCGCCTCGATGACCAGGGGGACGGCCAGCGCGGCGATGGCGGTGGCGCCGGCCTCCCAGTACGACATGGTCACCGTGAGCGAGACGCGCTCTTCGGGATCGGTGGTCACCTCGGGCATGAGCGCCAGGTAGGGAGCGACCACGTAGGTGTAGAAGAACCAGGTGCCGGCCAGCGTGCCCGTGAGCCACACGATGTTCCAGATCGACACGCCGCGCACGGGCGGGAACCACACCAGGATGGCCAGCACCATGAGGGGGATGGCGCCGCGCACGATGAAGGGGATGCGGCGGCCGCGCGGATCTCGGCTCTTGTCGCTCCAGAAGGCTACCAGCGGGTTGGACAGCGCGTCGACGGCGGCGCCGATGAGCCGCGCGAAGCCCACCGCCAGGCCGAGGCCGAGGAAGACCATGCCCTGGTCGACGGCGTTCGGCGGTGGCGAGTAGTAGTAGAACAACCACTGCATGACCGTGGCCGTGACGATGGCGGACGAGAACATGCCCACGCTGTACGTGGCGCGCTGCAGCGTGGTGAGCTGCCAGGTGGGGTGGGCTGCCATGGGGGTCTCCGTCGATTGGGGGGGGGGGAGGCTCAGGCGCGCAGCTTGTCGAGGGCTTCGATCAGCATCGGGGTCGTCCGCGGCCCCATGGACATGGTCTTCTCGTACGAATACAGCTTCTGGTCGAACATCGCGGGTTCGAGGATGTAGCCCATCTCGTCGCAGCCCAGCCCGAGCCACAGCTTGAACTGCCCGTCGAGGTGGTCGCGCTTGACGCGCGTGCCGACCTCGGGCAGGGCCTCGCCGGGCCACGTGAGGATCGTGATCGGCCCGAGGGTGACCAGGTTCAGCTCGGTGGCGACGTCGCCGCCCCCGAGCGGGCGGGCCAGCAGCCCCAGGCGGTGCATGAGCCGGAAGCGCCAGTTGTCGACGGGGACGACGACCTCGGCGTGGCGCACGTCGAGGGCCTCGAACGTCACCGCCGGGGCGCCCGCCAGGTGGTCGCGGGCCAACTCGGCCAGCGCGGCGCCCATGGCGTCGACGAAGGCGCGCCGCTGCTGCTGGTCGGGCTTGGGGGGCGTGTTCGGGGTGAGCATGCCGCCCAGGTCGGCCTGGAAGAACAGGGGCACGCCGCCCGCGAGCTCCTGCATCCTGCGCCGGAAGGCGCCAGGGTAGTCGGGGCTCACGTAGCGGTTCTTCTCCCACAGCGTCTCGGGGTGCGAGGCGTAGTTCAGGAGCGTGGCCACGCGCGAGCCGTCGGGGGCCTCGATCGCCAGCGCCACCGCGTCGTCGTCGCGGCCCGCGGTCGGCCCCCGGTCGTTGCGGGTCCACGTCTCGGGCACCTGGAAAGCGGCGGCCCGGAGCACCGCCGGCGCCAGCGCCGCCACGGCCCGGTCGATGCCCCGGGCCACCTCGCCGACGACCAGGTCGACGTAGGCGGGATCGACGCCCGTCTTGTAGGGCAGGAAGCCCAGGATCGTGGGGCCCCAGATGCCCATGGTGTCGGGCGTGGCGTGGCTGTGGGTCGACGACACCAGCACGCGCGTGCCGGGCACGGTGACCGTGGCGCGGATGCGCTCGACGATGTCGCGCCCCAGGCCGATGGAGTCGACGGTGACCAGCGCCAGGCGCACGTCGCCCACCTGCAAGGCCAGCACGCCGGCCTCGAGCGGGTGGAGCACGCCGAGGGCGCGCCGGTTGGGCGCGAAGCCGGCCAGGAAGATCCCCTCGGCCGGCTGCGGCGTGATGTCGACGGAGACCGCGGCCGCCAGGAGGGCAGGGCTCATCAGTTCCCCCAGATGTGCGCGCCCTCGGGCTTGACGTCCTTCGGCTTGTCGAAGGGGCCGACCGGGAAGAAGCCCTTCAGCGTGAGCTGGTAGTAGTCGGTGAAGACGATGGCGTTGTAGCCGTCGACGACCTTCTGCCACTGGAAGCCCACCATGAAGAGCCCCAGGTTGATCGAGGCGGCCAACTGCACGCCGTGCATGGTCTGGGTGCCGGTGAGCTGCAGGGCCTTGGCCATGGCCTCGAACGCCGGGTGCGCGTCGTAGATCTCGGCCTCGGCGCTGTGCGTGATGCCGTAGCCGATGCCGAAGCCGATCACGGCCAGGCTGAAGTTGATCTGGGCGGTCCAGTCGAGCCCCATGCCGGGGGTGTAGCCGAAGGTGGACTTGCTCACGTAGTCGGCGGGCGCGGTGGGCATGGGCTGGCCGAAGGCCGTGAGCAGCAGCTCGGACTGCTTCAGGAAGTTGTCGGGGTACTTGCGGCGCTGGGGCACCGCGTACGTGAACGTGAACTCGGTCGACGCGATGATGTCGAACCAGCCCACCAGGCCCTTGGGCAGCAGGCGGATGTCGTAGCCCTGGGTGAAGCCGAAGGCCCAGCCGCCGATGCCGGTCTCGAGCTCGGGCCCCGAGGCGAAGGTGAAGGTGTGGTTCGGGTTCGGCACGTGGCCCGTGGGCAGGTACACGCGCGGCGTGAGGGCCACGGAGAACCACGGGTTGCGGTAGATGTTCCACGAGAAGCCGGTGTTGATGTCACCGAGCAGCCACTGGCCCTTGTAGCCGACCATGGGCTCCATCTCGCGCTGCTCGAAGTAGAACTTCAGGAAGGCCGCGGCGCCCTTGTCGGGGTGGAAGCCCACGTTCATGAACGTGAACGGGATCTCGAGGTACCAGTCGATCATGCCGTTGATGCCGTACGAGAACTGGAAGGTGTGCCCGCCGCCGTTGCCGCCCACGCCCAGGTCGGCCGTGGTGGCGTCGGTGCCGATGAGCGCCTGCGCGGCGGGATCGAGCGTGAAGGGCGCCAGCACGGGCCCCAGCTTGCGATGGCCGTCGTAGCGGTGCTTGGCGGTGATGGTCGTGTAGTCCCACTTGGCGTAGGCCCAGCCGCGCGGCATCTGGCTGGTGACGCCGTAGGGATCCATCATGGCGATGACCTGGAACTGCTCGGCCAGGAAGTCGGCGGTGGCCTTCGGGAAGATCCAGCGCACGACCGTGACGGCCGCGTCGACGTCGCCGCGCGAGGCCATGGCGTCGGCGCCGTCGTCGCCCGGGGCGGGCTCGACCGTGGGCTCGGGCGCGGCCTCGGTGGCCCCGGCGAGGCGCGGGGTGACGCAGAGGAAGACGATGAGGAGCGCGAGTGCTACCTTGGTGCTCATTGGCAGTCCCTCGGGCAGGTGGCGGCGGTCTCGTTGTCGAGCGGATCGCAGGTGCCGTTGCCGCACGGGATGATGGCCACCAGGTCGGTGGGCAGGCACAGCTTGATCTCGTCGGCCTGGCCCGTGTAGTAGCACACGAAGCCTTCCTTCCAGCGGCAGTCGGAGTAGTCCTCGCACGGCCAGCCGCACAGCTTGAGCGCCATGCCGACCAGCGCCGACGCGTCGACGCACTTGCCGCCCGCGCCGCACTGGTCGTCCTTGGCGCAGGGGAACTTGGTGCACATGCCGTTGGGGATCTCGAAGTCGTCGCCCACCTTGTCCGCGCCGAGCAGGCCCTTCACGACGTCGGTCGAGAAGCACTTGCCGCCGGTGAAGCAGTCGCCGTCGACCGCGCAGGGGCCGCCGGCCAGCGACTGGGTCGGGCCCGCGTCGGCCGAGGCGTCGCCATCGGCGGGGACCACGTCGGTGGGGCCGACGTCGCTCGCGGTGTCGGGCTCCGCGATGTCCAGGTACGTGAACTCGGTGGACTGACAGGCCGTGGCAACCAACAGCGCGCACCCTAGCGCGAACGCTGGTTCCAGCAGGCTTCGACGCGGATTCGCCATGATCCCCCCGGCGCGTGGACGAACGCGTCATGTTTCGCACGCCCTGACGCGGTTTGTCAACGCCCGCGAGGCCTCTGATTGACGATCGATCCGACGGCCCGTATCGTCGGCGAAATCGTCGGGGCGTGGAGAGTGGCATGGGGCTCGCGAAGATCGTCGTCACGGGCGCGTCGTCGGGGTTGGGCGAGGGCTTCGCGCTGGCCTATGCGGCGCCGGGGGTAACGTTGGGGCTGTGGGCCCGCCGGGCCGATGAGCTCGCGCGCGTGGCCGCCGCCTGCCGCCAGAAGGGTGCCACCGTGCACGAGGTCACCGTCGACGTGCGCTCCCGCGAGGCCGTCGAGGCCGCCGCGAACGCCTGGCTGGGTGCCGTTGGGGCGCCCGACCTGCTGCTCGTCAACGCGGGCGTGGGCGAGTGGAAGCAGGGCTTCGACCCCGACGAGCAGGCGTTCGTGTTCGAGGTGAACCTGATGGGGGCCGTCTACACCGTGGGCGCGTTCCTGCCGGCCATGCTGCAGGCAGGGCAGGGGACGGTGGCGGCCGTCTCGAGCCTGGCGTCGTACAGCGCCATGCCCTTGAGCGTCGCCTACAGCGCCTCGAAGGCCGGCCTCGCGACCTGGATGCAGGGCCTCGGCATGCGCTACCGGCGGCAGGGCGTGCGCTTCGTGACCCTCCACCCGGGCTTCATCCGCACGCCCATGACCGACAAGAACACGGCCCCCATGCCCTTCCGCCTCGAGCGCGACGAGGGCGTGCGGCGCATGCAGGCCGCCATCGCCCGGGGCAAGCCCCGCTACGCGTTTCCCTGGCCCACGCGCGCGGCCATGCGCCTGGTCAGCTGGCTGCCCGACGGCGCCATCGCGGCCCTGACGGGGCCGAAGCCGAGGAAGGGTTAGGCCTCCCGCCGCTCGAGGAAGGCCCGTATCCCGGGCTCCGCGCTGTCGAAGAAGCTCTGCGCGGGGCCGTCGAAGAGCACGCCCGCGGGGCCCTCCGGGCGCTTCCCGACCATCACCACGTGATCGGCGATGCGCTTGATCGACTCGAGCTCGTGCGTGACCACCACGATGGTCAGGTCGAAGCTCTGCTTCAGCGACTGCAGCACGCGATCGAGGCCCGCGCTGGTCACGGGATCGAGGCCGGCCGAGGGCTCGTCGCACATCAGGATGGTCGGGTCGTGGATCATGGCGCGCGCCAACCCGACGCGCTTGCGCATGCCGCCCGACAGCTCGCTGGGGAAGAGATCGAGGGCGTGCAGCACGCCGAGCTGCTCGAGGCGCACGCGCACCAGGGTGTCGACGATGGCGCGGGGCAGGGAGGTGTGCTCGGTCAGCGGAAAGGCCACGTTCTCGCGCACCGTCATCGAGTTCAGGAGCGCCCCGTTCTGGAAGAGCATGCCGAGCTTGCGCAGGGTGTCGGCGCGCTGGTCGTCGGTGGCCGTGGCGAGATCGCAGCCGAGCACGTCGACCGAGCCCGCCAGCGGCGGGATCAGCCCCACGATGGTGCGGAACAGCGTGGTCTTGCCGCTGCCCGAGCCGCCCACCAGGCACGTGATGGCGCGGCGGGGCAGGGCCAGGTCGACCCCCGACAGGATGGCCTTGTCGCCGTAGCCGACCACCAGGTCGCGGGTGCGGATGTCGGTCTCCATGCGCCTACCCGAAGTAGAAGATCATGGAGTACACGGCGTCGAGCACGATGACCGCGAACAGCGACACGACCACCGACGACGTGGTGGCGGTGCCGACCTCGAGCGGGCCGCCGCGCGTGGTCAGGCCCTTGTAGGCCCCGATGAGCACGATGGCCCACGAGAACGAGAGCGCCTTGACCAGGCCCGTGGCCACGTCCTTCACGTACAGCGAGCCGAGCAGCTGGTTCACGAACTGGTCGTGGCCGAGGTCCAGGTAGAGGACGCCCACCAGGTAGCCGCCGAAGATGCCGATGGCCGTGGCCATGACGGAGAGCAGCGGCCCGGTGACCGAGATGGCCAGGAACTTGGGCACGACGACGTACTCGACGGGGTCGACGCCGAAGGTGCGCAGGGCGTCGAGCTCTTCGGTGATGGAGCGCGTGGCGATCTCGGCGGCCGTCGACGAGCCGATGCGGCCCGCCAGCAGGATGGCCGTGAGCAGGGGGCCCATCTCGCGCGTCATCGACAGCCCGACCAGGTTCGCGAGGAAGATGGCGGCGCCGAACTGCCGCAGCTGGTAGGCCGCCTGCAAGGCCAGCGTGAGCCCGACCAGCAGCGACAGCACGCCGATGATGCCGAACGACTGCGAGCCGATGCGCACCATCTCCTCGACGATGAGCGCGCGTCGCTTGGCCCCCTTCCTGAACAGCGTGACGGGCAGGAACCACAGCGTATCGGTGAAGACCACCAGGAAGGCGACCAGGCTCTGGACGAAGCCGACGCCGCGCTCGCCGATCGCCTCGAACGTGCCCGGGATGCGACGCGCCGGCACGCCCGCTTCGCCCGGATCGCGGCCGTACTGCTCGAGCACGCCGCGCGTGGACTCGGAGGCGCCTTCGATGGTCAGGGACACGTCGGATGGGGCTACGCGCCGCCAGTGTGCCACCAGGCCGGCGCCGGCGCTGTCGAGCGTCGTGACGGCCGAGACGTCGAGCACGATCGGCGCGCGGGAGGCGCGGATCGCGGCGGTGTGGGCACGGTACAGGGAGGGGACGACGTCGCTCGTGGCGCGGGGTGGGAAGGCGACGCGCAACGGGGCGCTCACCCCTTGGCCTCCGGATCGGGGGTCGACACGCCCCGGGCCAGGTCGAACGTGCGCTGGCGACCCGCGTCGGGGTCGAAGTGCCGGCGGCAGCGCGCCTCGTAGGCGTCGCCCGCCCCCACCACCACGCGCTCGGCCGAGTCGACCAGCCGCTGCGACCGGTTGGCGGGTGCCCCGCAGACCGAACAGACCGCCAGGGCCTTGGTCACGTACTCGGCCACCGCCATGAGCTGGGGCACGGGCTCGAAAGGGCGGCCCAGGTAGTCCTGGTCGAGCCCGGCGACGATGACGCGCTTGCCCATGTTGGCCAGCCGCTCGCACACGTCGACGATGGACGCGTCGAGGAACTGCACCTCGTCGATGCCCACCACCTCGGTGCGCGGGTCGAGCCGATCGAGGATCTCCTTCGACGCGGAGACACGCTCGGCCTCGATGCGCATGCGGCTGTGCGACACCACGAACTCGTCCTCGTAGCGATCGTCGAGCCGTGCCTTGAACACCTGCACCCGTTGGCGGGCGATGATGGCGCGGCGCAACCGGCGGATGAGCTCCTCGCTCTTGCCGCTGAACATGCTGCCGCAGATCACCTCAATCCAGCCGCCATTGCCCAGGGGGTACCCGTTCATGCCTCGCCTCTCGGTTGCGACGATGCTACCCGCCGGCCCGCGGCGGTTCAATCGAAAGATCACCGTCGTCGATCGTTGCCCTGCACTTGCGTCGACGCGCCGCCGGTCCTATCCTGAAGCGGTACACGTCGTCACCCGCGGAGGCCCCGGATGGGCGTTCGACACGCGCCCGGCATCCTGCTCGCGAGCCCCACGCTCGGCGACCCCAACTTCGCTGAGACTCTCGTGCTGCTGTTCCACCACGACGAGAACGGCGCCACGGGCCTGATCGTGAACCGCCCCACAGAGCAGCGCCTGGGCGAGCTGCTCGACAACCTGGGGGCGACGCCGCGCGATCCGGCGTTCCGCCGTGCCCGCATCCTCACGGGCGGCCCGGTGGCCGAGGGCATCGGCTGGGTGGTCTACGAGGGCGACGAGGGCGCCGACGAGTCCTTCCACGTCGAGGGCAACCTGCGCGTGTCGGGCTCCCGCAGCGTGCTCGACGAGCTGCTGCAGCGCGAGGAGGCCGGGCGCTTCCTGTTCCTGCTGGGCTACGCCGGCTGGGCGCCGGGCCAACTCGAGACCGAGCTCGAGATGGGCGCCTGGGTTCCGCTCCCGGTCGACCGCCACCTGCTCTTCGAGGTCCCCGCCGAGAAGCGCTGGCACTTGGCGTACCAGGCGCTCGGGATCGATCCCGGGTCGTGGTTCGGGTCCATGGGCAACGGGTAGCCTGGCTCGCCGCTCGACTTCGCCGCGGTCTTCCCGCCGAATCTCCATTGTCCACTCTACAAAAACGGGAATTCGTACTTGACTTCCGGGGCGGCGCTCGTTAAATATCAATTGCCCACAGGGAAGAAGAACAATCGAGGCAGGGCATGAGCGCCATTCACAGCAGCCGTTGCGATTACGCCCTCCGGGCGATGCTCGAACTGGGAAAGCGTATGGGCATGGGCCCGATCCGCGTCACCGAGATCGCCGAGGCGCAGGACGCCCCCGCGCGCTTCCTCGAGGCCATCCTGGCCGACCTGAAGAAGGCGGGGCTGGTCGAGAGCCGCCGCGGCGTCAAGGGCGGCTACTGGCTCGGCCGGTCGCCGGACCAGATCAAGGTGGCCGAGGTCATCCGGCACATCGACGGGCCGTTTGTCGGGGTGCCCAGCGACGAGGTCGGCCGCACCGAAGGCGGGCACGCCTCATCGTCCGTGGCGTTCCGAGCGCTCTGGACCGACGCGGCCCGCACGCTCGAGCAGTACTACGCGCGCGTGACCATCGCCGAGCTGGTCGCCGCCGACTCCCGGGCTCGCAAGGCCATGGGCGCTGATTTCGTAATCTAGCGCGCCCGCGGCGCGCGAGGAAGAAGGAGGAACGACATGGGACGCATCTTCGAGGACAACAGCCTGGCCATCGGTCGTACGCCGCTGGTGCGACTCAACCGCATCGCCCAGGGCGCCCGGGCCGAGGTGTTGGCCAAGATCGAGGGGCGTAACCCCTCGTATTCGGTGAAGTGCCGCATCGGCGCCTCGATGGTGTGGGACGCCGAGCGTCGCGGCGTGCTGCAGCGCGGCAACGAGATCGTCGAGCCCACGTCCGGCAACACCGGCATCGCCCTGGCGTTCGTGGCGGCGGCGCGCGGCTACCCGCTCACGCTGACCATGCCCGAGACCATGAGCATCGAGCGGCGCAAGGTGCTGATCGCGCTGGGCGCGCGCGTCGTGCTGACCGAGGGCGCCAAGGGCATGAAGGGCGCCATCGCCAAGGCCAAGGAGATCGCCGAGTCCGATCCCGAGAAGTACTTCATGCCCATGCAGTTCTCGAACCCGGCCAACCCGGCCATCCACGAGCAGACCACGGGCCCCGAGATCTGGGAGGACACCGACGGCAAGGTCGACGTGCTGGTCGCCGGCGTCGGCACCGGCGGCACCCTCACGGGCATCAGCTGGTACTGGGAGAAGACGCGCGGCACCCCGTTGCTTTCGGTCGCGGTCGAGCCCACCACCAGCCCGGTCATCTCGCAGAAGCTGGCGGGCAAGGAGATCGTGCCCGGCCCGCACAAGATCCAGGGCATCGGCGCCGGCTTCATCCCCGAGACCCTCGACCTGTCCGTGGTCGACCGCGTCGAGACCGTCACCTCCGAGGAGTCGGTCGAGGTGGCGCGCCGCCTGGCGGCCGAGGAGGGCATCCTGGCCGGCATCTCGAGCGGCGCCGCGGCCGCGGTCGCCATCCGCCTGGCCAGGCTGCCCGAGTTCGAGGGCAAGCGCATCGTGGCCATCCTGCCCGACCTCGCCGAGCGCTACCTGTCGGGCATCCTGTTCGAGGGGATGTTCTCGGGCGTCGAGCAGATGAAAGTCGGGTAGCTTTCTGGTACAAGACGCGGCATGAAGGCCCGCGTCGCATTCCTCACCTTCGGCTGCAAGACCAACTGGGCCGATACCGTCCGCCTGCAGAACGCGTTGCCCGAGCACCTGTGGGTGATCGTCGAGCCCGACGACGCGCCCGACGTGGTGGTGGTCAACTCGTGTACGGTCACGGCCCGGGGAGACGCCGACCTGCGCAAGGCGGTGCGCCGCTTCCAGGCGCGGCGTCCCGGCGCGCGCGTGCTGGTCACGGGCTGCACCGCCGAGGTCTACCCCGAGCGCCTGGCGGCCGACCTCCCTGGCGTCGAGCTGTACGGCGTGTCGCGGCGCCACGAGCTGTTCGAGGCCCTGGGCGCGTCGGCCGAGGGCTCCGACTGGCCCGACCCGCAGGCGCTGGCCACGGGCCCGCGCACGCGTGCGTTCCTGAAGATCCAGGAGGGCTGCGACTACACCTGCTCCTACTGCATCGTGCCCACCGCCCGCGGCCGTACGCGCAGCCTGGCCCTCGAGCGGGTGCGGGAGCTCGTGGAGCACGCCGCCCAACTCGGCCTCGGTGAGGTGGTGCTGACTGGCATCCACCTGGGGTTCTACGGCCGCGACCAGCAACCGCCGACCGACCTGGTGGCGCTGCTGGACCGCTTGGCGGGTCTGCCCGGCTTGCCCCGCGTGCGGCTCAGCTCGGTCGAGCCCAACGAGGTCGACGCCCGCCTGGTCGACGCCCTCGCTCGTCACCGCTGGATCGCGCCGCACCTGCACGTGCCGCTGCAGGCCGGCGACGACGGCGTGCTGGCCGCCATGCGCCGGCGCTACACCACCGACGGAGCGCGCGCGGCGATAGAGCGGCTGGCCGTGCTCGGCCCCATCGGGCTCGGCACCGACCTGGTGGTGGGCTTCCCCGGTGAGACCGACACCGCCTTCCAGGCCACGCTCGCCTTCGTGAGCGGGCTGCCGTTCACGTACCTGCACGTCTTCTCGTACTCGCCGCGCCCCGGCACCGACGCCGAGCGCCTGCCCGATCGCGTCCCCGGCGACGTGGTGCGCGAGCGGGTCGCCGCCCTCCGGGCCCTGTCGGACCAGAAGCGCGCGGCCTTCGCCGCCGGCCACGTGGGGCAGCGGCACGAGGTGCTGGTCGAGGAGGTGGTCGCGCCGGGGGTGGTGGCGGGCTACACCGGTACCTACCTGCGCGCGCGGCTGACCGGCTCGCCGGACGATGTCAATCGACGCGTCCCCGTGCGGGTGACCGCGGCCGAGGGGGGCGCGTTGAACGGGGAGCGCGCATGACCTCGTGGCATCCGCCCATCAGCCTGCCCGAGCTCGGGTACCGGTTCACGACGCCGGGCCTGCTCGAGCGCGCGCTGACGCATCGCAGCCTGGTCAACGAGCTCCCCGATGCCGGCCCCGACAACGAGGCCTTCGAGTTCCTGGGCGACGCCGCGCTCGAGCTGTGGGTGCGCGGGCGCTTGTACGAGCAGATGGGCGAGGACCGCCCCGGGCCGCTCAGCGAAGCCGCCGACGCCCTGGTGAGCCGCGAGGCGCTGGCCGAGGTGGCGCGCGACGTGGGACTTGGCCCCCACCTGCGGCTGGGGCGCGGCATGGAGCTCCAGGGTGGGCGCGACCGCGCGTCGTTGCTGGCGAACGGGCTCGAGGCCGTGATCGGGGCCGTGTACCTCGACGGCGGCTGGACGGCCGCCGCCGCTCTGTGCGCGCGCTGGATGGAGGAGCGCGTCACCGCCGTCGTCGCCGACCTCCCGCGCGCGCCATGAAGCGGCTGATCATCCCCGTCTTCCTGCCCCAGGCCGGTTGCCCCAGGGCGTGTGTCTACTGCGACCAGGCTGCGGCCACAGGGGAGCGCGGCGTACCCTCCGACGCCGACGTCGTGGCGAGGGTCGAGGCCTACCTCGCCACCGCCGCCTCGGCGCGCCATCCCTTCCACGAGCGCGAGATCGCGTTCTACGGCGGCTCGTTCACCGGCCTACCCGTAGCAGAGCAGCAGCGCCTGCTCGAGGTGGGGCAGCGGTACCTGCGCCGGGGCGCCGTTCACGCCCTGCGCGTGTCGACCCACCCCGCGCTGGTCGACGAGGCCGCCGTGGCCCGCCTGGCCGGTTCGGGCGTCGAGACGGTCGAGCTCGGGGCGCAATCCGCCGACGACGCGGTGTTGGCCGCCACGGGGCGGGGCTCCGCCTGGACCGACGTACGGCGGGCCGTGGAGCTGGTGCGCCGGGGTGGGCTGCGCGCGGGCCTGCACCTGATGGCCGGGTTGCCGGGGGCGACGTTCGAGAGCGACGTGGCGTCGGCGACGGCCGCCGCGGCGTTGGCTCCCGATTCGGTGCGGCTCCACCCGACCCTGGTGCTGCGCGGCGCGCCGCTCGAGGCGCTCTACCGCGCGGGCGCGTATGCGCCGTTGACGCTCGACGAGGCGCTGGAGCGCTGTGCCGTCATGCTGGCCGTCCTGCAGGACGCCGACGTCGACGTGATCCGTGTGGGGCTCCACGGCGCCGACGACCTGGGCGACGCGCTGGTGGCGGGGCCCGTTCACCCGAGCTTCGGCTACCTGGCCACCTCGCGAGCCCTGGCCCGCCGCATCGCCGCTCGCGTCGAGGCCCTGGGCGCCGCTGGCGACCTCGAGGTGGTCGTGGCCGAGCGGGACCGCGGCGCCGTGCTGGGTCCCGGCCGGGCGACGTGGTCGGGCCTCGAGGCGCGCTTCCCACGGGCCCGGCTGTCCCTGGTGTTCCGTCCTGACCTCAAGCGGGGCGTGCTGGTCGTCCGCGTGGGCGGCGCAGCCTCTTGACGCTCACTCGGGCGTGCGCGGAGGCGTCGGCAGAGAGGAAGGCCTCGGCCGCTGGAACTTCGTGAGGTCCAGCATCTTCTTCCCGTCGATCGGGGTCGGCAGGCGCGCCGGTCCTGGGGGCGGCGCGTCGCCGGTGCCGTGGACCGCGCCGTCGCCGTCGTCGAGCGAGACGGGCGCGCGCGGGGTGGCCGGGGCCGAGGCGCGCGGCTGGTACACGTGGATCAGCGGCACGCCGTGGCGTTGCACGGTGAACGTGGGCAGCAGGCGGTCGTACGTCTCGCGGATGTCGAGCTCGACCTCGGTGCAGGACTTCTGGTCCTCGTACAGGGCGCTGGAGGTGCCGAACGCACCGTTGGTGCACCCCACGTCGTCGCGTAACCAGCCCTCGCGCTTGTACATGGCGGCGGTAGCGCACGTGGTCTCGTGGAAGTCGACCCGACCGTTGGCGGGGGTCGTGCGGTTCACGAAGGGCATGAGCTCCTCGGTGCCGTGACCCCAGAACTGGCGCTGCATGCGGTGGTTGGCGGCGCCCTGGAAGCCCCCCATCACCTCGTTCCAGTAACCCGTGAGGTGCGGGTAGGCGTCGGCCGTCTGCACCGACAGCGACGCCACGGTGAGCCCGCCGAGGACGGTCGCCACCGACAGCCGGATCCAGCGCCGATCGCCGACCTCGGTGGCGCACGCACGAACGAAGCGCTCGAAGCCATGGCCCGCCAGGAGGCAGAAGAAGGGCATCGACGGCAACCAGTGCTTGATGCCGCCGAACACCGGCGTGGTGGGGATCGCGATGATGCCGATGGGGACCAGCAGGTTCACGAGGAAGAAGACCTTCAGCGACCGCTCGACGCCGCTCGTGCGCCGCAGGAACAACACCAGCCCGAGGGCGAACGCCAGCAGCATCAGCACGGGCATCGTGAAGAACGTCTTCACGAACGGGTAGCCGAGCGGGTAGGGCGGCTGGGCCAGGATGCGACCGAAGTACTCCTGCAGGTAGTTCACGTGGTTCATGTGGAAGCCCACGTACTCCGAGAACGACTTGAAGGGGTCGTACCAGAGCTTCGGCCACAGCGTGAACAGCATGGTCAGGCCGATGGGCGGCATGAGCAGCAGCGCCAACGGGAAGGGCGGAAGCTGCACGCCGAGACCTCCCGCGCGGGACACGCGTACCTCGCGCCAGCGGGCGATGACCCAGTAGAGCACGATCGCTCCGGGCAGGAAGAACGCGTTCAGCTTGGTGAGGAGCGCGAAGCCCCAGATCACCGCCGCCCCCACGGCCCACCGGCGGCTCTGCTCCGAGCGCGCATAGGCGTAGAGCGTGGCCGTCGTCAGCGTCGTGATCGGCATGTCGAAGCACATCAGGTGCGCGTGGAAGAAGTGGCGCGGTACGATCAGGAACGTGACGGCCGCGAACAGCCCGGCGACGCGCGACAGCGCTTGCACTCCGAGCAGGTAGATGAGCCCGATCAGCAGGCCCGACAGCGCGAACGCGGGCAGGCGGAAGGCGGTGATCTCGCCGACGAGCGCCAGGGCGCGCTGTTCCAGGGCGACGCAGCCCCGCGCCACGCGCTGGGGCGGGATGCGGCAGAGGGCGCCCCACTCGCCGCGGTCCTTGGGGGCGCCGGGCTCGAGGGCCACCACGGCCCGATTGGGGGTGCGCGAGAGGACCGTCCCGGCGGCGACGCGTCGGGGGCTGCCCGGGGTGCCGTCGGCGTGCAACGGCGTGGGGCCGAGGACGGTGACGCGGGCGCCGCGGTCGAAGCCCTCGTCGGCCTGCAGGCCGGTCACGACCACGCCGCCTCCCGCGTCGTTCCACTCGGCCTCGCGTACCTTCTGCCCGAAGATCCGCCACGAGAAGCCGAAGAGCACCTTCATGAGCGGCGGGTGCTCGAAGTTGTCGCGCCACGCGTCGACCGTGGGCTTCTTGGCCAGGGCCGCGTCGCGCTCGGCGGGGGTCGACGCGACCTCGACCGCGTGAAACCAGCGCTGGTAGCTCTGGGACGAGTCGAAGTAGAAGCTCTCGTCGCGGGTGTAGCCGATGCCGTCGGCGGTGGCCAGCAGGAGCGCGAAGGCTCCCCCGCAGAGCAGGGCGGCCACGAGGAGATCGGTGCGGGTGAGGGGGCGCAGGTTCATGCGCGGGAAGCTAACGGAGCCCGCGCGCGATTGCAAGGGGCGGAAGACCCTGCTAGAACGCGGCTATGAACGGTCGACGCGTGCTCGTCCTGGCCTCCGCGCGCACCCTGTACCGGGTGGTGGCACCGCTCCGCCCCGGGGCGCGCGTCGCGGGCCTCTGCTTCGACGGCCTGGGCTGGGATGACCGCGCGCGCGCCTGGCGCCTGGTCTTCACCGCCGACGACGGTCGTCCGCACGTGCTGCTGCTCGAGCGCAAGCGCCCTCACGCCCGCTACGCCGAGGCCTCCCGCTGGTTCGGGTTGCACTACCGCAACGACGAGGACGGCGCCACCCTGGGCCGCCTGGCCGAGGCCGTGGTCCGCCACGTGCGGAGGAACGAGCCCGGCTGGGGTGACGAGGCCGCGCAGGTGGCCGCCGAGGTGGCCGACGGGGCGCTGGTGCTCTTCGGCAACCTGCTCGAGGCGCGGCTGACGCTGGCCTGCAACGAAGACTGCCCCATGTGCAACAGCGCCGACGGCGCCGACAACGTCATCGCCGACCTCGATCGGTTCACCGGTCGGCTGGGGGCGTTGCGCCAGCGGGGCGTCGAGGTGCTCACGCTGACCGGCGGCGAGCCCACCCTGGTGCCGCGCCTGCCCGAGCTCATCGCGGCCGCCCGCGCCGCCGGTCTCGCGCGCGTGGTCGTGCAGTCCAACGCCCTGCGCTTCGCCGAGCCGGGCTTCGTCGACGCGTTCGTGGGCCCGGCGCGCCCCGACTACCTGCTGGTCTCGTTCCACTCGCACGTGGCGACCGTGTACGACGCCATCGTGGGGCGCGCAGACTGCTTCGAGCGCGCGGTCGCCGGCGTGCGAGCCCTGCTCGACGCGAAGCACGACGTCGTGCTGAACCACGTGTTGCAGCAGGCCAACGCAGAGGACGTCGAGGACTTCGTCCTGGCCTGCGCGGGGCCGCTGTTCGGCGGGCGTGTGGGGCTGTCGTTCTCGGTCATCGTGCCCACGGGTCGGGTGGCGGGGCAGGGCGCCCTGGTCCCGCGCCTGTCCGAGCTGGCGCCTCGCCTCGATCGCGCGGTGCGTACCGCGTTGGCGCGAGGCTTGGCAGTACACCTGTCCGAGATGTGCGGGCTGCCGCGCTGCGTGCGGGTCGGCGACCTCGACACCCTGGTGCCGCCGCAGGCCGACCTGGCCGACGACCGCGTGAAGGCCAAGCTGCCCGGCTGCGCCCGCTGTGTCCACAACGACGCGTGCTCGGGTGTCTGGATCGACTACGTGAAGGTCCACGGCCCCGACGAGTTCGTGCCCGTCGAGGGGCCCCGGTGACGCCGAAGGTCTCGGTGGTGATGCCGGTCGGGGGCGCGTGCCCCTGGCTCGACGAGGCCGTGACCAGCGTCCTGGCGCAGACCCTCGTCGACCTCGAGCTGCTCGCGATCGTGAAGCCGGGCCACCCGGAGCTCGCGCGGCGCCTCGAGGCCATCGACGACCCGCGCCTGCGCGTAGTCGCCGGCGTCGAGCCCGACCTGGTGCTGCGGTTGAACGAAGGCCTGGCCGCCGCGCGCGCGCCGCTGATCGCGCGCATGGACGCCGACGACGTGGCGGATCCGCGCCGCCTGGCGCTCCAGGTGGCGTGGCTCCGGAACCACCCCGACCACGCCCTTGCGGGTTCGTTCGTCACCTCGAACGTGGCCTCCGAGAGCATCGCCTGGACCAACTCGTTCGCGACCCCGGCCGAGGTCGCGCGGTCCCGCTACATCGACGGGCCGATCGTCCACCCCACGTGGTGCGGCCGCCGCGGGCTGTTCCAGGCGTACGGCGGCTACCGCGTCGGCCCCTTCCCCGAGGACTACGAGCTGCTGCTGCGCTGGCTCGCGGCCGGGGAGCGCCTCGCGAAGGTGCCCGAGCCGCTCCTGTTCTGGCGCCGCCACGAGCACTCCGTCACGCGCACCTCGCCGCGTTGCTCCGACGACGCCCACGCGCGCCTGAAGGCCGCCTTCCTGGCTCGCGACCCCGCCCTGGGCGGCCGACCCCTGGGGATCGTGAACGCCGGGCGCCACGGACGCGACCTGGCTCGTCACCTGCTGGCCGAGGGCCTGCCGCTGGAGCTGTTCTTCGACCTCGACCCGCGCAAGATCGGGCGGCGCGTACGCGATCGCTACCCGGTGCTGCCCCACGGCGCGCTGGCGGAGCACCCGGGGCTCTTCGTGCTGGTCGGCAAGGGCGGCCTGGCCGACCGCGCCACGATCCGTGGGATGCTCGACGGCCTGGGGCGCGAGGAAGGGGGGGACTACCTGTTCGTGAGATAGGGGGCGCTACAGCCCCTGCACGTTGATGTGCACGTTGTACGCCTGCGCCAGGTCGCGCGCGAAGTCGAGGGCGCGCGCGTAGCGGTGGTCGGCGTGCTTGGCCATGACCTTCTGGAAGACGTCGTCGGCGGCGGCCGGTACCGTGCCCTGGGGAAGGAACGAGGACAGCTTGGGCGGCGGCGTCATGAGGTGCTGCTGCAGGAAGCCGATGGCGCTCTCGGCCATGAAGGGCTTCTTGCCGGCGAGCAACTCGAACGCGATGACGCCGAGCGAGTAGATGTCGGTGCGCGCGTCGAGGGGCTTCCCCGAGCACTGCTCGGGGCTCATGTACGCGGGCGTGCCCAGGATCTGGCCGCTCATGGTCAGCTGGGGTTCGTCCTCGCCGGTCTCCTCGATGCTCTTGGCGATGCCGAAGTCGAGCACCTTGGCGAAGTCGACCATGCCGCCGCGCTTGACCAGCATGACGTTCGAGGGCTTCAGGTCGCGGTGTACGACGTTCTTGCCGTGGGCCTCGCTGAGGGCCGAGGCGATCTGCGCCGCGATGGGGATGGCCCGCTCGGGGGCCATGGGACCGGTCTTGCGGATGATGCCGTCGAGGTTGGCGCCGTCGAGGTACTCCATGGCGACGAAGAGGATGCCCTCGCGGCTCTTGCCGAAGTTGTAGATGGTGACGATGTTCGGGTGCTCGAGGCGCGACGTGAGCTTGACCTCGCGGAAGAATCGCTTCACGACGTTCTCGTTCGACGAGAACTTCGGGAGGATGATCTTCAACGCGGTGTAGCGCTCGAGGCTCTCCTGCTTGGCCAGCAGGATGGCGCCCATGCCGCCCTGGCCGATCTTCTTCTCGATCAGGTAGTCGCCCAGGATGCGCTTGCCGATCAGGACCTCGAGGTTGTCGGAGGTCTCGAGCAGCTTGCCGAGGTCTTCGGCGGGCGTGCCGTTCGCGGGCGTCGTGAACAGGCCGGGGGCCCCGTCGGTGCCGGTCCCGGTGCCGGTCTGGCCCGCCACCTGGAGGTAGCCTTCGGCCTGGCGCCGCTGGCCGCTGACGATCAGGATGACGATGGCCACCAGGATGAGCAGGAACCCGCCCACCGCGATGCCCAGCCACAAGAGCTTCTTCTGGCCGGCGCCCCGGGCGGCCTCCTGCTCGCGCAGGCCGTCTTCGCTGAGCTCGGCCGAGATCTTGACCTCGTTCACCTTTCCGGGCTTCAGCTCGATGTCGGGCACCGACTTGGTGACGAAGCCCTTGGCCTTCAGCACGATGCGCGCCTTGCCGGGCTTCAGCCCTTCCTTGGCGGCGACGCCCGAGTCGTTCGTGAAGCCGATGAACACGCTGCCCCAGTGGACCTCGCCGCCCTTGCCGACGTTGGTCTCGACCTTCAGGGCGGCCTGGTTCTTGACGTCGGCGGCCGCGCGCTTCTCTTCCTCGAGGCGGCGGGCTTCTTCCTCGGCGCGCTTCTTGGCCTCTTCTTCCTTCTTGATGTCTTCGAGCGAGCGGATGGTGGACGTGAGCTCGAGGGTCGCGCCGGCCACGTTGACCTTCTGCTCGTCCTTGGCGTAGCCCTCGCGGCTGAACACGAAGACGTGCTCGCCGGCCGGGAGCGCGAAGGGCTTGAACGTGCCGTCGCCGAAGGTCTTGCCGAGCTCGATCCCGTCCATCGCGACGGTCACTTCGCCCGGTGTGGTCTTGATCCAGATCTCGGTGGCCGACGCAGGTGTGGCGAGCACACCGGCGAAGAGGAGCAGCGCGATGAAATGTGCGATCGGGGCGCGACGCATCAATCGTCTGGCCGTAGGTCGCTTGACCATGCACTCTAGCGTCACTCGCCACCGCTGTCACGGAAAAAGCCAGGGCAGCGGGGTGCGCGAGGTCGTCCGTTCGACGTCCCGGCGCGTACGAGGTTGAAACCAAACCCCGCTTCCGCTATACGATCTGTGCAATCCACGGTCGATGGAGCACCCGATGACGCGCTGGTTCCCGATCTTCCTCGTGGCCGTGGTCGTGGCGTGTGGGAGCTCCGCTACCGGTGAGCCCGACGTCCTCGACTCTGCGACGCCCGATGTCGCCGTTCCGGATTTCCTGAACGTGGGAGATGGGTTCGACACGGTCGGAAAGCCCGACTGCGCCGAGTGCGAGGCGGCCGACGTCCCGGCGTTCGAGACCGACGGCGGTCCGACCTGCAAGACCGACTTCACCCCTTGCAGCAGCAACAAGGACTGCTGCTCGGGCTGGTGCCTTCCCGACCAGGAAGGCCACGAGAAGTGCACCATCGAGTGCGTCGACGAGTGCCCCGACGGCTGGGAGTGCAAGGGCATCAACTTCGGCGGGGACGTCATCTTCCTGTGCCACGCGCAAGAGCAGACCCTGTGCCACAAGACCTGCCAGGTCGATCTCGACTGCGGCGTCGGCGATCACCTGTGCGCCACGGTCGCCGACCAGGCTTTCTGCCTGCAGGATTGCTCCATGGGCCAGGCGTGCCCCGAGTTCTACACCTGCAAGGACGTGACCAGCGTCGAGGGCACCGCGGGCAAGCAGTGCTGGCCCGACTCCGAGTCGTGCATCTGCGACTCGTCCATCGACTACGCGACCAACCCCGACCACTGCGGCTTCTGCGGCCACGCCTGCGCGTTCGACCATGCCGGGCGCTCGTGCGTCGAGTCGACGTGCGTGATGGGCGACTGCGAAGAGGGCTGGGTCGATCTCGACAAGCCGTCGGCCGACCACGAGAAGAACGGCTGCGAGTACGAGTGCGAGAAGACCAGCGAGGTCGACGTGCCCGACCCCGACGGCGTCGACGCCAACTGCGACGGCATCGACGGCGAGTGGGCGCTGGCGGTGCTGGTCGACGGCGACGACCCCGAGGCGTTCGACGACGGCAACACCTGGGGCGACGTGAGCAGCCCCTTCAAGAGCGTCGGCGCCGCCCTCGCGTTCGCGAAGGCGCAGGGCAAGCCCCACGTCTACGTGAGCCGCGGCACCTATACCGAGCAGATCCGGCTGCAGGACGGCATCAGCCTGTTCGGCGGCTACAACGCCGACCTGAACTGGAAGCGCAACCTCCAGACCAACAAGACCATCCTGCAGTGGGACGGCGTCAGCGACGGGCAGGTCATCGGCGTGCTGGCCATCTCGATCGCCAGCCCCACCACGTTCGACGGCTTCTCGGTGCTCAGCGGCTCGAACCCGGCCAAGGGCGGCTCGTCGTTCGGCATGTACCTGTTCCACACCAGCCAGTACTTGGCCATCACGCACAACCGCATCGTGGCCGGCAACGGCGGCGACGGGCAGGACGGTACCCAGGGCGAGGACGGCCTGGCGGGCGAGATCGGCGAGAACGGCAACATGTCGTGCGAGTATGGCGGCTGCTTCCTGTGCATCTGCACCTCCAGCTGCGAGCTGCCCCCCGCGGGCGGCAGCGGGCTCGGGTTCTGCGAGAACAACGGCGGCGCCGGCGGCAAGGGCGGCGGCCACGACGGGAACGGCGAGATGGGCGCCAACGCCCCTGGCGGGGCCAAGGGCGGTGCGTTCGGCGGCGCCGGGCAGGCGGGCCAGAACGGCGAGAACGGGCAGCCGGGCATCGCGGGCCAGCCGGGCCGCGGAGGCTTCGCCAACGGCTTCATCGACGACAGCGGTTTCTGGCGCGCCTACGACGGCGAAGACGGCGCCAGCGGCACCAAGGGCTGGGGCGGCGGCGGCGGCGGCGGCGGCGGCGGCGACACGGCCGGCTTCCTCGACCTCGAGTGCTACGAGTACGGCGCCTCGGGCGGCGGCGGCGGCGCGGGCGGCTGCCCGGGTACGGCCGGCAAGAAGGGCACGGGCGCGGGCGGCAGCTTCGGCCTGTTCGTGGTCGACGGCCAGGTCACGCTCACCGACAACGAGATCAGCTACCGCAACGGCGGCCGTGGGGGCGCGGGCGGCAAGGGCGGCCTGGCCGGCAAGGGCGGCAAGGGCGGCACCGGCGGCGCCAGCGATCACGCCGAGTCCGGCGGCGGCGCGCTCGGCGGCATCGGTGGTCACGGCGGCGACGCCGGCGCGGGCGGCCCGGCGGGCGGCGGCGCGGGCGGCAGCACCTTCGGCGTGTTCCTGGTCGGCAACGCCAACCCGACCTGCCAGGACAACCTGTTCATCCAGGACGGCTTCCCCGGCGAAGGCGGCAAGGGCGGCGACGGCAGCGCGCAGACCAAGGGCGCCAACGGGGCCAGCGGCGACATCAACCAGCCCTCCGCGGATTGCCAGCCGTAGAGCCGCAGAAGAGCCTGCGGCTCTACGGTTGTTGTTTTCGGCGTGGGCGCCCGGAGCCGACGCCGTGCGAGCGTCCGATAGCCGCTCGCAGGGAGGTTGCCACTTCGTCGTGGTGCGCCTTTCCGATTCGTAGTACACCCCACCCATCCACCTCGAAGGGGACCCCCCATGCAGTTCTTCGTCGACACCGCCGACATCAACGAGATCAAGGCCGCGCTCGCGCTCGGGCTCTGTGACGGCGTGACCACCAACCCGTCGCTGGTCGCGAAGACGGGCAAGCCGTTCGCGCAGGTCATCCGCGAGATCACCGCCGTGGTCGAGGGCCCCATCAGCCTCGAGGTCACCGCCACCGACACCGAGGGGATGCTGCGCGAGGCGCGCGAGCTGGCCGCCCACGGGCCGCAGGTGGTCGTGAAGATCCCCATGACCCGCGACGGCCTGCGCGCCGTGAAGCAGCTGTCCGACGAGGGCATCCACACGAACGTCACGCTGGTCTTCTCCGCGTCACAGGCGCTCCTGGCCGCCAAGGTCGGCGCCACGTACGTGAGCCCCTTCATCGGTCGGCTCGACGACATCTCGACGGAGGGCATGGACCTCATCCGGCAGATCATCGAGATGTACGACAACTACGACTTCGACACGCAGGTCCTGGTGGCCAGCGTGCGCCACCCCGTCCACGTGGTGCAGGCCGCGCTGCTCGGCGCCGACGTGGCCACCATCCCCGCCAAGGTCGTCGACCAGCTCTTCGACCATCCGCTGACCGAACTCGGCCTGCAGAAGTTCCTGGCCGACTGGAAGAAGGTCCCCGCGTAGGTCCCTGGGCCGCCCGGCCGGACTCTCGGGTTGCGGGCCACCCGCGCCTCCCCTACAATCCAGCAGGCTGCGACGGCCTGGGAGCCCCGATGGAGCGCGTCGACATCAAGACCGGCTGGCACTGCAACAACCGCTGCGTGTTCTGCGTGCAGGGCAACAAGCGCGAGCTCTACGGCACGCGCACCACGGACGAGGTCAAGCAGATCCTCGACCAGGCTCGCCACGACTCCGACAGCATCGTGTTCACGGGCGGCGAGGTCACCATCCGGCGCGACGTGGTCGAGCTCGTCAAGCACGCCCACGACCTGGGGTTCACGCGCATCCAGATCCAGACCAACGGGCGCATGCTGGCCTACCGCAAGCTGACCGAGCAGCTGATCGAGGCCGGCGCCAACGAGTTCTCGCCGGCGCTTCACGGGCCCACGGCCGAGCTGCACGACTTCCTGACCGGCGCCGAGGGCAGCTTCCGCCAGACCGTGGCGGGCATGCGCCTGCTCAGCGACCTGGGCCAGACCGTCATCACCAACTCGGTGATCGTGCGCGCCAACTACCGCCACCTGGTCGAGCTCGCCAAGCTCCTGGTGGCGCTGGGCGTCGACCAATACCAGCTGGCGTTCGTCCACCCGCTCGGTACCGCCAAGGACAACTTCTACGCGGTCGTGCCCCGCTTCGCCCTCATCGAGCCCTTCGTCAAGCGCGGGCTCGAGGTGGGGTTGCGCGCGGGGCGCCGCGTGATGACCGAGGCCATCCCCTACTGCTTCATGAAGGGCTACGAGCGCTACGTGGGCGAGCGCGTGGTCCCGCGCACCAAGATCTTCGACCACTCCGTGCTCGACGACTACACCGAGTACCGCCTGACCGAAGGCAAGCTGAAGCGCGCCGAGTGCAAGGCGTGCCTCCACTTCGCCTACTGCGAGGGGCCCTGGCGCGAGTACCCCGAGCACTACGGCTGGGACGAGCTCGTCCCGGTGACCGAGGGCCAGGCGCTGGTCCCGGAGTGCGGATGACGGGCGAGTATCGCGCGGGCGCGGTCGACCCCAAGGCGGCCGTCAAGGAGGCCGCGGTCAAGCAGCTGCGCCATTGGGTGCGCCTGACCCGAGCCTGCAACAACCGCTGCCTGTTCTGCCTCGACTCCGACAGCCTGGCGGGTTCCGGGCCGCTGGCCGTCCCCGACGCCGAGATCGAGGCCGAGATCCGGCGGGGGCGCGCGCTCGGCGCCGATCGGCTCATCCTGTCCGGTGGCGAGGCGTCGATCCACCCGCGCTTCGTCGACTTCGTCCGGCTGGGGCGCGAGGTCGGCTACACGTGGATCCAGACCATCTCGAACGGGCGCATGTACGCGTACGGGAAGTTCGTGCGCGCCGCCGTGCAGGCCGGCCTGAACGAGGCCACGCTCTCGATCCACGGCCACGACGCCGAGCTGCACGACGGCCTGACGGGCATCCCCGGCTCGTTCGACCAGGCCCTGGCGGGGCTCACGAACCTGCTGCGCGTCCCCGGCTTCGTGGTCAGCGTCGACGTGGTCTTGAACCGCCGCAACGTGCCGCACCTGGCCGAGATCCTGTCGTTCTTCATCGCGCGCGGCGTGCACGAGTTCGACCTCCTGCACCTCGTGCCCTTCGGGCGCGCCTGGAGCGAGCACCGCCGCGAGCTGGCGTACGACCCGCGCGAGATGCGCGAGCACCTGCAGCGCGCCTTCGCCCTGCGCCGGCAGCACGACCTCGTGATCTGGACCAACCGCCTGCCCGCGCCGCACCTCGAGGACGAGGAGGACCTGATCCAGGACCCGCACAAGCTGCACGACGAGGTGCGGGGCCGCACGGGGATGTTCGAGGCGCTGGTCACCGAGGGCACGCCCTTCTGTTGCCACGACGAGCGCTGCGGCCAGTGCCCGCTCGACGGCTTGTGCTCGGCGCTTCGCCGCCTGGTGGGCTGGTGGCGCGAGGGTGGGGCCGCACGCGTGCTGGTCGACGCGGGGACTCCGGTGCACCTGCTGGCCGAGGCGAGGGCGCGGTTCGGGCCCGACGTCCGCGTGCTGCTCGACGTGCACGACGGCGACCCCTGGCCGGCGCCCGGCGCCGCCGACGAGCTGCTCTACACCGGGGATGACCGCGCCCTCCTCGAGCGCCTGGCCGCCGACGGACGCCCGGTCTTCGCGCGTCTGTCGCGCGGGCTGCTGGCGGGCGGACCGCTTCCGGGCCGGGTCACGCGGCTCTTCCCCACCTTCGAGTACCTGTCCGAGGTCGAGGCCGCCTCGCCGCCGCTGGCTGACGGCGTCGGCGCGTTCGACCTGCCGCGCTGCCTGGGCGGCGAGGGGCGGTCGCTCTGGGCCGACACGTTCCCGTTGGGGTTGGTCGAGGCGGGGCGGCGCGTGATCGATCCCGTGCGCTTCACCGACCACTACGTGCGGAACCTGTACCGCGTGCACAGCCTGCGCTGCGACGACTGCGCCGTCCGCGAGGGGTGCCCCGGGCTGCCCATCAACCACGTGCGGTACGCGGGCTTCCGGGTGCTGCTTCCCATCACGAAGGGCTGAACGATGGCCAACCTCGGCTACCTGCAGGTCTCGCGCGTCTGCAACCAGAACTGCCGCTTCTGCTCCAACCCCGAGAACGACCGCATGATCGAGCTCGAAGAGGCCCGGCGCCTCGTCGACGACTTCGTCCAGCGCGGCTACGCCGGCGTGATCCTCACGGGCGGTGAGCCCACGTTGTACCCCTGCCTGCCCGACGTGGTGCGCTACGCCGCCGAACGCGGGCTGCCGTCGCGCATCGTGACCAACGGGCAGAAGACCTCGAACCTCGACTACTTCCGCGAGCTGGTCGACGCCGGGCTGAACCACGTTCACCTGTCGATCCAGTCCCTCGACCGCGAGCTGCAAGGGCGCCTGACCCAGAAGCCCGACTCGCTCGACCACATCCTGGCGTCGCTCCGCCACGCGCAGGAGCTCGGCGTGACGGTCGACGTCAACACGACCATCAACCACTACAACGCCGCGCACCTCGACCGCACGGTGCGAGGGCTCGTGAAGCACTTCCCGTGGCTGCACCACTTCGTGTGGAACAACCTCGACCCCACCACCAACCGCATCGCCGAGAACCCCGACGTGATCGCGCAGCTGTGGGAGTTCGAGGTGAGCCTGGCGCGCGCCGTCGACTTCCTCGAGCGCACCGGGCGCTCGTACCGCGTCGAGCGCGTGCCGTTGTGCTTCATGCCGGGCTTCGAGTTCGCCTCGACCGAGACCCGCAAGATCGTGAAGGAGGAAGAGCGCATCGTGCACTTCCTCGACGACAAGGGCATGGTCCAGCAGCGCCTGTGGCGACATGGCAAGGCCCCCGCCTGCGCCCACTGCAAGCTCGACGCGCTCTGCGCCGGGCTGTTCGAGATGGATCGCCACTACGACAGCCGCCCGCTCCACGCGGTCTTCGCCGACGTCGAGGCGATCCGGCGGCGGGTGTTGGAGGTGCCGTGACCGAGTGGATCGTCCTCGGCTACATCGCGCTCCTCGGGGCGATCGTGACGTACGAGGACCTGCGGTACGGCAAGATCCGCAATCGGCTCCTGCTGATCAGCTTATGCGTCGGCGTGGCCTGGAACGCGTGGCTCGTGGTCGAGGCTCGCCTGGGCTGGAACGACTTCGTACCCGCGGAGCAGGCCTTCGCCTACCTGCGCGCCGTGGGCCTCGACGTGCTGGTCAGCCTGCTGCTCGGCTTCGTCATGTGGCTCCTCAGGCTGTGGGCGGCGGGCGACGCCAAGCTGTTCGCCGTGCTCACGCTGCTCTTGCCGCTGCGCTTCTACCGCCACAACCTGCTGGCGTACTTCCCCTCGTTCGTGCTGTTCTTCAACACGTTCATCGTGTTCTTCCTGCTGCTCACCCTCGAGTTCGTGGTGAAGCTGGTCGCCCGGTTCTTCGAGCGTCGCCTGTACCGCCAGCACGGAGCCCTGTGGGCGCTGTTCCGCGACAAGGTAGCGGCGCGCCCGCTGGCCACGCTGAAGCTCGTGGTCGGGTTGCTGGTCATCTTCCTGATCGTGAAGTGGATCCGCTTCTTCCTGCGCGACTGGATCTGGGAGGGCGTCCACCTCAACAAGACCATGATGTTCGTGGTGCTGTTCCTGGTCATGGAGCCCCTGCGCGACTTCTTCCGGAAGCCCTGGGTGTTCTTCTCGGGGGTGACGGGGCTCTGCGTCTCGTTCGCGTACTGGGCGTTCGTCGGCGACTTCCTGGCCATCCGCGACGTGGTCTCGATGAGCGTGTTCGTGGTGCTGCTGATCGTGTTCAAGGCGCTGTACGACCTGTACACCGACGCCTTCGACGTGCGCGAGGTGATGGCGGTCGAGCTCACGCCCGGCACCGTGCTGTCCGACGCGCAGCTGGCCGAGCTCAAGAAGGACTCGACCTTCAACAACGAGCGCTTCGGGACCATGGAGGCCGACGGGCTGTCGGCCCTGCAGGTCGAGGTACTGGTCACGTGGCTCGTCAAGAACAAGCCCGACGAGCGCGTCGAGGTGTGCAACACCATCCCGTTCACGCCGGGCATCGTGCTCGGCACCCTGGCGACGGTGATCTTCTCGGGCTACGTGTTCGTGGTGTGACGAACAGGGCGAACCGGCGGCTGGCCCCTACTGCACCTTGGGCGTGTCGTCGTACGAGTAGATGAGCGCCTGGCTCGAGGCCTCGAGCAGCCCCGACGTCTCGCTGATGCCGCCGAGGATGACCACGTTGCCCGAGTCGAGCACGCACGTGGCCGGGAGCGCCACGGCCGTGGCCAGGCCGTTGTCGGTGGCCGTGCGGATCGGCGTGATGCTCATGGTCTGCGATCCGTCGGCGGCCTCGTTGATCTTGATGAGCTCGGTCAGCACCTCGCCCTCGGACACGCCCTGGAGCGTGCCCTCGACCTCGCGCATGCCGCCCACGAACAGCACGTCGCCGTTGGGCAGCGCTACCGAGCGGTGCGCGCCGCGGGCCACCTGCAGGTCGAGGCCGTGGGTTCCCGGGGGGACGCGCGTGATGCCGAGCGGATCCGAGTCCTTGTTGAGGGCGAACAGCTCGACGTCCTTGGAGGCCGTCCGCTTGCTCTTGTCGCTGAAGCCGCCCGTCATGAAGACGAAGCCGCGCTTCTTGTTGAACGTGGCCGTGGCCAGCGTCTTGCCCCCGCGGGGCAGCGCCAGCGTGGGCGGGACGTGCTGCAGCACGGCCGCGTCGAAGAACTCGATGGTGTCGACCATGCCGTCGGCGTTCTCGCCACCGGTCACGTACACGGCGTCGTGCAGGACCTTCAGGCCCTTCTCGACGAAGACGTCGGCGTGGTTCCAGCGCGGCGTGTGCAGGTCGCCGCTCGAGAACGTGGAGCTGCCGGTCGCGGTAGGATCGTAGGCCTCCCACGTGCCCGGGCTTCCCTCGCCGCCGGTGAAGTACACCAGGTAGCGGTCGGTGGACTCGAGCAGCGTGGCCTGGTGTCGCGCGCGTGACGCCTTCAGCTGGGGCGCGAGCTCGAAGCGGGCGCCGAAGGGGTCGTAGAACTCGGCCTGGGGGATGGGCTCGATGCTGTCGAGCGACAGGCCGCCGGCGATCAGCACCTGGCCGTCGGGCAGCAGGGTGGCCGTGTGGAAGGCGCGGGGCAGGTTCATGTTGCCCACGGGCTCGATCGTGCCGCTGACGGGCTTGTAGAGCCAGGCTTCCTTCGAGACCGTGGCGATGGCGGTGTCCTCGAAGGGGTTCGTGACGCCGGCCTTGAGCGTGGCGCCGCCGACGATGAGCACCTCGCCCGAGGGCAGGGTGGTCACGGTCGAGCCGAACAGGGCGGTGGGCAGCGACAGGGCCGAGCCTTCGGCGCCCGGGGTGCCCGAGGGCTTCGAGAGCGGGGCGAACGTGTTCACGCGCGACAGGAACAGCGGCACCTCGACCACGTCGTCGCCGTCGCGCACGCTGAAGAAGTCGGTGCGTCCGACCGCGATGGGGTACTGGCTGGGCAGGCTCTCGTTCGAGGACGACGCCGTGTAGCCGCGCACCACGATCTGGATCTTGTCGTTGAAGGGCAGGTCGGTCAGCGACGCCACGCCGCCCTCGCGGGGGAAGTGGTACATGCGGGCGAGCGTGCCTTCCTGGATCGAGTCGCCGCGCACGTCGAGCTCGACGAACTGCATGGGGCCCTTCTGGGCGTCGGTGAACGGGTCCTGGGCCTGCCCGCCGGAGAAGGGCGGCGTGTACAGGACGAGGCGGACCATCTCCTGGTTCGAGCTGCCGCCGCCGCCGCACGCCGCGAGGAGGGTCACGCCGAGGCCGAGGATCAGGGAGCGGATGGGGATCGTCTTCATGGTGGCTCTCCTCGTCACCACGTCAGCGTGGCTTTGTAGCCAGAGCCGCTGTCGCCGCGTTGCAGCAGGAAGTAGGTCCCGACACCGGCGCCGGCCAGCACGACGGCCGAGCCCACGCCGATCCAGATCCATTTGTTCGTGTACCAGGCGGGGCCCTCGTCGACGGGCGCCTGCGTCGCCGTCGTGCCCGCCTTGTAGGGCACGATCGTGAAGCGCGGCTTGCTCGGCGAGGTCGGTCCCGTCACGACCGGCGAGCTGACGGCGCCGGTGGAGGGGCCGGTGACGGTGGGGGTCGGGGTCGGGGTCGGGGTCGGGGTCGGAACGACCACCGGTGCCACCACGGCGACCGCGGCCTGCTTCTTCTTGTAGCACTCGGGCACGGCGACGACGGCCTTGCGCGACGTGAACGCCGACACGGCGGTGTAGAGCTGGTCTTCGAGGATGAGCACCTTGACCTGCAGGTCGGACAGGTCGGTCTCGAACACCACGTAGCCCGCCTCGACCACGGCGTCCTGCTTCGCGCCGTACAGGAACTGGCTGTACTGGAAGCGGCTGCCGTCCTTGTGTACGTACCCGAACAGCAGGAACTCGGCGCCCGACTGCGACGTGTACGCGCGGGCGTCGGCGCGGAAGTTGCCCACGAACTCGCCGGTCTCGGGCACGCGCTCGAGGCGAGCCAGGGGCGTGTCGGCCACCGGAGCGGGCGCGGCCTCGCCGCCCTCGTCGACGTCGAGCGTCGCGGTGAAGGTCTTGGCGTCGCCCTGCTTGGGCGCCTTGAAGCGCTTGCCCCAGGCGCGGTAGCCGGGAGAGAACACCTGCACGTAGTGCACGCCCGCCGGCAGATCCTTGAGCGTCACGGGCGCCTTGCCGCGCAGCACGCCGTCGAGGTAGACGTCGACCGCCTTCCCGCCGGCGTCGATGGTGACGGGACCCGAGCGTCGCGTCAGTACCTTCTTGGCCACCGTGTCGTAGCGCTCGGCGAAACCCTTGGAGACCGTGCTGCGGTCGAAGGACAGGTCGGGGCGCAGGACCACCACTTCGGCGATCTTCTCGTCGGCGTTGTCGACGTACTGTCCTTCGAAGTAAGCGAGGGCCAGGTTGAACGTGGCGTCGACCAGGTTGTCGAGGTCGCGCAGGATGTCGTGGTTCTCGGTGTAGATGTCGAGGGCCTGCGTCAGCGGCTGGATGGCGGGCTCCCACTTCTTCTGGCGGACGAGGTCCTTGCCTTTCCAGAGCAGGTTGTTGGCCTCGTCGAGGACCGGGTTGAACTTGGGCTGGGCCGTGGACTTTTCCTGCGAGGCCATGGCGCGAGCCCGGGCGTCGTCGGGGCTCACGTACTGGATACGAGAGCTCATCGACAGGATCGTCCGGTAGTACTCGTCGATCTTCTTCCGGGCCATCAGGTTGATGCCCTCTTCCTGGCCCGTCTGGAAGAAGTACAGGGTCTCGGCCGAGCCGAGCGTCGGTAGGAGCACCAGCGCGACCACCGCGAACAGCAGCCTCCTCATGAACCTAGCCCCCGCAGGCAAAAGTCCTCATACCTTATACAACGAGCGGTCCCGAGTCAACGAGCGTGTGACCGCCGACTCGTTCGCGGATCCGCGGGCGTCGGGGCCGGTCTGGAAAGGGGATTTCGTTGGCGAATCGGCAGCCTGCGGTCTATACTATACGAACGTGGCATCCCTTGCGGGGCAGCATGATCGTCAAGTGCCCGTCGTGCGAAGTCGAGTTCAGCGCCGATGCGTCCGAGGGCCCGGTCACGACGTGCCCGGTGTGCGCCGCCGACGTACCGCTGCAGGAAGGCTCCATCGATCTGAGCGGCGAGGCCTCGGCGGCCCGGAAGGTAGCGGCCGAGCAGGTCCGCAAGGCCGCGCCCGAGCCGGGCCGCGCGGAGCCGTCCGCGTCGCGCCCCACGCCCCGACCCGAGCCGCCGCCGGCGGCCGCCCGCGAGGACGAATCGGTGGGCTTCGACAGCCCGCGGGCGAACGAGAACACGTACAGCAAGCGCTCGGGCGAGCTGAAGTACTCCGAAGAGGTCATCTGGCCGTCACGACCGGCGCAACGCCGCACCGCCCTCGACAACCTGGGGGGCAAGCCCGGGGGAAAGCCCGCCGACGAGTCGACCGGCAAGCCTGCGGCCAAGCCCTCCGAGGGGCGCACCACCGGTCGTTCCGACACGCGCATGAGTCAGCCCCCCATCGACGAGCCCCCGCAACCGCGGCGCCCGCGCCCGCCGGTCGACGTCGTCGAGCCCGTGTCGCCCCGGGGGCAGGCCGACGACAGCGCGCGATCCACGGCGTCGCGCCGACCCACGCGCATGATGCCCGACGAAGGCCCCACGTTCCCGCCCGTCGACGAGCGGCCGACCATGCCGCGAGTCCAGAAGCTCGACCTGCTCGAGGGCGAGCCCGACACGCCCGACCTGGGCGGCCTGGGGCCGGCGCTCGACATCGACTTCCCGGGCAGCGACGCCTTCGAGGCGCCGCCGTCGCGGTCCAAGGCCGCCCCGACGCAAGCCATCGACTTCGAGTCCCTCGACCTCGCGGCGCTCGACGACGAGGCCCCGACGGCCTCCGGCACAGCGCCCACGCCGAACGAGGACGCCCTCGCCGACCTGAGCCTCGACAGCGCGTTCTCGCTTGGTGACGTCGGCGCCGACGGCGCTCCGCAGGAAAAAGGTATCTTCGACCTCGACGATCTGGTCGATGTCCCGCCCCCCGCCGAGCCGGCGCAGGGTGGCGCTGCCACGGGCCCCGGCGCACGGGGCGGCTTCGGCGGCGCGCCGTCCGACGCGCTCGACGAAGGCTTGTTCGAGGGCGGCGAGCACACCGAGACCTTCTTCGTCGAGGCGTCCTTCGGCGGTGTCTCCGAGGACAACCTGGTGGGCGCCAAGGGCGGTGCGGCGTTGCGTGGCGAGGGCACGCTCGAGGAGGGCTTCGGGAGCCTCGGTACGGGCGCCCAGGGCCTGAACCTCGACGCCGGCGACCGGGGCGGTGAAGGGGGCCTCGAGGAGCCCGAGCCCCTGATCGGCGCCGAGCAGCTGGGCGCGGCCCCCGCTCGGCGCGCCATCGCCCGTTCGATGGTCAAGAAGCGCGGCGGCTATCGGACCAAGGTGCTGTTGCTGATCGTCGTGCTGCTGGTCGGCGTGGGTCTCATCACGAGCCAGACCTCGGTGGGAATCTTCGGCCTCAACGTTTTCCGGGGCGGCGGCGAGCCCGCGCCCGGGAAGGGCGCGGCGAAGGAGTCCTCGACGGCCGTGGTCGTCCAGGACGACACCGTGGTCGCCTACCGCCAGCAGATGACCGACCTCGAAGCCGCCATCCGCACGGCCGCCGACCCCGCCGCCAAGGGCAAGGCCCAGGGCGACCTGGCGCGCCTGCTGCTCAAGTTCCGCGAGCGTTTCCCCAAGCAGTTCGAGCAGGACGCCCAGCTGGTGTCGCGCCTCGACCAGGTGAAGAAGGAGGTCGCGCTCACGGGCGACGGCGACGAGATGAAGGCCATGGAGGACCTGGCCTCCGCCGACCCCGAGGTGGCCAAGAAGCAGCTCGACCGGCTGGTCAAGACCCAGTCGGCCGACGCCGAGCACCTCGTGATGTACGGCAAGGTCGAGTTGAAGGCGCAGAACTACGAGGACGCCATCTTCTACTTCAAGGAGGCCGTGAAGAAGGCGCCCGACTCGATGGAGACCCTGTTCTACCTGGGCGTGGCGCTGCGCGAGTCCGAGAGCCTCGACGGCGCGCGCAAGATCTTCGAGGAGATCCTGCGCAAGAACCCCGACCACCTGTCGTCGCTGCTCGAGCTCGCCAGGATCCACCTGGCGACCAACGCGCTCGGGAAGGCCATCGAGGCGTGCGAGCTGGCCGACAAGAAGGCCAAGGAGATCAAGGATCTCACGACGCAGTTCGAGGCCCACCGACTGCTCGCGGCCGTGCAGCTGAAGCGCGAGGATCTGGGCGCGTACAAGAAGGAGCTCGAGACCACCATCCAGATCAACCCGAACGACGAGGCCAGCCTGCTCGACCTGGCGCGCGTCGAAGACAAGCTGTCGCACCTCGACGTGGCCATCGACTACGTCGACAAGTACCACGAGCGCAACAAGCAGTTCTCGATCGACTTCTACGCGACGTTCGCCGACCTGCTGATGAAGGCCGAGAGCGCCGATAAGGCCAAGGCCCTCACCAAGGAGGCCGTCGAGCGCTACCCGGCCGAGCCCGGCCTGCAGATCGCCCACGCGCGAGCCCTCGAGTTGAAGAAGGAAGGCTTCGCGGCGCGCGAGGTGTACGAGAAGGTCGTGAAGGAGCACCCGGAGCTCGCCGACGCGTACCTGCAGCTCGGCCGCCTGCTGCGCACCGAGCGCGACTACGAGACCGCCATCCAGGTGCTGACCGCCGGGCTCGAGAAGGTCGAGAAGAAGGAGCCCCTGTACAAGGAGCTGGTCGACACCTACCTCGAGGTCCACGACACGTCGTCGGCCACGCACGCGCTCGAAGAGATCCTGAAGATCAACGCCAAGGACAACGAGACCCGCCTGCGGCTCGCGAACCTGCTGAAGGCCAGCGGCTACCTCGACGACGCCTTCGCGCAGTACGAGATCCTGTACAAGAACGGTTACATCCCCGACGAGATGATCCTGGCGTACTCCGAGGTGCTGCGCGACCGCGGGCGCTTCGACGACGCCATGCGCGAGCTCGAGCTGCTGCGACAGAAGAAGCCCGACAGCGTCGAGGTGCTGGTGCGCATCGGCTCGGTGCAGATCGAGCAGGGCAAGCTCGACCTGGCCGAAGAGACCCTGACGGCGTGCGCCGACGCGAACCCGAACTACGAGCTGACGTACTACTACATGGGGCGGGTCTACGAGCGCAAGGCGCGCACCAAGGACGCGATGGACAACTACCGCAAGGCGCTGCAGCTGGACCCGACGCACGACGACGCGCGGTTCCGGTTCGCCAAGCTGCTCGGCGCGAGCGGCAAGGGCAAGGACGTCGAGGAGGCCGTGAAGCACCTGACGTACATCGCCACGCGCTACCAGACGCAGCGCACCAAGACGTCCGAGATCAACCCGCTGGTCTTCCTCGAGCGCGGGCAGATGTACTTCCAGATGAAGATCTTCGGCAAGGCGCTGGCCGACTTCGAGCAGGCCATCGCGCTCGATCCGACCAGCATCGACACGCTGGTGCGCTACGCGCAGGTGCTCATCACGCAGGAGCAGCTCGACGAGGCCAAGGTCTACCTGACCGAGGCCATCGCCAAGGACGAGAAGAACTACGAGGCGTACTTCCACCTCGGCAAGATCTTCGCGCTGCGCAAGGAGACCCGGGCGGCCCAACGGTACTTCGAGATCTCGCTGAAGGGCGACACGATCAAGTACTCCGAGGTCCACCGCATGCTGGGGCTCATCTACCGCGACCTGGGCCTGACGCCGTTGGCCCGGCGCGAGCTGAAGAAGTACCTGCAGTTCAACCCCAAGGGGTCCGATCACAAGGAGATGGAGGAGCTGCTCCAGCGGCTCTGAACGCTTCTCTCGTGGCTCCACCCCGGCTGCCCTCGAGGTCCCGATGATTCCGTTCGACCAGGCCCTGGCCCGGATCCTCGAGCGCGTGCCGCGCCTGGGAACCGAGGTCGTGCCGCTCGCCGAGGCCGCGGGGCGCGTGCTGGCTTCGCGCGTGGCTGCCGTGCGGCCCGTTCCCCCCGTGGACAACGCGGCGCTCGACGGCGTGGCGTTCCGCGCCGCCGACGTGGACGCCGCCAGCCCTCGGCAACCGGTCCGCCTGCGCGTGATCGCCGAGGTGGCCGCCGGCGGGCGGGCCCAGCGCCCGGTACAGGCGGGCGAGGCCGTGCGCATCATGACCGGAGCGCCGCTCCCGATCGGGGTCGACAGCGTGCTGGGGATCGAGGACGTGCAGTTGGCCGAGGGCGAGGTGGCGATCCCGGCGCCGGTGCGCCCGGGGGCCAACCTGCGGCGCGCGGGCGAGGACCTGGGAGTCGGCGATGTGCCGGTCGCGCCGGGGACGCGGCTGGGTCCGGCGGCGGTGGGCGTACTGGCCTCGATGGGGCTCGATCGCGTCGAGGTGGCGAAGCGGCCGCGGGTGGCGTTGCTGGCCACGGGCAACGAGCTGCTGCCGGTGGGCGCGCCGTGGCGCGAGGGGGCCATCTACTCGAGCAACTCCATCGCGCTGGCGGCCTACGTGAGCGACGCGGGGGGCGTCCCGGTCGATCGGGGGCTCGTCAGCGACGACCTGCCGGCCACCATGAGGGCGCTCGACGAGGCCCTGGAGGCCGACGTGGTGCTCACCTCGGGCGGCGTCTCGATGGGGGAGTACGACCACGTGCGGGTCGCCGCGCCCCGCGTGGGTGTGGAGCAGGTGTTCTGGAGGGTGGCCATGAAGCCCGGCAAGCCCTTCTACTTCGGGCTGCGCGGGCGTACGCCGCTGTTCGCGCTGCCGGGAAACCCCGCGTCGGCGTTGCTGGTGTTCGAGGAGCTCGTGCGCCCTGCGCTGCTCGCCATGCAGGGCGCGACCCGCGTCGTGGCGCCCCAGTTCGAGGCCGTGCTCGACGTGCCCTACCGGCAGCGGGCCGGACGGCTGGGGCTGGTACGTGCGACGCTCACGCTGGTCGATGGCCTCCCGCACGTGACGCCGCAGGTCGGGCAGGGCTCGGGGATCCTGTCGAGCCTGGCCACGGCCGAGGCTGTCATCCGCGTGCCCGCCGAGATCAGTGAGCTGCCCGCCGGTGCGCGCGTGCTCGTGCGCCTGCTCGGCTGGAAGGAGCCCTCGTGACGACGTCGAAGCTGCCGCCCATCGTGTCGATCGTGGGGAAGTCGAACAGCGGCAAGACCACGCTGATCGAGAAGCTGATCCCGCTCCTGCGGGCCCGCGGCCTGCGCGTGGGCACCGTCAAGCACGACGCCCACTCCTTCGACGTCGACCACCCGGGCAAGGACTCGTGGCGTCACCGCGAGGCGGGGGCGTCGTTCGTGGCGCTCAGCTCGGCCGAGCGCGTGTTCCTGACGCGCAAGGTCCTGGCGCAGCCCTCGCTCGAGGAGCTCGTGGCCGACAGCTTCGCGGGGCACGTCGACCTGGTGTTGACCGAGGGCTTCAAACGAGCGGGGGCGCCCAAGATCGAGGTGCACCGCACCGAGCGCTCCGACGCGCTGGTGTGCGACCCCGCAACCGACAACCTGGTCGCGGTGGCCTCCGACCGCGCGTGGGACGTGCCCGTGCCGGTGTTCGACCTGAACGACGCCGCCGGCATCGTCGACTTCCTCGTGAAGCGCTTCCTGTCGTAGACAAGCATCCCCCTCTCCCGATCGGGAGAGGGGCGAGGGGTGAGGCCAAGGCAGGCGAGGGATGAGGCCCGCTCACTCGACCACGTTCAACAGCTCGATCTCGCGAGACGCCGACAGCCCGAAGATGCCGCGTAGGCGCGAGGCGATCTCGCGGCGGAGCCCGTCGTAGTCGTTCGGGCCCGGCAGCGGGATGCGACCGCCGGCCATGGCCGCGTGACCGCCGCCCGTGCCGAGATCGCGCACCAGCTCTTTCATGATCGTGCCCGCCGACAGCACCTCCGAGCGCGTGCGCATCGACAGGTAGGCCGCGCCCTTGAACGAGCCGATGCACAAGACCCACTCGACGTTGTGCAGGCGCATGAAGATGTCGGCCATCTCGGCGGCCAGCTCGGGGAACTCCATGCGCCCGACGTCGGAGAACAGGTACCCGTCGTCGCACAGCCGCGCGTTCTCGATGGCGTAGATGAGGGCATGGAAGTAGGCGGCCGGCACGCGTGCGTTGACGATCTGGTGCAGCTTGAGGTTGTCGGCCTTGGCGATGAGCTCGTAGTAGGCGTCCTTGTCGACCTGCTCGAACTCGCGGCCCAGGTCCTGCGTCTCGGCGCGGATGGCGTAGGTGATGGCGGTGGCCAGATCGCGGTCGGCCTCGAGGCCGTAGGCCTTCAGGTAGGTGTAGACCAGGGTCGAGGTCGTGCCCCACTCGGGACGCACGTCGGCGTAGGGCACCTGGTCGAGCAGGGGCACCGGCGGGTGGTGGTCGAAGACCAGGTCGGGCAGGCGCGACAGGGGCAGCGAGTTGTTGCCGGTGCCGGGCTGCGTGTCGACCAGCGCGACCAGCGGGTACTGCGCCACGTCGACGGCCTCGATGGGCGCCGCGCCGATGGACAGCAGCTTCTCCATGGCCTTGTTCTCGGCGCGCCCGATGATGCCACCGTAGGTGATGGCGCACTCCATGCCGTAGGCCCGCTCGAGCAGCACGCGCAGGCCGAAGGCCGCCGCCAGGGCGTCCGGGTCCGGGTAGTCGTGACACATGATGAGGACCCGGTTCAGGAACCGGACCCTCTGCATCATGGCATCGAAACGCTCGACCATCCGTTCGCCCCCAGCCGTAACGGCGCATTATGGGGAAGGGGAGGGCGGGGCGCAACGGAATTCTTCGAGCACACGAGGGAATTGCCCGTGGCCTTCCCGGCTGCTATACTGCCACCGTTCGTCGGGAGAAGGGTCGGGTCATGCCCCTCGTGAAACGCCTCGTGTGGATCGCGCTGGCCCTGGTGGGAGCCTTCGCGTGGGCCGTCATCACCCGCCTGGTGCGCCCGTCCGAGACGATCAACGCGCTGTGGCTGGTGGTCGCCGCCGCCTGCACCTACCTGATCGCGTACCGCTTCTACGGCGCCTGGATCGCGGCGAAGGTGTTCGCCATCAACGACGCGAACGAGACGCCGGCCGTACGCCTGGCCGACGGCCACGACTTCCACGCCACCAACAAGTGGGTGCTGTTCGGGCACCACTTCGCGGCCATCGCGGGCGCCGGGCCGCTGATCGGTCCCGTGCTGGCGGCGCAGTTCGGCTACCTGCCGGGCACGCTGTGGATCCTGATCGGCGCCGTGTTCGCGGGCGCCGTGCACGACTTCGTGATCCTGATGGCGTCGATTCGCCGGAATGGCTGCTCGCTGGCCGAGATCGCGCGCGCCGAGGTGGGCCCGGTGGCCGGAATC